>Ga0126378_10004725_pt1 | contig 10452 bp, 8 predicted proteins | sample PanSoiMetPlot_23_FD_92587 | JGI IMG/M metagenome (GOLD analysis project Ga0126378, IMG submission 92587) | Tropical forest soil microbial communities from Panama - MetaG Plot_23 | ecosystem: Environmental > Terrestrial > Soil > Tropical forest > Bulk soil | place: Panama | collected 2016-02-17
AGGAGGTCCGGGAACGATCTCGAGTCCCCATCCGGAGCCGCCCGGCACGGTTGCACCGGGCCAGGGTCCGGCCGCGAGGATGATCCCATCGTCGGGCGCCTACCTCGGCGCATACATCCAGCCGGCCGTCTACAACCCGGCAGGTGAGATCGCCGCTGTCCAGTCATTTCAGCGGGCAATTGGCGCGCCAGTCACGCTCGTCCACACCTACCATCCCTGGAACAGTCCCTTCCCCGATAACGCCGACCGTTACTTCGTCCGCACTGGCAAGGTCCTGCTGTTGACCTGGGGCGGTGCGCCAGACACGAGGAAGATCATCGCGGGCCAGTACGACGCCGAGATCAAGGCCAGGGCGCTGGCAATCAAACGGCTCGGCCGGCCGATACTGCTTGAATTCCGGCACGAAATGGACCGCCCCAATCTGCAGGGCATCATCCACGGGCCTAAGAGTTACATCGCGGCCTGGGACCATATCCGCGCGGTCTTTACCCATGTCGGCGCGCTGAATGTGGGCTGGGTATGGTGCCCGACCGGATGGGGTTTCAAGGACGGCCGGGCGCAGCCGTTCTACCCGGGCAACAACGAGGTCGACTGGGTGTGCGCCGACATCTACTCGCCGTCACCGAGCCTGACGCTGCAAGAGGCAGCCAATCCGTTCCTCACCTGGGCCCGGCAGACGCACAAGCCCGTGCTAATCGGGGAGTTCGGCGTCAGCGGCAGACCGTGGGCGTGGCCGCGCTGGCTGCTCGCCGCCGGCGAGCTAGCCCGGGTGAATACGCAGATCAGGGGAATGGCGTACTTCGACGCGAACGGCACGGACAGCCAGGGCCGGCCGTTCCATTACTGGCTGGGCAGCAACGGGCCCGCGCTGCATGCCTTCGGCCAGATGCTCGGCTGGCAGATCTTCCGTCCGGCCTTTGCGCCGAGCCAGTGAGCGGCAAGGACCGGGCCGACTACCTGGAGCAGGTGTGCGAGCTGCTCTGGCCCGCCCCAGCCAAGGTGGCGTTCACGTCGTCACGAGCTAATCTCGCCAATGCGAATGACACCGCGCTCCTGGTGCTTCCCCGCCTGCGCAGTCCCCGTCTGCTTGTACCGCCTGAGCGGCGGGCTGGGTCGGCCGCAGTCCGCAGATACGGCGAGCCTGGTTCGGTTCGGAGCAGGCTGGCCACCCGAGCGCTCTCGGTCACGCTGGCCAGCGGCGTCGGCAACCTCATGCTTGCCGGTCGCGTGCTCGTCCGGGTCCCGGCCGGTGCTCAGACCATCGAGTCGCACCTGAGCTCGCTACTCGGGCACCGGGTGCTGGTCAGCATGCACATCGGAGCGGCGCGGGCGAACCGCAAACCCGTGCTCCAGTTGCTGACGCCTGAGGGCCAGACGGTGGGCTTCGCCAAGGTCGGCCACAACACGCTGACGGGCGCGCTGGTCGGCGCCGAGCATGACACGCTCCGGCGGCTGAACGCGGCCGGGCTCAGCCACCTCCGGGTGCCGCACGTGCTCGGCTTCGGCCGCTGGCAGGCAATGGAGGTGCTGGTCCTAAGCCCGTTGCCGGTATGGCAGAAACGGATCCCGCTGCGGCCAGGTCAACTTGCCCAGGCAATGGCCGAGGTGGCGGCCGTGTCGGGAGTCCGGCACTCGCCGCTCGCTGAAAGCCAGTACTGGCATACGCTGACGGCGCGCCTGGAGAGTGCGACCGATGACACCACGCGCAATAACGGGCCGCACGATGACCTGACGTACGATCACCGGACGCACGATGACCGGACGGGGCGCCGCGAGCACGCGGTGCTGCAGGCGGCGCTCGGTGAGCTAGCGAGCCGCGCCGGCGCCACGACGCTTGCGTTCGGCAGCTGGCACGGCGACTGGACGCCGTGGAACATGGCGAGTACTCGGGCGGGCCTGCTGGTCTGGGACTGGGAGCGGTTCAGCTATGGCGTTCCCGCGGGGTTCGACGCGCTGCACTGCTGGCTGCAGGAGCAGGTGGTACCTGGCCGGCGTGATCCGGCCCGGATGGCGGCCGAATGCCTGCAGCGAGCGCCAGCTCTGCTCGAGCCGCTGGGAGTGGTACCGGCGCAGGCCCGCGTCACGGCGCTGCTGTACCTGGCGGATCTGTCTGTGCGGTATCTGGCGGACCGGCAGGAGCAGGCAGGCGCCCGGCTCGGTGCGCCGCGCAGGTGGCTGCTGCCGGCGCTGACCAGCGGGATCAGCACGCTGCCCGTGACCACTGCCCGGTCGCACGGGCCCGGATAAGCTTGCCGCCAGCATCGGCCCCGAGAGGTTGGTTCGTCATCGCACGTTCGGTATCGCCGCCAGCCAAGCGCGCCGCGCAATTCGTCTCGGTGACAGCCGGCCGCCTGACCAGCTCTGCCCGGATGCTGCCCGCCGTCCTGATCGTCGGCGCCCAGCGGTGCGGGACCACCTCGATGTACCGGATGCTCAGCCAGCATCCGGCGGTGCTCAAGGCCGTGCTGCACAAGGGCGTGCATTACTTCGACATGAACTACGAGCACGGCCTGAGCTGGTACCGGGCCCATTTCCCGCTGCGGGCGAACGCGCGCAGGGTGAGCCGGGCTGCGGGCGACACGGCGATGACGCTCGAGTCCAGCCCTTATTACCTGTTCCATCCGTGCGCGGCAGAACGGATCGCCCGCGATCTGCCCGGAGTCAAGCTGCTCGTCATGGTCCGCGACCCGGTGGAGCGTGCCTACTCGTCGTACGCACACGAGCTCGCCAGGGGCTTTGAGTCTGAGCCGTTTGACCGTGCTCTCGAGCTCGAGCCTGAACGGCTCAGCGGTGAGTCCGAGCGCATGGCGAGCGACCAGGGTTACCTCAGCCACAGCCACCAGCATCATGCCTATCGCGCGCGGAGCCGGTACGCCGAGCAGCTTGACCGACTGGAGCGCGCCGTCGGCGCTGATCGCATCCACGTCGTGGACAGCGGCGACTTCTTCGACAAGCCCGAGCCGGTCTACGACGCCGTGCTTGACTTCCTCGGGCTTGCCCGCCACGGTTACCCGGCCTTCGACCGGCACAACGCAAGGCCCAGGTCGCCGATGCCCGAATCGCTGCGCGCGGAACTGACCGGCTACTTCGAGCCGTTCGACCGGAAGCTGACCAGGTGGCTTGGCCGGGACCCTAGCTGGCGCCGCTGACTCAGCCGTGCATCTGTTCCGCGGTCACCCGGTTACCTGGTTACCCGGTCACATGGTCAGCCGACCGGAATCGGCCGGCTGGCGCGCGCTGTCCGGGCTCGGCGCCTCGCTGTGGCGGAGCATGCAGGCAGCGAGCAGCCAGATGGCATACGGGATGTCATGGACCAGGTAGCGCCGCGCGAGCCGCCGCGGCTCCTTGACCAGCCGGTAGACCCACTCCAGGCCTAGTCGCTGCAGTGCCGGGTGCGCCCTGTTCAGCTGTCCGGCGGCGATCGGGATCGCCGCGCCGCACGCGATGAACCAGGCGCCAGGCAGGTCACCGCAGAGCCTGGCGATCAGCCGCTCCTGCTTGGGAAATCCGAGGCCGACGAACACAACCTTCGGCTGCGTGGCAACCAGGCTCCCCCGGATGCCCTCGATGTCGCCGCCCTTCGCGTCGAACGGGAACGGCGGGGAGAACGCGCCAGCGATCTTGATGCCCGGGTAGCGGGACGCGATCCGGTCGGCGGCAAGCTCGGCTGCCCCGGGCGAGCCGCCGGTTCCCGGAAGCCCGCCGAGTACGTAGATGGGCCAGGAGTTGTCGGCCGCAGCCGCGGACAAGGAGAAGATCAGGTCGGCGCCCGCGATGCGCTGCTTCAGCGGACGGCCTGCCAGCCACGCCGCCCAGAGCACCGGCATGCCGTCAGGGACGACGATCGTCGCGTTGCGGACGAGACGCTGCAGGGATGGGTCCCGGCTGGCCCGGCGGCAGATGTCGACGTTCGGCGTGATGATCGTGCCGCCGCTGCCTCGCCCGATCGCATCGCTCACCTGAGCGATGAGCTCATCCTGCGTGAGGAGGTCGAAATCAAGGCCTGCCAGCCGCACCCGGTCCGTCACGGTCAGATCCCCCGTCCGTGTGCGTGCAGCATCCGCAGGACGCGCTCGCCGGATACCACGCCAGCGGCGACGGCTGCCGCGAACGGGACGCGCGGCTCAAGCCAGTTGCGCCGGACGGCCCGGCCGATCCACCGGCATGACTCGGAACGCCGGCCAAGGCACGCGTACGCGAACGCGAGCTGCGCATAGACCCTGGCGGCCCCTGCCTGGTTCTTCGTCAGGTCAGCGTGGTGTTCAAGCATCCAGAGCAAGCTCTCCGCCTTTGTTTCCCACTGCCTCGCGTAATGCGAGCCGGAGCCCCACGCGACCTGCACGAGCGGCCGGTCGACGTTGACGATCGGGCGTCGCCTAGCTGCCCGGAGAGCCAGATCCCAATCCTCGTTCTGGCCGCCGGGAATGGTCTCATTGACCAAGCCGATCCCGTCCATCAGCGCAGCGCGCCAGGCCAGGTATGTCGACGAGTGCACCATGACCATCCGGGATCTGAGCAGATCGGCGTGCGTGACCTCGGCGACCCCTGCGACCCGGTCCGTCGACTTGCCGCCGAACAAGACGGCGATGCCGCAGCTGGCGAACTCGGCTCCAGCGCTCGATCGCATCGCGGTCACCTGAGCCCGCACCTTGCCTGGGAGCCACCGGTCATCGTCGTCGCAGAACGCGACGAGGTCGGTGCTCGAGGCGAGGATGCCGCAGTTCCGCGCGCCTGCCAGGCCTGGCGTCCGGTCATTGGCAAGCACCATTACCCTGGCCCGGCCATCAGGGCCGCCCGGGTCACCACCGGCCAGGCTCTCGTCGACAGGAGCGCCATCGAAGACCACCACGACCTGCAACTGTCCCGGGTAGTCCTGCGCGAGCACGGACGCGATCGCCTCGCGCAGCCGCGCCGGGCGGTCTCTGGTCGGGATCACGACGCCGACCGACGGCCACTCGCTCACGCCACGCGCCCGACGTAACCGTAATGCGAAAGCAGCGGCAGCGTCAGGGCGGTGACGGTACGCCGCTGCGCATCAGGCATCGCGGCACGCCACCGGTCATCGTCGCGGATCGGCACCTTCCCCGTGGCGAACCGCAACGGGTTTCCCGAGGCTGTGTGCGCTTTGTTCAACAGAGCGCACGGCGACTGCCCGTCCGAGCCGAGAAAGCCCAAGGGCAGATCACTGCCGGCAAGACCGGCAAATCTCGCCGCCTGCCGCACCGTATCTTCCGGAGCCGCGACGAAATCCTCATAGCGCAGCCGGAGGACCGGCGTTCCGCGCCGGGCGAGCAATTGCAGCGCTGCGTTCTGCCCATTCCACTGGGCAGCCGCTCGGGCAGGCCCGTAGGTCGTCATATAGCGGCCTGCGCCTTCGTCGCCGACTAGGTCGGGACGATCCGGCCTGGCCACCTTCGTCGTCCAGGAGAACGCCACGGCCCGACTGTCACGGACCAGGTGGATGACCCGCAGGTCAATCTCCTCGCGCTTGGCGAGGCAGAACGCCAGCGAGGCATGCTTGCTCGAATCGACGACGGTCTCGCAGCCGCTGACCTCCGCAATCGCGCGATAGGCGCTCAGGTAATAGCTGGTGTACTCCCAGAGTTCGGCCTGCAACCTTGCTGGCAGCGACCGCCTCGTAAGCAGCGGGATGCGGCGGGTGCGGTCGACTGCCGCCCTAAGCCGGAGCACGCGCTCGGTGCTGACGTTGTCCCAGCCACCAAATCCGGTCTTTCCGACCTGGCCCCAGAAATCGCAAGCAGCGAATGGCTCGCCGCAGCCACAGCGCTCGTTCTCCGCGACGCCGCGCTGCCACATGTGGACGACCTCGCCGGCCGCGCAAACGCCAGGCAGTTCGCCGAGCAGCCGTTCAAGCAGGGTGCTGCCACTGCGGCCCAGACCGCCGAGGTAGACAACCCGGACGGCTTCGCTCACTCGTGACTCCAGCTCTGCATTAGGTGGAGTCACGGCCTGTTAGCGAGAACGACCTGGGCGGACAGTAGGCGAATGACTCACTCGGTGTTACGACGATGGAGAGATTTTATATGGTAATTGTTAATACAGATGCCAACAAGAGTTAACGAGTTTTATGTCTATTGGTACGGAGCGCACTCCCTATTAACTCGGTATGGTAAGTCGTTTACCCCTTGTTCGGCGGACCTAAGGCCCGAACGGCAGGAAGCAGATGCCCGCGAGGTTTCTGACCGAGTCGCACATCTGCGCACCGCGGAAGTTGTCGCTGGCAATCCACAGTCCGGCTGACGTCGTCAGCATGTCATCGGCGCCAAGCCCGCGATCGCGGGTATAAAGGGCCCTGTGCTGCGAGTTCAGCAGCAGGTGCCCGGTCGCCGGATTGAGCGCCTCCATCCCGCTGGCCGCGATCGCACCCGGCCCTTGCCGGTTGCAGCCATCCGGGTTCTGCGACCACCGCTCATGGCCGGCGAAGAAGGCGGCGGTCGCGACTCCGGCGGCCGCGTACAGCGAATCGCAGCCGGTGTAGTTCGTCCACTTGAAGGCTGGCGGTGACCCGGTCGCGCTGAACGCCGACGCCGCGTCGCACAGGCCGCGGAGCGGGAACCCGCCGCCACTGTTCCACGGCTTGAGGCCTGTCGTGGCGAGGTACACGGTCCGGTCGTCTGGCGACCACGCCGCCGCCCTGATGTAGAACGGTTCGGTGCGCCAGCAGTTGTAGTAAAAGCCTCTGGGCGGATATCCCCTGCTGCCGTCAAACCGCGGCGATGTCCAGCCCGTCAGAGTGGCGGTTGGCCTGCTGGCCAGGTTCAGCATGAAGATCTGCTGACGTCTCTTGCCGCCGACAGAGGTGAAGTCGCCTTCCACCAGGTCGAGTCTCCCGCTGTGGCTAATCTGCTGGTTATAGACCCTGGTCCCGTTGCGGACGACACCCGGAAACGTGAAGTGGCCCGAGATGTGCAGCTTCACAAAGCCGTCGTTGCGGCCGGTTCTGGGGTTCAGGCTCGCCATATACGCCGACGACGAACTGCCGTTGATCGTCGTGAAGTAGCCGCCGGCCAGAATGTGGTTCTGGTAGCTGGCGAGAGTTTCCACAGGCTTGTTGGCGAAGTGCCCGAAGCCTGCCACCAGCCGCCCGCGGGCCGAGGTGCTGACCTCAGCGATGTTGACGGCGCCTATGCCGCCGACCTTCGTGAAACTTCCGCCGAGGTAGGCGTTCGAGCAATTGCCCGAATTGAACGTGATGCTGTTGACCACGCCATTGGCGTTCGGGGCCCACGACGTGATCGTGAACGGGGCAGTCGCCGAGAAGCTGAAGGCGTTGTTCCGCCTGAACGTCTGGCTGCCTTGTTCAATGATCGAGAACCTGCCGACCGCGTACATTGTGCCGCCGCACTGAACGAGCTGGCGGACCTGCTCGACGGCCGACGTGAAGGCGGGGAAGTGCGGTGTGCCGCTGGCGGGATGGACTCGGGGCAATCTGGCCAGCTGCGCCTTATTGTGGTCGCTGGCTGCGGCATGAGTTGCCTCCGCCGGCGCCACAAGGGATAGAGCGGCGGCCGCTGCGGCCGCTCCAGCGATCGTCCGGGTCACCCTGGAACCTGGGGCCCGCCAGAAGATTCTGTACATCGTAGCTTTCCTTACCGACCCACATCAGGAAACGCTCCGTTAACATGCGGCGCCCGATGCGGCACATAAGCCACACCGAGGTCATGGCGAATGCCCTCGGGCCGGCGGGGAACCGGCCGGGCATCGCCCGAGGTTGGCTGCTGGGGTGGTCAGCCCGCTTCGGTGATCATCGCGGCGCCAACGGTCGCGCTGGTCGCCTCGTCGATCAGGATCATGCCACCGGTCAACCGGTTTCTCGCGTAAGGATCGCAGAAGATCGGCTGTGTCAGCCGCAAAGCGACCCGGCCTATCTCATTCAGGCCAAGCCGGTCAGCTGACTCGTCTCGGTGCAGCGAATTGATGTCCAGTCGGTAGTTGAGGTCACGCACCACCGCCTTGACCGTCCGTGTCGTGTGCTTGACGATCAGGCGACTCCTGGGGGTCAGTTTTGGGGCATCGGTCATCCACGCCACCATCGCCTGCACGTCCTGGGTGACCATCGGCTGGTTGTGCGGCCGGCAGATCATATCGCCCCGCGAGATGTCGAGGTCCTCGTCGAGGAGCAGCGTCACCGACATCGGCGGATACGCCTCGTCGACCGGGCCGGCAGCAGTGTCGATGCGCTTGATCGTCGTCGTCAGCCCGGAGGGCAGGTGCATGACCTCGTCGCCCGGCTTCAAGATGCCGCCCGCGACCTGGCCGGCGTAGCCGCGGTAGTCGTGCAGGTCGCGGTCGGTCGCCTGATGCGGCCTGATCACATACTGCACCGGGAACCTGACGTCGATCAGGTTCCGGTCCGAGGCGATGTGCACGTGCTCGAGGTGATGGAGCAGCGACGGTCCGTTGTACCAGTGCATGTTGAGCGACCGCCCGACGACGTTGTCGCCGTGCAGGGCCGAGATCGGGATAAAGCTCAGGTCGCCGATCTCCAGCTTGGTGCCGAACGCCGTGAACTCCTCCACGATCTGGTCGAACGCGGCGGAGTCGTAGCCGACCAAGTCCATTTTGTTCACGGCGAGCACAAGGTGCGGTACCCGCAGGAGCGTTGTGAGGAACGCATGACGGCGGCTCTGCTCGGTGAGCCCGTTCCTGGCGTCTACAAGCACGATCGCGAGATCGGCAGTCGATGCGCCGGTAACCATGTTCCGCGTGTACTGGATATGACCAGGCGTGTCGGCGATGATGAACTTCCGCCGCGGCGTCGCGAAATAACGGTAGGCCACGTCGATCGTGATGCCCTGCTCGCGCTCGGCGCGCAGCCCATCTGTGAGCAGCGCCAGGTTGGTGTAGTCCTCGCCCCGCTCCCTGCTAGTGCGCTCGACGGAGGCGAGCTGATCCTCGAAGATCGCCTTCGAGTCATACAGCAGGCGACCGATCAGGGTCGACTTCCCGTCGTCGACCGATCCGGCCGTCGCCAGCCGCAGGATGTCCATGACCTTGTCCGCATGGGCCGCGCCTGTGCTCGCGTGAGACGCCATCAGAAGTAACCCTCCCGCTTGCGGTCTTCCATCGCAGCCTCGCTCGTGCGGTCATCTGCCCTGGTCTGACCGCGCTCGGTGATCCGGGTCGCTGCGATCTCCGCGATCACCTCGCTGAGCGTGGCCGCAATGGACTCGACCGCTCCGGTGCAGCTGATGTCGCCGACGGTGCGGTACCTGACCATGGCGTCGAACGTTGGCTCGCCGTCGGTCCGGCCGGCGTACAGATGATTGGCGAGCAGGATTCCGTCGCGCTCGAACACCGAGCGCTTGTGCGCGAAGTAGATCGACGGGATCTCGAGCTGTTCCCTGGCGATGTAGTGCCAGATGTCGAGCTCGGTCCAGTTCGATAGCGGGAACACCCTGATGTGCTCGCCGCGGCGGATCCTTGTGTTGTACAGGTTCCACAGCTCGGGACGCTGATTCTTCGGGTCCCACTGCCCGAACTCGTCGCGGAAGGAGAACATCCGCTCCTTCGCCCTGGCCTTCTCCTCGTCCCGACGGGCGCCGCCGAAGACTGCATCGAAGCGATGGTCGGCGATCGCGTCGAGGAGAGTCGTCGTCTGCAACCTGTTCCTGCTAGCCCACTTGCCCGTCTCCTCGACGACGCGGCCAGAGTCGATGGATTCCTGTACCGACGCGACGATCAGGCGGACGCCGAGTTCGGCCGCCCGGCGATCCCGGAACGCGAGCACCTCGTCGAAGTTATGCCCGGTATCGACATGCATGACGGGAAACGGAATCTTGGCCGGCCAGAACGCCCGTGCTGCGAGCGCCAGCATCACGATCGAGTCCTTGCCGCCCGAGAACAGCAGCACGGGCCGCTCGAACTCGGCCGCAACCTCGCGCATGATGTGCATGGACTCGGACTCGAGCACGTCAAGCTGCGACGGCAGGTAATCCGTGCGGGGGTGGGCCATCAGAATTGCTCTCCCTGCGCCGTGGTCGCGCCAAAAGATTGGGGAACGGGGCCGCCACTAATCGCGGCCGCGATCGCGCCGAGCAGCCTCGGTGCGAGCTCGGCCGGACAGATGAGGATATCAGGCAGGGTCGGATCGGACTGGTTATAGCGAAGCGGTGACCCGTCGATCCGGGACGCGTGCAGGCCGACTGCCAGCGCTACCGCGACCGGCGCTGCTGAGTCCCACTCGTACTGGCCGCCGCTGTGGACGTAAGCGTCGGCCTTGCCGGTGATCACCGCGGCCGCCTTGGCGCCCGCTGATCCCATGGGCACCTCGACCGCACCGAGACCAGCGGCCAGCCGGGCGACGAAGGCCGGCGGCCGTGACCGGCTGACCACCAGCCGGAGCGGCCGCTCAGTGGCCCGAACCGCGGCGTCGACCGCGGCCGAGGGCAGCAAAGGGCGTTCTGAGGCCCCTAGAGGGGCAGCAATGTC
>Ga0126378_10004730_pt1 | contig 10448 bp, 7 predicted proteins | sample PanSoiMetPlot_23_FD_92587 | JGI IMG/M metagenome (GOLD analysis project Ga0126378, IMG submission 92587) | Tropical forest soil microbial communities from Panama - MetaG Plot_23 | ecosystem: Environmental > Terrestrial > Soil > Tropical forest > Bulk soil | place: Panama | collected 2016-02-17
CAGCCAGAAATGCGAGCGTAATACTTCACCTTGCGGCCGGCGCAGGCGAAAAGTCCTTTCCGGATGCATTCATGAACTGTGTCGTCATCACCCGGAACCTTTTAGAAGCAAGCGTTCGGTACGGGTGCTTGAAGCGGTTTGTCAACGTCAGTTCGTTTTCGGTGTATAGCAACAGGCATAAGCCCCGGTTGAGGTTACTGGACGAATCCTGCCCAATTGAAGAGCACCCTGAACTCCGGGGGGAAGCGTATTGCTTTGCCAAGGCCAAGCAAGACGAAATTGTAGGCGAGTACGGAAGAAAGTTCGGCATCCCCTACGTGATTGTGAGGCCCGGTTATGTAATCGGTCCGGGGAAGAAAACCATCACCGCCCGGGTGGGGATTGATACCTTCGGCGTGTTTCTGCACCTGGGCGGCGCAAACACAATACCTTTCACTTACGTCGACAATTGCGCTGACGCGATTGCGCTGGCCGGCGTTCAAAAAGGCATCGAAGGCGAGGTGTTTAACATCGTCGATGATGACTTGCCTTCCAGCCGAGAGTTCTTGCGCTTGTATAAACGACATGTGAGGCGCTTCAGCTCCCTGTATCTACCTCACTCTCTCAGCTACGCTCTCTGTTATCTGTGGGAGCGCTATTCGGATTGGTCCGCGGGGCAATTGCCGCCCGCCTTCAATCGCAGGAAATGGCACGCCTATTGGAAGAGTACGCGCTACAGCAACGCACGACTAAAGGACCAGCTCGGCTGGAAGCCAAAGGTGCCGATGGCCGAGGGACTCAGGCGCTATTTCGAGGCCTGCTGTCATGGGGATGCGCATGCTTAAGGTCGCGATTGTGGGATGCGGCAAGATTGCAGACGACCACGCCGCCCACCTCGAGCACATCAAGGGATGCGAAATTGTCGGGGTCTGCGACACGGAACCGCTAATGACGCGCCAGTTTTGCGAGCGGTTTCCAGTTAAGCGATCTTTCACCGACTTGGGGGACCTTCTTGGGGAAGCAAGGCCTGACGTTGTCCATATCACAACCCCGCCAGCAAGCCATTTCGATATTGCGAGCCTCTGTCTCGAAGCGGGATGTCACATTTACGTCGAGAAGCCATTCACGCTCTATGCGGAAGAAGCCGCGAGACTGGTCGCACTGGCGGAGCAAAGAGACCTCAAGATCACCGCCGGCCATAACGGTCAGTTCACGCATGTGGCGCGACGCATGCGAGCTCTTGTCCAAAGCGGGTTCTTGGGCGGAGGGCCAGTGCACATGGAAAGCTACTTCTGTTACGGACTCGGAAGCAGCGCGTATGCCGCAGCGTTTCTGACCGACCAGCAGCACTGGATTCGCAGACTGCCGGGGAAACTCCTGCAGAATACTATCAGCCACGGCATCGCCAGTGTCGCAGAGTTCTTGACCGCCGAATCGCCGCAGGTCATCGCGCACGGATTCGTAAGCCCGTTGCTGAAGAGTATGGGCGAGAGGGAAATCATGGATGAATTGAGAGTCATCATTCATGAAACCAGTGGCGTCACCGCTTATTTCACGTTCTCTTCGCAGATGCGCCCCTCCCTTCACCAGTTCCGTATTTACGGTGCAAGGAACGGTCTCGTGCTCGATCAGGATCAGGAGAGTCTCATTAAACTGCGAGGGAAGGCCTATAAGAGCTATCTCGAGAAGTTCGTTCCGCCGCTGCAGTTTACTGGACAGTACCTCGGGAATTTCAGAAAGAACATCTCCGCTTTCCTGAGAAACGACTTCCACGTGAAGTCCGGCCTGAAGTATTTGATTGAGTCGTTCTACCGTTCCATCACCGAAGGAGAGCCGGTCCCAATTCCGTACCGCGAAATTATTCTCACCGCCCGGATCATGGATGAGATCTTCGGCCAGCTCGGCCAGGAGCAGCCCGAATGCAGTGCGGCCGACCAACTTGCAAGTCCACACCACACCAGCCTTCTACCGACCCTAAAGGCAGGCTACCGATGATAAGTGACTCCGTCGAGATCAGCGTGAGGGGTAAGTGGCTCAGAGTACCCGCGCTAAACGTTAATGGGAACACGATATTCGCCACTGGAGGTCGCCTTAGGGTGGCGGCCGTGCACGATGGGGACTGGCTGGAAAGCGAGCTGAAGGATCCTGAGGCTTGCATCCGGGAGCTCCAAGCCGAGCGCGAAAAGCGGCTGCGGGCAGATATCTTCACCTTCGCACAGATGCTGCCGTCTACCACGCCGAAATATTCGTACCCTCTCGAATGGGACAGCATCGCTGCGATCCGGCTGACGTCATTCGAGAATTGGTGGCAAAGTCTGCCGCAGGAAAGTCGGAAAAATGTGCGGCGGTCCGAGAAGCGCGGCGTCAGGCTGGGGCTGAGCAAGTTCGATCACGATCTTGTCAGCGCGATCATGGAAGTCAACAATGAATCTCCCATTCGTCAGGGACGTAAGTTTCCCCACCACGGTAAGAGCTTCGAGGAAGTAAAGAAGGATTATTCGGGCTTCCTCGACCGAAGCCAGTTCATCTCGGCATTTTTCGGGAACGAGTTAGCAGGTTTGCTGAAACTCGTGTACAGAGGAGAGATTGCCTCGGTACTGCAACTGATAACTAAGGCTTGCCATTACGATAAGAAGCCGGCCAATGCGTTGCTTGCAAAGGCGGTCGAGCTTTGCGAAGCAAACGGGGTGAAGTATTTGTCGTATGGGAAGTTTCATTATGGTAATAAGCGAGGGGACTCTCTGGCTGAGTTCAAAACCCGAAATGGCTTCGAGGAATTCCTTCTGCCTCGTTACTATGTTCCCCTGACCCGACGAGGTGCGTTCTACATCAAGTTGGGGCTCCATCACGGTCTCCTCGAGATTCTGCCAAGGCAGGTCATCGCTTTGGGCCTAGCAACGCGCGCAAATTGGTACGATTTGAAGCGCTCACTGAGCCGGTGTAGCTCAAAGTTAGAGCAGCCGAACCGTAATCGGCGTATGGAGCGTGCAAATCCTCCCGCCGGCTCCAACCTCTGAATCACCTCGCCGAGTTTTCCTTGAAAGCTCCCCAGCCAAGAGTCCCGCAATCGCGATGCCCGGAATCGTCGGTCTAATCACGAAGATGCCACGCCAGTGGGCTGAGCCCCAGCTCCGGCGGATGGTTCACGCCCTCGATCACGCGCCTTTCTACGCGACGGGAACGTGGACGAACGAGTCGCTCGGGGCATACGCCGGCTGGGTGGTTCGAAAGGGTTCCTTCTCTGAAGGCATGCCCTTTGCGAACGAAAAGGGCGACGCTATGCTCCTGTTTTCCGGTGAAGACTTCCCGGAACCGGGGCTGGCGGATCGGTTGAAGGCCCGCGGGCATGCGGTCGATGGCAAAGGGCCTTCTTACCTCATCCACTCCTACGAAGAGGACCCAAGTTTTCCGGCCAGCCTCAACGGGCTCTTCCAGGGGATTTTGGCCGACATGACTCGGGGCGTCGCGATGCTGTTCAACGACCGCTACGGGATGAAGCGAATCTACTATCACGAGAGCGAGGAGGCTTTCTATTTCGCGGCCGAAGCCAAGGCCATCCTCGCCGTGCGGCCCGAACTACGCCGTGTCGCTCCGAAGGCCCTAGGAGAAGTCATCGCCCTCGGCTGCGTCCTAGAGAACCGAAGCCTATTTGAAGGTATTCACGTGTTGCCGCCGGCTTCGGCCTGGCGCTTTCGCAACGGCTCGATCGAGCACAAGGCCAGTTACTTTCACACGAGCACGTGGGAAGAGCAGACAGCGCTCGAGCCGGAACCCTATTACCAGGAATTGCGTGACGTTTTCTCGCGAAATCTGCCCCGGTATTTCAACGGCGGGCAGCGCTTAGGGATGTCGCTGACCGGGGGACTGGACACTCGCATGATCATGGCGTGGTGCAAAGTCCCGCCGCGATCGCTTCCCTGCTATACCTTCGGCGGCCCCTACCGCGACTGTCAGGACGTGACAATCGCGCGGCGAATCGCCAAGCTCTGCGGGCAATCCTATCGGGTGATCCGGTTAGGCACCGAGTTCTTGTCAAAGTTTGCCACCTACGCGGAGCGAACCGTTTATTTGACTGACGGATGCGCGGGGGTAAACCGGGCCGCCGATCTTTACGCGAATGAAATTGCCGCCGAGATCGCGCCCGTTCGCATGACGGGAAACTACGGCAGCGAAATTCTCCGCCGGTTGCGAATGTTCAAGCCGGTGGCACCCCCGGCCGGACTCTACTGCCCGGAACTTCTCTCTTCGATTCAGGCAGCCAGCGAGACCTATGCCCGCTTCGCCACCGGCCACGCCGTTACCTTCACCGCGTTTCGTCAGGCTCCCTGGCATCAATATGGCCTGGCTGCACTCGAGCAGACCCAGCTCACACTGCGGTCCCCGTATTTGGACAACGACGTGGTGCGCACCGCCTTCCGTGCTCCCAACGCAGCCATCGTCAACCGAGATCTCTTCGAAGACAACGGCGATTGCTCCCGGCTCATCGCCGAGGGAGACCAAACTCTGGGCGCCATTCCGACCGATCGCGGTTTGAGTGGTCGCCAGGGCAAACTCGCTGCCGCCATCTCACGCAGCCTCTTGGAGTTCACGTTCCGCGCCGAATACGCGTACGACTACGGCATGCCGCAATGGATGGCTCGCATCGATCATGTCTTGTCCCCTCTCCATTTGGAGCGTCTCTTTCTAGGCCGGCATAAGTTTTGCCACTTTCGTGTCTGGTACCGCGACCAGCTGGCAGGATATGTTCAAGAGCTGCTTCTCGATCCGCGAAGTCTGTCCCGACCTTATCTTGATCCCAAGGCGCTCGAAACCGTCGTCCGCAGCCACCTTGGTGGTGCCAGCAACTACACCGCCCCCATCCATACCCTAATGACTTTGGAACTCGTTCATCGCCTTTTCGTTGATGCCTAGGCCGCTATGTTCCACTTGCCCCCGATAATCGCCACGTTCATCGTAATCATAGGGATCCTTGGCCTGTTCTACCTACGCGGCAAGGACGGCCCGCCGCCCTCTAAAGCGCTGTGGATTCCGATGGCATGGTTGTTCCTGGTCAGCTCACGATACATATCCATGTGGCTCGGATTGGCGCCGACAATGAACACGCCCCAAGCCTTTACGGAGGGCAGCCCCATCGACCGGGTCGTGTTTATCGGCCTGATCGTGGCAGCCCTGCTGGTGGTGATCAGCCGGCAGGAGCGGGTGGCGCCGCTCGTCCGAAAGAATGCTCCGGTTGTGCTGTTCTTTTCGTTCTGTGCCGTCAGCATCTTCTGGTCTGATTTTCCCTTTGTAGCCTTGAAACGCTGGATCAAGGCAGTCGGCGATGTGCTGATGGTCCTTATTATTGTGACCGAGCCGGACCCGCTCAACGCATTGCTGGGATTGATCACTCGCCTTGGCTTTGTTCTGTTCCCGCTGTCGGTCTTGTTCATCAAGTACTACCCTGCTCTGGGACGGGTGGCCGCCAACAGCGGCATGGAGTTCACCGGTGTCGCCATGCAAAAAAACCAGCTGGGCATCATCTGCGTGGTGTACGGGCTGGGCTTCTTGTGGATTCTTCGCCGCACCTATCTGGAGCGCTCCAACCCCGCTCGCCGACGTCACCTGTGGGCATACTCGGCAATCATGGTCATGATCGGCTGGCTTCTGCTGCGGTGCAACGCGCTGACCTCCATCACTGCCCTGACTATCGCTGGCGCGTTGATGTTGTTAGTTACCAGGCCCGCGTTTGTTCGCAACAGCGCTCTCGTGCACATCCTAGTCCTGGCCGTGGTCATGGGTTCATTGTTTGCGGTGTTCTTCGATTCTTCCGGGCTGCTTCTGAGTTCCCTGGGAAGGGACTCGACTCTGACGGGGCGCACCTTGATCTGGAGTTTAGTTTTGAAGATACCCAACAGTGCGTGGCTCGGAGCGGGATTCGAGAGCTTCTGGCTGGGAGACCGCCTACTCTGGCTGCGGGATGCGCTACCCAACCTGCCCATCAATGAGGCGCACAACGGCTACCTGGAGATTTATCTGAACCTGGGATGGATAGGTGTGGGCTTTCTGGTCCTTCTTCTCGCGACAGGGTACAGGAGGGTGATCGCGATGCTGCGCCGAAACCCGGAGGAGGGTTCGCTGTTCCTCGGGTTCTTCATGTCGGCACTGATTTATTCACTCACCGAGGCGGCGTTCAGGATGATGAGCTCCGCCTGGATTTTCTTTTTGATCGCCACCTTCGGGGCCTCTCGGGCCAGTGTCGAAGACCCATTGACGCAAGCGGAAAGCGATCTCGTCCAACCCGACCCTGAGGGTCCGGATACGACGAGCGGCGCTGTCCAGCCGCCGTGGTGGGATCCGGGCGCGTCTGCCGCCACGGCTGGGTCCGACTTTAATCAGCTGATGGGATGGTCCACTGGCCCAGGCGCAGCCGCATTTCCCGGAGAGGGGAATCATGTCGGATAATCGTGGCCCGGTATTCGTGGTGGGATGTCCGCGCTCGGGTACCACGCTGCTGTATCACATGCTTTTGTCATCGGGCAATTTTGCGCTCTTGCCTCCCGACTACCGCACCATTGATATCCTCGGCAAGAGATTCACTAACCTGCTTTCGCCGAAGAGGCGCGCCAGACTCGTTGAATACTTCGTCCATACCCAAAATTTCACCGCGGCGGGCGTGGAGCGAAGTGTCCTTGAATCCAGAACTCTCAGCGAGTGCCGGAACATCGCGGATTTTCTCCGGATTGTGATGGAGGAGATGTGCCGCAAGCAAGGCGTCAGCAGGTGGGCAGAAAAGACGCCCTACCATGTGCTTTACATCACTGAGATTAAGCGCCTCATTCCCGATGCGCTCATTGTTCATATCATCCGTGACGGCCGCGACGCTGCTCTGTCCATGAGCGCTTTCGGTCTTGACAACCCTTATCTGTGGGAGTGCGGCGGGAGGCTGCTGGCGATGGCAGTCCGCTGGAAATGGATGGTCGAGAAAGGCCGCAGCGCGGGCCGAGAAATCGGCCGGGACTACTACGAGCTTCGCTACGAAGACTTGGTCGAGAAGCCGCGCGAAACACTGGCCCAGCTAGGCAGCTTTATTGGCCAAGAGTTGGATTACGATCGCATTCTGGAGGCTGGCGTGGGCTCGGTAAGACAGCCGGAGACCTCCTTCCCCGGGAAGCAGTCGAAGCCTGTCGGTCGCTGGAAGATGCAATGCTCTGCCACGGAACTGGCAACGATCGAGGGGGCAGCGGGAGACTGTCTGGAGGAGCTAGGCTATGTTCTGGCCAGTCCACCCGCTCAAAGACGGCTCGGTCTTCGCGTTGCCATAGGCGTGGCCCTAGACCTGGCGCAGCTTGAGCTGAAGCACTGCCTGAAGTTGAACACGCCACTCGGCAGGCTGGCGGGGTGGGGCACAGGGGGAACGAGAATCGGGAGGCCCTCTGAAGCCGTCTGACGCGGACGGACTCTTTCTCCCCCTCGGGCGAGGCGGCGAACTTCGCCGCCTCGCTCTCCGGGGAGCAGGGGCTTCGGTTTTCGGAAAGACTGCAACACTATGCCTCCAGTTCATCTCCGCCATGGTGCTTGCCCGCTTGCTGACGCCGGCCGATTTCGGACTGGTCGCCATGGTCACGACTTTCAGCCTGCTGCTGGTAAGCTTCGGGCTGAATGGTACGACCGAAGCCGTCATCCAGCAGGAGCAATTAGATCGCCTCCTGGCCAGCAACATATTCTGGATCAACATCTGCGCCGGGTTGGTTCTGACCATCGGATTTGCAGCGTCGGGATCGCTCTTGGCATGGTTTTATCGAGATCCGCTCGTAGCCCGCGTCTCTGTCGCCATTGCGCCGTCAATTCTCCTGGCCAATGCCGGATATCTGCATCTGGCGCTCCTCAAGCGCACCATGCGGTTTGGCGCAGTGTCGCTAAATCAGGTTTATTCACGACTCATCTCGGTCGTGGTCTCGATCTTCCTGGCATGGCTCGGTTGGGGTTATTGGGCGCTGGTGGCTGGCGCAGTTGCGCAACCCCTGAGTTTGACGATCGGGGCATGGGCCCTTTGCCCATGGCTCCCCAGCCTGCCCACTCGCAAAACAGGAACGCGGGCCATGGCCGTGTTTTCGGCGAATGTGTATAGCATCTTCACCATCAACTATTTCGCCAGAAACGTGGATAACCTTCTCGTGGGATGGCGCTTCAACGCGGTGGCGCTCGGATTCTACAAAAAAGCCTATGACCTGTTTGCATTTCCTTCCGGCCAAGTCGTGGCGCCGCTTTCCGATGTGGCTTTGGCGACCTTGAGCCGACTGAGAAATGACTCCGCCCAGTACACCCGGTATCTGGTCAATTCTCTGGCCGTGGTTTCCTTCGTAGGTATGGGAATCGGGGCCGGCCTCACATTGACCGGCAAGGACGTAGTTCGGCTCGTACTCGGAGCTCGCTGGGCGGAATCCGGGAAGATCTTCATGCTTTTCGGACCAGGCATTGGGGTGATGCTGCTCTACAACTGCTACTCCTGGATTCATCTCTCACTTGGGAAGCCCGGCCGATGGCTGCGCTGGACTTTTGTCGAAGCCGGAGTTACCGCTTTGTTATTCGTCGTCGCGTTGCCATGGGGACCGGCGGGCATCGCTGCCGCGTGGAGCGTGTCTTTTTGGATTCTTTTGATCCCGGCCTTCTGGTATGCCGGCCAGCCCATCGGGTTGGGCGTCTCCGCCCTGGTTGTCCCCATGTGGAGATATGCAGTCGCGTCGCTGGTCGCTGGTTGTGCAACCGCCGCTGCTGTCCGAAACACGCCCCTATGGGGCACCCCGCCAAGCGCAAAGGCTGCGCTGGTTGGCATCGTTATCCTTTCGGGATTGTTTGTGATGCTCTACCTGGGCACAGTTATCCTCCTGCACCGAGGCTGCGCGCCGGTGCGCCAGCTTGCGCGGCTTTTGCGTGAGCTGGCCCCAACGCGAAAGGCTACCAGGCCGGCGACGCAATCGGTCTGACATACTCATGAGTCGATCGCCGCAGATCTCCGGGACCGCACGGTCGATTTTTTGGTCAGGTGCGAAACGACGACTTCTAAAGGAGGCGGCCGGCGTCCTATTCAGAAAGCCGCTCGCCATAAAGACCACCGTTCCCCTAGTCTCATTCACGTTCGATGATTTTCCCCGCTCGGCCTTTCTCGAGGCGAGCCCGATCCTAGGGCGATATGGGCTCTTGGGGACGTATTACGTGTCGCTCGGCCTGATGGGAAAGCAATCTCCTCTGGGGGCGATGTTCGAAGCGGAGGACCTCAAGGAACTTTCGCGTCTAGGACATGAGCTCGGATGCCACACCTTTAACCACTGCCATTCCTGGAATACGCCGCCTGAGGTATATGAAGGGGCGATTCTCAAGAACCAGCAGGCGCTCGCTGCGATGCTACCCGGGTTATCGTTCCAGACTTTCGCCTACCCCATCAGTGCTCCCCGACCTGGAGTCAAGAAGGTTGCCGGCAAGCACTTCCTGTGTTGCCGCGGCGGGGGCCGCCGGCGGATCAACGCGGGGGAGGTGGATCTCAATTTGCTCTCCGTGAACTTCCTCGAGAAGAGCAGGGCGGATACCGCCGCCACCAAGGCGGTAATTGAACAAAATGCCCGTCCCCGGGGATGGCTGATTTTCGCAACTCATGATGTTTGCGATCGGCCGAGCCCGTTCGGATGCACTCCGAAATTCTTTGAGCAGGCCATCGACTGGGCGCTTGAATCGGGGTCTCGGATACTGTCGGTCCGAGAAGCCCTGAATGCCCTTCGGGGCCATGCGGGGATCAATGAACCCGAGTCACGACTAAATTTCTCGGTGGATTAATCTTCTGTGGACTGCTCTGAACATATGCATAACAATGGGCTGCATTGAAGAGCAGGACGTTAGGGGAACTAAGAGTGCCTCCCGAAACGTAAGGGCCGGGATTACTCGGCAAGAAGAAGCTGACGGAAGAAGGCGTAACTGCCTTAACTTGCCAGGTTCCGTTGTAACCGGATGGAATGACTCCTGCGACCGATATCGTGTCATCCACGGCCAAGGCATGGCCGTTGGTTGCTAACGTCGCCGTTCCAGACGACCAAGTCGCCGCGCTGACCTTGTAAGAGTTCTGATAACTGGGATCGATGGGCGTGTTCTGGTAACAGAGCTGCGCCGGAATGGCGTAGGAAAAACCGCCCACGCCGTCAGGAGCTGTGCCCCCGCTTACGTCGGGTCCAATCGCGGGCCAGGGCGGAGTGGGACCGGAAACCATCCTCCAGAATGCTGGTGGAGCGGAGAGGTAAAACGACGGCGGCAGTTGCGTATTCGATGGGACCAGATTTCCTCTGATGAATGGGACTGCCGAGGTGGGTATCTCAGACTTCATGCCGCACACGGCCGACCATCCGGGACTCGATGAATTCCCGCACCATCGGACCGCGCCGGTTACAACATCGTAATTGCCCCAGCGCAATAATGTGGAAGCAACGAGCGAGTCATAGGGAACA
>Ga0126378_10004732_pt1 | contig 10446 bp, 7 predicted proteins | sample PanSoiMetPlot_23_FD_92587 | JGI IMG/M metagenome (GOLD analysis project Ga0126378, IMG submission 92587) | Tropical forest soil microbial communities from Panama - MetaG Plot_23 | ecosystem: Environmental > Terrestrial > Soil > Tropical forest > Bulk soil | place: Panama | collected 2016-02-17
CCAGGCAAGCTCCCGGTCCCGAACGCGATCCGCGGCAGCTGCCCGCCCGCCGCCCGGCCCGCCCCAGGCAAGCTCCCGGTCCCGAACGCGATCCGCGGCAGCGCGCGACCCTGATGCAGGCCGGCTGGCGGTACCGCGCTGCCACCGAAGGCGATACTCGCCACTCCGGGTCCGCGGACGCCATGGGCGTCCACGCCATGGGCTTGCCTGGCGTTCGCCTGATCACCAGAGCGCATCGCCGCCCTGGCCCGCCGACGCTGCTGATCGGCCAGGCCCAGGTGGACCGACCGTGGCACCAGCTCTGGTGCTTGCCTCGCTGGCATTGCGGCGGTGCCTGGCACGCCAGAACCTGGCCGCAGCCGACCAAGTCCTCGCGATTTGCGGGGGGCAGGTGGCCGGGCAGCCACCAGCCCAGGCGGGCGCCTGCCGACCCAGAACGCCGCCTCGTGCGCACTGGCCCCGGTGACCATCGCCGTCAGCCTGGCCTGCTTGCGCCGGGCACGGCGGGACCTGACAGGCCCACCGAGCCAGCCGAGCGCGCCAACGGCCGGAGCCGCTTCAGCGACGTCTCCGACCAGCCATCGCCCGCTTGCCGCCGCGCGGAGATCACCGCCGATGGCGAGCCGCTGCCCGGCTTGCCCAGGCATCGGTCGACCAGGCAGCGCGGTACCGACGACGTGGGTCATGGGTGCCGCGCTCCCGCCTGTCTCTAGTGCAGGCGAATCGCCGTGCGGATCGAGGCTGACGCCGAGCGCGACCGCGCACCACACCCAGCAGACAAGCACGAGCGAGCCCAGCATGGCGTCGTAGAGCACCGACGCGGGCAGCACGTGCGCCACGGTGGTCCAGGTCACTTCCTGTGGATCGAGTACCAGGGTCAGGGCCGCGGTCATCGCCTCGCCGACCGCCGCCATCACCGCCGCGGTGACAAGCCCGAGCACGGCGGAGTACCGCAGCGTGAACCGCAGCCGCCCTGACCAATAGCCGACCAGGCACAGCACCAGCGCATATTGACCGATCAGTTGATTGGCAGGCGGTGCCAGATCGAGCGCCAGGCCAGCGCAGAACCCGGCGATGAGGCCTGGCGCCGGGCCGCTGGTCAGCCCGAGCGCCACCACACAGAGCAGCACGAGGTCGGGCGTGCCGCCCCTCGGCAGCGCGAGCCCGTTCACGACCGTGAGCTGCACGAGCAGCGCGGCCGACAGCGCGGCCGCCGCCGCGATTATGCGCTTCATCTCCCCACCGGCCGAGCTCAGTGGTGCCGCGCACGCGCACTCGGCGATGGGCTTGGATGGCGGCCAGGTCCTGCCGGTCGCGAAGCGGAAGCGGACGGCGACGGCTTGGGCGGCCGCGGCGGCAGTACGGAATATCGCGGATTATGCGTCGGTGCCGCGACCACGATCCCGACTACGTCAAGCTGCCCGAATTGGGCGAACGGGCGTACCAGCGCCTGCCCGGTCAGCCCGCCTGCCCTGCCGCGCACGGAGACGATCGTGCCAACAGGCACGCCAGGGACGAATGGACGGTCACGAACCGACGCGGCGGTCACCAGTTGCCCACCCGTCCGCAGCGCAGAGGGGTCAAGCACCTGGAGCTTCATCAGCCCGGCCCCGGTACTGCCGCGGCCCTCACCTGTCACCCATCCGATCTGGCCGCCAGGTGCCAGCCGGACTCCGACAACCGAGGTCGGGTCGCTGGCCAGCAAGACGGTACATGTCCGCGCGCTCACGGAGATCACCTGGCCGACCAGGCCGTCGCCGTTGATGACGGTCTGTCGCGGCCTGACCCCGTTCGCGCTGCCCGCGTCGAGCGTCACGGTCTGCTGAAAGCCCTGACCAAAGGCGACAACCGAGGCGGCAACGATTCGGTAGCGCCCGCGCCCCGCAACCTGGAGCAGCCTGGTGAGCTGCTTGGATTCGGCTCGGCCGACACTAGCCGCGCTCAGCTCGGCGCGCATCCTGACCAGCTGTCGCTCCATCGCCGCCGTGCGGCCCGCGCCGCCAGCGCGCGCCACCCCAGCGCCGAAGAACTTGCCAACCGGCCTGGTCACCGCGGCAACGGCGCGCTCGGCGCTGCCGAATACCGACCCGGCGACGTCGCGCGCCGACGTGATCACTGACGCCGACTTGTCTTGGTAGTCGGTCGCGATCAGCGCCAGCGCCGCCACAATCGCGACGCTGAGCAGCAACCTGGTGTGCTTGGTGTCGCGCACGACCACCCCGCTAGCGACGCGACTCTGGGACTAGCACCTGTCGCAACGTGTCGAAGTCCTCGACACACTTGCCAGTGCCGAGGGCGACGGAGTCGAGCGGATGGTCGGCGACGTGGATCGGCATGCCGGTGTCCTCGCGCAACCGTTGGTCGAGACCGCGTAGCAGAGCGCCGCCGCCAGTGACCGCGATGCCGCGGTCCATGACGTCGCCGGCGAGCTCGGGCGGGCACTTGTCGAGCGTCGTCCGCACGGCGTCGACGATCACGGCGAGCGGCTCTGCCATCGCGTTCCTGATCTCGGCCGCGGACATCACCACAGTCTTTGGCAGGCCGCTCACCAAGTCCCTGCCTCGGATCTCCGCGCTCGGCTCAGCCTCCGCCGGGTAGGCCGATCCCATCGCCATCTTGATCTCCTCAGCGGTCCGCTCACCGAGGGTCAGCGAGTACTCCTTTTTGCTGAAGTTGATGATCGCCTTGTCGAGCTCGTCGCCACCGACCCTGATCGACTGCGCGGTCACGATGCCGCCGAGCGATATGACCGCGACCTCGGTGGTGCCCCCGCCGATGTCCACGACCATGTTCCCGGTCGGCTCGTTGACAGGCAGGCCAGCACCGATCGCCGCGGCCATCGGCTCCTCGATGATGTAGACCCTGCGCGCACCCGCCTGATGGCCCGCTTCCTTCACGGCGCTCTGCTCGACTCCGGTGATTCCGCTCGGGACCGCGATGACGATTCGCGGCTTCGCGAGCCCGCCACGCCGGTGAACCTTCTGAATGAAATAGCGGAGCATTCGCTCGGTGACATCAAAGTCAGCGATGACTCCGTCCTTCAGCGGACGGACGGCGATGATATTGCCCGGAGTGCGGCCTATCATGCGCTTCGCTTCCAGGCCGACCGCGACTATCTGTCCGGTATTGGTATTGAGCGCCACTACCGACGGTTCGCTCAGGACGATCCCGCGCCCTCTGACATACACCAGAGTGTTGGCGGTTCCCAGGTCGACGGCCATATCACGGCCGAGAAAGGCCAGCGCGTTGCTCATCTGCTTCCCTATGGTCCAGCGAGTGCGCGTGCTTCGTTCCCCGCATCGCGTGCCCGGCACATGAATACTCTGCATACCCCTGCCGGAAACGGAGCCTACCCGGCGACCGGGCCTCGTTTTCCGCCGGGTCCAGTAAATAGACAATGCAAATCAGTGCATTGCAATGACATTACGACGAGCTTTCCACCCGATGACCTAGCCAGATTCCGGTCACCCACAGCATGGCGAAAATTCCGCCGAGAATATACATAACAGGAAGCACGATGCCAGAACCGATCACAAGCGCCTGGAGCAGGCTCCCGCCCGCCAGGGTCACAGGGAGCCTGCGACGGGCCAGCGCCGCGAGCAGTATCGCCGCGACGGCCAACAGGCCCGCAGCGAGGCCGGCGGCAAGGGCGGCGACGTGCTCAAGCTTGACCGCGGGAACAGCGGTCAGCGCGATCACGACCGCCTCAAGCAGCAGGACAGTGGCGCTTAGCCTGCTCATCCGTGCCGCCCGGTCAGCAGCAATCGCGCGTCGCCTGAGGTGACCACAGAACCGGTGATCAGCACGACCGTCGCCGCCGCCTGTCCTGCGGCCTCTTCCCCGGCGCCCAGCCCGGCCAGCTGGCCTCCGAGCTCGCTCGTCACCTCGTCGGCAAGGCCGACAGCGACCTCAATCGCGTCATCGAGCCGCTTGGCGACGTGCACTCGGTCGGGGCCGAAGACCTGCTTCGCGATCTCGGCAAGCTCCTGCGGCTCCATCGACCTGGAGGACGAGTTACTCGTCGCGACCACCGCCGCCGCGGACGGCTCGAGCTCGCCAAGTATCGCAGCCACGTCCTTGTCCGCGCTCACGGCGAGCACTGCGATCACCTCGGCTGGCCCGAACGTCTCGGTCAGCGCCGCGGTCGTGGCCGCCATGCCGGCCGGGTTGTGCGCGGCGTCGACGACGACGACTGGGCTGCGCCTGACGATCTCCAGCCGACCCGGCGACGTCATCGCCGCGAACGCTTCCCTCACCAGGTCGGCGTCCAGCGCGATTGACCCGTGCAGCCGTGGTCCCGCGCCGCCTGTGACGGCAGCGTCCTCTTGATCGCTCACCCCGTGCGGCGAGCCTGCCCCGCCAGAGAACGCCTCGACCGCGGCGAGCGCGCAAGCAGCGTTGGCGGCCTGGTGCGCGCCGAACAGCGGCAGGAACAGGTCGTGGTACTCGCCGAGCAGCCCTCTGATCGCCAACCGCTGCCCGCCCACTGCCAGCTCGCGGGCGATCACGCCGAACTCGATGCCCTCCCTGGCCACGGTGGCGCCGACCTCGGCAGCGCGCCGCAACAGCTCCGTCGCCGCCTCGGCCGGCTGCTGGCCGAGCACGGCAACTGCGCCCGGCTTGATGATGCCGGCCTTGTCGGCTGCGATCTTCGCGACGGTGTCGCCGAGGTATTGCGCGTGGTCGATCGAGATCGGCGTGATCACCGCGACGGCTCCGTCGGCCACGTTGGTGTTGTCCCAGGTGCCGCCCATCCCGACCTCGATCACTGCCACGTCAACGGGAGCGTCGGCGAACGCGGCGAACGCCATCGCGACAAGCACCTCGAAGAACGACAGCCGGACCGGTTGGTTGTCGTCGACGAGCCGCAGGTACGGCTCGATCTCGTCGTAGATCTCCACGAACCGCTCGGCACTCAGCGGTTCGCCGTCGACGCAGATCCTCTCGCGCATTGAGTTCAGGTGCGGGCTGGTGAACAGGCCGGTGCGCAACCCACGCGCGCGCAGCAGCGTCTGGATCATCCGGGCGGTCGACGTTTTACCGTTCGTCCCAGTCAGGTGGATCACCGGATACGATCGGTGCGGATCGCCGAGCAGTCCTGTCAGCTCTATGATCCGCTCCAGCGAGGGGTCGATCGAATGCTCGGGCCGGCGCTCGAGTATCTGCCGCTCGACTTCGCGCAGCCTCGCCGCGATGTCAGCTGTCATCGCAGATTCACGGACCAGCCATGGCAGCGAGCCGTTCTTGCAGCCTCGCGATTTCTGCCTCCGCGGCGGCCAGGCGCTCGCGGCTCTTGGCCACCACGTCAGCGGGCGCCTTCTCGAGGAACGAGTCGCTCGAGAGCTTTCGTTGGGAAACTTGCGCATCAGATTGGGCCGCGGCGAGTTCCTTCGCGAGCCTGCGCCGCTCGGCGGCTCTGTCAATGGCCGAAGACGTGTCAAGCTCAACCGTGATGGCCTCGGCCTGCACCGACGCGTTCGGCCGGAAGTCAGGACCTGGCTCGGTCAGTCGGAGTAGCGCCCTGATCGAGGCCCCGTGCGGCGCGAGCGGTGAGCCTTCGAGCCCGGAGAAGGCGGCGGGAACCGGCTGCGTCGGGCGCAGACCCTGGTCGGCGCGGAACCGGCGAACACTCGTGACCAGGCGCATCAGCGCCTCGATCACCGCCTCCGCGGCCGGATCTCTGTCACCGGAGACCGAGGCAGGCCAGGCCGCCACCATCACGGCGTCGCCGCCGGTCAAAGCGGTCCACAGCTCATCGGTCACGAACGGCATGACCGGGTGGATGAGCCTGAGCAGCTGGTCGAGCACGTGTCCGAGCACCCGGCGAGTCAAGCTGGCCGCCCCCAGGTCAGGGCCGTTCAGGGTCGGCTTGACGAGTTCGAGATACCAGTCGCAGAACTCATCCCACGCGAAGTGGTACAGGACGTCGCATACCTTGGCGAACTCAAACTCATCGAACAACCCGTCGACCTCCGCGATGACCGCGGCAAGCCGGGAGAGTATCCACCGGTCAGGGACGCTCAACGCGGCCCGGTCCGCGGCGGTCAGATCGCCATCCCTGCCATCACCCGAACTCGCCGTCGCCCCGTTCATGAGCGCGAACCTCGCCGCGTTCCAGAGCTTGTTGCAGAAGTTGCGCGCCCCGGCTACCCACTCCTCGCTTAGTGCGACATCGCCGCCCGGGCTGGCGCCCCTGGCCAGGGTGAACCGCGTCGCGTCGGCGCCGAACCGCTCGATCCAGTCAAGCGGGTCGACGGTGTTGCCACGGGACTTGGACATCTTCTTGCCCTGCGCGTCACGCACCAGGCCATGCAGCGCGACCTGGCGAAACGGCACCGACTGCTCTGGCCCAGCGTCGGCCATCGCGTACAGGCCGAACAGCATCATCCGCGCGACCCAGAAGAACAAGATGTCATAGCCCGTGACCAGCACGCTTGTCGGGTAAAACGCACGCAGGTCGGGTGTGTCATCTGGCCAGCCGAGCGTCGAGAACGGCCAGAGCGCCGACGAGAACCAGGTGTCGAGCACATCGGGATCCTGAACCCAGCCCTCGCCTGGCGGATCCTCGTCAGGTCCGACGCAGCGCACCTGGCCGTCGGCTGAGTACCAGACGGGGATCCTGTGTCCCCACCACAGCTGGCGGCTGATGCACCAGTCGTGCATGTCATCGACCCAGTCGAAATACCGCCCGGCAAGCTGGGCCGGATAAATCCGCACCCGACCGTCCCGCACCGCGTCGCCGGCGGCCTTGGCAAGCGGGGCTACCTTAACGAACCACTGCAGCGACAGCCGGGGTTCGACGGTCGTACCGCACCTGTCGCAGTGTCCGACGGCGTGGAGATATGGTCTTTTTTCGCCCGCAACGCGACCTTGCTCGCGCAGTGCCGCCAGCACTGCCGGCCTTGCCTCGAAGCGGTCGAGGCCCTCGAACGGGCCGGTCGCGGTAATGACGCCGCGCTCGTCCATGATGGTCAGGCTCGGCAGGTCGTGGCGGCGGCCGATCTCGAAGTCGTCAGGGTCGTGCGCGGGCGTCACCTTCACCGCGCCTGTGCCGAACTCCGGATCGACGTGCGGGTCTGCGACCACAGGAATGCGCCTGCCGGTCAGCGGCAGCTCGACCGTCCTGCCAACCAGGTGCGAGTAGCGCGGGTCGTCGGGGTGCACCGCCACCGCGGTGTCTCCGAGCATGGTCTCGACCCTGGTGGTGACTACGACGACCGCCGCGTCGCCCTCGCCGTACCTGATGCTGACCAGCTCGCCCTCGTCGTCGGAGTGGTCGACCTCGATGTCCGAGAGCGCGGTCATGCATCGCGGGCACCAGTTGATGATCCGGTCGGCGCGGTAGATCAGGCCGTCGTCGAATAGCCGTTTGAAGATGGTTTGTACGGCACGGGACAGGCCGGCGTCCATGGTGAATCGCTCGCGCGTCCAGTCGACGCTGTCGCCCAGCCTGCGCATCTGGCCGAGGATCTTGCCGCCGTACTCAGCCTTCCATTGCCACACCCGCTCGACGAATGCCTCGCGCCCGAGGTCGTGCCTGGAAAGGCCCTCGTTGGCGAGTTCCCGCTCGACCACGTTCTGCGTGGCGATGCCCGCGTGGTCGGTGCCAGGCAGCCAGAGGGCGTTGTAACCCTGCATCCGGCGCCGCCTGATCAGCGCGTCGATAAGCGTGTGGTCGAGGGCATGGCCAATGTGCAGCGAGCCCGTGACGTTCGGCGGGGGAATCATGATCGTAAACGCGGGCCGGTCGGACGCGGCGTCGGCGGTGAAGTAGCCGGCCTCGACCCAGCCCTCGTAGCGGCGCGACTCCACCTCGCCAGGTACGTACTGCGGTGGCAGCTGTTGCTGCCCGGCGGGCGCGTCGTGGTCAGCGGTCGTCACGTCGACAAATTCTAGAGGCGCGGCCGGACTTGCAGCGCCGCAGAGTCAGGCGGACTTCTCTCTTGGGGCGCGGCGCACCACGTCCCGTGGCACCAGGGTCGGGTTCACGTTCTCGAGAACCGCCTCGGCTGTGATCACGACGCGTTCGACGTCCTTGCGGCTCGGCACCTCGTACATCACAGACAGCAGCACTTCTTCCAGGATGGCGCGCAGCCCGCGCGCGCCGGTGCCGCGCAAGATCGCCTGGTCGGCCACCGCCTCGAGTGCGTCGTCGGTGAACTCCAGGTCGACGCCGTCGAGCTCGAACAGCCTGCGGTACTGGCGTACGAGTGCGTTCTTCGGCTCGGTCAGGATCCTGATCAGGGCCTCGCGGTCCAGGTTATGCACGCTGGTGATGACGGGCAGGCGGCCGACGAACTCAGGGATCATTCCGAACTTGAGCAGGTCTTCCGGCATCACGTCCGCGAATTGGTCGGACGCGCCGCGATCGGTCTTCACTCTGAGCACGGCCCCGAAGCCCATGCCGCTGCGGCCGACCCGCTGCTCGATGATCTTCTCAAGTCCGGCGAATGCGCCGCCGCAGATGAACAGCACATTGGTGGTGTCGATCTGGATGAACTCCTGGTGCGGATGCTTGCGGCCACCCTGCGGCGGCACCGACGCGGTCGTGCCCTCGAGTATCTTCAGCAGCGCTTGCTGCACGCCCTCGCCGGATACATCCCTGGTGATCGACGGGTTCTCGCTCTTTCGCGCGATCTTGTCGATCTCGTCGATGTAGATGATCCCGGTCTCGGCCTTCTTCACGTCGTAGTCGGCCGCCTGGATCAGCTTGAGCAAGATGTTCTCGACGTCCTCGCCGACGTATCCGGCTTCGGTCAGCGCGGTGGCGTCGGCGATCGCGAACGGCACGTTCAGCAGCCTTGCGAGCGTCTGCGCGAGCAGGGTCTTGCCTGAGCCGGTCGGCCCGAGCAGCAGGATGTTCGACTTGGCGAGCTCAACGCCGTCCTCGGCTGGCCGGTCGCCGCCGGACTGTATTCGCTTGTAGTGGTTGTAGACGGCGACCGACAGGCCCTTCTTGGCCTTCTCCTGGCCAATGACGTACGAGTCCAGAAACTCGTAGATCTCCCTTGGCTTGGGCAGACTGTCCCATTTGATCTCGGACGGCTCGGCCAGCTCCTCCTCGATGATCTCGTTGCACAGGTCGATGCACTCGTCGCAGATGTACACGCCAGGCCCGGCGATGAGCTTCTTGACCTGCTTCTGGCTCTTACCGCAGAACGAGCACTTCAGCAGGTCAGCGCCGTCACCAATGCGTGCCACCGCTTACTCCCTCTCCCGCTGTCGCCGGTATGGGCGAATCGAACCCGGCCGCTCCGGCACGACGTCCGCTACCGGCCGGAAACACGACGGTACCTCGTCTGAGGCCCTCATCGCTTCTTCCGAGCCGTCTGTCCGCGCGCGTCGTGCACAGCCCGCACTTGCGTGTTAAGACGACACTACATCGGGCTGGCGCTTCAGCATCGTCAGTACGTCATCAACCAGCCCGTACTCTTTCGCCTCGTGCGACGTAAGGAACTTATCGCGCTCGATGTCCCTGCGGATCTCTTCCTCGTCCCTGCCGGTGTGCTTGGCGAGCACGGCTTCCATGGCCTGCCGCATCCGCTGGATCTCCCTGGCCTGAATCTCCAGGTCGCTGGACTGCCCGTAGCCGCTCTCGATCGCCGGCTGGTGGATCAGGATCCTGGAGTTGGGTAGCGCCATCCGCTTGCCCTTGGTTCCAGCGGCCAGCAGCACCGCAGCGGCTGACGCGGCCTGGCCGAGGCAGAACGTCTGGATGTCCGGCTTGACGTACTGCATCGTGTCGTAGATCGCCATCATCGACGTCATCGACCCGCCCGGCGAGTTGATGTACATCAGGATGTCCCGCTCCGGGTCGATCGATTCAAGCGTGATCAGCTGCGCCATGACGTCGTTCGCTGAGGCGTCGTCGATTTGCACCCCGAGGAAGATGATCCGCTCCTCGAAGAGCTTGTTGTACGGGTTCATCTCCTTGATCCCGTATGGCGTCCGCTCGACGAACGACGGCAGGACGTAGCGGGACTCTGGCAGGCCGTGCCGCACCGTGCCGGCTAGCCCTGCCTGCGCATCGCGGTTGCCCGCTCGTGCTTCGATGTTCATGAGACAGGGCCCTCCGACGGGACCTCGTTAGCGCTGCGCACCACGTGGTCGATGAATCCGTACTCCTTAGCCTGCTCGGCCGTGAACCAGCGGTCCCGGTCCGAGTCGGTCTCGATCTGCTCGACGCTCTGGCCGGTATGCATGGCTGTGCGCTCGGCCAGGATCCGCTTGACGTACAGGATCTGCTCGGCCTGGATCCTGATGTCTGACGCCGTGCCGCCGATGCCGCCGTGCGGCTGGTGCAGCATGATCTGCGCGTGTGGCATCGCGTAGCGCTTGCCCGTCGTTCCCGCGCAGAGCAGGAACTGCCCCATCGAGGCGGCCATTCCCATCGCGTAGGTGGCCACGTCGTTCGGCACGTACTGCATCACGTCATAGATCGCCAGG
>Ga0126378_10004733_pt1 | contig 10445 bp, 9 predicted proteins | sample PanSoiMetPlot_23_FD_92587 | JGI IMG/M metagenome (GOLD analysis project Ga0126378, IMG submission 92587) | Tropical forest soil microbial communities from Panama - MetaG Plot_23 | ecosystem: Environmental > Terrestrial > Soil > Tropical forest > Bulk soil | place: Panama | collected 2016-02-17
CATTGCGACCCTGGCGGGCTACAATTTTTCTGAGGCGCTCAAGCGCCTCGACATCGTCTGGACGCCGGAAACGGTGGCTAAGCTGTTCGAGATCGGCCCCGCGACCTACACGCCAGGCACCAAGATGCCCGAGCAACGCATCGGCGCACCGGAGGACCGTGACGCCCTCGTCAAGTTTCTTGAATGGGCAACGAAGTAATCAGCTTTCCGGCTTCCTCTCGCGCTCGCGCAGATAATCATCGGTCGTGCGCGGCTTCGGCCGCGCGGGCGCGCCGTAGGGGTCGAAGCCTTCCTCGGTGACGACGGCAACGCGGCAATCCTCGCACATCTTGATGACGTCGAGGCGGCTCCGCGAATTCTGGTACATCCAATGCTTGCCTTCGAGCTTGGCGGCGACGCGTTCTATCGTGCTTTTGACGCCGAACGGCTTGCCGCAGCGGATGCAGGGGAAGGGCTCCTCTTGCTTGAGCACGCGCGCCGCAATGGCTGCATCGCCGAAGGCGAGACGCGGCGTGAGGCTGATCACTTTCTCCGGACAGGTCGCCTTGCACAGGCCGCATTGCACGCAAGCATCTTCAGCAAAGAGCAACAGAGGACGGTCGGGATCATCCGACAGTGCACCGGTCGGGCACGCGGATACGCAAGACAGGCACAGCGTGCAGCCCTCGACATTGATTTCGACGGCGCCGAAAGGCGCCCCGGCGGGCAGCGCGATGATGTCGGTGGGCGCCGGGGCTACGCGATGAAGTTCGCGCAGCGCGAATTTCAGCACGTCGCGCTTCGCTCCTACCGGCTCGAAGGTCGCGGGCCGGGATACCGGTTCGCCGGGTTTGATCCCATGTAGCGCTTCGCCGAGCGCAAACGGATCATCGATCTCGATCGTCGCGAGGGGTTCACCCGAGAAACCAAAGCCCGCGAGGATGGGTTCAGCCAAAGCGATCGTATTGTACAAACCGGCAATGTCGTGGCGCGGCTTGGCCCGCAGGATCACGCGCGCAGCTACCGCGCCGTAGGCGAAAGCCGCGGCGATTACTTCGAGGCCGATTTGCGTCACTTCGTTGACGGCGAGTGGCAAGACATTGGCAGGCAATCCGTCGCCATGACGGGCGAGGGCGTCGATCAGCGCAGCGCCATGATCCTCATCATGAATAAGAAGAATGGGCAGCGCGCCGCCCGCATCGCGATAAACCGTGAGCAGCGTGCGCAGCTTGCGCATCAGCGCGTCGGCGGGCGGCAGCGCATAACTGGCCGCACCTGTCGGACACGCCGCGGCGCATTGGCCGCACCCGGCGCAGATTTTTTCGTCGATTGCCACGTGATCGCCGGCCGGCGAAATGGCGCTCGTCGGGCAAAGATCGAGGCAGCGGCGGCAGCCGACGATGTGCGATCGCGAATGAACGCAAAGATCTGCAGTGAATGTGATGTAACGCGGCTTGTCGAAGGTGCCGACGAGATCACGCGCGCGCAGTACGACCTTAAGTACGGCGGAAGGATCGCCAGGATCGGCGCGGAGGTAACCGTCACGGAGGTCGGGGGCCGGGAACAATGGCGGGCCGCCCGAGATGTCGAGGATGATGTCGCAGCGCGACACGGCGCCATCCCGGGCCGGCTCGAATGTCAGCGCGCCGCGCGAGGACGGTCGCGGCAACGCGTAATCGTCAACGATGATCTCAAATGCCCCGAGAGAACCCTTGGCTGTCCGGATCGTCCCCTTAACGATCGGAAAATCGGTCGTGCGCGGCGGCGTCAAATCACCGGGCCGCGTGATCAGCACGGTGATGTCGAGATGTGCCTTGAGCAGGCTCGACGCCTCGATTGCGCGCTCGTCACGCCCATAAACGAGAGCAACGCCCGCGCTTTCGAGCGGTACAGAAGGAATGTCCGGCATCGGCGCTGCGGCGGCCGCTAGCAGCGCCGCCATCTTTGGTCCCGCCTTTGCGGCCTCGGCCGACCAGCCGGCGTTTTCGCGTATGTTGGTAAAGCTCACATAATCGCTGCCTTCGGCGGCGATCTCGCGGAACAGCGGCGCTTCCTGCGTGCAAGCTATCGTGACTGCTGTACCCGACGCCAGCAGCGCGCGAGCGCGCGCGAGCTCCGCGCGGCAGAGTTGGCGGCCCGCGACGATGTTGGCTCCACGGCATCCCCGCTCGAACGCACGCACGTCGAGCGGTATCGTCTCTTCACACGAACATACAAGAAAGGTGCGCCGGTCAGGCATCGGCTTGCTCGTCAAGCGCGCGGCGCGACTATATCTTGTCCAGCGATTGGACGTAAGGCCGTAACTGATATGCAGCGGGAGGGGCCGCGCCGGATAAGCAAGCGCCATGCGCGCATCCTCGATCTGCCGCCGCCCTTCCGGGTGGTGGTGCTGCGCGAGGTTGGCGACGCTTTCGCCCATGCCTGCGCCCGTGCCGCCGAGCTCGGCGCCGGAACGCTTGTATTCGTCGGCCGCTTTGACCTCGCCGAGTTCGCCGTTGTGCTGGAGCCGGACGAGCCGCTCGCTTCGGCGCGCCGCGCATTCTACGCCGGCATGGTTGCGCTGGGCGACGCGCTCGCGGCGCGGGCGCCGCCGGAAAAGCCAATCGCCGTCGAATGGCCGGACGCGATCTATGTCGATGGGAGCCTTGTTGGCGGCGGGCGGCTAGCCTGGCCTGACCATGCTGACGAGCACGCCGCGCCGGACTGGCTCACCTTCGGGGCGGCAATTCGCACGTTCTCCTTGAGCCCGGAGCGTTCCGGGCTGCACCCGCTTTCCACTGCGCTCGCCGACGAGAGTTTTGACGATGTCAGTTCGGAGCGCCTCGCCGAAGGCTTTGCCCGGCATCTCATGGTCGCAATCGATCGCTGGCAGGAGGCCGGGTTCGCCCCCATCGCGAAGGAGTATATTGCGAAACTGAAGCCCGAGAGCGGCGTGCATCATGACATTAGCGAGAACGGCGATCTCGATGTTAGACGCTCGGGCAAGTTAGTTGAGCGTCGAAAATTGCTGCCCGCCCTCAAAGCGCCCTCATGGCTCGACCCAAGGACCGGTGGACCGCGGCGATGAAGGTGCAGGGAAAGCGCAAATGAGGGATTTCTGGTTGTCCTGCGGCCATCATCTAACGGATCGCGGCCCCGACGGCCGGTTGCCGGTCACTGACGAATTTCTGAAAGCCTATCTCGCGCGGCCGGAGCTGGCCCCGCCTTCCGCAGCCTGCACCGTCGAGCGCGGACTGCGCACGGGCCTGCTTGCCGATCCGCGCCGCGCTGTCGACGTCGAAGAGATTGCTGCAATCGCAGACGTGGACGCGCGGGAAAATTGGCAACTGATGATCGCCTTTCGCGACCATCTGTTGCGCCACGAGACGCTGGAGGCGGCCTATCTCGATCTCGTCTGCCGGAAAGTCGGCGACACGCCGCCGCTCTTCCTCAACCAGCTCGTTCACGTGATTTTGCGCAATGCCCTCGATGGCTGCAGTGACCCGTTTGTGCTCCGCGCTGCCGAGCTCTTCTTTCGCGCGCAGCGATTCACGACGCACGAAGGAGCGCTGATCGGCGCCGACGAGGAAACCCTCGGCGGCACGGGCGCGGCTCCATTGTCGCCCCTCGTGTCTATGCTCGGCATACCGGCGGCCGCGGAGATCGACATTCTGACGGGCGATAACGCAGAGAGCTACTGGGGTCGGAGCGATCTTTTCGACATGGCGCTCGATTTGACGGCCGGTCGCCGCGGTCTGGCGGCACTCGCCCAGGCGATCGGAAGGTGGCTGCAACATATGCTCGGGGTCGACGCCACCGTCGAGACGCTAAGCGAAATGCGCAACGTTCCGCTGACCTGGTATATCGGGCTTGACGCGGAAGGCACACGCATCGGCGATGCTTTGTGGCATGGCGAGGATATCGACGAGAAAACGCAGCGCCGTGTGGTTGGGCTGTTCCGGCTGACCTTCGGTAATTCGGAAGAGAACGCGGTCTATCTCATCCTGGCGATGACGGCCGACAGGGTGTTGCGGATGAAGCCGCAGAACCTGTTGGTCGGATTGCCGCCGCAGCGCCCGGCGTCGCTCATATGAGCCCGGTCGCACCGCTCCTGCGCATTCCCGTCGGCGTCGTTGTCGAGCGGCGCAAAGCCACCTCGCAATGGGTGGATGTCGTCTGGCGGCCCGTTGCGGTGCTCGGCGGCTTGCCAGATGCTGCCCCATGGACGCCGCTTGCCGGCGACGAAGAAACCGCGACGTTCTACGCCGGCGCGGGCGAGATCGCGCTCTATCGCTCGGAAGCTGACAACTACCGCAGAAATCTTGCATCGCCAGCGCCCGCTGTCTGGGTAGCGCTGCAGGAGACCGGGGGCGATCCCGCTTACGCCGTCGCAGCGGTTACCGCGGACCCCGCCGAGGGCGAGGGCCTGACGGAGTGCAATCAAGGGATCATCGAAGCCGTCGCGATGCCTGAGCCGGTGCGCCAGGCGATTGCCGCGTTTGTCGCCGAACACCATGTCGATCGTGTCTTCAAGAAGCGGACACGCGATCGCGCCCACCCGGAGGCATTGGCGCGGCGCGGTCCGCGTCGCAGGAGTGACGATGAGCGGTGACGAGAGCTTCTTCCCGCGGTGGTCTCGCCGGAAGCGCAGCGCGGCAGCAACGGCGCGCCAGAGCGCAAAACCCGAGAATGCAGAAAACAGCACTACCTCGAAAACGGCCGCGACTGCGCTCCCTGCCGAGGAGATACGATCGCTTGTCGATCCTGAGGGTTTGCCGCCGATCGACTCGATCGGCACCGGATCCGACATCCGGCCCTTCCTGGTTGCCGGCGTACCTGCGGACTTGGCGCGCGCGGCGCTTCGGCGTGCATGGTCAGTCGATCCCGCGATCCGCGACTTCATCGGCTTGTCGGAGAACGCGTGGGACTTCAACGTGCCCGGCGGCGTGGCCGGGTTCGGCTCGCTGACGGCGGAAGAGACGCGCCGGCTCCTGGCGCAGGTGATGGAAAACACTGCGAGCCCCGGTGCCGACCACTTATCCGACGACGAGGTCCCACAGTCGGCCGATGCACCCGGTCAGCAGGCGACCGCTTCTGTCCCGGATCAAATTAAGATGATCCACGATATCGACGCCGATCGCCGCAATTCGGCGCCGCAGCCTCAGGCAAGTAATATTGCAACGCAGCATGAAAAAGGAGAGCGCAAACTCGGCTCACCCTCGCCGCGCCATCGTCATGGCGGAGCCCTTCCCCGTTAACCTTTGTTTCTAGAGCGTGAGGCTCTTGACCTTTCCATTAACGCAGTATTACTCTGGTTTTGAACAGGGAAACTGTGGTTTCGGGCTTTCGATGGGTGACCCGAGGCTCCACGAAGCAAACCGCGCCGCTGGGCGCGTGCCGGATGCTCACGGCGAATATCTTGACCAGCCCGACGAGGTCGATGCCGCGCGGGCGGGTGAATACTTGCTGCTCGCCCGATTGTTGGCAGGTGCCCCCGATACGGTGTTGCTTGCTCGGATCGCCAACCTTCGCGGCGATGCAACGCCGCTTGGTGTTGCGCATGCATCGCTAGCCCAAGCCGCAGTCGGAGGGATCGTCGAAAAGATCGCGCGCGAGTTCTTCGACCTCTTCATCGGCGTGGGGCGCGGCGAACTCCTGCCCTACGGTTCGTACTACTTGACTGGCTTTCTCAACGAGCGTCCGCTGGCGCGCCTGCGCGAGGATCTGCACGCTCTCGGCATCGAACGCGTCGAGGGGCAGTGTGAACCGGAGGACCACGCGGCCATTCTATGCGAAGTCATGGCGGGTCTCGTCGGCGGACAGCTTCCTGCGCCAGTCGGGCGGCAACGCCAGATCTTCGAGAAGCACCTCGCTCCGTGGATCGGACGCTTTTTCGCTGACCTCGCCGTCGCTGAGGCTGCCGACTTCTACCGCCATGTCGGTACTGTTGGACGGTTATTTATCGAGATCGAAACGGAGGCATTCGCGCTGCCCGGGTGAACGGGTGCGCAAGGACCGGAGGACGCGCTATGAAAGCGCAAGACAAGCTGAGCTTGGGGCGTCGTCAATTCTTTCGCGTACTCGGCGCCGGTACGGCGGGCGGCGCGGTGGGTCCGCTCGCCCCCGGGGCCGCGGCCGATACCGAGAACCACGACGAGAAGCGTAAGCCTCGCTACAAAGAAACCGACGAAGTCAAGACCTACTACCGTGTCAATCGTTATCCGCGCTGAGGGAGGCATCCGTGCTGATCAAGAGAACGGAACGCCAGGCTTCTCGTGGGAACCTCGCCGCCTTCGCGAGCCAGGCGGATCGCGGCCTCGACCGACGCAGTTTCTTGCACCGCTCGGGCCTCGTCGCCGGTGGTCTCGGCGCGCTCGGCGCGCTGCCGCTCGCCAGCGTGCGCCGGGCCGAGGCGGGACCGCCCCCTTCGGCGCCCGCGCAGATGACAATCCGCAAGAGCGTCTGCACCCATTGCGCGGTCGGCTGCACGGTAACGGCCGAGGTCGCCAACGGTGTGTGGCTCGGCCAGGAACCGAGCTGGGACAGCCCCATCAACCGCGGTTCCCATTGTGCCAAGGGTGCCTCGGTGCGTGAACTCGTGTCCGGCGAGCGGCGCCTCAAATATCCGTTGAAGCTCGTCGACGGGCAATGGACGCGAACCAGTTGGGACGAAGCCATCAACGAGATCGGCGACAAGCTGCTGGCGATCCGCGAGCAATCCAGCCCCGACGCGGTCTACTGGCTCGGTTCGGCGAAATTCACCAACGAGGGCGCTTATCTTTTCCGCAAGCTCGGCGCCTTCTGGGGGACCAACAATACCGATCATCAGGCGCGGATCTGCCATTCGACGACGGTCACCGGGGTAGCCAACACCTGGGGCTACGGGGCGATGACCAACAGCTTCAACGACATCCGGAATTCGAAGACGCAGATCATCTGGGGCGGCAATCCGGCCGAAGCTCATCCCGTGTCCCTGCAGCACCTGCTAGAGGGCGCCGAGCTCAACAAGGCGAATGTCGTCGTCGTCGATCCCCGCATGACGCGCACGGCCGCGCACGCGACCGAGTATGTGCGGCTGCGGCCAGGCACCGACATCCCGGTGCTCTATGGGATGATGTGGCACATCTTGCAAAACGGCTGGGAGGACAAGGAGTTTATCGCGCAACGCGTCTATGGTTTCGAGGATGTCCGCAAGGAGATCGAAAAGTGGACGCCCGAGGAGGTCGAGCGCGTCTCCGGCGTCCCCAGCGAGCAGCTCAAGCGCGTTGCCAAGATGTTCGCTACGGAGAAGCCGGCGACACTGATCTGGTGCATGGGCCAGACGCAGCACAGCGTCGGCACCGCCAATGTTCGGACGAGCTGTATTGCCCTGCTTCTCACTGGCAATGTCGGCAAGCCGGGAACCGGCGCCAACATCTTCCGTGGCCACGACAATGTGCAGGGCGCGACCGATGTCGGGCTCGATATCGTGACCTTACCGTTCTACTACGGTCTCGCCGAAGGCGCGTGGAAGCACTGGGGACGAGTCTGGGAGGTCGATTACGACTATCTGCAGTCCCGTTTCGATTCCAAAAAGATCATGGAGACACCCGGCATCCCGCTCACCCGCTGGTTCGATGCGGTCTTGCTGCCGAAGGAGCAGGTGGAGCAAAAGGACAATCTGCGGGCGATGTTCGTGCAGGGACACGCCAGCAACAGCATCACGCGCATTCCGGAATCGCTGAAGGGGCTGCAAAAGCTCGACCTGCTGGTGGTGGCCGACCCGCATCCGACGACCTGGGCGGCGCTGGCCGTCGAGGCCGGCCGCAAGGGCAACATGTATCTGTTGCCGGCCTGCACCCAATTCGAAGCCTCCGGCTCCCGCGTCGCGTCGAACCGCTCGCTGCAATGGGGCGAACAGATCGTCAAGCCGATCTTCGAGTCGAAAAACGATCTCGAGATCATGTACCTGCTGGCGAAGAAGTTCGGCTTTTCCGACAAGATGTTCAAGAACATCAAGGTCGAGAACAACCTTCCGCTGGCAGAGGATATCCTCCGCGAAATGAATCGCGGCAGCTGGTCGACCGGCTATTGCGGCCAATCGCCGGAGCGCCTCAAGCTGCACATGGCGAACCAGAAAGACTTCGATCTGGTCACGACGCGCGCCAAGGACGGCCCGGCCAAGGGCGATTATTACGGTCTGCCTTGGCCGTGCTGGGGCAAACCCGAGGTGAAGCATCCGGGCACGGCGCTGCTCTATAACACCGGGCTTGCCGTCATGGATGGCGGGAGCGGCTTCCGACCGCGCTTCGGCGTCGAATACAAGGGCGCCAACCTGCTTGCCGAGGGCTCCCATCCCGTCGGCTCGGAGATCCAGGATGGCTATCCGGAATTCACGATGGCGGTCCTGAAGAAGCTTGGCTGGGACAACGATCTCAGTCCCGAAGAGCTTGCGACCATCGAGAAGGTTGCGGGCAGCCCCGACAAGGTCGCCACGGTGTCGTGGTCGACCGACCTGTCGGGGGGCATCCAGCGCGTCGCGCTCAAGCACGGCTGTGTGCCCTATGGCAACGGTAAGGCGCGCATGATCGCCTGGAACCTGCCTGATCCCATTCCGGTGCATCGCGAGCCGATCTACACGCCGCGGTTGGATCTGGTCGCAAAATACCCCACTTTGCCCGACGCCAAGCAGTTTCGACTGCCCAATATCGGGTTCACGATGCAGAAGGCGGCGATCGACACGGCAAAAGCCAAACAATTCCCACTGATCCTCAGCTCCGGGCGCCTGGTCGAGTATGAAGGCGGCGGTGAGGAGACCCGCTCCAACAAATGGCTCGCCGAGCTGCAACAGGACATGTTTGTCGAGATCAGCCCGGCGGACGCTGGCGACCGCGGCATCAGCGACGGCTCCTGGGTTTGGATAACCGGCGCGGAGAACGGCTCCCGGGCCAAGGTGAAAGCGCTGGTCACCGAACGCGTCGGCAAGGGCGTCGCCTGGATGCCCTTCCACTTCGGCGGATGGTTCGGCGGCAAAGATCTGCGGTCGAAATATCCGGAAGGCTCTGACCCCGTCGTGCTCGGCGAGAGCGCGAACACGATCACAACCTACGGATACGATCCGGCAACCGGGATGCAGGAACCGAAAGCTACCCTGTGTCAGATTACCGCGGCGTGAGGAGGCGGATCGATGGCTCGGATGAAATTCCTCTGCGATGCCGACCGCTGTATCGAGTGCAATGCCTGCGTCACCGCCTGCAAGAACGAACACGAGGTGCCTTGGGGCATCAATCGTCGGCGTGTCGTCACTATTAACGACGGCAAACCGGGGGAGCGGTCGGTGTCGATGGCTTGCATGCACTGCACCGACGCGCCCTGCCAGGCAGTGTGCCCGGTGAACGCCTTTTACACCACCGCCGACGGGGTCGTGCTGCATTCGAAGGACATCTGCATCGGCTGCGGCTATTGCTTCTACGCCTGCCCGTTCGGTGCGCCGCAATATCCGCGCGTCGGCAATTTCGGCTCGCGCGGCAAGATGGACAAATGCACCTATTGCGCCGGCGGCCCAGAACCGGACGGCAGCATGGCGGAGTTCGAGAAATACGGAGCCAACCGTCTGGCCGAAGGAAAGCTGCCGTTGTGCGCCGAGATGTGCTCGACCAAATCGCTGCTGGCGGGCGATGGCGAGATCATCGCGCAGATCTACAAGGAGCGCGTGGCAAAGCGCGGCTATGGCTCCGGCGCTTGGGGCTGGAAGACCGCGTATCGCGAGACCGTCACTTCATAACTGGCGACGACAAACAAGATCGGGGAGGAACGTATACATGACGGCGCTTGTCGCCAATCTTCGCCAGGCCTTTGCGGCTTTGGCGCTGGTCGCGCTGACGATGTCTTTATACCCGGTGGCAGCGCAGCAGCCCAAATCGGTTGATCCGACTGCGAGCGCGGTCAGCGAGCAACAGCTCCTGCAGCAGTTCAAGACGATCCAGGGCCGCGGCAGCATTCCCGATGTGAAGTCCTACACCATCGAGCAGCCGGCCGGCCGCGATTGGCGACATTTCCACGAGGTGACGCTGCGTTGGATCGGCGCCATTGCAATTCTCGGCATTCTCGCGGTTCTCGTCATTTTCTATCTGTTGCGCGGCATGATGCGCATCGAAAGCGGGCGCTCGGGGCAGACCATCCTACGCTTCAATGCCGCAGAACGCTTCGTGCATTGGATGACGGCGACCTGCTTCATCATACTAGCCTTGTCCGGGCTCAACATAACCTTCGGCAAACCGCTGCTGTTGCCCCTGATGAGCCCCGAGACCTTCACCGCCTGGTCAGAATGGGCGAAGTACGCCCACAATTATCTGAGCTTCCCGTTTACGCTCGGCGTCATCCTGATCTTTTTCACGTGGATTGCCGGCAACATCCCGAACCGGGTCGACGTTGAATGGTTCAGACGTGGCGGCGGGATGATCGGCCATGACCATCCACCGGCTTACCGCTTCAATGGCGGCCAGAAA
>Ga0126378_10004734_pt1 | contig 10444 bp, 6 predicted proteins | sample PanSoiMetPlot_23_FD_92587 | JGI IMG/M metagenome (GOLD analysis project Ga0126378, IMG submission 92587) | Tropical forest soil microbial communities from Panama - MetaG Plot_23 | ecosystem: Environmental > Terrestrial > Soil > Tropical forest > Bulk soil | place: Panama | collected 2016-02-17
CACAGACGTGTGGACAACGTTCAACACCTGTATCTTCCGGTCTTCGCAGATCGGTCAATCCCCAACCGAGACTCTGCATCAGAGGGCAGCTCCGCTGTACCATATCTCTGTCCGGAGGCTTCTCATGAATTGCACCCACTTCACAATTGCGCTTTTCGCGCTTGCCGTTTCCGGCTGGTCGCAAACGAATCGCGGCTACTACCGCTCCCCGGCGATCTATGGCCAGACCATCGTTTTCACCGCGGAGGGCGACCTCTGGTCGGTCGGCATCCAAGGGGGCGCCGCGCGCCGGCTCACCACTCACCCGGGCGAGGAGACTCGTGCCGCGTTCTCCCCCGATGGAAAGACCATCGCGTATTCAGCCAATTACGAAGGGCCAACGGAAGTCTATTCCATCCCGGCGTCTGGCGGCCTGCCCCTTCGGCGCACCTTTGATGGTAACGCCAACATGGTCGGCTGGACTCCCGACGGCAAAATACTGTTCGCGACCCGGCGGTACTCGACCCTGCCTGACACCCAGCTTGCGATTGTGGACGTGGAGAACCGCGTGGAACGAGTTCCCCTAAGCCAGGCATCCCAGGGCTGCTTCGATAAGACCGGCGCGAACTTTTTCTTCACGCGCCAGCAGTTCCAAGGCAGCTATGCCAAACGCTATCAGGGAGGTACCGCGCAGAATCTCTGGAAGTACAGCGCCGGGCACGAGGCCGTACTGCTGACCGCCGATTATCTTGGCACCAGCAAGGACGCCATGTGGTGGAACGGGCGTGTTTACTTCCTGAGCGATCGTGACGGCACCATGAACCTGTGGTCCATGGACGAAAACGGAAAATCACTCAAGCAGCACACCAGACATCAGGGTTGGGACCTCAAGAGCCCGTCCCTCTCGCAGGGCAAGATCGTCTACCAGATGGGCGCCGACCTCCGCGTTTACGATATCGCATCCGGCTCCGACAGCCCTGTGCCGATCGAACTGGCCTCCGATTTCGACCATCTCCGCGAGCACTGGATCAAGACCCCGATCGAGTACACCACGTCGGCACATATCTCTCCCGACGGGTCGAGCGTGGTCCTGACATCGCGGGGCCGGACCTTTGTGGCGCCTCTGAAGGGCCGCTTCGTGGATGTCGAAGCGCACAAGCCGGGCCGCTACCGGGAAGCGCAGTTCACGGCCGATGGAAAGTCGCTGCTGATCCTTTCCACAGAGAGCGGCGAAGTCGAGTTGTGGAAGGTTCCCGCGAATGGCCTCGGCGCCGGCGAGAGGCTCACCACAGATGGTAAGGTGCTCCGCTGGCAAGCCATCCCTTCGCCCGATGGAAAATGGGTGGTTCACCAGGACAAGGACAGTCAGCTCTGGCTCCTGGATATAGCAACGAAGCAGCACAAGCGGATAGCGGCGGCGGTCGACGGGAATGCCGCGAATTCCGAGGCGAATTTCCAGGACATTCGCTGGTCGCCCGACAGCCGCTGGCTTGTTTACTCGCAGGGCCTTCCGAACTCGCTGAGCCAGATCATGCTGTACAACATTGAGAGCGGCGCACACATCCCGCTCACGACGGATCGCTATGACAGCAATTGGGCATCCTGGAGCCCGGATGGGAAGTGGATTTATTTCGTCTCCGACCGCGCGCTCAAGTCCGTTGTGCCCGCGCCTTGGGGCTCGCGCCAGCCGGAACCGTACTTCGACCGTATTAACAAGATCTACATGATCGCGCTGCAGAAAGGGTTGAGGTCCCCCTTTGAACCGTCTGACGAGCTCCACCCCGATGGCAAGGGCGAACCAGCCCAACCCGCCGATCCGAAACCCGACGCCGCCAAACCCGCCGATGCCGTCAAGCCCGCACCTGTCAAGATCGACACGGATGGGATTGTAGCCAGGCTTCAGGAGGCGCCGCTCCCTCCCGGGAATTACTCAACGCTCATGGTCGTCGGCAAGCGCCTCTGCTGGATTGACCGCGACTCAGCAGACCCTCAGAAATCCGCCCTACAATGCCTGGAAATAGGCAACAAAGGCGACAAGCCCGACACCGTCATGGAGAACGTGGCCAGCTTCGAGGTGTCCGCCGACGGCAAGAAGATGCTGATTCGCCGCCAGAACGACCTCTTTCTCGTAGATGCGGCCGCCAAGGGCGCGTCGCTCCGTGACGCCAAGGTCCTCGCCGACGCTCAGGTCGATCTGAAGAGCTGGACGTTCTCGGTCATTCCCGCAGACGAGTTTCGTGAGGAGTTCCTCGACGCGTGGCGGTTGCATCGCGACTACTTCTACGACAAAAACATGCACGGCGTGAACTGGACCGGCATGCGCGACAAATATCAGGAGCTGCTGCCCCGTGTGCGCGACCGGCAGGAACTCAATGATCTGCTCTCGGGCATGATCGGCGAACTGTCCGCGCTGCACGCCAGTGTCGTGGGCGGCGATATCCGTCGCGGCCCAGACCAGATTGCTCTGGCCGCCTTGGGTGCGAGACTCAGGCGCGACAGGGCTGCCGGAGGGTACGTGGTGGAGCACATCTATGCCTCGGACCCCGATCGCCCAGACCGCAGATCCCCGCTAGCGAAACCGGGTGTCGATATCGTCGAAGGTGACGTGCTGCTGGCCATCAACGGCCAGACCCTGCTCTCGATCGCCGATCCGGCCGAAGCGTTACGCAATCAGGCTGGCAAGCAGGTGCTCCTCCGCTTGCAGTCCAAAGACAAGCCCGAGCCGCGCGAGGCCGTGGTGAAACCGTTGACGAGCCAGCAAGAGGCCGATCTGCGCTACGCCGAGTGGGAATACACGCGTCGGCTGAAGGTGGAGCAGGACTCCGCGGGAAAGATCGGATACCTTCACCTACGCGCCATGGGTCCGAACGATATCAACCAGTTCACTGAAGAGTACACGCCCGTCTTCACGCGGGAGGGACTGATCGTGGATGTGCGGCACAACGGCGGCGGGAACATCGATAGCTGGATTCTGGAGAAACTCGCGAGAAAGGTCTGGATGTTCTGGCAGGGCCGCGTCGGGCAGCCGTATTGGAATATGCAGCAGGCCTTCCGCGGTCATTTGGTCGTGCTCTGTGACGAGCGGACCGGTTCTGACGGCGAAGCCTTCACAGAGGGCTTCCGCCGTTTGGGGCTGGGGAAGGTGATCGGGACGCGGACTTGGGGAGGCGGGGTCTGGCTCAGCGCAAGCAACGTCCTCGCTGATCGCGGCATCGCCACCGCCGCCGAGTACGGCGTGTTCGGACCGGAAGGAAAGTGGCTGATCGAGGGCCACGGCGTGGATCCCGATATCGTAGTAGACAACCTGCCACATGCCACGTTCGAAGGCCAGGATGCGCAGTTGGAGGCCGCCATCCGCTACCTGAAGCAGATGATGCAGGACAAGCCGGTGCCTCAGCCCAAAGCGCCGCCATATCCGGACAAATCCTTCAAGTACTCAAGCGAAACCGTGATGCCTGTCAAGACCGGGGGAAATCTGAAATGAGCGTCTAAGCCCCGGTTCCGAACCCGTCAAGCAACCTAAGTTTTTCAAAGTGTCCAGGCAATATTGGTAAATGGAGTGGCGCGCCAGATCACGAGGCGCCGCGACATTTGATTCTGCACACGTAGCGCTTGCCGCCATCTCTCTCCGCAGTATGAGCACCGTCCAGGGCAATCGTTGTGAATCAGGTAGCGGCCGGATTCAATCCGAACGCTGACATTTCATTACATTTTCATGACTCGAATCGGGCGTCTGCGAGCAGTTGACGATCCGCTCGCGATCGATCATTCATGGGCGAACGACTGAGCTTGACGGCTGTAGGCTGGTCCGATAGCAGATCTCGAACTTGTGCCTTGATTGTGCGAGACTACGACCCGGCGATCCGATTCTCCGTCGATGTGCTTCAGTTCGAGTACTTGCCGTTGGCGTTTTTGGACCTTTCGAACATCATGTGCTCGAACTGGTGTGCGAAGCCGGTCCGTCCAGGGCGCTCGTTTTCCGATCCCACGTGGAACCAACTATTCACATGCAGCATCGGAAGTTTCGGTCGACATGCAGGATTACCGGCAAGCCATTCGGCAGAGTGAACTTTTCAAAAATCGATCTTGAGGACGTCCTGAGCGAAGGCGGAAGGGCTGAGCCGGGCAAGCGCCGCTGCCAGGAGGCGGGATCGAAGGGCCAAGGGGGGACTCCTTTCCAGCACATTGCAAATCTTTTATCGAGCATTCTCCGAGTGGGCCACTCGGAGAATGCTCTCTTGTGCTCTTCTTTGTCGGCTCGATATAACCATAGATCGGACGACAACACCCAGCCCGCGCCACGGTCTCGCCTGTTCCGATAATCGGTCTAGCGAGAGGCGAGCCACTTCTACAGATAGGCATCTCCCATCAACATGTCTCTGCGCAACGTTACTTCCGGTTGGCGCGTAAGCCGTTCCCAAGGCCGCTCGCAGACAATGCCAGACGTGATACCATGCCAGAAATTACACACAATGAGCCCGCGCTCAGCAATTGCGCACTACCGCATCACCACCAAGCTGGGTGAAGGCGGCATGGGGGCTGTATACCGCGCAACGGACACGAAGCTGAATCGGGAAGTCGCCATCAAAGTTCTGCCGGAGGTGTTCGCGCAGGACGCGGATCGCATGGCGCGATTCACGCGCGAAGCGCAGATGCTCGCGGCGCTGAATCATCCGAATATCGCAGCGATCTACGGTATCGAACGGGGAGCACTGGTGATGGAGCTTGTGGAAGGCTCCACCCTGGCCGAGCGCATCCAGCGAGGCCCGTTGCCGGTCGCCGAAACCGTACTCATCGCGCGCCAGATCGCCGAAGCTCTGGAGTATGCCCATGGGCGCGGTATCATCCACCGCGATCTCAAGCCCGCCAACATTAAGATCACTCCCGAAGGCCGCGTTAAAGTGCTGGATTTTGGCCTAGCAAAGCAGCTCGGTCCTATCCCGGGCGCGTATTCCCCGGACGACACCCGGACTGAGACGCTTCTGACTTGCGCCGGAATGATTCTGGGCACCGTCGGTTATATGTCGCCCGAGCAGGCCGCTGGTGAGAGTCCCGGGCACGCTGCCGATCAGTTTTCTTTCGGCGCGATGCTCTATGAGATGCTTTCGGGCCGGCGTGCGTTTCGACGGGCAACGGCAGTGGAGACGCTCTCCGCCATCATTCGGGAGCAGCCCGAACCCATTCAGAATCTGAACGTGGAAGTGCCTGATCCGCTGCTGCAGATTTTGGGACGGTGTCTCTCGAAGAGCCCGGAGGGCCGCTATCCGTCGACCTCGGACCTCGTTCAGGAGCTTCGGGAAGTTGGCGATCCCGGAGTGACGGCAAGTGTTTCGGCCGCCGGGCCGGCTCCTGTGCTCGCTGTCGTCCCCCAGTCGCGACGTTGGACGCGGCGTCGAGCCGTGTGGACTTGCGGGGCCGCTGTTGTCAGCGCCGGATTGGGTTTCGCCACGTGGAAGTTCTGGTTGAATGAACCGGGGATCCGGATGCTGGCTGTGCTCCCATTCGAGAATGCAGCCAAAGATGCGGACGCGGAGTTCCTGTGCGACGGGCTGACCGACAGCTTGATCCGGCAGATCACAAGCGTGCCGTCTCTAATGGTGCTGCCGCGCAACGCCGTGAGTCTATTCAAGAGTAAGACCGTCGAACCGCAAGCCGCCGGCCGACAGCTTCACGTGGACGCGATTGTCAGTGGCTCCGTGACGCGGCATGCCGGAAAGCTAAGCATTCGTGCCGACTTGGTGGCCGTCAAAACCGGCGCCGTCCTTTGGAGCAAGCGGTATGATCGCGAAGAAGCCGACCTCCTGCAAATTCAGGACGAAATCGCCAGCGCCATCGTGGACGAGGGAATTCGTTTGAAGCTGAGCAGTGGCGATCGGCAGCGCCTCACCCGGCACTCCACCAACGACCGCGAGGCGAACGAGTTGTACATGCGCGCCAACACACACCTGGCTAAGGAAACCGAAGAGGACTACCTAATCGCGCGCCAACTGTTGCTCCAGGCTGTCGCCAAGGACAAGCAGTTCGCCCTGGCTTACGAGATGCTCGCTTCCAGCTACGTCGTCATGGCCGTGGACGGCTACGCGCAGCCGGCGGAGTGCTGGCCGCTGGTAAGCACGTACGCCCAGCAGGCGCTCCTGTTGGAACCTGACCTCCCCGAGCCGCATTGCGACCTCGCCGCGGAGGCATTTTTCAACCAGTGGAACTGGGCGCTGGCGGAGCGGGAGTGGGAAACCGGTGTCCATTCCCTCCGTGCCGAGACCGTCCTCGGCTATCCGCTCGAGCTGTGGGCTGTAGGGCGACCCACCCAAGCCCTTCGACTCGTCCGTAAGTTCCGCGAAAAGGATCCCCTGTGGCCAACATGGAGGGTCAAGGAGGCCGACCTGCTGCTTCAGACGGGGCAGGTCGAACCGGCCGCGAATATCTACGATGCCGTCATCCACGACTTTCCCGACGATCCCCGCGCGTATTTCGGACTGGCCGAATTACGGAGCTCGCAGAAACGCTTCGATGCAGCAATTGCGCAGCTTCGCCTGGCCTACAAAGCAGTAGGCGAAAACGATGACGCACTGACCAAACTGCTGGCGACGGCTAGTGGCGAAGAAGGTTACCAAAAGGTCCAAAGAATGCAGGCGGAGCTGGAGTTGGACGGCCTCGCAGCCCGGGCAGCCGCCAACCACTACGTGTCACCACTCGATTTCGCCCGCGCCAATTCGCGGCTCGGCCGCAAGGAGGAGTCTTTCGGTTATCTCGACGGTGCGCTTGCAGAGCGGTCTCCCGGCCTCGTGTTTCTGAAGGTCGACCACGCATGGGACCTCATCCGCGATGATCGTCGCTTTGCGGACGTCATCAAGAAGGTCGGGCTGCCCTGACCCGGTCTGCCCGACTGTGATAAGCTTGGCTGAAGTTCGTACATTGGAGGGGCTGATGATCGAGCGCACCTTCGCGATCAGCTTGACTTTGCTTGCGGCTTTGGGGGCCGTCAACGTCCTCCCAGCTTGCGGCGACAAATTCCTCATCTCCAGCCGCGGTACGCGCTATCAGCGCGCGCCCGCTGCCCGTGTGCCGGCCGCCATTTTGATCTACACCAATCCAGCTTCGGAGGCCGGCAAGGTGCTTGCCGGGATTCCCGTGGATGCGGCGCTCCGCAAGGTGGGATACAGGCCCACGATCGTGGAAACACAAGCCGACTTTGAAAAGGCGCTAAGCCGGGGCGGCTGGGACCTCCTCTTGGTTGGTCTTGCCGACGCTCGAGCCGTCAGTCAGCGGGTGAAGAACAATATCGGTTTGTTGCCCGTGGTTGCGGAACTCCCCCCGGCGGCGGTTAAAGAGACCGCGAGACTGTACCCGGTGGTTCTCCGCGCGCCGGCAAAGAGCCAGACGCTAGTAGAAGCCGTTGACGAAGCGCTGGCGATGCGCCCGAAGGGCCAATCGAAACCCGCGAAGGCAGACATTTAACCGCCATCATGCATAGCCGGAGATGCGGGTGGTGCGATTTTGTCTTGACTACCTGCCTGTCTATCGTGCTTTCCCTTACGGCTACGAATCAAGCCAGAGGCCAAGCCTGGGTGCCCCCGCGCGGAGAGGGCTCAATTGGTTTCAGTTTCCAGCGAATCGATAACACCGCACATCGCCGCACGGACGGTGAACTCCTCCCCCACGGGAGGAGCGTCGACATGTCGCTGTACCTGGAAGCCGAATACGGCGTCACAAATCGATTGGCGCTGACAGCGGGTCTGCCATACGTATTCGCGAAATACACGGACCCCGATCCGCCTCCGCCGCCCATCCCCTTTCTTCCCGCGGATCAGTGCCGCTGCTGGCATTCGGGCTGGCAGGATCTTGGACTCACGGCGCGCTACAACCTGACGAACCGCGCGCTTTTGCTGACGCCTTCGATCGCCATCGGGGTGCCCAGCCACGACTACGCCTTCCGAGGTGAGGCCGCGCTGGGGCGCAGCCTCCGCGAAGTGCGGATTGGGGTTGACGCTGGGAAGCGCCTCGACCCGATTTCCAGTAATCTCTCAGTGCAGGGCCGATATTCGTACGCATTTGTAGAGAAGGTGTTGGACGTTCCGAACAATCGGAGTAACGCCACTGTAGAAGGCATCTACTTGGTGAAGAGAAGGCTGGCCTTGCGCGGGCTGATGTCCTGGCAGCGCACGCATGGGGGATTGCGCTTCGGATCACCGCCGCCGTCGGATCTTTTGTTTCCGGGCGAGGTCGATACGCCGGAGCGCCTGTATCAGCACGACCGCCTCCTGCGGGACAATTTCTTTCATGCTGGAGGCGGCTTGGCCTATTCGTTCCCTCAGCTCGACATTTTCGCGACCTATAGGGTGTTCGTCAGTGGTACGGACACGCATGCTGGCGGCGCTCTGACGATCGGCTTTAGCGTGCCTTTCCGGTTAGGCGGGCCGCATCGCTGACTTGCAGGTTCATCCGAGGAACCATGACTTGAGTTCTTATATAGTTATGGTCACCTCGCCGGCTGCCGTCCAGGCACTGTGAGTAAGATGGAAGCTGGCCCCGGACCAAATCTTGTCTGGCACGCGTTCACCTGATAACGCCCGAATGCGCCGGGGTATCCGCCGGCAACGTGGAGGCTCGCATCAAGCGACGACGTTGCCGCGCCTCAGCCTGTCCTGGGTGTATGGTCGTGTGCGTGGCGAATTCATAAAATCACGCGGCAATCGGCGTCTGGTACAGCCCGCGACAGTGTTTCTCGTATGGTCAAAATACTCGAACGTGCTGAAACCATGGGTGATGTCCCCAGGCGCCGGACGGCTGTGGGAAACCATATGGACCGCGTAATGTTGTGTTACTTCCGTTTTGGAATGCTTTTCCCTGGATAGTCCGTTCAGACCGCAATCGTAATTGGATTCAAGCAGATCGAGGTTTTTGACTATACGGGACGCCGACGAGTCTGCAGGGTCGCGGTTTGTGCAGTTGCGTGTCCGAGACGCTCAGTCGCTTTTCGTAAGGGCGAGAACTTCTCAGTTCCTTTTGCGGGCCTCAAATTCAGCCTGGGCTCGCTGGAAATAATCCGCGACGCCGACGTATTCGTCGTCCGGGAAGTTGCGCAGCAGCGTCCGGCGAATCTCGAGCGCATCCAGGCTGCCCAGACTCTTGTAGAGGACTTGGCCATTAGGTGCGATCAACATGGTGAACGGCACGCCGCCGCTCCACGCCTTATCGAAGGCGGCGATCAGTTTGTACGGGTCCATCTCGCCGAAGATCAGATTTCGGGTTACGGCGTGCTGTTCCTCGAGGAATGCCTGCGCACCTTTCTTCTCGTCCGGATAATTGGTGCTTACCGTGACCAGTTGGAACGGCCGCTTCTGATACATCTGTGCGATCGCTAGCAAGTCGGGGAATTCGGCCCGGCAGGGTTCGCACCAGGTCGCCCAGAAGTTCACGAGAAGGAATTTGCCGGTGTCGTTCTTGCGGAGCGCGGTGAGCGTGGCGGCGTCGGTCATTTCCAGCGCGACCGGTTTCTTTAGCCATGCTGCGGAGGAGTATCCCGCCTTTTCGACGGCACCCTCGCCGGGCCGCTTCCACTTCGTGACGCATCCGATAACGGGTGTCGTCTCGACTGCGACCGTTTTTCCAGCGAGCACGGCATCGATAGCATCGCGGGACTCGCGCTTAGTCACGAGTTTCTCGCGCACGTTATTGTCGACATGCCCGCTGTAGCGGAGGATGCGTTGTTGATCGAAGACGTAAACGTGGGGCGTCGCGATGGGACCGTATTGCCGCGACACGGCCTGCGTCTCACCGTCGTAGAGATAGGGGAAATTGAAGTCGCGATACTCGGCCCGAATCTTCATCTCCTCGGGTGAGTCACCCAGGTCGTCGTGGCTGCGCTCGGAGTAGCCGATTAAGCCGTTGGGCTGGATCGCGACCAGAGTGACGCCCTTGTCGCGGTAATCCGCCGCGATCTGCTTGATCCGGCCCTCATACATTTCAGCAGTGGGGCAGTGGTTGCACGTGAACACGACGACCAGCACTTTGGCTGAGTCGAAATCTTTGAGGCTGTACTGCTTTCCATCGACGGGATTGGGCAACGTGAAGTCCGGCGCCTTGGATCCGATAGTCAGCACGGGTGGAATATCACGCGGCTGCGTAAAAGCCGGTGCGACCGCCAGGAATAAGACCGCCGCGAGGAGTGCGCACAAACGTTTTGCCATGGCACTGGTCTCCACAATTTAACGATCCCCGCCGAATCAAGCTGTATCATAGTACCACACACTTTCAGGCTCTTCCGGAAAGAGGGCATATGAGCACCAGCGGCAGAATCCTCGTCGTAATCCTGTTCGTGCTCCTGGCGGGCGGATCCGCTTCGGCCCAGGAATCGCGCGCCACGATCATAGGACGAGTCACCGACTCCAGCGGCGCGGTCATCCCCGGCGCCTCGGTGTCCTTCACTAACGTGGAGACCGGCGTCGTGGTCAAGACGGTGGCAAAC
>Ga0126378_10004736_pt1 | contig 10442 bp, 8 predicted proteins | sample PanSoiMetPlot_23_FD_92587 | JGI IMG/M metagenome (GOLD analysis project Ga0126378, IMG submission 92587) | Tropical forest soil microbial communities from Panama - MetaG Plot_23 | ecosystem: Environmental > Terrestrial > Soil > Tropical forest > Bulk soil | place: Panama | collected 2016-02-17
TGGCGGGGACGACGGGACTCGAACCCGCGGCCTCTGCCGTGACAGAACACTGTTATTTGGTAACTGATTGAAACTACGCGGCACGGATGGCTACCAAAACCGCGCTTTGGAACCCACGGTAACAATTATTGGACCATGAATGGACCAAGAAATCGACTCTGCCGTCGAGCGGCAGAGCCTAAGCCGCGCGCGTCTTATATATGCGTGCGTGTGCAGACGAGCGCCCCAGTCGTGCCCGTTCCCCCGTCCGGTACTAGTCGGAGCCAAGAGCTGATGGTCGATCTGCCCCGCAATTACGCGCCGGCCGTCAGCTCCGCCGGAATCGGCATCGGGACGAGGAAGTTGCTGGCGAGAACGTAGTTGAATAAGTGACCGACCGGCGACGCAAGACGTAGCAGGTCGGCGGACACCCATCCATTCTTATCGGTCCACTGCCATCCAGTCGCAGAGATGCTTTGTATCGCTTGCTGGAGGTCCCTTGAGTTCATCGGGTAAGCATAAATGCGCACGTTTTGTGCCAGCAGGTGAGACAAAGCCTCAAGCATGCTGCCGGGGAGTTTACTGTAGCGGTATTCAAACACGCGAACCAGAAGAGACAGTCCTACGACGAAGCGGACATGATCCTTGGTGTAACGGTTGACGAGATCGGTGATGTGATAAAGCTCGCGTTCCCGGAACAACAATACGTCACCACCCCGCGCGAGGAGCGCATCGATACGTTCCAGCAGTTCCGGGATTTCCGGAGCCGGATCGGTTGTCGCGAGCGGCATCGCAGAGAGGCAGAAAAAGCCAATGGGCGCGGGGCCTTCATTAAATTCTCCGCGAAGTTGCCGAACACCCGAGGCCAGAAGTTGTTCATGGATTGCCGCGTGCGTGGAGTCCACATGCTCGAAGGATCCTGGCGCGAGGACAACAGCTTTCTTATGGAGGACTTCGATCGGCGGCGCAGGCGACCCAGTGTGTAGAAAACAGACGGCTTCAGCAAGGCCTGCGCGCACCAAATGAGCGAGGATCGCGCGCTGGTCCCATCCTTCGAAGGTCGCCCCGCTCAGTTCCACATAGTCAATTTCTAGTCGTTTTTCGACATCCTGAGCGACATTCTCGAAGAATGATTCTTTTGTCTCCACCTGATAAAAAGCAGCGTAGATCAGGTTCACACCGAGGATGCCGATAGCCTCCTGCTGGAGGCGGTTGGAAGAATCCCGCATGTTGATGTGCAGCACTATGTCGTTTGGTCGGCCACCGGGCTGCAGTTGGAACCGCAGGCCGACCCAGCCGTGGGGCTCGTTTGATCCGGCGTAATTCCGGGCAGAGATCGTGTCGACAAAAGAAAAGAAGCGCGTGTGTGATCCACGACTTTCGTTCAGTTGGTTGATAAGTTGAGCCCATTCGCCATCCAGCATGGCTTGGAGACGTTCCTTGGAAACATAACGCGCACCGGATCCGTATATATCGCCGCTGACTTCCTTGTCATACGCGGAAATGGATTTAGCAACTGTCCCGGAGGCTCCGCCAACAACCAAGAAGCATCGCGCGACTTCCTGGCCGGCGCCAATCTCAGCAAAGGAGCCGTAGCTAGTCGGATCAAGATTGATGCCCAGGGCTTTCTGATGAGTGTTTAGCTTTTCTTTGGATGCCATTGGTTGTTACTCCCACTCTTTGAGAATTTTACACCGTGGAAGCAAACGGCAGGATTCCTGGAGCAAGACGTAGAATTCAACAGATTCAATCCCGCCTTCATGACCGTCTCCCGCTGTCCGAGGATCGGACATCGCGGCCCACCAGGTGGGTGACCGTAGTAAAAAGAACGCTCACGGATATTCCGCACATCAACACACCGATGATGCTCTCCAACGGCCCCAACATTCGCAAGTTTGACGGCAGCACTACGTCGCCATAGCCCACCGTGGCATAGCTGCTGGCCGAGAAATAAAAAGTCGATTCCCACGACGGGAAGCAAAGCCAGCGATAGCAGCCGGCCCACAATAGAATTAATACTTCCGTGTAAAACGATTATCGCGGCTGTGAGTCGCACGACCAGAGCGGCCGAGCGAAAGGGCCCAAGTCTGTGCACATCTCCGGCCACAGTGTGTCTGACCCAGACTATGATCGCCCCGAGCCCGACACATTGCAGCCACAGCGTGAGTACTACCAGAAGAACCGTTGTGCCGATTTCAGGAAAGGAGGTCATTGGTAAGGGAAAATGTTCGGTGAACCCAACGTAAGTGCCGTTGCCGGTTCGTTTTTCATGCACCAGACACGAGCTGAGTCCTGTCAGTGGTCCGCGGGTCGCGCTATACCAAGGCGCTTCATCTTGTAAAACAGAGTAGTCCGCGCCAATCCCAGCCGGGCGGCCGCGCCCCGCGGCCCCCCGAGCCTCCAGTTGGCGCGCTGACAAGCAGCAAGAATTTCCTGGCGAACTTTGTCCTTAAGCGTTGGATTAGCAATTCCGAGTGGAGCTGGTTCCCATTGTTCCGGCGGCTCCGGATCGAATACGCCATCGTTTGAGAGGATCACTCCGCGCGCAATGTAGTTTTGCAGCTCTCGAATGTTGCCGGGCCAGGAGTGGCGAACCAGGGCGCGCATGGTTTCCTCAGGGATGGTTTCGATTGTTTTGTCCATCGAGTCCGCGAACTGTTGAACGAAGTGTTCCACGAGCTCGGGGATATCCGCTTTCCTTTCGCGCAGCGGCGGAAGATAAATCGGAAAAGCATTCAGGCGGTAATACAAATCTTCGCGGAATTTGTGGTCGCGAACCATTTGCTTCAGATCCTGGTTGGTCGCCGCAACGACGCGAACATCGACTCGCGTGGTGCGCGTGCTGCCCACGGCCTCAAACTCGCGCTCCTGTAAGACGCGGAGCAGTTTGGGTTGAAGCTCTAATGGTATGTCTCCAATTTCATCGAGGGACAGAGTGCCCCGATCGGCCAACGCGAAGCGGCCAACATGAGAGTTGACGGCGCCCGTGAAAGCTCCGCGTTCGTGCTCGAAGAGTTCGCTTTCGAGAAGGCCGGCAGGCAAGGCCGCGCAGTTCACCTTCACCAGATTTCGGTTTCGGCGGGGGCTGAGCTGGTGAATCGCTCGCGCGATGACTTCCTTGCCGGTGCCGGTCTCCCCGGTAATCAAGACCGTTGTATTCGTGCCCGCCACGGCCTCCACCTGACTGAGGATGGAGCGCAGGCTGCCGCGACGACCCACGATCGAGTCCAGGAACAAGGGTTCCGCGCGTCCCGGCTTGCGCGCCGTCCGATCACGATAGACAGCGGCATTTATCGACGCGCTTTCCGGATACGGACTAATCTGCATGACCGAATTTGATGCTGTGCTCATGTTCTGCTCCTGTGTCTGATCGCTGCCGCCCCCGGTATTCGCAGTATGAGTGGGAGACGCCGCTTAAGTTCGAGCTTCGTTAGTCATCTCTTCTGATCATCTCAATGAACGGCAACGTGGCCGCCCTTGCCCGGCTCGTTTCTCTTGAGCAAGAACGATCGAAGAAACATGACGGCCGCGATCACGGCCAAAAGCCAGTACACTTCGACATACGCGAGGGCTGCGGCTTGACGTTGAAGCATGCCATATAATCTGCCCAGCGCTTGGCGATGCGCATCGTGCGCGCTGAAACCGGCATGGGTCAACCGCGTTGCCATCGCCTCAATTGCCGCCTGGAATCGACCGGAGCGCGTATACTCCGCTAAAACGGACTGGTGGTACTGACTCCGACGCGCGATCAGTGTAGTTACCGCGGATGTCCCAACGCTCATTCCGATGTTACGCATGAAGTTCATCAGTCCCGCAGCCGCATTGGCTTTTTCCGGCGGCAGCCCAACATAGCCGGCCATCGTAAGCGGGACGAATAAGAATCCAACCGGTAGATACTGCCAAACGCGCATCCACGTGGCAGCACTAAAACTTATCAGCAGATCCAGGCGCTTCGAGGAGATGTACACTCCAATCGCCAAGGTGATCCATCCAAAAGCAAGGAGATGGCGCGCTTGGAACTTGGTAGTGAGACGGCCAACCAGCGGAAGAAGGCACAAGAGGAGAACAGCGGCCAGGGAAAGCACCAAGCCGGCTTTATACGCCGTATAACCCATCGAGGTCTGCAGAAATAGCGGAAGGAGGACAACGCCTCCGAGTATTTGGAACCCCATTGCGAAGAACATTACATTGATGCTCGCGAAGTTGAAGTTCTTGAACAAGCGAACATCTACAATCGGGTCTTTCTGAAACCATTCCCAAATCACCAGGGATATGAGTCCCACGGCAGCTACGACGATGAGCGTAGTAATGAAATGAGATCCGAACCAGTCGTCTTCCTGTCCCTTATCAAGTACGACCTGGAGGGCAGCAACCCCGATTGCCAGCAGGGAGAAGCCGATGTAGTCGAATCGAGCGATTCCCTTCTTGATGCGGGACAAGTGAGGTGGATCTTGAAGAAGCTGATACACGAGCGCCACGGCGAAAATACCAACCGGTACGTTGATGTAAAAAATCCAGCGCCAGGAATAGTTGTCGGTGATCCAGCCGCCGAGAGTAGGACCGATTGCGGGCGCGCAGACAACAGTGATGCCGTAAAGGGCAAACGCCAGTCCTTGTTTTTCCGGTGGAAAAGTGTCTGCGAGGATGGCTTGCGCCATCGGTTGGAGACCCCCACCGAACGCACCTTGCATCACCCGGAAAAAGAGCAGTAGCCCCAAGCTCGGAGCAAGACCACACAGAAACGAGCTGACGGTAAAGAACACGATGCATGTTAAGAAGAATCGCTTGCGTCCCAGCCAGCCGACCAAGAAGCCGTTAATGGGAAGCACGATGGCGTTGGCCACCAAATAACTGGTTAGCACCCACGTGCTCTCGTCGTTGCTTGCTCCCAAGTTGCCTCCGATGTAGGGCAGGGCGACATTGGCTATGCTCGTATCGAGGACCTCCATGAAAGCCGCCAGCGACACCGCGACGCCGATGATCCACGGATTGACCCTTGGCTGCGAAACGACTTGATCGGCTGCGAGGGCGCCCGCTATACTCATCGCACCCTCACATCCGGTTCGACCGATAGGCCAGGCTTGAGCAGTCCTTCGGCATTGAAATCTCCTCCTCTCATGCGATCGAAATCGATGCGAACCGGGACACGCTGCACGACCTTCACGTAGTTGCCCGTTGCGTTCTCCGGAGGTAACAAGCTAAAAACCGATCCCGTACCCCCACCCATGTTGGTCACGTGCCCCGACCATGTGCGGCCGTAGGCGTCCACGTGAACTTCAACGGCTTGCCCGGGCCGCATGTGCGCGAGTTGCGTCTCCTTGAAATTTGCTGTCACCCAGATGTCGTCCAAGGGCACGACTTCCAACATTTCTTGGCCGATGCTTACGTTCTGGCCGACTTCAACGATCTTTTTCCCGATGATGCCCGTGACTGGCGAGCGAATGATCGTATAGTTGAAATTCAGCTGTGCTTGGGCTAGCTCGGCCCGGCGCTGCTGCACTTGCGCATCTGCGGCATTCGCCCTTGCGACCGTCAGCGATAACTGCTGCGGCGCAGTATGCGCAGTTCGCAGATCGGCCTTTGCCTGGACCAGTTTTCCTTCCGACTGACGTACGCCTTGCTCAGCAGCTTGGACGGTTGCCTGTGCTGATCTAACCGCGGCCCGATTTGCAGTTGCTGTGGCAACGGCTTGGTCGTACAACTGACGAGAAATGTCTTCCTTCGCGACGAGCTGTTTGTATCGTTCGAGGTCTGCGTCGCTCTTTACAGCGTTAGCCTCGGCCTGCACAACGGCGGCTTTGGCAGATTCGTAGTTGTGTTCTGCACCCTTAAGGGCCGCCTCAGCATTTGTCACAGCAGTCTCAGCCGAATCGAGATTGCTGCGGACAGTGACCGAGGTGATCGGCACGTTCCAGTGCGAACTGGCGGCACTCGCTTTCGCATCATCCAACACTGCCTGGGCCTGATCGACTGCCACCTGAAAGTCTTTGGGGTCGATGATCACGAGCACGTCGTCCGCGTGCACCAGTTGGCCTTCGACGAAATTCACCGTGAGCACTTGCCCCCTGATGCGCGCACTCAGAGGCATGACGTGGCCATCCACCTGCGCATCATCGGTATCTTCGTAAATAAAGACATTGCGAATGAAATAGGCAGCGGCGATAGCGACCAGTAGTGCTGCTGCAGATGCCAGCATGATCTTTTTGCGACGTGCCATCCCATTTTGCCGATTCGCACTGCTGGGTTGGCCGTTGTTGGAGCTTGGCCCTGGCTCCAGAACAGCTGACGTCTGCTCCCGCTCAAGAACTCCGTGTGCGTCGTTGCTGCGATTGTCGTTAGACATTACTTTCCTCCGAGATACTGTTGATAATTGGTGCGCGCCACACCAAGAGCGCGGGCTAGGAACAGCTTTGAAAAATTGTGGTTGTACAAGCTGGTGATGTATTGATCGTTGGCGCTGGCGAGAGCCTGCTCGGCTTGGACCACCTCAACACTGTCGGTCACTCCGGAAGTGAAGCGATCCTTCGACCGAGCAAGGTTCTCATTAGCAAGTTCGACGTTTTGCTTGGCTACCTCAACCTGCTCTTTGGCAGCGTTTAGGTTGAGAAAAGCGGTTCGCACGTCATAGTCAATTTGTCCCCGAATGTTTTCTGCTTCGGCCTTTCGCTGCCGCAGTGCGGCCTCGCCTTGCGTGACATCGCCTTTAATCCGCCCACCGGTGAAGAGGGGAACCTTGATCCCGGCCTGAAAAGTGAAGTCTCCGTGCGAGTGACCGAACGTTGACCCAACGTCGCCGTAGTCACCATTAATAGCTACGGTCGGATACCGTTCGCCTTTAGCAGCCGAAAGCGTCTGCGCAGCGGCTTTTTGAGAACCGAGAGCTGAACGGAAATCGCTGCGCGATTTATACGCAATTTGCAGGGCGTCATCCGTGCTGAGCGGACTGATGTCGGAATATGGGAGTGTATCGGCCAGTTCAAACTGCTGTCCGAGCGGCAGTCCGATCGCACGTCCAAGGGTTAGTTTTGCAACTTCAAAATTGTTGTGCGCGATGCTTAGGTTGAACTCTTCGGTGTGCAATTGAACTTCGGTGCGTGTTGCATCGATTCGTGGAGCCGTGCCCGCCTGGACTTGATCGACGGCCTGGTCGTAAAGAGCTCTGGCATTTCGCACCTGGGCCTCTTGGGCTTCAATGCGCGAGCCAGCCTCGATGATCTGCAGATAGGCATTGCCAACTATGAGCGTGACTACGTCCAGGATGTCCTGATAACTGAGTTGCGCGGCTTGTTCGGCTGTGCGTGCTGCGCGAAACAGCTGGATGGACTCAAAGCTGAACAGGGTCTGGCTAAGATCTGCGCCGGCCGCACTGTAGCTGTACGGCCCAATGACGTCGGGAATAGGTAGTTTTTTGATACCAACGGTGGCCAGATTGCCTTGCGCGACATTTTCGGAGGCGCTTGCACTCACCTGGGGCAACAGCTTACTGAGAGCGACGAGCCGTTGACCGCGTGCGATCCGGGTATTTTCTCCGCTTTCGATTGTGCCGAGATTGTATTTCAGCGCCATGTTGACAGCGTCGCGCAGAGTAAGCCGGATCATCTGGTCGCTTGCGGGGCCGCTAGGCACGCTCCCGTTGACTGGCCGGTTCTGAGCCTTGGCGGCGGGCGTGCTAATCAGGACCGAAAGCAAGATTGGTATTAATCCGGCAAACACGCTGCTGAAAAGGCTGGACCGACCGGATTTCCTTTTGGTGTTGAGCTGTTCAATGAGATGTTTGGTGTAGATCCTGCTGGCGGTGAATTGCGCGCCTTCCCTCGCCAACGCGCGCAAGAGCCGCATGCCACTCTTGTCGATGAAGGTGACCTCGTTGAGGTCCACGATGCAGGCACTTCGCCTGTCATTGCGGTGGTTCTTTTTCAAGGTTCTCCGGAGTTCGCGAACCGATGGAACTACAAGGCGGCCATGGAGAATCCGTCTCTCTTCTGAAGGTGTTTCATTGAACGTGATTTTCAACATGCTGTTTTTCCTTAGCCAGTCAGCGCCATCTAGCGGGCGAGCCACAACGCATAGCGAATCGCCTGGAACACGGACCACCGATAATGAGTTCTGAAGATGCGATACCAACCGACAATCGAAGGCCGCTTCAAGGTTGCGCTCCTTCTCCGAGATTTGGACAAGATCGTCTTCACAGTACATCTCAATTCTTTTTTGCTCCTTGTTGGTTGTTCTTGTACTTTTGCTGGAGCTCGCGTTCTGCCTGCAGCCAGTCGTCCAGATCGCAGCCATGAATCCCGCCTCGCTCGACATGGATCTCAAACGCTCGCCGACGGATTTCCGCGGGTGACGGTCCAGCGTTCTTTTCTTCTTCTGCGATGTCAGACCGCAATGCGATCTTCGGCATACCTTCTGTATTCGTGAAAACAGTTCGCGATTTCTTGACTTCTTTCCTCCTGTTCATCCCCTCTAACCGCACGTACTGCAAGCAATCGGTTCTTCCGGGACTTGCCTAGTCTTGCTGACGGCTCGTGAAGTGCCTCTGCGGGAGGTCCAATCTGATCCGACATGGCGCTTCAAACTCTGGCGCAATTTTTTTCGTCCGTGGAACACCCGGGCTTTCACCGCCCCAATCGAGACGCCTAAGGCGCGGGCGGTTTCCTCGGTGGAGAGCTCGCCAAGCTCGTGCAGTTCGATCGCTTTTCGCGTCCGTGGGGTCAACTGCTTCACGGCCGAAGACACGATTCGGCTTTGCTCTCGCTGCAGGTACTTATTCTCCGGGCTTGGAGCCGAATCGGGGATGTCCAACTGGAAGGAGGCTTCTTCACTGCCGCTCGAATCGTCAATCGAAACCTCGCTCAAGCTGCGACGCCTGCGGAGCAACATCAGCCCTTCGTTGATGGCGATCCGTGTTAACCACGTCGCGAATGATGATTTCCCTTCGAATCTGCTCAAATAGACGAAGGCCTTTTGGAAGCTTTGCTGGACGACGTCTTCGGCATCCTCGCGGACGCGCGTGTAGCGCAGCGCCAGAGCGAGAATTCTTTGTTGATGCCGTCCGACAAGGATTTCAAACGCCTGTTGATTCCCGCTCCTGGCGGCCCTGACGAGCGACTCTTCCCGTCCTAAATCACTGAAGGAAGCGATGGTTGCTTCTGGCTCATCAATTTCCACAATGTTGGCTGGCATGACTCTCCTCCTCCCGGTCATCGCGCGCAATGCCGAGCGCGCTGTAGCGCTCCCTGCCGAAGGCGGATCGGCGCTCCCCGTACGGAGACTTCAGCGCCGACGGCGTGCTTCTTGAGCTGGGCCAGCGGAGCGCCGGTTAGCACGTAGATGTTCCACGGCTGGATGTTCGATCCGGACGGCGACCAAGCCGCCGCGGACAGCACGCGCTCCAACACTTCCCTAGGTACAGGCTGGTCTTTGAATCCGCGCACCGCCCGTCGGTTTGTGACTGCCTCATATACTTCCATGATCGTCTCGCTCCCCGGCCATTCGTTTCGTTCAGACACTGGGCGATAACATCACAACGTTTGATTCGCGCAACGGCGTCACGATATTGGACCAAGGTCCCGGAAATATTTCAGGTCTAACGCGCCAGCCAGAGCGCATATCGAACCGCTTGAAAAAATGTAAACGTGTAATGAGCGCTTAGAATGCGATACCAACCGAGAACTGAGGGGATCTTCTTGTTGATTGCAGTCATTGTGGCATCCTTTCTGAAAAACTCTTTCTGAGCACGCCCGATTGGATCGAACGTGATCAGGGCGATAACACCAGAACCGCGCAAACGACGCAATTGGACGATGATCGGCGAGACTTTGGTCCCGCATCGGGCGTGAATGTTTGGAGCGTTCAGTTATCGATCAACGCCAAAATATTGTGAAATCACACCCCTAAAGTGGCCGATCGCGCTCAATGCAGGGTGGCCAAGTTCAGAGACACGTAACGATGAAGTGTCCAACGGAGCACGGTAGTGTGGAGGTCCGCTTCCACGAGGAGTTCCGCCTCAGACCTAAATCATGAAGAAGGCGCCCTTGGCGAACATCGAGCATCGCAGGAAGAAGAGCATCTCGAACAATCGGTGAGCGAGCCAGACATGGTTTAGGCTGGCGTTGAAGGCGCCGCTCTGTTCGGTTCGAGTTAGGCCAAGGCGTTACACACGAATCGAGGGAGGGTTTTGTGGGGACCTCACTGACCGCAGAACCGCTGCTCGCCTTAGCAGTCACCGTCACTTCAGAGCAGCGCGTCGAGTCTGTCTTGCAGAGTATTGTTCAGGGGTTGGCAGAACAGCCGGGCGTGGAGCCTACCGCGCTACTCTTGCGCACGAAACACCTGCCCGTAGGTCTTGCCATAGGGATAAAAGCGATCACGTTCACCCCTTTCCCAAGCGGCTTTCAGTTCGGGCCTAGTGATGTCCCAATCCGGTCGACATTTCTTCGACACGTCGCGCAGGTCTTGCCGAA
>Ga0126378_10004737_pt1 | contig 10441 bp, 12 predicted proteins | sample PanSoiMetPlot_23_FD_92587 | JGI IMG/M metagenome (GOLD analysis project Ga0126378, IMG submission 92587) | Tropical forest soil microbial communities from Panama - MetaG Plot_23 | ecosystem: Environmental > Terrestrial > Soil > Tropical forest > Bulk soil | place: Panama | collected 2016-02-17
AGCAACTCGTGATCCTCACGAGCTCATGAGTCAGCGGAGCGGGAACTCCAGTCCGTGCTCGGACGAGGGCCGTGGTCCGAAGATACGCCGCTCCGACTCCGAGATAGCGACGTCGTTGATGCTGGCTTCCCGTCGGCGCATCAGGCCGTGCTCGTCGAACTCCCAGAGCTCGTTCCCGTAGCTACGCCACCACTGCCCGGACACGTCGTGGCACTCGTACTGGAACCGCACGGCGATCCGGTCATCGGCGAAGGCCCAGAGGTTCTTACGGAGGGCGTAGTCCAGCTCGCGCTGCCACTTGGCTGTGAGGAACCTGATGATGGTCTCGCGGCCCGTCAGGAAGCTGTCGCGGTTGCGCCAGACCGAGTCGACGGTGTAGGCGCCCGCGACGCGCTCCGGCTCGCGCGTGTTCCACGCGTCCTCGGCCGCCTGGACCTTGTGCATCGCGGTTTCGCGGCTGAACGGGGGCAAAGGGGGTCGGTCCGTCATCGCACTCTCCCGAGAACAGTGATCTAACCGTCGATTGAGTGTAGGAGCGACGAGCATCCGCTCACGGATGGACGTCTGTCGGTGGGTACCGCATACTGGCGACCCGCACCCGTGAAGCCAAGGGGAAAGCATGACGGAAGCAGAGCCGGTGTATGCGACCCTGTGGCCGCTCGGCCGCGCGACACAGCATGGCCAGCGCGCACAGGCCGGCCTCGAGAAACTATCCGGCGCACGCATCGCGCTGGTCTGGGACCACCTGTTCAAAGGCGACGAGATCCTGCGCGCATTCGCCGACCGGCTCGGCGCCCGCTATGCGGACACCGAGTTCATCGATCACACGCATTTCGTCAGCGACTTCGGCGACGTCTACACGGGCCTTGGCACGCTCCGTGAGCAGCTTGAGCAGGTGAGGGCGGACGCGGCCGTCGTCGCGGTCGGGGCCTGCGGCCGCTGCACCGCCGGGGTGATGCGAGCGGTCGCGGCCGCCGAGGAGGCGAACCTCCCCGCAGTCGGCATCGTCTCCAGCGGCTTCGAGGTGATGGCCCGGTCAGTTGCCAAGATCTTCGGCGACGACGAGCCGCGCCTTGCGGTGTATCCGGGCGCGATCCAGACCGACACCGACGAGACGTTCGGCCGCAAGGTCCGAGAGGTCGTCATCGACCAGATCGAGGAAGCGCTGCAGCGGTCCAGGCCTGCCGCACCGAGCGCGGCAGCCGAGGCCGAGCCGGGGCCGCGAGAAGTCGTCTTCACCGGCTCCCTTGACGAGGTCGAGGAGCACTTCCTGAACCAGGGCTGGAGCGATGGCCTACCCATCGTTCCGCCGACGCCCGACCGGGTCGACCGCTTTCTCGCCGCGACGCACGAGGACCCGGACGTCGTGCTCGGAGCGCTTCCTCCCGAGTTGCGCGAGATCACGATCACCAACATCGCGGTGAACGGCGTCATGGCCGGATGCCGCCCGGAGTACATGCCGGTGCTTGTCGCGGTCGCCCGCTGCCTCACGGACCCGCGATTCCGGCTGGAGGATCTGACGTCTACGTTCGGCCTCGAGCCGCTCATCGTTGTGAGCGGCCGTGTCGTCGAGGCGCTCGGTTTCAACGCCGGGACCGGGGCGATGCGCCTTGGCAGGCAGGCGAACACGAGTATCGGGCGCTTCCTGCGCCTGCTCCTGCGCAATGTCGGAGGGCTGCGCATTCCGCCCGGCACGAGCGACGCGGGAGCGATCGGATACTCGTTCAACGTGGTCATGGCCGAAGACGACCCGTCAACCCGCGCGATCGGCTGGGATCCGTTCCGCGTCGACAACGGCTTTGCGCAGGACGTGAGTACGGCGAGTGTGCTGCTCGTCACCAACCACTCGGCGCCGATTTACACGGCCGGGGAGTCCGCTGAGGAGCACCTCGAGACGATTGCACGCATCCTCGCGAATGCGATCGGTCCGTGGGCATACACGGCGGCGGTGCACGGCGGTTTCAATCCGCTGCTGCTCCTGTCCCCGAACGTGGCCCAGGCGCTGCACGAGTTCGGCGCCGACAAGGCGGAGATCCGCGGCTACCTCTACGACAAGCTGCGGATTCGCGCGGACGTCACCGAGCGGTATGCGCGCCAGGTCGGTCGTTCGGACTTCAGCTTCGCGACAAGCGTCGGCGATCCGGCACTGCGCGCGGCGTGGGTCGAGTCGGAGGATCCGGCCCGGCTCGTCCCGATGCTCATCGATCCCGACTGGACGAGCATCGTCGTCGGGGGAAACCCGGGTCGCAACCAGTCACGTGCCTACGTGGGCAATCTCGTGGCGGGTCGACCGGTGACGCAGCAGATCGAGCTCTCGGCGCACTGACGCCCTAGCCAGGCCGACGCCCTAGCCAGGCCGACGCCCTAGCAGGGTCATGACCTCGGCAAGCTGACCGCGTGCCCAGTCGTACTGCCGGGAATCGCTGTGCCCGCGGTACACGGTCTCGATTACCATGATCAGCATGAGGTGCAGGCAGTAGAGGCGTCGGCGCACGTGCTCGGCCTCGGTTAGCGGGCCCCGCCCGTAGCCGCGCATAAACGGTGCCGGGTTCCCGAGCGCCTGCAGCTGGGTAGCCGCGAAGCCGAACTCCATCAGCGGGTCACCGTAGAAAGCGCGCTCGTGATCGATGATGCTGACAATCGCGCCGCCGGAGATCATCACGTTCCCGTCCCACAGGTCCCAACCGACGTAGGCGGGCTCGGCCACTTCGCCCAGGCTGTCGGAGTGCGCGGCGATGACCTCGCGCACGACGTGGTAGTCAAAGCCCAGGTCGACCTGGCGCCGCTCACCATCACAGAGCACGTCCTCGATCATTCCTGTGAACACGGCGCGCCAGCTCGGATGGAACGGGCCGGCCAGCGGGCCGAAGCCAGGACCGCGGATCGAGTTCAGCTCGCGGTTGGCCACCCCCAGCGCCTCGTGATAGTGATGCAGATCCGCGGCGGACAGCCCGGCCCGCGCGATGGCAAGGTTGTCAGCATCGACGAACGGCATGAAGAAGTAGTCGGCGTCGCACAGCTCGTGGCCCTGGTCGGCGAAGTCGACCGCCGGGACGGGCACGGTGGAAAGCTCCCGGATGAGCCGCAAAGCAGCGAGCTCCGTCGCCATCGCGCCCCGCTCATACGTCATGACCTCGACCGAGGGCGGTGGCGCGACCTTGAGCACGACGCAGCGGCCATCGCGCAACCACATCTGGTACGCCACGTTGAACCAGCCGTTGCCGAGCTCGGAAACCCAGCCGTCGCCATCCGGGACCAGATCGGAGCCATAGGCACGCCCGGCCATGGCCCGCAGGGTCTCGGCCGCCTGGCGGTTCTTGGTAATGCTCTCCAATGGCCCCTACCCGTTGACGGCCAGTGAGCTGCGCGCACCCGGCAAGGGAGGATATTAGCTAGGAAAATAGCGGGAACGGGGCCGCTGCGGGCCGGTCACGTCCGCCGGGCCAATGCCCATTCGCGTCGTGCCGCGTTACCCCGGCTCCTGACCGGCCGGGCCGCGCTGGAACCGGGCGGGCGCTATCACCCGGTGGGCCTCCCGGCAGATGGTGGCCACCTCGTCCCAGTCGACGTCGCCATCTAGGCGCACGCCGACCCAGCCACGGTGGCCGACATACGGCGGCCGGAAGAATCGGTCAGGCTCGGTCGCGGTCAGTTCCTCCTGCGCGCCCGGAGGCGCCGCGCACCAGAGGTGCGGGAAGTTGTCGTCGTGGTGTCCGTGCGGCCACAGCATCACGAACTGCCTGCCTGCGAAGAACGCCGGCGCGCCGTGACTCGTCCGCTCCTCGCAGCCGGTCAGCGCCAGGCAGATGGCCCGAACCCGGTCCACGGTCGTGCTCAATCGCCAGTCCGGGCCTCGAGCGGCGACTTGTCGCCGACAAGCCAGCGGTGCCCGAACGGATCGGTAAACCCGCCCTGCCGGTGCACCCCCCAGGGCGTCTCGTGATCGCGGATCTCGTCCACCGACCCGTGCGCGCCCGCCGCAACCGCGCGAGCAATGAAGGCATCCGGGTCGTCGCAGAACACCTCGACCCTGACCGTCGTCGTATCGAGGGCCGCCGGACTGTCGAACCTGGTAGTCGGCTCGTGCAGGAAGAACGGCGCGCTATCGATCTGCAATCCGACCACGCTGCCCAGGTCCCACATCCGCCTGGCACCGAGCGAGCGCTCGTACCAGTCAGCGGCGGCTTGCGCAGATGGCACAGCGAGCATGAGCGAGAGCGCGAGCGTCATCGTGGTTCCCTTCGAGTCCCGGCTCTGCACGCTACCGCTTAGGCTGACGAGGAGATGGCCATGAACACGCATCTGCTCGCGGTGTACGTCGTCGCGGTGTTCGCCGCCATGATCGCGCCTGGACCGGACATGCTGTTCATCCTCGCCACCGGCGCGCGCGGCGGTCCGCGGGCTGGCCTGCTGGCCACCCTCGGCGTCATGACGAGCGAGATTGTCCAGATCACCGCCGTGGCGGCCGGGCTGGCGGCGCTCTTTGCCGAGGCGCCGGCGGCCTTCCTCGTGGTTCGCCTGTGCGGCGCTGCGTATCTGCTGTACCTGGGGGTGCAGGCGCTACGCAGCGCCCGCCGCGGCAGCCCGATCGCGGACGTCAGCGAGCAGGGCGGGGTAGCAGGCCGCTACGCGTACCTGCGCGGCGTGATCACGAACCTCGCCAATCCCAAGCAGGTTACGTTTGTGGTCGCGCTGCTGCCGCAGTTTGTCGACCGGGCGCTTGGTCACGTGCCGCTTCAATTCGTCATCCTGGGGGCCATCTTCATCGCATTCGAGCTTCTGGTCGACGGCACGGTCGGGCTCCTGGCCGGCCGGATTGCCACCTGGCTGTCGAGACGACAGCGGGCCCGGCAAGCTCTGGACGCTGGTGCGGGAGCCATCATGGTGGCTCTTGCGGCACGGCTCGCGGCCGAACACTAGCCTCTGCCGGGCGGTCTAGGGTGTGAGGTGTGCAGGCACGGCGCGCGCAGAACTGGGCGGAGAAGCGCCTGTTCAACCCGTCCATGCGGTTCTGGGTCCAGCAGGGTGTCGCGCCGCGCTGCTACGTGCTGCTGGAGACCACCGGCCGGCGAACCGGCATGCGCCGGCAGACCCCGGTAGCTGGCAGTCTCGACGGCGACACCTATTGGTTCGTCGCCGAGCACGGCGCCGCCGCCGCGTACGTCAAGAATCTCGTCGCGCACGCCAGAGTCCGGGTGCTCATACGCCGCCGGTGGCGGTCAGGCACGGCTACCTGCCTCCCGGACGATGACGCGCTTGCTCGCCGGTCCTGGATTGACCGGCCCAACGGGCTCGTCGGCTGGTTCGACGGCCTGTGGTTCCGCGGCTTTTCGTCCGCGCCGATGACGGTGCGGATCGACCTCGACTCGTGACTCGCTCAGGCGCTGAGGTCGGAAGCGTTGATCCGGGTGGGGTGCAGCACGATCTGGGTCCTCGTCTCGCCGGGCCGGTCGTGGAGGGTGAAATCCGCGTTGTACTTCGACCCGGCCGTTGCGCAGAACGACTTGTCCGGGTCGGGGATGAGCTCCGCCCTCGCCCTGATCTCCAGCGTCCGGAGGCGGTTGGCCGGATCGAGGATGAACAGGGTGACGTGCGGGTCCCTGCGGAGGTTCTTCGACTTCTGCCTGGTGTCGTTGAGCGAGATCTTCACCAGGTCGTCGTCCTTGTCGTGGTAGAACGCGACGGCCGTCACCTGCGGCAGCCCGTCGGGGCCGTTGGTGGCGAGAATGGCGGTGTGGGTGTCGAGAAGGTGCCGGTGCGTGTCCGGGACCTCTGCGCCTGCTGGCATCGAACCTCCGTGGCACGTGCGGGGGAGTGGTCGGCGCGGTTGCGCAGCGGCCAGGTCCTTCCGGGCTAGCCGCCAGGTTGATATATAGCGCGCCGTTGTGCCCGGACGCAGCCACGCTGCCGCCCAGCGGCATAGCGTTGCAGCAGACACTCGCGCGCATAAGGGAGCTAACCCATGGCAAGGTTCTCCGGTCAGTCCAGTGCTGGTCCTGCTGTCTGGGAGCCCCAGGCTGCCGACACCCGCCTGGCGAGCACCGCCGGCGCGGCAGAAGGAGCCCTGTTCACCTCGGACCTGACTGTCTCGGAGTACGTGCTGCTCGGCGAAGCCGGCTTCGAGCCACTCGGCTTCGTTGTCGGATCGTCGATCTACCACGTGGGCATTCAGATCGGCCGCTGGTCGCAGAACCAGGAACTGCAGGTCCTCACCCAGGCCATGTACAACGCGCGGGAACTGGCGATGGCTCGTATGCAGGCCGAGGCCGACCACCTGGGCGCCGACGGCATCGTCGGCGTCGACCTCAAGATGCAGATGTACGCGTGGGGTCAGGGGGTGCTCGAGTTCATCGCGACCGGTACCGCGGTGCGCCACCTCTCGGGTGCCGGTGCGCACAAGGCGCCAGACGGCCGCGCGTTCACCTCGGACCTGTCGGCCCAGGACTTCTTCCGGCTGATCGCCGCTGGCGCGGTCCCGGTGGCCTTTGTGCTCGGTACCTGCGTGTACCACATCGCACACCAGTCGGTCATGCAGTCGCTGCGGCAAACCGGCCAGAACCAGGAGATGCCGCAATTCACCCAGGGCGTCTACGAAGCCCGCGAGCTAGCGCTGGCCCGGATGCAGGCCGAGGCGACACAGGCCCGCGCATCGGGCATCGTCGGGGTAACCGTCGACGTGCTCAATCACGTCTGGGGTGAGCACGCGACCGAGTTCCTCGCGACCGGCACCGCGATCCGGCGGCTAGGAGCGGAGCACCGGCTGCCGGAGACGACGCCGAAGCCGACCTTCACGCTGGGCCTTGACGCATAGCCCGGCAGGGACTTTTCACGCGTACGACCACTCCGCTGGCATACCGGTTGCTGTAAGGGTCACTCTCATCACGAGGCCGCCCCTCATAACGGTCCTGCTAGTTACTCTCATGACGCGAGCTGACTCCGATTCGCGTGATCGCGTTGCGCGACGGCCAGGTCAGCGAGATGGTGACCAGCAGTGACGAACGGGGGCTGCGGTCGTGATGACGATGCCAGTGCGCACGGGGCGCACGAACCAGAAGGAGCGGACCCGGCGGGCCATCGTGGCAGCGGCCCGTGAGGTCGTCGCCGATAGCGGCGATGTCACGATGCCCGAGGTGGCGCGGCGGGCGCTGGTGTCGGAGGCGACGGCCTACCGGTATTTTCCCGACCTGGCCTCCGTGCTGCGCGAGGCCCTCACGGGGATCTGGCTCAGCCCTCAGCAGGCCATGGCGGCGATGACGCACTGTGACGACCCGGTCGAGCGCATCGGCTTCGCCACCGAGGTCCTGCTCCGCGAAGTGCTGGCGTATGAGGGGGCCGTGCGGGCAATGATCGCCGGGGCGGTCACCCGGCCTGGCACCTCGAGGCTGCCCGGGCGGCGCTTCGGCCTGATCGATGAGGCCCTGCGGCCGCTGGACGAGACCATGGCCGTCCAGCAGCCGGCCCGGTTCGAGCAGCTCAAGCGCGGCCTAGCGGTCGTCCTCACCGCCGAGACGTTATTCACCCTGATCGACCTGTGCGGTCTCACGCCCGAGCTGGCGATCGCGAGCGCGATCGAGACCGCCCGCTCGCTCACCGCGGCCGCCGTCCGGTCGGCACCGCACTGATCTGCGCCTGCCGGGCCGGCGGACCGGCTAGCGCCTGACTACGTCGCCGGGCCATCTCCACCCGGCACATCCGGTTCGACTGATCAGCCGGCCCGAGCACGGCGCTGAGGTGTTCTGACGATGTGATGCCGGACACATATCCGGACCAGCTTCGGGCTAGCTGCTGGCCGGCTAGCGTGGCCCGCTGGCGCTGAGCGAGAGGTCAGCGAGGCCAGAGGCGACGTCCAGGCAATGCGCAGGGTTGGCTCGTAGGCTCGCCGGTGAACGTGATAGGCAGGGCCGGAGCAGGAGGGATCGGAACCGTGCCGGACTACTTCAGCATCTCCTACCGCGGCGCGACGTACGCGCTGGGACAGGGGCCGCACTTCTACGGCATCTGGTATGCCGCGGAGCCGCAGGGGCTGCCACTCGAGCAGTGGCCGCTGACCCCTGATGGCTGGACAGCGGCCTGGTCGAGATTTGCCGCGGTCGAGGTGCCTGGCACGATCACGCCGGTGACGCCCGCCGTCGCGCCGATGACCGGACCCGCCGGGCCGATGGCTGGCTCGGGCGGTCAGCTAGCCGCTGGCCCGCAGGCGGCTGGCGGCGCTACTGGCTGGGATGCCCGGTCCGACGCCGACCCAGCTGCCGCAACGCGCAACGGGCGCATTGCGGCGGCGCTCGTCGGCGTCGGGCTCGTGCTCGGTCTCATCGGGCTATTCCCGGCCTACATTGGCGGGGCCAGTGTTGCGTCGCAGTCGTTCAACCTCGCTCCCCACGTCATCTACCTAGTGACCTGGGCGCTGAGCGCCGCGCTGATCCTCACTGGCGGGGCGAGAATGCGAGCCGGGGCGCTGCTCGGGCTGGGGACGAGCGCCATCACACTCGGTCTGTTCATAGCTGACGCCGGGACCGCTGCCTCGGCCGGCTCGAATCTCACCGGCGCTGGCCTCGTGCTGACCATCCTCGGCTGGCTTGGCTGCACGGCAGGTCTCGTGCTCGCCGCGATCGCCGGGCGTGCTTTCCGCGCCGGGCTGGGGCCAGCACAGGGGCTCGTCGCCAGGTTCGCCTCGCGGCCCGGCTACGACATCGTGCCGCTCGTCACGCTCGTGCTCGCCGCGATCGGCGCCGCCGTCGCGTTCGCCCCGTCCTGGGACCGCTACACCCTGTTGGCCAGGGCCACCGGGCAGTCGCAGACCATCACGCTCGGGAACGCGTTCGCCAACGCGGGTCCGGTGATCTTCGGTGACATCCTCGCGATGATCGCGATCGTCGCGGTTGTGGTCGTGGCCGCCCTGTGGCGACCGCTGCGCCTGGGCGCGGCGCTGGCGCTCGGCGCTGCCGTTCCCCTGGTCGCCCAGGCGATCTCGGGCATCGTCCAGATCCGTGAGGCAGTGTCGCCGGCCCAGTTCGGCGTCTCGCCGTCTCAGGCTTCCCAGCTGGGCCTCACGATCGATTCCGGGCTGACAGCAATCTTCTGGGTGTATTGCGCCTTCGTCGGCACGCTGATCCTGCTCTGCGTGTGGATGCTGGTCGCACACGAGCCGCCGGTGGGCAGCCCGGTCCGGCCTGGCGCAGCGCCGGTCTGGGGCGGGCCGGCATCGGGTGGCCCGTCGGACGGTCCCGGCGGGCCGGCGGGAGCGTCTCCGGCGGTTGCTCCGATGACCGAGGGGCCTGCGGCCGACGGCCCTGTGCCCGACGGCCCTGTGCCTGGCACCGCGACCGCTGGGACGCAGTGGTCCGGCGGATCCCAGCCGGGTCAGCCCGCGCCCTGACGGTTCCCGCCGACCAGCGGCTAGCTGGGCAGGAAATCAAGCAGCAGCTCGTTCACCTTGTCAGGGGCCTCGAGCTGCAGCCAGTGACCGGGGCCGTCGAGGCGCTCGTACCGCCAGGATGCCGTGATGTAGGCCGGGGAATCGGTCATCTGCGTCTCGGTCAGCGCGAAGTCCCCGGTGCTCCAGATGCCCATGGTCGGGGCGGACACCGCCGGAAGCTGGATCGGCGACGCGGTCCAGGACTCCGGCGGGACGTTGGCGCGGTACCAGTTCAGGCCCGGCGTGAGCGAGCCACCGGCTTCTAGCTCCGCGATGACCTGGTCGGCGTCCGGGTGACGCCCCCAGCTGCGGAAGTTGGCCCAGTTGTCGTCGCTGAGCCAGTGCTCGGCGATTCCGGCGAACTGGAACAGCAGCATGTACCAGGACTTCTGGCGTTGCTCTTCCGTTCGCCGGAACGTGCTGGGATGGCCGACAGACAGCACGACGAGGTGGTCAACTCGGTCGGGGGCGACGGACGCGAGCCCCCAGGCGAGCGCGGCTCCCCAGTCATGCCCGACGACGTGGGCTCGGTCGATGCCGAGGCTGTCCAGCACCGCCAGCACATCTCCGGCGAGCGACAGCAGCGAGTAGGCCTCGACGGCCTCGGGCTTGTCGGACTTTCCGTAGCCCCGGAGGTCCGGGACGATCACCTGGAACCCTGCATTGGCCAGCGCCGGTACCTGGTGCCGCCAGAGACGGCCGGAATCGGGAAAGCCGTGCAACAGCACAACGGGCCGTCCCTGTCCAGTGATCGCGTACTCGATGCCGACCCCGTTAGCGTCTACCCGGCTCACTGGCCCTCCTTCTCAGACGTGTGCTCGATCCCAGTATCGAGCGTGCCGCCACGCCAGAATCGGTTCCGGCAGCGCCAGCAACGAGAAGGCCGCTCGCTGCCGACTGCATCACCTTCGACGCAGACGTACTCCTCGATGCGGCAGGTGCCCTGAGCCGCGGCCAACCCATCGACGCCCGCGCGGCGCTGGATCGGCGACATCCGCGTCGACACGACCCGCGGCACGCCCGCTG
>Ga0126378_10004738_pt1 | contig 10441 bp, 9 predicted proteins | sample PanSoiMetPlot_23_FD_92587 | JGI IMG/M metagenome (GOLD analysis project Ga0126378, IMG submission 92587) | Tropical forest soil microbial communities from Panama - MetaG Plot_23 | ecosystem: Environmental > Terrestrial > Soil > Tropical forest > Bulk soil | place: Panama | collected 2016-02-17
AGTCGCGGCAGGGCTGACCGCGAGCGCCAAGCCCGCCGTCCGCGGCGATGCCCGCAGCGCCGGCTTGCTCGCGCAGGCCGGCGCCCGCGCCGCCGCGACCCTGATCGGCGTCAACCTGGCGGGCAGCGCCGACCCGCGCAAGGCGCAGGCCATCCGCCTGCTCGACCAGATCGCCAGATCGCTGGACAACGTTCCGCGCTGAACCCGGAGCAGTCAGGAACGAGAGGCGCCACGCCAGCGCCCGAAGAAGCCATCGATGAGCACTGCTGCAGACGGCAACAGGAGCAGGGCCGACACGAAGCCCACCATCCTGGCCAGCACATCCCGCCAGGACGGGATCAACGAGCCAGGTATCGTGCTCTGCCCGACCCAGTCCGCCAGGACTAGGAGCGCGACACCGAGGGGGGCCATCAGGCGAGCCGCCCGGACGGACAACAGTTCCGCGCGAGCAGGCAACGGCGGCAGGCCTGCAGCGGTCGCGATGGCGTCCGCTGCGTCGTCCGCACCGGCGCGGCGGCCGGTGAGGTACGCCGTTCCGAGCTTGACGGCCGCCACGGTGGTCTTCGGCGCACCGGCGTGACGGCCGCCTCCCTGCGGCCGCCCAGCTGCCATCACGATGAGCCCGGCCGAGCGCCGGAAGCGCACACCAGTGATGTCGGCGAGCGGTATCCGGCGGTCGCTGAAGACGTTGCGCACGATGAGTTGGTCGGCGGTGATCGTCGCCGATTCGCGCCAGGTGCGGGTGCCGAGCAACCAGAAGGCGGCGGTAGCGGCCGCCAGGAGCAGCCAGATCAGCGGCGCCGACAGGTAATGACTGCCCGACCAGGGCACCCAGAAGAAGCTGACGACAGAGCCAGGCAGCAGCCCCTGGATGACGATCAGCATGATTCGGTAGTGCATCCGCAGGCGCCAGCTCCTGGCGCCTGCGGACGGCTCGGTCATGACCGGATCCCGGCGGGCACTCGCCCAGTAAAGCGACTGGCACGATCGTCCGCAACAACTCCGACTCGCGACGATCGGGAGGTACCTGCCCGTTGGCAGGCAGTGATTTACTGGCAGGCAACAACCCCCAAAGCAACGCAAGGGACGGTGCGAGACCGCGATGGCCACGACGGTGCGCACGCCGAACCACGCCCAGTACGGCACGGTTAAAACCTTCGATTCGCTGAATCCCGCCACGTCGGAGCCGATCGCCACCTTCCCGATCTTCGGGGAGGACGAGGTGAACGCGGCCGTCGCTCGCGCGAGGGAAGCGGCTGCCTGGTGGTCCGGGCTCGGCTGGAAGGAACGCCAGCGGCTGCTGCTCGCCTGGAAATCGCACCTGATGCGGTACATCATGCGGCTGGCCGGGCTCGTGCACACCGAGACGGGCAAGCCGGTGCCTGACGCACAGCTCGAGATACTGCTGGCGATCGTGCACATCGACTGGGCCGCGAAGAACGCCCGCAAGGTGCTCAGATCGCAGCGGGTACGCAGCGGCATTGTGGCGATCAACCAGGCCTCGACAGTGGAGTACCAGCCGCTCGGAGTGGTAGGCGTGATCGGCCCGTGGAACTACCCGGTCTTCACGCCGATGGGATCGATCGCCTATGCCCTTGCGGCAGGCAACGCCGTGCTGTTCAAGCCGAGCGAGTTCACCCCGGCCGTCGGCGGCTGGCTGGTCAGTTCGTTCGCCGAGGTGGTGCCCGACCACCCGGTGCTGCAACTGGTCACCGGGTTCGGCGAGACCGGCAGCTTCCTTGCCCGCAGCGGCGTGGACAAGATCGCGTTCACCGGCTCGACGCAGACCGCCAAGAAGGTCATGGCCGCGTGCGCGGAGCGGCTGACCCCGATCGTCGCCGAGTGCGGCGGCAAGGACGCGCTGCTGGTCGCCGCCGACGCCAACCTCGCCGCGGCGGCAGACGCAGCGGTCTGGGGCGCCCTGTCCAACGCGGGTCAGACCTGCATCGGGGTGGAACGGATATACGTGGCTCAAGGGGTCTACCACCAGTTCGTCGAGAAGCTGGCCGAGCGGGTGGAGGGCCTGCGCCCGGGGGATGACCGTGAGGCCGATTACGGGCCTATGACCATGCCTGGCCAGACCGAGGTGATCGAGCAGCACATCGCGGACGCCCTGGCCTGTGGCGGCCGCGCGGTTGTCGGCGGGCTCGGCAGCGTCCGCCCGCCTTACGTGGGCCCGGTCATCCTGGCAGACGTGCCGGAGAACTCCACAGCCATCACCGAGGAGACCTTCGGTCCCACAATCACCGTCACCCCAGTCGCCGACCTGACCGAGGGCGTCCGGCTGGCCAACGCGGGGCGCTATGGCCTGGGCAGCAGCGTGTTCACGAAGAATCGCCGGGCGGCGATGCGGGCGGCGCGGACCCTGCGCAGCGGCATGACCTCGGTCAACTCGGTGATCTCGTTCGCCAGCGTGCCCGCGCTGCCCTTCGGTGGCGTCGGCGATTCCGGATTCGGCCGCATCCATGGCCCAGACGGGCTGCGCGAGTTCGCCCGGGCCAAGGCGATCACCAGGCAGCGAATGCGACCGCTGGTGAAGCTGACCTCGTTCACCAGGACCGACGCGGACATGAGGAAGATCCTCACCCTGGCGACGTTGCTGCACGGCAAGCGCTATCCGCAGCGGCGCACCCAGGTCCGGTAATCGCTGCAGGGCGCTGATCGGGCTGACCCGGGTCGCGCGCCATGCCGGGTAGAGCCCGGCGATCAGGCCGGCGGCGGCGCCGATGACCGGCGCTGCTAGCAGCAGCCTTGGGTCCAGAACGGGTTCCCAGCCCCGGCTGGCGCAGATGGCCGAGACGATCAGCACACCGGCGCTCGTGCCGATCAGCCCGCCGATGGCCCCAGTGAGCGCGGACTCAGCCACGACAAGCACCGCGATGTGCCTCGGTGCCGCCCCGACCGAGCGGCGCAGGCCGATCTCGGCCCGCCGCTGGATGACCGACAGCAGCGTGGTGTTGGCAATCGCCAGGACGCCCACGCCGAGTGCGATCAGCGCGATCGCCAGTAGCAGTGAGGTCAGCGAGGAGCTGACGGACTGCCGCAGCTGAGTCGGGTCGATCGGAACGTCGGCCGCGATCCGGTCGGGATGCAGCGGATCGATCGCGTACGGGCCCTGCCGGCCGACCAGTTGCGCGGCGCCCGACGTGGTCCTGACCATGATCTGCCGGTTCGGGTAAGCGCCGAACTTGCCCGCCACCGCGGTCACGGTTCCAGGCGGGATGATCACCCCGAGCAGCGCCTCTGGGTCGAGCGGAGCGTGGTCGACGATGCCGATCACGGTGAGCGCCACCCCGTTGATGTAGATCACCGGCTGCACGCCGACCTGGGTTATTCCCAGTTGCCTGGCCGCGACGGAGCCCAGCACCGCGACCCGGGCGCCGCGCTGGTCCATGCCCGAGTCGTACAGGCGCCCGTTGTGCAGCCGGGCGCCGACCATCGCGAGCGCCCCGGCGGAGGCGGCGGTGACCGGCAGGCCGATCCCGCCCTGCTGGCCGAACCCGGCCCGGGCCAGCGGGTTGGTCCGGTACACCTGGTAGAGCTGGCCGCGGAAGCCGATCTGCCAAATGAGCCCGGCCGCGACGACGCCGTGCAGCTGGTCAAGCGATCGCTCTGCCCCCTCGGTCAGGTCGGGCGGTTGCTGGAACTGGTTGCTGTCAGAGAACGTGACGATGGTCGCGCGCAGGGCATTGAACGTGTTCGACACCGCTCCGGCGGCCGAGTCGGAGAGCCCGATCGTCGCGATCGCCGTGCCCACGGCCAGCACGGTCCCCATCGACGTAAGGATCGTGCGCACCGGTGCTCTGGTCACCGCGAGCACCGCCTCCCGCAGCCCGTCCCGCACCGTCAGCCGACTGCGCTCCACGCCAAGCTCGGTGAGCGCCGCCGCCGTTGCCCGGCGCTGGCCTCGCGCGCCGCCACCACGACCGCGGGCTCGCCCGGCTCGCCGCCGGCGCCGCTGCCCAGTCATTGTGCGCCGCCAAGTGCAGCTGCGTGCTCGGTGACCACCCCGTCGTCGATGTCCAGCCTGCGCGGCAGGTTCTCGGCGAGCTGCTGATCATGGGTCACCACGATCACGGTCAGGCCCTCCGCGGCGAGCTCGGTGAGCAGGCCAGCGATCACCTCCGAGCTGCGCCGGTCCAGGTTCCCGGTCGGCTCGTCGCACAGCAGCACCCGCGGCCGCTGGGCGAGTGCCCGCGCGATCGCCACCCGTTGCCGCTCGCCGCCCGACAACGTTCCCGGGAGCGCGGCGAGCCGGTGCCCGAGGCCCACCCGCTCCAGGGCGGCGCACGACGCCGCGCGCCGGTCGGCCAGCGGTATCGCCCGGTAGAGCAGGCCAAGCTCGGCGTTCTCCGCCGCGCTGCGGTCCGCCAACAGGTGGAAGTCCTGGAACACGAACCCGAACTCGCGCGCCCGCAGCGAGGTTATCCCGGACTCGGTGAGCCGCGACGTGTTGATCCCCCGCACCAGGTACCTGCCCTGCGTTGGCCGGTCGAGCAGGCCGAGGATGTTCAGCAGCGTCGACTTCCCCGAGCCGGACCGGCCGGCCACTGCCACCATCTCGCCCGCGCGGACGCGCAGCGACACCGGCTTGAGCGCCCGCACGGGTACGGCTCCCTGGTAGGTCATCGCCGCCCGGTCCAGCTCCATCTCCCACTGCGATGACTGCCGGGATGCTGGCTGCTGCTGCGCTGCGTCGGAGCGCCGCTGCACCGCTCCGAGCCGCAGCACCTTGCCCCGCAGCGGCATTCTGCCCCGCACCTGCGCCGTCCGCTACTTGGCCGCGGTGATGCCGAGGACGACGAGCTGGCCCTGGCGCAGCGAACCCGGCCGGATCGGCGTCACCGCCTGCTCCCCGCCCGCGGAAAGGCCAAGCCGGACCGGCACCTGGACGGTCTGGCCCGGTTTGCCCGTCGCTACGGTGACGTACGTCTGGCCGGCTCCCCCGGTGCTGACCGCGGCCACCGGCACGATGAAGCTCTTCACCTTGGACGTGGTCAGCGTCACCTGCACGTTCTGCCCCGCCATCCCGGGCGGCAGATGTCCGGTGGGCACGAACACCACCTTCGGCCCGCTCACGCTGGAGACCCGGACCCCGTAGCGCTTGCCCGACAGGTCGGAGATCGCGGTGGCCTTCATCCCCGCCTGAAGCTGGCTTGTCTGGGCCGGGTTCGTGAAGGCAGTCAGCGTCGTCGAGCCTGACACCAGCTGCACCACCGGCTTGCCCGACGTCACGCTGGCGCCGAGGCGATCGACCGACCGCACCTTAACCGGGACGTGGCGCAGGAACACCACCTCGCCGAGCGGCACTTCGGCCTCGGCGAGGTGCGCGGGGTGATGCCCGGTTCCGGTCGTCGGCGTGGGCGCCGGTCCTGATCGCACCGGGGTGAGGCCGTGCGCCCGGTACAGGGCGGCGACCGCGGCGGCCGTACCGGGGCCGTACCTGCCGACCGGATCTGATCCCGTGCCGAGGCCAGCCGCGGCAAGGCCAGCCTGCAGCTGCTTCACGTCCGGCCCGTGCATCCCTGGCACCATCGCCCGCCAGGCCGGGATCACCCCGGCGAACGCGAACACCGGCCGCTGGTCCACGGTAAACAGCAGCTGCCCCTGGCCGATGCGCTCGCCCCGGTGCACGCCGACCGACGTCACCACCGCGATCGAGCTGCCCAGGTCACTCGGCGCGGTCACCGCGACCGGGTTGCCGTTGACGACGTTCGCCCGCATGGACATGATCACCGGAAGCACTGCGTAGCGCACTGGGGCGGTGATCAGCGAGGGCGGCGGGGCGCTAGAGCGCGCGGCGATCTGGGACGGCGACACGAAGCCGCGCGCCACCACTCCTGCCACTACGCCGAGCGCCACCGCGATGGCGAGGAGCACGGGCAGGGCCTTCGAGCGCCGTTCTGGCGCGCCTGCCCACCGGCGGCCGAGCGACCAGCGCAGCCTCGGGAGATCCTCTTCTTCGGCGGGAATCTCCTCAGTGCCGGGCCCGACTTCGCTCCCGCCAGCGTCCGCCTCCCCCTGCCCAAGCTCAAGGCCCGCGGGAGGCAATGGCACCACGTCGCCGTCACTCATCGACGCCACCTACTAGTCACGCACAGGTCGTATGTCATCCTTGCTCGGGTCAAGCGTTCCAAGGCACGCTACAGCCGGTTAGGTGGGTTAGATCCGCTAATGCTATAGCTCCTCACGTTGCCCACGCCATCCGTTCCAGCGTCGCCATTGTCGTCCTCGCGCGCTGCTCCAGGGCGGCAACTTGCTGGAAGTGCGCCTGCATGAACGCGGACTGCTTGATCAGCAACTGCGCCTGCAGCATCGCCACCAGCGGGCCTGCGCACCTGACGAAGACGCCCGACCACCGGGCGTCGGCGTGCTGCCGTGCGACGGCCGACGACGAGGACGACTGCCCCGGACCGGTCCGCCCGCTGCTGAACACGGCAACTCCGCTAGACCCGGTGAACCCGCCGCCAGGCGCGGGGGCGGGCGTCACCTGGACAGCGACCGGCCCGCCAAAGGCCGCAGGCCCGGCGATGCCCCCGACGAAACGCTGGAATCCGGTGCCCCGGTTGACGACCTGCTCGATCCAGGCCACGAACTGGCGCAACGATCCCGCGGCCGTCCGCGGCGCGCCCTGCTTGAGCACGCAGGTGCTGAACGTGTGGTCGGCCGCCTGGACCGGCGCCGACTCCAGCACCCGGGTCTCTGCCGAGTACCAGCGCTGGAACAGCGCGAATCCCTCCCGGTCGAGCGGAGCGCTGAGCAGCCGCACCCGCCGCCAGCAGTGCCACTGGTCGACCTGCAGCGCCCGCATCTCCGCCTGCGGCAACTTCGAACGACCAGAGCTCAGCGGGGAGGCGAAGATGGGCACGAGCATCCCGCTCCGCGACACCGTCGCCAGGTTTACCAGGCCCAGCCCGGCCTCCTGCGCCTGAACCCAGCCGCTCTGGCCGCCGAACGGCATGAAGTTGAGCATCCGGAACGCCACGGCCTGCGCCTGCTGGTCGAACCCCAGCCGGCCGATGCAGGCCTCGAACGCCTCCTTCTGCAGCGTGCTGACGGTTAGCCCGAACGCGCGGCCGCTGGCGAGCTGCGCCAGCGTGGCCGGGATGTAATAGCCGACCACTCCGGTGTCGGCCTGCAAGTTGCCCGTGGAGGGGGAATGGGAGATCACGCCGCAGCCCGCGATCAGGGCGGGCACCACGGCCGCGACCAGCAGCGCCCGGGCCAGCGGGCCGCCCGCCGACTGCGCACGGAGCCTGCTCACGACGGTCTCGCTCCTGTCTTCCACCCGTCAGACGCGCCGAAGCCGCAAAAAGTTGCACCCCGCCCCGCCCGCACGCCATCTGCCGCCTACCGCGCCGCGGCGAACTCCAGGTCACCGGGCTCGACCGCGGCCAGCGGCGCGCGGCCCGAGATCAGGTCGGCTGCTCGCTCTGCGATCGCGATCGTCGGCGCATTGGTGTTGCCGCGCGGCACAGTCGGCATCACCGACGCGTCGGCCACGCGCAAGCCCTCGACGCCGTGCACCCGGAGCTCGGTGTCCACGACGCCGGACAGCCTGCTCGCGTCGAGCCGGGACGGGCCGGTCATCGCGCAGGTGCCGACCGGGTGGTAGATCGTGGTGACGTCGCGCCGGATGAACTCGCGCAACGCCGAGTCGGAGCGCACGTCCAGGCCTGGTGAGAGCTCCGATCGCCACATCTTGCGCAGCGGCCTGGCGTCGGCGATCTCCCTGACCATCCGGACTGCCCGCATAAGCACCTGGGTGTCGGCGGGCTCGGACAGGTAGGCCGGATCGATCAGGGGCTTGTGCCGCGGGTCGGCGCTGCGCAGCGTGACCCGGCCCCTGCTGCGCACGTCGACGAGGGTGACGAGGACCGACATGGCCCGGTCCGTCGGGTCCGGGTCGGCGAGCCCGCCATTGCGGAACGGAATGGGGACGACGTGCCACTGGAGGTCAGGGGCGGCCAGTCCCGGCTGGCTCCTGGCGAACCCGCCAGCCTGCGCGATGTTCGTCGTCATCGGCCCGGTGTGGGTCAGCTGCCAGCGCAGCGCGTTGGCGGCGTTATCCGCCGCGGCGAGGCTGCGCAGCTTGGGCGTGGACCAGATCGCGGTCACGATCGGGTGGTCGGACAGGTTGGCGCCGACCCCCGGACTGTCCGAGACCACGCGGATGCCGTGCTCGCGCAGGTGCTCGGCGGGCCCGATGCCGGACAGCATCAGCAACTGGGGGCTGTTGATAGCCCCGCCCGACAAGATGACCTCGGCCTCGGCCCGCGCCTCGTGCTCAGCGCCCCGGTGCAGATAGCGCACGCCCTTGGCCCGGCCGCCCTCGATGATCACGCCGGTGGCGAGCGCGTCGGTCAGCACCGTCAGGTTGCGCCGGCCCGCGACCGGGTGCAGGTACGCGTCCGCCGCCGACCAGCGCCTGCCGCCGTACTGGGTGACCTGGTAGAACCCCACCCCGTCCTGGCTCGCGCCGTTGAAGTCGGGATTGGCGCCCGCGCCCGCGTTCACCGCCGATTCCACGAACGCGACCGCGGCCGGGGACTTGAACTTCGGATCGCTGACCCACAGCGGGCCAGATCCGCCGTGGTACACCGAGGCACCCCGCGAGTTACGTTCCGCCCTCAGGAAATAAGGCAGTATGTCGTGATAGCCCCAGCCATCGCAGCCGAACTCATCCCGCCATGTGTTGTAGTCGCGGGCGTTACCGCGGATGTAGATCATCGCGTTGATCGACGAGGAGCCGCCGATCACCCGCCCGCGCGGCCAGTACACCGATTGCCCGTCCGCCCGGTCTTGCGGCACCGTCTGGTAGCCCCAGTCATAGGCGGTTTGCCACAGCCGGTTCAGCGCCGCCGGGACCTTTATCTCCATAACATCGTCGGGCGGGCCGGCCTCCAGCAGCAGCACGCGCGCAGACGGGTTCTCGGACAGTCGCGCCGCCAGGACGCAGCCGGCGCTGCCAGCGCCCACGATGACGTAGTCGTACACGGCCACTCCCGAGCATGATCCTGCTGCTCGAACCAACCCTACTAGGTCATACCAGGAGTTCCATGCCTTCGCCCGGACAGCCCGGACCCCACTGTTCGGCGCCCGCGCGCCACGCCGCTGACAGCATGACGCGCTCTCGGTGACCTCGCTACCGAGAGCGCGCCATAGCCACTCCGCAGCACCCGGCGGGCCCCCGTGACCACCGGGGAACTGCAGGTGATGGCCGACGGACCGACCACGGGGTCCTGGTGGCCATCCGCAGCTGTGCTTCGCTTGAACGCAGCAGTGGTTACGCTGCGTACACCTACGATGCCATATCGTGCCCGCGCAGGGAACGGGCGGACGGCAAATGTTTCATAAAACCTGTATCACCGAATCGTCTCGCCGGGCTACGGCGAGCGGCCAGCGCTACTGTGGATGCCATGCCGAAGAACCGGGCCACGCCCGTCGTGCTCTCCCGCATCTACACCAAGACCGGCGATGACGGCACGACAGCGCTCGGTGACGGCAGCCGGGCGGCCAAGACCGACCCGCGGCTAGCCGCCTACGCCGATGTGGACGAGGCGAACTGCGCGATCGGGGTGGCGGTGACCGCGGGCGGACTCGCCGAGGACGTGCAGAAACTGCTGATCCGCATTCAGAACGAGCTGTTCGACGTCGGTGCCGACCTGTGCAACCCGATCCGCCCCGACCCGCCCTATCCGCCGCTTCGCGTCGATGAGAGCTACATCGCCGGCCTGGAGCAGGCGTGCGACACCTTCAATGACGCGCTGCCCGTGCTGCGCAGCTTCGTGCTGCCGGGCGGAACGCAGGGCGGCGCGTTGCTCCACGTCGCCCGCGCCGTGACGCGTCGTGCCGAGCGCTCGGCGTGGGCGGCGCTCCAGGTGCATGGCGATGCGATGAACCCGCTCACCGCCATGTACCTGAACCGGCTGTCCGACCTGCTGTTCATACTTGCCCGGGTGGCCAACGCTGCCCACGGCGACCTGCTGTGGCAGCCGGGTGGCGGCCGGTAGCCGCGCGGCGGCCGATAGCCGCGCGGCGACCGCTAATCCGCGCCGCGGGCCGCATCGACTTTTCCCGTCTTGGCACCATGATCACGACCAGATTGTGCTGGTATGTTCCGCGCTAACCCGGTACAAGTCAGGTCCGCGCGCACGTCTGGGCCAAATCTCATCGAGAGAGTCCACCAACAATGGGGCCGACTAGGTGGATCCGTCCGATTCCGGGTCGGTAGCCGAGGCGGGCGTTCAAGCGCTTGATCGGTGCGTTCCGGTCCTCGTTGCTGGTGTGGAGTTCGGTGTAGCCGTTGGCGAGCGCCCAGTTGATTTGCGTCGCCTTCAGGGCGCGCGCGATGCCGCGTCCGCGCCAGGCTCTCTTGACGGCGGTCATGGCGTGGCCTGCGGCCGTCGGCGCGGTCAGCGACAGTTTTGCGAAGCCGACG
>Ga0126378_10004739_pt1 | contig 10441 bp, 6 predicted proteins | sample PanSoiMetPlot_23_FD_92587 | JGI IMG/M metagenome (GOLD analysis project Ga0126378, IMG submission 92587) | Tropical forest soil microbial communities from Panama - MetaG Plot_23 | ecosystem: Environmental > Terrestrial > Soil > Tropical forest > Bulk soil | place: Panama | collected 2016-02-17
AAGTCGCGATGATCAAGGGCTAAGCGGGCTGGGCGCGGCAAACTCGATCCGGAGCACGGTCTGGCCATCAGCCAGCGTGACCAGCTCGCTCGACGCCGGGACGAACTGGGCGCGCTGGGCCTTTACCAGCGACTGTATCCAGCTGACATAGGCCGGCGCCGCGAGGTGCGCCGCGCCGACGTGCGTCGCCAGGTCCATGGACCGCAGGAGGCTCGCGGGTCCCCCGCCCGGTGCCTGGTCGCCGAAGTCCACGATCCGCACCGGGTACGCGGCGGTGATGGCGGCGATGAGCGTCGGCAGCCGCGGATCAATGGCGCCGCTGAGAAGCTGCGCCCTGGCGACGGCCGAGACCGTGACGTGGCTGTTGGCCAGGATCTGAGTGTCGCTGATCTTCCTGACCTGCAGATCCGCCTGCAGGGCGGCGCGAAGCGCGTGGGTACCGCCAGAATAGATCTCCCTGATCTCGATCCTGGCGTTCCCCGAGCCGAAGCTCGCGATGACGGCCGGAGCGTACACGGAGGCCAGCCGGCTGCCGAACTGGGCCCGGATCGCGGCGGTGGCCACGACCAGGGTTGAGCCGAGCGGATCCGGCGAGCCAGGCCCGAGTGTCTCGAGGTTCGGGAAGCCTTGCTGGGCGAGCTCGGTGCAGACGTCGGAATCGCATGACACGACCACGGCCCGGCTGACCTGCCGCAGTATCCAGGTGATGGCCTGCGTTCGTGCCACGGTCTCGGCCGTCAGCTTCTGGCTGGGGACGGCGTGGGTGCCCGCTGGCCGCTGCGGCGACGGGCCGTGCCGGGACAGGATGAGCGCTAGTCCGCCGGCACCGCCAGCGAGCAGAACTGAGGCGAGGAGCGCGACCGCCCGCCAGGGCCACCTGACGGGTCCCCTGCTGCCCCGCGCGTGCTCTACCGTGTCCGGCGGCGCGGGCGCTTCGGGTGGTGCGGTCGATGGGCTGGATGGCTCGTCGTCCACGGCGGGGGCTGCGGCCTGCGGCGGGAGCGGGCCCATGAGCTGCGCCCCCGCGGCGACAAGCTCGCTGAGCGCATCGCGGGCCGAGGGCCGGACCGCGGGTTCCTTGCTGAGGCAGCGACGAACGAGGCCGCCAAGTGGCTCGGGAAGCCTGCCGACGGACGGCTCGCCATGCAGGATGGCGAAGGCCATGGCGGTCAGTGACTCGCCCGTGAACGGCAGCTTGCCCGTTCCCGCGAACGCCATCGAGACCGCCCACGCCCACATGTCGGCGGCCGCGGTCACTCGCCTGCCTGCCAGCTGCTCGGGGGCCATGTACGCCGGGGTTCCCACGGCGGCCTGGCCAGAAAGGCCCGTGGTGGTCATCCCCGGCACGCTCGCCATCCCGAAGTCGATCACCACCGGCCCGTCCGGCCCCAGCAGGACGTTTCCGGGCTTGAAGTCGCGGTGCACCATCCCGACGGCGTGCACGGCCCCCAGAGCGGTCAGGGTCGCGACGGCGATGCGCTCCAGCGCCGAGTCGCTGCGGGGGCCGTCCCGCTCGACGACTTCTACCAGCGACGGCCCGTTGACGTACTCGCTGACGATGAACGGGCGACGTTCGAAGATCCCCGCATCCAGAACCTGCGCGGTGCAGAACCGGGCTACCCGCTGCGCCGCGGCTACCTCCTTCAGAAACCTGTTCCGGACCTGCGAGTCCGTGGTTTCCGGCAGCACCTTGACCGCCACCCGCGCGCCCGCGCTGCTGACGGCCAGGAACACGACGCCCTGGCCCCCCTCGCCGAGGCGGCCGATCAGCCCGTACCCGCCCACCTCCCGTGGATCGGTCACGCGCAGGGGAAGCATCCCGGACATTGCGGACCGCGTGGACGTCACCCGGCCATTCTGCTATGCAATTTCATCGGACGTCCAGAATTCCGCGGCGTGTGTGCTGGTCAGGCGCCGCGAGCCAGCACTTATCGCAGCGGATCAGACAGACTGTGTCCCGTGAGGCGGCCCGTCGTCGGCTGATCTGGGAGCGGTGGTTGCACGTACGGTTCACGGTCTTGGGCCCGGTGGAGGTGTCAGCAGCGGACAGCTCTCTGCCGGGGCTGGCGCCACGGCATAGGGCGGTGCTGGCCTACCTGCTGTTGCATGCCGGGACGGTGATCAGCGCAGAGCGGTTGATCGGGGCGGTGTGGGGGCAGGAGCCGCCGGACACGGCGCGGGCGCAGGTGCACGCGACGGTGACGGCGATCCGCCGGGTGCTGCGCCGCGCCGATGCGGCCGGGCTGCTGGCTACCAGGGTCGGCGGGTACGTGATCCAGCCAGGGCCGGGACAGCTCGACGCCGAGGAGTTCACCAGCCGCATCGCCTCGGCCCAGGAGCGGGCGGACGCCGGGAACGTGAAGGAGGCCGCCGATCAGATACGCGCCGCGCTGGCGCTGTGGCGGGGACCGCCGCTGGCGGATGTCGACGCCGCCTATATCCCGGGTGCCAGGTCGCGCCTGGAGGACCGGCGGCTGGCCGCGCTGGAACGGCTCGCTGACCTCGAGCTCGAGCGGGGGCAGCACGAGGAGCTGATCGGCGAGCTGGCCACGGAGGTGGAGGCGCACCCGCTGCGTGAGCGGCTGGCCAGCCAGCTCATGCTGGCCTTGCACCGGGCGGGGCGGCAGGCCGATGCGCTGGCGGCCGCCCGGGCGTTCCGCGCGGCACTCGCGCAGCAGCAGGGACTGGACCCGAGCCGGGCCTTCACCCAGCTCGAGCAGGCCATCTTGCGCGACGACCCTCGGCTCGATCGGCAGCGGCCCGATGAGGCCGGGTCCGGAGACGCCGCCGGGGTACAGCCACGGCAAGGGCAGCGGGTCAACTTCCTGCCGTATGACACCCCGGATTTCTCCGGGCGCGCCGGTGAGCTGAACCGGCTCACCGAATCTGAGCCGGACGGTGCCGGAGCGGTGACGCTCTGGGCGATCGACGGCATGCCGGGGATCGGCAAGACCGCGCTGGCCATCCATGCGGCGCACCGGCTGGCCGACCGGTTTCCCGACGGCCAGCTCTTCGTCGACCTGCTGGCCCACACTCCCGGCCGGACGCCCGTCGGGGCGGACGCGGCGCTGGAGGTCTTGCTGGGGCAGCTCGGTGTGCCGGCCGAGCGGATCCCGGTCTCGCTCGGCGACCGCGCGGCGCTGTGGCGGGCCGAGCTGTCCGGGCGGCGGGTGCTGGTCGTGCTGGACAACGCCGCCGACGCGGGCCACGTGCGAGCCCTGCTGCCGGGCGCCTCGCAGAGTTGCGTCCTGATCACCAGCCGCAGGAGCCTGACCGGCCTGGAGGGCGCGCGGGCGTTGCCGCTGGACCTGCTCCCGGCGGCCGATGCCCTCGGCCTGTTCACCCGGATCGTGGGCGACCGGGCGAATGCGGAGCCCATCGCGGTCCTGGATGTGCTGCAGCTCTGCGGCTTCTTGCCGCTGGCGGTCCGGATCGCCGCCGCCCGCCTGCAGCACCGCCCGCGCTGGACCGTCGCGTACCTGGCCACCCGGCTTCGCGACCAGCGCCGCAGGCTAGCTGAGCTGTCGGCCGAAGACCGCGGCGTGGCGGCCGCGTTCACGATGTCCTACCGGCAGCTGGACGCTGCCCGGCGGCGGATGTTCCGGCTGCTGGGGCTGCACCCGGGGCGTGACATCGACGTTCGCGCGGCCGCGGCGCTGGCCGAGATCACGGCCGACGACGCCGAGAGCCTCCTGGAGGGCCTGCTCGACGCCAACCTCGTCGCCCAGCAGGAGCCCGGCCGGTACACCCTCCATGACCTGCTGCGCGAGCACGCCCGCGCGACCGTGGCCGCGGCAGAGACCGATGACGCCCGGCGCGAGGCCCTGACCCGGGTGTTCGACTACTACCTGCACGCTGCGTCGGCGGCCGTCGATCACCTCTACCCCTACAGCAAGCACCTCCGGCCGCAGGCCGCCGAGGGCAACTCCGTTGCCGTCGCGTTCGGCGGGGCCGCCGACGCGCATCGATGGCTGGAGGCCGAGCGCGCCAACCTGATCGCGACCGGCGCCTACGCCGGGGAGAACGGCTGGCCCGCCCACGCCGGCCGCCTGGCCGGCACTCTGCACCGCTATCTCGATGACCACGCGCATCACCCCGATGCGCTCACCCTGCACACGCAGGCGCTGGACGCCAGCCGGCGCCGCGGCGACCGGCCGGGCGAAGTCGAAGCGCTGCTCAACCTGGGTATCACGCTCTGGCGGCAAGGCCGGTACGACGAGGCAACCGAGCACGCCACGCGGGCGCTGGAGGAGGCCCGCCAGATCGGCGACCAGCTCGGTGAAGCCAGGGCCTGGTACCGGCTCGGCGTCGCGCACCTGCGGCAGCAGGAGTTCGATCAGGCCCTGGACTGTTACCAGCGTTCCCTGGGGGTTAACCGCCAGCTCGGCGAGCGGCTCGGGGAAGCCAACGTGCTAGGCAACCTCGGCCTGCTTTACGAGCGGCAGGGACGCTACGAGCAGGCCCACGACTACCATCAGCGCGCCCTGAACCTGTACCGCGAGCTCGGCACCCGCGGCGGCGAGGCCACGACGCTGGGAAACCTGGGGTCGGTGTACCGGCGCCAGAAGCGCTACGAGCAGGCCCGCGCCCACCACCAGCAGGCACTGGTCCTGTTCCGCGAGCTCGGCTACCAGCGCGACCAGGCCGAAGCCCTCAACGGGCTCGGGGAAACCGCGCAGGCCATGGGTGACCCGGCCCAGGCCGTGACCCACCACCGTGCCGCTCTCGCGATCGCCCGCGACATCGGCAGCCCACCCGAGCAGGCCCGCGCCCACGACGGTCTCGCCCGCGCCCATCACCACCTCGGGCAGGCAGACCTGGCTCGCGAGCACGCCGGGCAGGCCGTGGAGCTCTACGACAGCCTCGGCGTGCCCGAAGCCCTCGAGGCCCGCCGTTTCCAGGCGAGCCTCGGCTGAGCCGGGCCTGCAGGCACACGCTTCTGGCGGGTCCAGTGCGCGGCGACGATGACGGCGAGCACGACGGTGGCCGCGCCGGAGGCGGCCAGCGTTCGCGCCGCGCCGAGCGCCCCGACGACCGGGCCGCCGGCGGCGGTGCCGAGCGGGGTGGCGACCATGATGATGGCGCTGCGGGCGGCCAGCACCATCGGCAGCCTGTCGCTGGGGGCTGACGACTGGAGCAGGGCGTAGGTCAGCGGGATGAACGGGCCGTAGATCAGCCCGCCGAACGCGAAACAGGCCAGCGTCACGCCCGCCGGGGCGAACGCGAACGGCAGCAGGCACCCGCCCCAGCCAGCGACGATCAGCAGGGTGACGCGCCGGATGTCGCGGTGGCCCAGCGTGCCGGTGAGCAGCGCGGACACCAGCGCTCCGACGCCGAAGGATGCCCAGTACGCGCCGAGCAGCCCGGCGCCCGCGTGCAGGTCGTGCGCGACGTAGACGGGCAGCGCGTCCTCCACCGGGCCGTAGAGGAAGAAGAACAGCCAGGTGATGGCGATGAGGCTGATCAGCCGGAGCCGGCGCAGCAGCCGGAAACCCGATTCCGCCGGGCGGGAACCGGCCGGGTCCTCCTCGGCGGGTGCGGGGTGCGAGCGTGTCCGCCATGCCTGCACGCCCAGGAACGCGAACGAGGCCGCGTCCAGGCCGAGGAGGGATCCGGTGCCCAGCGGCGCCGCCACCAGCCCGGCCAGCGCCGGCCCGGCGATCACGGCCAGCGAAGCCTGGGCGGTGTAGAGGGAGTTGGCGGCCAGCCGCCCGTCCGGCCCGCCCAGCTCGGACAGCAGGGTGTACTGGCCGGCGTTGCCCCAGGCCGACAGCACCGACGAGCCGGCCAGCAAGGCCAGGTAAGCGAACGGCGTCAGCCTGCCCGCCATCCACAGCAGCGCGATCGCGGCGAGGGATCCGGCCCGCAGCCACGAGTCGGACACCACCAGTGCCCGTGCCGCCCGGCGGCGCAGCAGCCGGCTCAGGGCCAGAGCACCGGCGGCGCCGGGCAGGGTGTAGGCGGCCACCGCCATGCCCACGAACACCGCGACGGTCCCGGGCCGGGCGACCAGCACCGCCAGCCAGGCGACGCTGACCATGCTCATCCCGTCGCCCAGCGCCGAGACGCCCAGGCCGAGCAGGAGCCGGCGCGCCTGCCTGTTACTCAGCACGCCCCGGTACGCGGCGGGGATCATGTGGCATGACTCCTTATCGGGCGGGCCGGGCTCAGCCCCAGGCGCCCGCGACCTGCCTGGTGGTGGCGTTGAGACGGTTGAACATGTTGGTCACCCCGATCATCAGCACTCCATCGCGCCCAGGACCATCGCCGGGTTCTTCATCCGTGCCTGCATGACAGACTCCTCCGTTTGCCTTAGCTGGTGTGACGCACCAGCGGCCAGTCGATAGCGACCCGGGCCGCCGTGGCGAGGTAGCTGGTAAACAGGCCGAGCGTGACGTGAGCCACCGCCTCGGCGAGCTGGCCATCGGACAGCCCGCCGCCGCGGGCGGCAGCCAGCTCGGCGTCGGTGACGCCGCCATCCCCGCGCAGCAGGGCAGCCGCGAAGGCCAGGGCCGCCGCGGCCAGCGGCTCGCTGGCTTCGCCCCTGCGCGCCCGGGCGGCCTCGGCCTCGCTCAGCCCGGCCAGCCTGGTGCCGGTGAAGGTGTGCGCGGACAGGCCGTAATCACAGCGGGTCTGCTGTGCCACCAGCAGCGCGATCCGCTCGCGCACCGACGGCGGCAGGCTCCCGCCGCGCAGCGCCCCGGCCAGTCCCAGGTAAGCCCGCAGCGCTGCCGGGCTGTTGGCCAGTGCCCTGGCCAGGTTAGGGGTGATCCCAAGCACCTGCTGGGTGGCGGCAAGCAGATCCGCGGTCTCGCCGCGGGCATCCTCCGACGCGATCAGGGCGAAGCCGCCCGGGCTGACAATGTCCTGCGCTCCGGGCACCTCCTGCCATCTGCCTGCTTGCATGCCCGCATCGTGCCGCGCACCGTTAATAGATCCGCGATGCACCAGCGATGCGCCCGCGATCCGCTTACCTTGTCTCGGGGCGCAGCAGGATCAGCCGACCGCGAGCGCCGGGGGTGCGTTCCGCGGCGTGCTGCCGCCGGGCGCGGCGAGCCCGGCGGACGGCGCGGGCCAGTGCATCGCGCTGGGCTTGCTGGTGCAGTTCGGCGAGCCGGGCCTGGCCCAGGGCCTGGGCGGTGGTGTGGTGCATCATCGTGGTCTCCTCGCACGTCTAGCTGGGCTATGTACCGAGGATGCGGCTAAGGCACGGCGACGCGGATCGGGCGATCGCCCGGTATTCGGGACGGCGCGTCCCTAGATTCCCGCCGGCCCGGCTTAGGGAAGCCGGCCCGGCCTAAGGCCGGCGCGCCGGTCCTACGGCGGGAAGGAGTCGAGCAGCCGGAGCCGGTGGGCGGCCGCGGCGGCCTCGCCGCGGCTGGTCACGCCGAGCTTGCCGAGGATATTGGACACGTGAACGCTGGCGGTCTTGACCGAGATGAACAGCTCGCCGGCGATCTCGCGGTTGCTCCGCCCGGCCGCGACGAGCCGCAGCACCTCCAGCTCCCGCGCGGTCAGGCCCAGCCGCTCCGGCTCGGGTTCCTGGCCGCGGGCCTCCGCGGCGTCACCACGCTGGCCGAGCGTGATCCTGGCCCTCCGGGCGAGCACGGCGATGTCGTCGCGCAGCGGCCCGGCGCCGAGCCGCTGCGCCAGCTCGGCGGCGCGCCGCAGCCGGATGGCGCCGCCGTCTCGGTCGCCCGCGCCCAGCGCGGCCTCGGCCGAGCGCAGCAGGGTCACCGCGAGCGGATAGGGTTCGTCGGCCGTCTCCCAGGCCTGCGCCGCCTCGTCCCACACCGCGCGCAGATCACCCGGCTGGGGCGGCTCGCCAGGCTCGGCGACGGCCAGGGCCCGGCCGGCGCGCGCCGCCTCGGCGGCGAAGGTCAGCTGGTAGGCCCGCTGGGCCAGCCCGTCGGCGGCCAGCCTGCCCGCCTCGGCACGCAGCCGCTCGAGCATCGCCGCTGCCGTCGTTGCCAGAGCCGCGTCGCGGGCGGGGACCGCGGCGCACGCCCGGGCGCCCGCGACGAGCAAAGGCCAGGCGTAGCGCGGGATGCGCCGAAGGTCGAGGCGGTCGAGAGCGTCATGAACCGCTCCCAGGGCCTCGGCCGGCCGTTCCTGGGCCAGCCGTAGCTCGGTGTCCAGCCGGACGAGCGGCAGGTGATGCTGGTCGTGGTGCCGGGTCTCCTCGAGCACGGCCCTGATCGACGCGACGGAGTCGGCCGCAGCCGCCAGGTCGCCACGCGCCAGGGCAATGTCGCCGGTGAGCCGCCACAGGTAGGTCCGGTTTACCCGGGGCGGGGAAAGCCGCAGCGCACCCTCGATGATCTCGGCCGCCTCGTCCCACCGGCCAAGGGACAGCAATGGCTCGGCCAGGTAGCTGGCCTGGACCGCGCCGTACGTACGGGCGAGCCCGTGCTCGCGGGCGACCGTGAGTCCCTCACGGGCCACCGCTGCGGCCTCTACGTGCAGGCCGGCACCTTCCAGCGTCTCCGACTCGATGCTGGCGGCTTCCAGCCACGGCTCGTAGGCTTCCGCCCGGGAAGCGACCGCACGAGCCTGGGCCAGCAGGGCCCGGATCCGGTCCACGCTTCCGCCGACCGGCTCTGCGTAAGCCTGGGTCACCAGCGCGCCCGCCTCGGTGGCGGCATCACCGGCTCGCCGTGCGGTGACCACCGCCTCTTCGGCGAGCGCCCGGAGCGCGGGGTCGTCCCAGCCTCCGCCGCGGTGCTCGTGCAGGGTGAAATGGACCAGCGCTTCGAGCACCCGGGCCCGCGCCGAGCTGGGCGGTTCTGCCGGGATCAGCCGGAGCGCTTCGCGCAGGTCGTCGGCGTAGTCGGCCCTGCCGAGCCGGTCCTTGAGATGCCCGCAGGTCAAGAGCAGCAGCGCGGCGCGGACTGGTTCCGCGGCGGCATCGACCTCCCGCAGCGCGGCCCGGGCCAGGGCAAGCCCGCGGTCGTCCTCCCCGGCCGACTCGGCCGCCCGGGCCGCCGCCTCGAGCACCGCAGCGTGATCCACCCCGATCCGCTGCGCGGCGTCCGGCACCGGCTCCCACAGCTGCAGCACCCGGGACAGCATGGCCAGCTGCTCCGCGTACGCCAAGCCGCGGCCGGCCTGACCAGCCGCCTGCCAGGCGCTGACCAGCGCCCGGGTGGTGTCGTGGGCCGCGTACCAGTGCCAGGCCTGCTCACCCGGGGCCCGGCCCGGCGTCACCAGCGCAGGGTCGGCGGCGATGGCCTCGGCGAACCGGCGGTGCAGCTGACCCCGCTCGGCTGGCAGCAGCTCACCGTGTACCGCCTCACGGATCAGCGCGTGCCGGAACACGTAGCCGTCCGGGTCGGCCAGCAGCACGTTGGCCGCCACCGCCGGCCGCAGCGCCCGGGCCAGCGCGGCGTCATCAAGCCCGGTCACCGCGGCCAGCAGCCCGTGACCGGTCCGCTCGCCCCCCGCGCTCGCCACCCGGACCACCTCCTGCGACTCGTCCGGCAGCCGGCGCACGGCCGCCACCAGCAGGTCGCGCAGCGACTCCGGCAGCTCGGAGCCACGCTCGCCGTCCTCAAGCAGCGCCTCGACGAACAGCGGGTTGCCCTCTGTCCGGTCATACACCGCTGTGAGCAGGTCATCATCGGGCTTGCGGCCGATGATCTGGGTCACAAGCCGGCCGGTGTCCTGCCGGGTGAGCCTGCCCAGGGCCATCCTGGTGACCCAGCCGATGCGGTCAAGTTCGGCCAGCAGCGGCCGCAGCGGGTGCGCGCGGTGCAGCTCGTCGGACCGGTAGGTCACCGCGATCAGCACGCGATCAAGGGTCGGCTGGTTGCGGATCAGGAATGCCAGGAGGTCCCGGCTTGACCGGTCGGCCCAGTGCATGTCCTCGACGACCAGCACCAGCGGGCCGGCCTCGGCCAGGCGCGCCAGCAGGAGAAGCACGTGCTCGAACAGGCGCGCTCGCGCTTCGCCTGCGTCGTCCAGTCTGCCGGGCTCACCGAACTCCGGCAGCAGCCGGGCCAGCTCCCTGGTCGCGCCGCCAGGCAGCAGCTCAGCTACCGCGGCGGTGCCCAGATCCCGGACGAGCTCGCGGAGCACCGCGGAGAACGGCGCGAACGGCAGGCCGTCGGCGCCGAGCTCCAGGCAACCACCGATCAGGGCCCGCGCGCCGGAGCCCCGTGCCCGGTCAGCGAACTCGGCCACCAGCCGGGACTTCCCCACTCCGGCCTCCCCGCCGACCACGACGGCCTGCGGAAGGCCGCGATCCGTCTCGGCGAGCGCGGCATCCAGGGCGGAAAGCTGGTCGGAACGGCCGACCAGAACCTTACTCGACACCCGGGATTCCACGTCAGCAAGCATGCCAGCTACAGGAGGGTGTCAGCGGCGGAGGATGTCGCGCAGGTGCCGCACGGGCCATCGCCGGTCGAACAGTGTCGGGTCGTCCCGATCCTCGGCGCGAAGG
>Ga0126378_10004740_pt1 | contig 10440 bp, 10 predicted proteins | sample PanSoiMetPlot_23_FD_92587 | JGI IMG/M metagenome (GOLD analysis project Ga0126378, IMG submission 92587) | Tropical forest soil microbial communities from Panama - MetaG Plot_23 | ecosystem: Environmental > Terrestrial > Soil > Tropical forest > Bulk soil | place: Panama | collected 2016-02-17
GAGCAGGTGAGCTTCGCGATCGCGGCCTGTGACTTGAACGGCTTCCCGGCAACCAGCCGGGCCGCCGCGTCGTACCACGCCAGCCTGGCCACATGGGCCCTGGCCGCCATGTCCGCGATCTTGAACTGAATCGCCTGGTAGTGCCCGAGCTCGTGGCCAAACGCCGTCCGCTGCGCGGCATAGCGCAGGCACTCATCGACGCACCCCTGCGCCAAGCCCGCCGCGAGGGCAGCGATCGCGACCCGGCCCTCGTCCAGCGTCTGCAGGAATTGTGCGTAACCTCGGCCGAGACCGCCGAGCAGGTTCTCCGCTGGCACCCGGCAGTTCGAGAAAGCCAGCTCCCTGGTGTCTGAGCAGCGCCAGCCCACCTTGGAGTACTCCGGGCCGACCGTGAGGCCCGGAGTCCCTGACGGCACCATGATCGCCGAGATCTCAGGCTTGCCGCCGTTCCGGCCGGTGATCGCCAGCGCAGTGACCACTGAGGTGATCGAGGTCCCGGAGTTGGTGATGAATGCCTTCGAGCCGTCGATTACCCACTCATCGCCGTCCAGCCGGGCAGTGGTCCGCATGCCGCCCGGAATGTCCGAGCCGCCTCCGGGCTCGGTCAGGCCGAATGCCGCAAGTCGCTCGCCCTGGCACAGGTCCGGCAGCCAGCGATCCTTCTGGGCGGCCGACCCGAACCGGTAGATCGGCATCGCGCCGAGCCCCACGCCGGCCTCGAGGGTGATCGCCACTGACGAATCAACCCGCGCCAGCTCGTGCAGGGCCAGGCAGAAGGCGAAATAGTCACCGCCCATGCCGCCGTACGCTTCCGGGAACGGCAGGCCGAACAGGCCCATCTTGCCCATCCGCGAGACGATCTCGTACGGGAACTCGCCGCGCTCATAGTGATCGCCGATCACCGGCGCGATCACCTCGCGGGCGAACTCCTCCACGGTGCGGCGGAGCGCCTCCTGCTCCTCATTGAGCGCGAAGCCAACCATGCCTTGGATGCTACCGCCGCCCCGCCGGGCTCGGCCGGGCCGGTCAGCCCGTGCGGGGTCAGCGTCTAGGCCCGCTAGAGCATGGTTGGCCACGTCAGCGCCCTTCCAGGCGGGCGGACCGGGGCCGGGCGGCTCAAGTCGCTGGCCCTGGCACCAAAGCCACAGCCCGGAACGTTAGTCTCTCGTGCGAGCAATGCGAGGCGAAAGCTGGCCGGGGCCGCCGACCAAGGAGTCCAGGAGGACGTGATGGCGACGCAAACCTGTCCCAACTGCGCTGCCGTAGTGAAGCCCGACGACCTGATCTGCTTCACCTGCGGAGCTAACCTGCCCCGGACGAGGGCCAGGGACGACGACTCCCCTGCTGCCAGCACCGTGATGCAGGAGTACTTGCGACCGCAGGACGGCGCGAAGTCCATTTCGCCCGCTGTGCTCCGGCTTTCGTTTCCGACCGGGAACGTAGATGTTCCGGCTGGCACCACCTTGCTACTGGGCCGTGACCCAGCGGAATCCCTGGTGGCCGCGGCTTTCGCGGACTTTGAGAACGTGTCGCGGCGGCATGCGACGATCATGATGGACGACAGCGGGCACGCCACCATCCGGGACGAGGACTCCACCAACGGCACCTTCGTCAACGGCGACCGGGTCCTGCCAGGCATCGCGGTCCGGCTTGCCGATGGCGACATCGTCCGCCTCGCGGCCGACGTCTCCGCCGAGGTCGTGCTACCGCGACAGCAGCCGGACCCGGCCTCGCTCAGCCGCCCGGACCGGTAAAGCTGCTGGTCTCGCCGAACGTGGTCGCGCGGACCGCGAACCACGGATCGCCGGCCCCGTCGGCGCTGAACCAGGGGCGGTACCGGCTGCGCGACGAGGGTCCGGCGAGCTCGTCCCAGTTGCCGGAGGGTTCACCACCTCGCCCGGCTTGCGCGTGCACTGCGCGCCTGCCCGCGTCGTCCAGCTGATCCGCGGCATCGTCCAGCTCGGCGTCCTCGCCGGACAACGTGTCGTCCGGCTCGCCAGCGCTGTCGTCCGGCTCATCGGCGATGTCGTCCGGCTCGCCGGCAGTCTCATTGTGGGCGTCAGCCGCCGGACGCCACCACTCCTGAAGTCCCGGCTCGCGGTACTCCGCATTTCGCAAGTCCGTGGCCGGCCGGGCTGACGGATGCCTGCTCGGCAGGCGCGCAAGACGGTCGGCGAGATCGCGGTCGGCATGGTCGTGCGCATCACCGAATCGCGTGATGTCTTCGGGTAAGTCCGTCCCGCCACGGACCCGGTCAGGCGGTCGCATGCGCACGATTGTCCCGCAAACCAGTGGCCAAGGTGCCAGCAACCATTTTCCGGCTATCTGGCCTTAACCTGGGCGTCGTGAGAACCCTGGGCCCCCCGGCAGGGCAGCGCACGTGATCAACATCGAACTGAACTGGCAGGAGGCCGCCTCAGCCGCGGCTGGCCTGGCCGCGGCGTCTCTCGTGCTGCGGGTGGCGAGGAAGCCGAAACTTAACTCCGCCGCAGTCTTCATCCAGGAAGCCGCGCTGGTAACTGGCCTGTTCGCACTCTGGCAGTACGCGGGGTCGTTCTCCTTCATGGGACCAGACGGCGCAATCAGCCGGGCCCGGTGGATCTGGCGATTCGAGCGGGCACTCCACCTGCCTAGCGAGGCCGCGATCCAGCACGCATTCCTGCCGCACCCGCTGATTGTCCAGTTCTTCAACCTGTACTACGACGGACTCCACTTCCCTGTGCTGATCGCGTCCATGGTGTGGCTGTTCGTGTGGCACCGGGGCCGGTACCGGAAATGGCGGACGACGCTCGTCGCGTTCACCGGCATCTGCCTGCTAGTGCAGTTCATACCGGTCGCGCCGCCCCGGATGCTGCCGAGCACCGGGATGGTCGACACGGCGGTGCTCTACCACCAGTCGGTGTACTCGAACGCATCCGGATTCGATCCGGATCAGCTCTCGGCCATGCCATCCGTGCACGTCGGCTGGGCGCTGCTGGTAGCCGTCGCCATCATCGCGACTGCCAGGAGCCGCTGGCGCTGGCTCGCCCTGCTCTATCCAGTGATGACGACGCTGGCCGTGATCGTGACCGCTAACCACTTCTGGCTGGACGGCATCGTCGCGGCAGTGATCCTCGCGAGCGTGCTGCCGGTCCAGGCAGGGATCCGCCACATGCTCCGTGAGCGACGAGACCGGAGGGTCGCCACCGAGCTGGTCACCATCCACGACATCAGCGAACGCGAGCTCACCCGCACCGACCACAGTGGCCCGAGCATGCTCTAGGCCGGCTCGTCGTTGACGACGATGCCCAGCGCCTCCGCTAGCACGGGCGCCACCAGCGCGAGCTGTCCTGAGCTGATGATGGCCCCGCGCAGCGAGCCGGTGTCAATGATCAGGCCAAGCTCAGCGTGGCGGAGGTCGGTCTTGTCCATCGTCACCTTGCTGAGGTCGACCCGGGTGAGCTGCGAGCCAGGAAACGAGCACCGGGTCAGAGTCGCCCCGGCGAAGTCGACGTCGCGCAGCACGCAGTGATCGAATGTCACGCCGGTCAGCCTGGATGCCCTGAAGTTGACCGAGTCCAGCTTGCAGCCGCTGAAGACTACGTCACGAAGCTCGGCGCCGAAGACCTGAACACCCGCCAGCGCCGACCCGAGCACGGTCACTTCGTGCCAGCTGCTCTCGGCGAGGCTGGTGCCGGTCAGCCTCAGATCGCGCGCCCAGACGTCGCGCAGGCCGGATCGCTGCAGGCTGCCGTCAGTGATCGACACCTGCCGGAACGCGCATTCCAGGAACCGGCTGCCCGGAGCGCGCGGGCTGTCGAACTCGCACTGCTCGAACAGCTCCGTATCGAAATCGGTCCCGGAATCAAGGCCGCCTTCGTGCCGGATCAGAGCGGCCGCGTACGGCAGGTCAGGAAGGTCAGGAAGCTTCGTCACTGTTGTTCTCCCTGGCCTCGGCCGTTCCCCTCGAAGAACCGCTGCACATCGCGTGCTTCCGCCGCGAGCGCGGCCTCGACGTGCTCGGGCAGCTCAGCGAAGCGGCTCATGACCACATGCCTGGCGGCCCAGGACCAGGTCGCGGCCGCCCGTCCGTCAACGAGCGCGAAGGCCCGGAACAGCCCGTTGACCGTCACGACCTGCTGATGCTTGCCGAGGATCGGAGCTCGGTCGGCCCAGCCAAGCAGCACCGGGTCAAAGGCGCCAAGTAGCCGCGGCGACGGCAAGTGCTCGGCGGGGGCCGCCGCTGCTAGCTCCGCCAGGCCATCGGGCCGGTCGCGCAACTCGGCCGCGATCGCCGCCAGGCCGCGGCGAACCTGACCGAGCGGAAGGCCGGCCCACTTCGCCAGGTCTTTGTCGGTGGCCGGACCGTGCCCGGCGAGGTACCGCCTGGCGAGCTCGGCAAGGGCGACATCCAGATCCAGGGCATGCGGCGGCCTGCCCAGCCAGTCCCGGACATGCACATAGGCGTGCTGTGCGCCGATCATCGGCCCGCGCACGGTTGCGCCGCGCATGCTGGCCAGCGCGATCACGTGCATCGGGGTGTTGTCATCAGCAGGCAGTCCGGCCGCTGCAATCACCTCGCCGAGCTGAGTCCTCGTCAGCGGGCCGCTGGCAGCCAGTGCCGCCTCGACGACGGCCACGCCCTTGTCCGCGTCGGATGCGGTCAGACCGATCTGGGACATCCTGCGGACTACGCCCGCCTGCAATTGCGGACGCACCAGTAGCGAGTGCAACCACCAGTAGTCCTCGGTGCGCACCAGGTGCAGCGTGCCTCGGTTCAGCCAGCTGATGACCAGGGAAGGTTGCTCGGTCAGCGCCCGGTCGACATCGGCCGCGGTCAGCCCGGCCGTCCTGGCCCGGATCGCGAGTCGTGCGCCGCGAGGATCCTGGCCCTGAATCGCCAGCAGCCGTTCGGCAACTTGGACCGGGCCACGCGCCGGCTCGCCGACCAGCATCTGCGCGGTGAACCGCTGGGCCTGGACTTGCCCATCGGCGATCTCGTCGGGGCGCACCTGCGCGGCCACCTCCATGCGACCCTGGTTACATCCGGCTCCTATCATCGCGGATGCCACCGACATTGCCACGGGTGGCAAAAGTAAAGCAATCACTTGACTTTCTCCCAGGCAAAACGAATACTAAAGCATGTGCTTAATCAAGTAGCCGATCTGGACCGGGTCTTCCAGGCGCCTGCCGACCCCGGCCGACGGCTCATGGTGGAGCGGCTCAGCCAGGGCCCGGCTTCAGTGAGCGAGCTTGCCAGCCCGCTCGACATTTCCCTGGCAGCGGTCGTCCAGCACGTGCAGATCCTTGGGGCCAGCGGCCTGGTGACGTCGCAGAAGATCGGCCGGACGCGGACCTGCTGCATTAACCCGGCGGCCCTGCAGTCGGCCGAGCACTGGATCGCCGGCCGGCGCGGCCTGTGGGAGCGGCGGCTCGACCAGCTAGGCGATTACCTGTCCGACACCGACCCCGACCATGACTCACCTGAGTCCGGCTAGGCCCCGAACCTCCGAAAGCGAGCTCGACTTCCGGGTCGGCGGGCACGAGCGCTTCGGCGGCCTGGCCCCCGACGGCACGCCCTACCGCTACGACGCGGTGTATTACGACATCGTTCCTGATCACCGCATCGTGTACAGCTACGAGATGTACACGGGCGAGGACGGCATGTCGGTGTCGCACGCCACGGTGGAGATCGTGCCGGAGCAGGGCGGCACGAAGCTCACCTACACCGAGCACGGCGCCTTCCTGGACGGTATCGACAAGCCGGAGGCACGCGAGGAAGGCACCGCCTGGCTGCTGGACAACCTCAGCAAGTACCTCGCCGCGCAGGCCGGCCGGTAACGCGCTGCTCACTGGCTGCCGCCGACCGTGAATCACTCGCTCATCCCTAGGCCTGAGCCTGTACCGCGATCTAAAATCTGAGTCCTGACGCGGACAGGCTCAGGACTCGAGACAGCGGGGACAGCGGGGAGCAGGATGGCAGGCGGCAGCTATCCCGGCGCAATGCGAGCGTCGGACGACGACCGGTCGAAGGTGCAGGCCATCCTGAATGACGCCTACGCCGAAGGCCGGCTTAACCAGCAGGAGTGGGACCAGCGCGCCGCCGAACTCGCCAGCGCGACGACGTACGCCGAGCTGGACCGCCTCACGGCGGACCTGCCAGGACACTCGCTGCGCCCGCAGTATGCGAGCAGCCCGCCGCAGCAGTGGCAGCCTCAGCCGGGGACCAACAAGCTGGCCGTCGCCGCGCTGGCCTGCGGCATCGGGCAGCTGTTCTTCTGGTTGCCTGCCGCGATCGCCGCAATCGTCCTCGGCCACAGCGCGCGCAGGCAGATCCGGCAGACGGGCGAGCAAGGGGACGGCCTCGCCCGGGCCGGGCTCATACTCGGTTACGCCGGCCTGGCGCTCACGCTGCTCGTCGTGCTGCTAGTGGTCGCCGCGTTCACAACCAGTGGACCCGGCTGACTCAGGCGGAAGTCGACAAATAGACAGGCTCTCCCTGGACGTAGGTCGCCAGCACGCCCGTGCTGCCGATCTCTGACTTCGGCACCGCGAACGGGTCGCGGTCGAGCACGACGAGGTCTGCGAGCTTGCCTGGCTCGATCGTGCCGGTCTCGTCGTCCAGGTGATTAACGTACGCCGAGCCGATGGTGTAGGCGGCGAGTGCCTCGGCCAGTTCCAGGCCCTGGCCGGGCAGGAACGGCTCGGCCTCCGCCCCGGTCGCGCCCTGCAGTGAGCGGTTGACGGCGACATGAATGGCGCGCAGCGGATTCGCGCTGCTGACCGCCCAGTCGCTGCCGGCGGCCAGCCGGGCCCCGGACCGCACCAGGTCGCCGAACACGTACTGGCGGGCGGTGCGCTCCGGGCCGATGAACGGGATCGTCAGCTCGTCCATCTGCGGCTCGTGCGCTGCCCACAGGCCCTGCATGTTCGCCGTCACGTCGAGCTCGGCGAACCTGCGGACGTCATCGGGGTGCACAACCTGCAGGTGCGCGACGTGGTGCCGGTTGTCGGTCCAGCCGTTGGCGGTGCGGGCCGCCTCGATCGCATTCAGCGCCTCCCGGACCGCCCGGTCGCCGATCGCGTGCAGGTGCACCTGAAAGCCGAGCGCGTCCAGTTGCGTCACGTACCCGAGCAGCGCGACGGGGTCGACGTACGACAGGCCGCTGCCGTGCGGATGACAGCCCGTGGGATCGTGATAGGGCTCCAGCATTCCGGCGGTGAAGTTCTCCGCGACGCCGTCCTGCATGATCTTCACGGTGTTCGCCCGGAATCGAGGCCCGCGCCCGCGCTCGCGCCGCGCCAGGATGTCGGGTAGCTGGCTGCCGTCCCTGGCACGGTCCCACCACAGGGCACCCTCCACGCGCGCAGTGAGCTGACCGCTGGCGGCCGCCGCGAGGTAGACCGGCAGCGGGTCGGGGCTGCCAAGGTAGTCGCCCACGATCGCGTCCTGCCAGGCAGTGATGCCGCGCGCGTGCAGGTGCCGCTGCGCCAGCAGCAGGCCGGCCAGCCGCTCGTCGAAGCTGACCTCCGGCACGAGGTCACCGACCAGGCTGGCGGCGCCCTCGTGCAAGGTGCCCTGCGGGCTGCCGTCAGGCGCGCGCTCGATCCGGCCGTCCGCAGGATCCGGCGTCGGGGCATCCAGTCCCGCCAGCTCGAGCGCGCGCGTGTTTGCCCAGGCGCCGTGGCCGTCGCGATTCGACAGGTACGCGGGGCGGCCGCCGGTGACCCGGTCCAGCGTCTGCCGGTCGGGCGTACCGCCAGGGAACCACTCCATCCGCCAGCCCGAGCCCGCGATCCACTCGCGCTCGGGGTGCAGCTCGGCATAACCGGCGATCCGCGCCAGGGCCTCGTCGAGAGTCGCAGCGCCCATCAGATTGCAGCCGATCATCGTCACGCCGGCGAAGGCCGGGTGCACGTGCGCGTCCTGGAATCCGGGCACCAGGGCGCGGCCGCGCAGATCGATGACGTCGGTGGCGGGGCCGATTAGTTCCTGGATGCGGGGATCCCCGGCGTTGCCGATCACCTCGATCCGGCCGCCGACTACTGCGACCGAGCTGGCCGGCCCGCCGCCGGCGGCTTCGGCCGGGACCATCCGGCGGCGGCTCGCGTCGGCCGTGTAGACCGCGCCGCCGGCAAAGACCAGCTCCGCCTGCTGCCCCATGCAGATCCGCCCTTCAGTTCCTCAGGACAACTCAGTTGCCTCAGGACAACCCTTACCACTCCCTTCAGCACCCGGAACGTGCTTCGTGCGCCTTTGCCGGATCGGAGTCTTGCCCGCGCACTGCCCAGATAGGCGGCAGGCAGCACGCGGCTATCCCGCTGGCCAGGCCCCAGGCAGCTGCGAAGGCGAGCACGCGGGTGGCACCAAGCGCCTCCGCGGCCGGACCGACCAGCGCCAGGCCGAAGGACCCGAGTGCGAACGAGCCCGTGGTGGTCAGGGAGGTGATCCTGGACAGCATGTCGGCAGGGATCCGCCGCTGAATCGCAGTCGACCAGAAGGTGCCGAACAACGTAATGCCCCCGCCAGCTGCGCAGGCTGCTCCGCCAACGGCGACGGCCGGCCACTGCATCGCGAGCATCAGGCACGGGAGCGGAACGGCAAGCATTCCCAGCGCGGAGACCACCAGGGGCCGCGCCGGACGACGCCCGATCAGGAACAGGCCTGTCAGCACAGAGCCGGCCGCCTGCACTCCGATCACGATGCCCCAGACCCGCGCGCCGCCAAGGTACTCCCGCGCGAGGGCCGGCCCGAGCACGAGGTACGGGGCATAGGTGAACAGGTTGAGCAGTGCCCACTGCGCCGTCGTGAGCCAGAGCCAGCTGTGGGCGCGGAACTGCGACCAGCCGTTGGCCAGGTCGCGCCATGGCGTCGCCGTCGGCTGACTGGCGGGCGGCACTCGCAGCAGGACAAGCGTCATGACGCTCACCGCGTAGGTGGCCGCATCGACGGCGACGACCGCAGCCGAGCTGATGGCGGCGATCAGGGTCCCGGCAAGCGCGGGACCTATCACCCTCGCCGCCGAGTCCGCGACGCCGAGCAACGCGTTCGAATCGGAGAGCCGCTCCGGCGCGACAATCTCGGCCCGCAGGCCGCCGAGTGCCGGGGTGAAGAACGCATCGCCGGTGCCGCGCAGGGCTGCCAGCACTACAAAGACCCAGACCGGTGGTGAGGCTGCCAACAGCAGGCCGGCCGTCGTTGCCATAACAGCCGCCCGGCCCACGTCGGTCACCAGCATGACCGGGCGGCGGCCCAGCCGGTCAGCGAGCACGCCACCGCTGATCATGAAGAGCACCTGCGGCACGACTCCGGCCGAGAGAACCACACCCAGGCCAGCCAGGCTCACGCCCCGGTCGAGGAGGGCGAAGTTGATCGCTATCGGCGACATCGCCGAGCCGAGCAGCGAGGAGGCGTACCCGGCGTAGAAGATCCGGAAGTTCCGGCCAGCGAACGGACCGAATCGAGCAGCGGAAATCCCGGAACCGCGGTAATTGGCTGCCGCATTCGGAGAATGCGGACTTGATTTACTGCGATAATAAATCGCCTGGCTAATGCGGCTCAGCATGAAATTCAGAATGTCAGAATTAGTCTCGCGTCAGCAACACTAACGGTAGCGCTTTCATGTGAAGCCCGAGGCCAGCGCCGCGTTGTCGCAGTAAATTCGGCAAGCTGCACCGCGTGAATTCGTGCGCTACGATATGACCAGATGGCCCAGCGGATTTACTGCGAAAGACCCGGAGGATCTGCAGCGATGAATGCGGTTGCCACGGCGAGCATCGCGCCAGTCGAATACGCGGTCGCCGTCGATCGCTACCTGGCTGAGGGCGGGCTTGGTCCCGCTTCCCGGCGGGTCTACCGGATATCACTGGCGAGCTGGGCCTGGCCGCTGGTCGGCAAGCTCCCGCCTTTGGGCAGCGACCGGCGCCGGGCCAGCCCGCCCGTCGTCCCGCTCGCGCTGCTCGACCACGCCGATGCAGGGCGCCGGCTCGCCGACGCCGTCGCGCACCGGATGAGCCAGGCCGGGGTCCGGACGGTTAACCGGGAGTTGTCAGCACTGCGCAGCGCGATCAGCTGGTGGCAGCGTCACGATTGGATCGCCGCCGATCCGACTGCGGCCCTGCGCCAGCCCGGCACGCGGCCCGGTGTCGTGGGCCCGCTCAACGAGGCGCAGCTGGCCGCGTTGTTCCGGGTGCCTGCCGGGCTGCGCGAGCAGGCGTTCTGGCACTTGCTGCTAGACAGCGGGGCCGGCGCCGAGACGGTGCTCAGGCTTGATGCCCATGCGCTGGATCTGCGCGCAGGCTGGGCCGCGTCCTCAGCTACCCGACCGCTCGAGTGGACTCCCCGCACCAGCGACCTGCTTGGCTGGCTACTGGCAGGCCGCCAGGCAGGCCCTGTGTTCCTGACCGACCGCCGCGCCCCGGCGGGCACCAGGCAGGCCGATCTCTGCCCGCTCACCGGCC
>Ga0126378_10004741_pt1 | contig 10439 bp, 9 predicted proteins | sample PanSoiMetPlot_23_FD_92587 | JGI IMG/M metagenome (GOLD analysis project Ga0126378, IMG submission 92587) | Tropical forest soil microbial communities from Panama - MetaG Plot_23 | ecosystem: Environmental > Terrestrial > Soil > Tropical forest > Bulk soil | place: Panama | collected 2016-02-17
GACCTCGTTCCGAACCTTGTTCGGCGTGGTGATGGCGATCTCTGCATCGATCCGGCCGGTGCGCAGAAGCGGCACGCGCGAGGACGCGGTAATCTGGACGAACTCCAGGCCAACGCCGAGGCGCTTGGCGATATAGCGAGCGACATCGGCGCAATAGCCGAGCACGTTCCCCTGCGCGTCGAGATAGCCGCTCGGCGGCGAATCATAGGTGATGCCAGCGATGAGCTTTCCGCGTTTGAGAACGGTGTCCAGGGTCTGATCGGCCCGCGCCGGCACGGCGCTTGCCACCGCAATACCCGTCAGAGCCAATGCCACCGCTAGGCGCGGCAGAGCGCGTATCACTCCCATGGGTCCCTCCCCTCGAACTCGCGTGCTCGTCAGCGCGCCATCGCCGCTTTGAGCCGCGGGAACACCTTGTGTGCGTTGCTCTCGAATATCTTGGCTCGATCGGCCGCGCTCAGCGGCGCGGCCTCGATGTAGCGCTTCGTATCGTCGTAGTGAAAGCCGGTCTCGGGATCGATGCCCTTGACCGCGCCCACGATCTCCGAGGCGAACAGGATGTTGTCGGCCGGGATGACCTTGGTGAGGAGATCGATGCCGGGCTGGTGATAGACGCAGGTATCGAAATAGACGTTCTTCAGCAGATGATCCCCGAGCAGCGGCTTCTTCATGTCCTGCGCGAGGCCGCGATAGCGGCCCCAGTGGTAGGGCACGGCGCCGCCGCCGTGGGGAATGATGAATTTCAGAGTCGGAAAATCCTTGAAGAGGTCGCCGGTGATCAGCTGCATGAAGGCGGTGGTGTCGCCGTTGATGTAGTGGGCGCCGGTGTGGTGGACCGCGGGATTGCAGGAGGCGCTGGTGTGGATCATCGCGGGCACCTCCAGCTCGACCATCTTCTCGTAGAGCGGATACCACCGGCGATCGGTGAGCGGCGGCTCCTTCCAATAGCCGCCGGACGGGTCCGGATTGAGGTTGAGGCCGATGAATCCCATCTGCCTCACGCAGCGCTCGAGCTCGGGAATGCAGTTCTGGGGATCGACGCCGGGCGATTGCGGCAGCTGGCACACCGCGACGAAGTTCTTCGGGAAGAGTTTGCAGACGCGGTAGATGAGCTCGTTGCAGATCTCGGACCAGTACTGGCTGGCGGTGGCATCGCCGATGTGATGGCCCATGCCGGAGGCCTGCGGGGAGAAAATCGTAAGGTCGGTGCCTCGCTCGAGCTGGAGCTTCCTTTGCGCTCCCTCGATGCTGGCGCGGATCTCGTCATCGCTGATGGCGAGCGCCGCCTTCGTCGGCCGCCACGACGGATCCTTGAGACCGGTGATCTGGGCATCGCGATACGCCCGCAACGCCTTCGGCGCCGTCGTGTAATGGCCGTGGCAATCGATGATCATGGGATCAGGTCCTTCCCGCACTGCGCCGGCCAAGCTCGAGCGCGCCGAAGGTCCGCACCGGCGCCGGCATCAGCCAGCGGAAGCCCTGTTGGATCAGCCCTTCGACATTCTTGCTGTCGACGTGCGGATGGCCGCAAGGCACGTTGTACTGCTTGCAGATCGCAAGGATGTCGTTGATCGCCGCCGCAACCGTCGGATGCTCGTATTGCCGCGGATGGCCCAGGTCCTGCGAAAGATCACCCTCGCCGATCAGCACCACGCCGATCCCCGGCACTTGCTCCAGCATCTTCGGCAGGTTTTTGATCGCGCGGGCCTCCTCGCACATGATCACCACGAGGATCTCTCCCTTGGGATTGAGCGGCCACACGTCCGCGCGGGCGTAATATTCCTGCTGCGTGAGGCCCCAGTAGCGCGCGGCGTGCCGTGGCGCGTCGCCGCGCTGTCCCGCGGGCTCAAAATGGGCCGCGGACGGCGGCCGCGGATAGCGGCAGGCCGCGACCGCATTCCGTGCATCCTCGACCGTGCTCACATGGGGCCAGACGATGCCGTAGACGCCGACGTCCAGAACCTGCTTCGCCGTCCACTGGTTGAGCTCGCCGCCGTTGGGCGGGATGCGGACGAAGGGCGCCACCGGCGGCGCGATGCTGCCCGATTTCGCGATCTGCGCGCGGTCCAGCATGTGCTGCATGCAATCGCGGAGCGCCTTGATGTCGTAGGGATTGTGTTCCATCTCGAACACAACGGCGTCGTAGGGCGCCGCGGCGATCGCCTGCGCCGCATCGATCTCCGCGGCCGAAAAAGTCGTGAAAGCCGGCTTGCCGCTCTCGAGCGCCCTGATCGCACCGTTCAAACGAGGAATGTCAGCCACCGAGAACTCCTTTCCTCAAGACGAGAGCGTGCCGGGATCGAAGAGCTCCTCCGGCCGATAGACCCGCGGCGTCAGCGTCTGCTCCGCCGCGAAGCGACAGAGCATCTCGATCCCCGCGCGGTTCTTCGTCATGCCGTAGGGCAGCGCGTCGTCGCCGACCAGCGCGTGGAGCTTCGCCTGGGCGCTGCCGGCCGCGGGCGCCGGCGCGCCGGCCCGGGCACGATCCTTCGCGGCGGTAAAGAGCGAGAGGAGCTCCCCGCCGAGCCATGGATGCTCGCGGAGCAAGCTCGTCTTGACCGAGACCACGTGATTGACGGGATAAACGTTAGCCTTGCGATACCACGCCGCCGCGGCCGCATCGGCGTCGGGGATCACGGTGCGGAATTCCCCCGGCGCCGGCAGCGGACGCAGCGCGATCGCTGCGTCGATCTCTCCGGCGGTCAGCATGCCGCGGAGCGTCTTCCCGGCGGCCGCGCGCACGACGTAGGGAGGATCCTGGTACTCCCGCACATGCGCGTCCTCCTCGGTAACGGTGGTCCAGCTCGAGGGATCGACGCCGTAGTCCGCTTTCATGATTCCCCGGATCCAGACGCCGGTAGTCTGCGACCACGCGCGCACGCCGACCCTGCGGCCCACGAGGTCGGCCGGGCCGCGAATGCTCGACACGTGCGTGCAGACGACGGAGCCGTGATGGAAATCGCGCGAGAGCACGATCGGCAGCGCGGTGATCGGCTTCTGGAACGCGTGGGCTAGCGCGTGCGTGGTGATCGCCATCTCGCTGACGTCGAATTCGAGATCGCGCGCCATGCGCCGGAACGCCCGCGTGATCGGGTCCACCTCGACGAACTCGAATTTGACGCGATCTGAGCGAACGGAGCCGTCCCGGAGCGCGCGTACGTGATCATAGGGACCGATCGCGGTCTTGAGCGTGACGGGGGTAGCCATTTCGACGAGAAACCTCCTCAAGCTGTTGCGCGCGGCCGGTGCCTTGACACTTTCATTTGTAGCACCACACAGTCGCGCTGTTCACCCGCCAAAGTAACCGGCCAATTTCCAATGCCAGCAGGCCGGCAGCCGGTTTTTCGTTGACGCCCTGCGCCGAGGAGAGCGCCCTGTTCAAAGTATCTCAAGCAGTCGAGCGTCTCAGCGGCTCGCAGCGCGCCAAGAAGCTATCGCGCCCCTCGGGCGACATCATCTCGCTCGCGAGCGGCGATCCCAGTTTCGACACGCCCGACCACATCCGCGAGGCCGGCATCGCCGCGATCCGCGGCGGTCAGACGCACTATTCCGCGCCCATGGGCGAGGTCGATCTCAGGCGCGCGGTCGCGAGCCATCTGACGATGCTCGGCGGCGGTACCTTCGAGGCAGACCATGTGCTGATCACCAATGGCGCCGCCTCCGGCATCTACGCCAGCATCGTCGCCTATCTCGATCCCGGCGACGAGGTATTGCTGCACGATCCCTGCTATTCCCTTTATTGGGATGTGGCGCGGTCGGCGGGCGCGGTCCCGGTCTTCGTGCCCTGGACCGACCAGCTTCGCCTCGACATCGACGCGCTCGAGCAGGCGGTCACCCCGCGCACGCGCATGCTGGTGGTGAACAACCCCGTCAATCCCACGGGTATCGTCTTCACCGAGGCGGAGATGCGCGCGGTCCGGGATTTCGTACTGCGCCACGACCTCCTGCTAATCGCCGATGAGGCCTACGATCACTTGGTCTTCGACGGTCGCCCCATGATCTCCGCGGCGCGATTCGAGGAGCTCGCGGACCGTGCCGTCGTGATCAACACCTGCTCGAAGACCTTCGCGATGACCGGCTGGCGCGTCGGCTATGTCGCCGCGCGCGGTGGCCTGTTGAAGGGCATCGCCGTGATCCATCGAACCTCTGTCGGGTTCGTGACCACCATCGGACAGCGCGCGGCCGTTACTGCCTTCACGACCAGGACCAATTGGCCCGGCCGCATGCTCGACGAATACGCGCGCCGGCGCGACATCATGTGCGACTTGGTGAACGCGATGCCGGGTCTCCATTGCGAGAAGCCCGAAGGCGCGTTCTACGTCTTCGTCCGAGTGAACGTCCCCATTTCCTCCGAGGGGTTGACGGAGCACTGCCTCAGGCACGGCGTCGCCGTGCGCAGCGGCACCGAATTTGGCGCCCGCGGTGAGGGCTACATCCGCCTCACCTTCGCCGGCGAGCCCGCTCAATTCCAGCCCGGCCTGGAGCGTCTCGCGAAGGCAATGCGAGCGCTTTGAGCGCTTTTCTGACTAACAAATAGGCAACCGCGCTCACCGTCGGACTTCGCGAGTCAATTCCACTCGCATTGTGCATCCTTCGACGCGGGCTTAACGGCCCTTGCTCAGGATGAAGGGAATTGTTGCCGCACAAAGAAATCCCTTCATCCTGAGCAAGCGAGCGCGTCGAAGGACGGCTGGCCCGGTTCTTGCGTTGCCTCCTCCGGGGACCGGACGCAGTCACCTGAGAGAAACGAGGAGGCTTCGGATGAGAGCAGGGAAAGCCATCGGGGCGCTGGCTTTGGCTAGCGCGTTGATGCTGCCGGGCGCTTGGGCGCAGGCGGAGGATACGATCAAGGTGGGCGTGCTGCATTCGCTGTCGGGCACCATGGCCATCAGCGAAACCACGCTCAAGGACACCGTCCTGATGATGGTGGACGACATCAACAAGAAGGGGGGATTGCTCGGCAAGAAGGTGGAGGCGGTGGTGGTCGACCCCGCCTCGAACTGGCCGCTCTTCGCGGAGAAGGCGCGCGAGCTGATCCAGAAGAACGGCGTCGCCGTGGTATTCGGCTGCTGGACCTCGGTCTCGCGCAAGTCCGTTCTGCCGGTGTTCGAGGAGCTGAACAGTCTGCTGTTCTATCCCGTGCAATACGAGGGCGAGGAGAGCTCGAACAACGTGTTCTACACGGGCGCGGCGCCGAACCAGCAAGCGATCCCTGCGGTCGAGTACCTCATGAGCAAGGACGGCGGCGAGGTGAAGCGCTGGGTGCTGGAGGGCACCGACTACGTCTATCCCCGCACCACCAACAAGATCCTCGAGGCGTTCCTGAAGTCGAAGGGTGTGGCCGCCGAGGACATCATGATCAACTACACGCCGTTCGGCTTCGCCGATTGGCAGACCGAGGTCGCTACGATCAAGAAGTTCGCCTCCGCCGGCAAGAAGACGGCGGTGGTCTCGACCATCAACGGCGACGCCAATGTGCCCTTCTACAAGGAACTCGCCAACGCCGGCATCAAGGCCTCCGACATTCCCGTCGTGGCCTTCTCCGTCGGCGAGGAGGAACTCGCGGGCATCGACACCAAGAACCTGGTCGGCCACCTCGCCGCCTGGAACTACTTCGAGTCCGTGAAGAACCCCGTGAACGATGCCTTCATCAAGCAGTGGCACGGCTTCATCAAGAGCGACAAGCGCGTGACCAACGACCCCATGGAGGCAACCTACATCGGCTTCAAGATGTGGGCGCAGGCCGTAGCGCAGGCGGGCACCACCGAAGTGAACGCGGTGCGGCAGGCGATGTACGGACAGACCGTGAAGGCGCCGAGCGGCTTCATGGCAGTGATGAACACCAATCACCACCTCTCGAAGCCCGTGATGATCGGCGAGATCCAGGCGAACGGGCAGTTCGACATCGTCTGGCAGACCAAGGGCCCGATCAAGGCCGATGCCTGGAGCCCGTTCCTGCCGGAGGACAAGGGCAAGGTCGCCGACTGGTCTTTCCCGTGGGTCTGCGGCAACTGCACCGAGCCCAAGTACAAAGTGCTGACGGACTGAGTTGAACGACGGCCGGGCTCGACCGCTAGGGGATGCGGCCGAGCCCACGCCGGATCACGAGTGCTGCGCGCAGGGGATCATGGTGGGGCTTCGCCGTCTGCTCCTGGCAACGATTGCGATTTTGGCAATGGCCGCGTCGGCACGCGCCGACGATTTCCATGACCTCATCGATCGCCTCGGAGCCGAGAGTTTCGATGCCAAGGTGCAAGCCGTCGACGCGCTCGGCGAACTCGGCGATGGCCGCGCCGTCCCTGCCCTCAAGGCCCTCAGCGACGGTCTGCTCTATCGCACCGCCGACGGGCACGTGGTCGTGGTCGAGCCGGCGGGCGATACCTACAGGCTCTTCGCTCCCGTCGATCACGGCGGGCTCGGCGAGGCCAAGAGCGGTGCCGTCGACAAAGTGCGCGTCAACAATCGACTGCGCGGCAGCATCACGGGCGCGCTCAGCCGCCTCACCATGGTCAGCGCGAGCCGCGACGACCGTCTCAACGCCGCGCGCGACGCACTCAAGCATCTGAGCGCGGATTCGGCACCCGCCCTCGAGCGGGCGCTCGAAGGCGAGAAGGACCCGGAGGTGCGACAGGCCCTGACCGTTGCGCTCTCCGCGGCGCGGCTTACCACCGGCACGAACGAGCAGCGCATCGCCGCCATCTCGGTGCTGGCGCAATCGACAGATTCGGAGGTCCGCTCGCTCCTCGGACGGCTCGCGAACAGCGGGGATCTCGACCCCGGCGTGCGAAAGGCGCTCGAAGCGGCGCGGCGTGGCCTCGAGCAGCGCCTGATGTGGATCGGCTTCGCCGAGAACCTCTTCCAGGGCCTGAGCCTTGGCAGTGTGCTGCTGCTGGCCGCCATCGGCCTCGCCATCACCTTCGGCGTCATGGGCGTGATCAACATGGCTCACGGCGAGATGCTCATGCTCGGCGCCTACACGACCTTCGTCGTGCAGGAGGTGTTTCGCGCCTTCCTGCCGCCGAGCTGGATCGACAGCTACCTCATCGTGTCCGCGCCCGCGGCCTTCCTCGTCACCGGCGCGGTTGGCATCGTGCTCGAGCGCAGCGTGATCCGCTTCCTCTACAAGCGCCCGCTCGAGACCATGCTCGCGACCTGGGGCGTGAGCCTGATCCTGCAGCAGGCCGTCCGCGTCGTGTTCGGCTCGCCCAACAAGGAGGTCTCCAATCCCAGCTGGATGACCGGCGGCTTCACCTGGCTCGGCGGCGCCACCATCACCTGGAACCGCCTGGTGATCCTGGGTTTCTGCGCGGTGGTGATGCTGTGCCTCGCCGTGTTGCTGCGCAAGACCTCCTTCGGCCTCCATATGCGCGCGGTGACGCAGAACCGCGACATGGCGGCGGTGATGGGCATTCCGACCGCGCGGATCGACGCGCTCACCTTCGGGCTTGGCTCGGGGATCGCGGGGATCGGCGGCGTGGCGCTGAGCCAGATCGGCAATGTGAGTCCGAACCTCGGCACGATCTACATCGTCGACAGCTTCCTCGTGGTGGTGTTCGGCGGCGTCGGCAATCTCATGGGCACGCTGGTGGGTGCGCTCAGCCTCGGGGTCGTCAACAAGCTGCTGGAGCCTGTGGCGGGTGCCGTGCTCGGCAAGGTCGCGGTCCTGCTCGCCATCATCCTCTTCATCCAGAAGCGGCCCCGCGGGCTCTTCGCCCTCAAGGGCCGGGCGGCGGAGAGCTGAGCCGGTGAGCGCGGCGCCCGGCTTTCTCGATCGGCGCGGTTGGATATGGTTCCTCGCGATCGGCGTCGTGCTGATCGTGGTCGTGCCCCTGCTCAATGCGCTGCCGGCTTCGGGCGCCGCGGTACGGCTCCCCGACTACCTCATTCCCCTCTTCGGCAAGTACGCCTGCTACGCGATCCTGGCTTTGAGTCTCGATCTCATCTGGGGCTATGCCGGCATCCTGAGTCTCGGCCACGGCGCGTTCTTCGCGCTCGGCGGCTACGCCATGGGCATGTACCTCATGCGCCAGATCGGCACCCGCGGCGTCTATGCCAATGCGGTGCTGCCCGACTTCATGGTGTTCCTCAACTGGAAGGCGCTGCCCTGGTACTGGTACGGCTTCGACCATTTCGCCTTCGCGGCGCTGATGGTGGTGCTGGTTCCCGGCGTCTTCGCGTTCGTCTTCGGCTGGTTCGCGTTCCGGTCCCGCATCACCGGCGTCTACTTCTCAATCATCACGCAGGCGCTCACCTATGCGCTCCTGCTCGCCTTCTTCCGCAACGACATGGGCTTCGGCGGCAACAACGGGCTGACCGACTTCAAGGACATCCTGGGCTTCGATGTCCACGAGCAGTCGACCCGGCGCGCGCTCTACATCACCTCGGTGATCGCCATGGGCGGCGTCTTCCTCGTCTGCCGGGCGATCGTGGCCTCGAAGCTCGGGCGCGTGATGCTGGCGCTTCGCGACTCGGAGGCACGGGTGCGCTTTCTCGGCTATTCCGCCGAGCGTGCGAAACTCTTCGGCTTCACGGTCTCGGCAGTGCTGGCGGGGATCGCCGGGGCGCTTTATGTGCCGCAGGTCGGCATCATCAACCCCAGCGAGTTCTCGCCGGCGAACTCCATCGAGATCGCGATCTGGGTCGCGGTCGGCGGCCGCGGCACGCTCGGAGGCGCGCTGGTCGGCGCGGTCGCGGTCAACTTGGCCAAGAGCTGGCTCACCGGCGAGGTGCCGGAGGCCTGGCTCTTCGTGCTCGGCGGGCTCTTCATCCTCGTCACCCTGGTGTTCCCGCACGGCCTGGTCGGGCTCGCCCAGCAGCTCAAGACAATGCGTCGGCTGCTCCCCGCGGTCGGCGCGCGAAAGCTCGCAGAATGACCTCCCGCTCGGCGACGCCGCTTCTCTACCTCGATGGTGTCACCGTCAGCTTCGACGGCTTCAAGGCGTTGAATGGGCTTTCCTTCGTGGTGGAGCGCGGTGGGCTCCGCAGCGTCATCGGTCCCAACGGCGCCGGCAAGACGACCATGATGGACGTGATCACCGGCAAGACCCGGCCCGACGAGGGTAAGGTGTTTTTCGACGGCACCACGGACCTCACGCGCCTCGACGAATCCGAGATCGCCAATCTCGGCATCGGCAGAAAATTCCAGAAACCGACCGTATTCGAGAACCTCACGGTGTTCGAGAACCTGGAACTCGCCCGGAAATGCCCGCGCGGCACGTGGCACACGCTACTTGCGAGGCTCACGGGAACGCAGCGCGACGCCATCGACCGGACACTCAAGACCATCGGCCTCACCGGCCGCGAGGGCGCGCTCGCCGGCGCCCTCAGTCACGGGCAGAAGCAGTGGCTCGAGATCGGCATGCTGCTGATCCAGGATCAGCAGATCCTGTTGCTCGACGAGCCCGTGGCGGGCATGACCGATAACGAGACTTCGCTCACGGCCGAGCTGATCCTGAGCCTCGCCGGCGAGCGCACGCTCATCGTGGTCGAGCACGACATGGAGTTCGTGCGCAATCTGGGCGCGCGCGTCACGGTGTTGCACGAGGGCTCGGTGCTCGCCGACGGCAGCATCGAGCACGTGCAGAGCCAGCCGGCGGTCATCGACGTGTATCTCGGACGCTGAACATGCTCGCCGCCGCTGAGATCGACCTTTACTATGGCGCGAGCCATATCCTGCGCCGGGTCGGTATCAGCGCGGAGCGCGGCAAGGTCACGTGCCTGCTCGGCCGCAACGGCGTCGGCAAGACCAGCCTGCTTCGCGCGATCTTCGGCCTGCAGCCGATCCGCGACGGCCGCATCGTTTGGGACGGAAACGACATCTCCGGCCTCAAGCCGCACGAGCGGGCGCGGCGCGGCCTTGCGCTGGTGCCACAAGGAAGAGAAATCTTTCCGCGTCTCACGGTGCAGGAGAACCTCGAGACCGGGTTTGCCCCCTTGCCGCGCGCGAAGCGGCGCATCTCCGACGAGATCTTCAGCCTGTTTCCGGTGCTTCGCGACATGCTGCGGCGCCGCGGCGGCGACCTGTCGGGCGGACAGCAACAGCAACTCGCGATCGCCCGGGCCCTCGTCGCGGAACCGCAGCTCCTGGTGCTGGACGAGCCGACCGAAGGCATTCAGCCCTCGATCATCAAGGAGATCGAGCGCGTGATCCGCGACCTCGCAGCACGCGGCGACATGGCGATCCTGCTGGTCGAGCAGTACTTCGAGTTCGCGCGGGCGCTCGCGGACACCTATGTGGTCATGGACCGTGGCGAGGTGGTACTGTCGGGTCTCGCCCGGGACATGGTGAAGGCCGATGTCCGTCGTTACCTTATGGTCTGAGCACTCGTACCTCCCGGCCGTCGAGCACCCTTCTTCGGTCTTCGAGCGCTGCGACGGCATCTCGGAGGTTCGCTTCAGCCGCAAGGACCGCACCAGCTCCGTCAGCCACCTCTATCAGC
>Ga0126378_10004742_pt1 | contig 10439 bp, 7 predicted proteins | sample PanSoiMetPlot_23_FD_92587 | JGI IMG/M metagenome (GOLD analysis project Ga0126378, IMG submission 92587) | Tropical forest soil microbial communities from Panama - MetaG Plot_23 | ecosystem: Environmental > Terrestrial > Soil > Tropical forest > Bulk soil | place: Panama | collected 2016-02-17
CTATGAATTTTTTCAATATCAACCGCGCAACGCGAGGACTTGTTGCTTATCTCCACGATTGGAACCGGCGCGAGAAAATTTCGGCAAGGCCGAGGCTCGTGATCGCGCATGATCCACGGTTTTTCTCGAAAGAGTTCGCGGAACTTGCGGCGAAAGTCGCGGCTGCAAACGGTTGCGACGCGTCCGTGTTCGAGAGCCCGCGCTCGGTGCCGGAACTTTCGTTTGCTGTTCGTTACCTCAAATCAAGCGCGGGCATCGTGATCACGGCGAGTCACAACCCGCCGTACGATAACGGGTACAAGGTTTATTTCAGTGACGGCGCTCAGGTGATCGAGCCACACGCCAGCGGGATCATTGCGAAAGTGAATGCGATCACGACCGAATCGTTCACAGCGGTTCCAAAAGATCGACAGGGCAAGATAAGCACGATCGGGAAGGACATCGATCAAGCTTACATGCGGCGGCTCGAAACTTTGATTCTCGATCCGCTGATGATTCGGGAAGCGAAATCGCTGCGAATCATTTACACGCCACTGCATGGGACCGGCAGCGTAATCATCAAACCGATGCTCACACGGCTCGGGTTCAATTTCCAAGTGGTGCCGGAGCAGGATGGCTTTGATGGTCGATTCCCGACAGTGAAATCGCCAAACCCGGAAAACGCGGAGGCGTTAACCATGGCAATCGATCTTGCTCAAAAGGAAAATGCGGATCTGGTCGTCGCGACGGACCCAGATTGCGATCGCATGGGAGCAGCAGTTCGCACGAGGGACCGGAAAATGAAATTGCTAAGCGGAAATCAAACCGGTTCGCTCCTCGCCTGGTACCGAATCAAGACATTGTTCGACAAGGGCGTGTTGAATAAGCAAAACGTCTCGCACGCCGTGATCATCAAGACTTTCGTTACCACCGAACTGCAAAAGGCGATCGCCGATCACTACGGATTACGGTGTGTCGAAACCTTGACTGGCTTTAAATATATCGGCGCGAAATTGGGTAAATACGAGCGGGCGATCCCGGAACAGCTACGACAGAACTATGCTCATCTCACCGAACAGGAAACGCGGCGGCTCCGTCTTGCTCACTCCTCATTTTACGTTTTCGGCGGTGAAGAAAGTTACGGTTACAGCGGCGCCGATTTTGTTCGCGATAAAGACGGCAACGGCGCCGTAATCATGTTTTGCGAAGTGGCCGCCTATGCGAAATCGCGTGGGCAAACGCTCGATGAATTGCTCGACGAAATCTTCGCGATATTCGGTTATTTTGCGGAGAAAACCAGTTCACTCGTTTTCGAAGGCGCAGAAGGCGCAAACAAAATTGCACGTTTGATCGAGTCATATAGTACCAGCCCGTTTTCGGAAGTGCTAGGATCAAAAGTGATTGGAATCAAAAATTTCGAGAGGGACATGGTCGAAGATGTCGAGGGCGACCTTGTTCCCAAGGAAAAGATGTCGATTTTCGAACTCGAAGATGGAACGCGAATCGCGGTTCGTCCCTCGGGTACGGAACCCAAGATCAAGTATTACCTTTTCGCGCAGCGCCGGACGGAGAATAGAAAAGTCGATCCTGCAGAACTCATTCGAATCAAGGCACAAGTCGAAGAAAGACTCGATCGTCTCTGGGATTGGCTGCAACAGGATGCCGAATCACGACTGATTGCGTCAGACTAGACCCTCGATGCTCGATGAAAAAATCCGGCATCCAGCATCGAGTATTTAGCATCCAAGCGGCTTGGCCGTGGCTGGCAGCGATTCTTACAGGGCTGCTCTGTATGCTCTGTTTTCCGCCATTTGATCAGAGCTGGTTTTGCTGGTTCGCGCTCACGCCGCTTATCGCGGCCATTTGGTTTTCCGGAGAAAATTCAAAGCGCCGATGGTTGCGCAACCTGTTCCTTGGATACCTCGCTGGCGTTGTGTTTTTTACAGCGACGTTTAGCTGGCTGGGTTCGCTGGGCATTCTGTATCAAAATTTTTGGCTTCGCGGATTATCGTTTCTTTTAGCGGTTTACCTTGGCATCTACTTTGCATTTTGGGGTTGGTTTGTTGGCCTGATCGCGACGCGCAATTTTCTGGGGTCGTCGCGGAATTTGCTGTTAGCGTTTTTGGTTGCGTGCGCGTGGACTGCGCAGGAATGGGTCCGCGGGTGGCTGTTTGGCGGTTTTGGCTGGAACGGGCTTGGCGTTTCGTTGCACAACACATGGCCGCTTATTCAAATTGCCGAATTCACGGGTGTAACCGGCTTGTCCTTCGTGATTGCGTTTGCAAACGTCATTGCCGTCACGACGCCAGTCCGCTTGTATTTGGAAGCGAAAACGCGCAAGGTGCAGCCGCACTTTGATCTCACGCTGACATTAGCTGGCCTCGTTGGGCTTCTGGCGTTTGGGCTGTATAGCGTTCAAAACCGCCCGTACACGGAGCCGCTTCGCGTTGCCGCCGTGCAGGCCGACGTTCCACAGCAGGAAAAATTTGATCCGGAGTACAGCGCCCAGATCTTTGAACGTTTTCAACGACTGAGCGAAATCGCGTTGCATTCAAATCCGCCCCCTGCCTTACTAATTTGGCCAGAAAGCTCAATGCCCGATCCGGTGCGCGCCCCGGAGACCGAAAGCAACGACTTCGTCACAGAGCTTTCCGCGTCCTCGAAGACAGATCTCCTTCTGGGAACGCTCGATGTGGAGAATGGAAAGGACTATAACGCTGCGGTTCTGACTTCCGGCGCTACGCAGGAGATGCAGATTTATTGGAAGGTGCACTTGGTACCCTTTGGCGAATACGTCCCGTTGCGACATTCCTTTCCGCTTTTCGCCGCGGTAGCGAACCAATGGGTGCCGGGCGATTTCGCCGCGGGAAAACGATACACGCTGTTTCACCTCACGACTGGCGATGCGCAGATCGCGCCGCTGATTTGCTTCGAAGACACAATTGGCGATTTGACGCGGCGATTCGTGGTTCAAGGAGCAAATTTGCTGGTGAACCTAACAAATGATGCCTGGTTCTTGCATTCCGCCGGGTCGCAGCAGCATTTGATGAACGCAATTTTCCGCTGCGTCGAAAACCGTCGACCAATGGTCCGGGCGGCGAATACAGGTGTGACCTGTTTTGTGAATCAGTTCGGCCGCGTCACTCAGGTATTGCGCGATGAAACGGGCACCACGTTTACTGAGGGCGTGCTCACAGGCGAAATCAAAGTGCCGGTAGAACGTGAATTGACGTTTTACACCCGCCATGGCGAATTGTTCGCAAAGGTGTGCGCCGGGATCACTGTGTTCGCGGTTTTGATAATTCTCGGCATTCGCAGATGGAAACGGGTGTAGAGGCGTTTGTGTCAAACGCCGGATTTTGCCGGTGCTTGACGCAAGCACCGCTACAACGTCTCGCACGGTGTTCCGCTTCATGATAGAAGAGCCACGTGTCTGTTGAACTCCCGCTGGATCATCTGGACGAAGTTTGGCCGGAGAAATTTCGGGACGCGCGCATCGGCGCGCTGCTTCATCCGGCATCGGTCTCGTCAAGTCTTGAACAAGCATCGCGAATTTTAGAGAGATACAACAACAATCTCTTTCGACTCGCTGCGTTTTTTGGTCCACAACATGGATTCCTCGGTCAGACGCAGGACGACATGGTGGAGTGGAAAAGCTTTGAACACCCCCATCTGCGTATTCCCGTTTACAGTCTCTACGGCGAACATCGCGAGCCGACCGCCGAAATGTTGAATGGCCTCGATGTCTTACTCGTGGATCTTCAGGACGTTGGCGCACGCTATTACACTTTCATCTGGACAATGTATTTGTGCATGCGCGCCTGTGAACAGCAGGGAGTCCTAGTCGTCGTGCTCGACCGCCCAAATCCAATCAATGGCGTCACTACTGAGGGTCCGGTGCTCGATGTGAATTACAAATCGTTCGTCGGCATGCATTCCATTCCCGTTCGTCATGGACGAACGATCGGCGAGTTGGCACAGCAATTCCGTAACGAAGCGTTTCCAAAATGTGAATTATCGGTCCTGGCGATGAAAAATTGGAAGCGGCAGACGTGGTTTGACCAAACTGGTCTGCCGTGGGTCATGCCATCCCCCAACATGCCGACACCTGATACAGCGACAGTCTATCCCGGGATGTGTCTGCTCGAGGGCACAAACATTTCCGAAGGTCGCGGCACGACGCGGCCATTCGAAATTTTTGGCGCGCCATTCATCGATGGCGAGAAGCTTTGCTCCGAGCTTAACAAACTGAAATTGCCTGGCGTATTCTTTCGCGAAAATTATTTTCAACCGACTTTTCACAAGTTCACCGCTGAACTCTGCAGCGGCGCGCAGATCCATGTGACGGATCGCAAAGAATTCCGGCCCTTTCAGACCGGAGTGGAAATTATCAGGCAGGTTCGCAAAATCTATCCGGAGCAATTTCAATGGAGACAACCACCCTACGAATACGAATGGAACCGAATGCCGATCGAAATTCTGATTGGTGGTCCGATCGAATCTGTTTTCGACGATTGATCGCAATTTTTGTCATTTTGGCAGCGAGCCATTCGCAGCTCGGTGCGGATATTCCGTGGCCGGAAGTCGTGCAGCGCCTCGCGTACGAAAACGAAAAACTGGCCCGGCGTCCGCAGGGACATAATGGCGAGTACTTCGTTGTGTGCACGCTCTACTACACACCGAAAGAATCTGGCTTTACTTTTGAGCGCGGCTTCGACGCAACGCCGATCACAAAGCCTGGATTACGTGGGCGAACATATCCCCGCGATTTTCTTCGCTCAGTGAAGAAGGAAGGCTTTGGGCGGATTGTTACGCCGGTGAACGGGCGCCATTACATTTGCTACAGTGGCGGAGGCTCGTACGGCTTTGCGTCGCATCCCACCGGGGGAGGCGGCGTTTTGGTGGACCGTTATTCTGCGGCAATCAAGTCGACCCAAGGCAGCCTGCGCCACGGGGCAATTGTCGATACGTCTTCTCCAGAGGTGCAAAAAGTCTTTGGCAGCACTAGATGGAAGATCATGGATACCGGCGGAGGGCTGCGCCGCTGGCAAATCGATTGTTACTTCGGCGAAGACGAACCGCTCGGGCCAGGCAAACTACAAGGCCGGCCGCGTGCGACCACTTTCGAATACGCTTACGCCGAAGCGCGAATCCTGAATTGACGTGAACCCGTTTACTGTTCGCCTGCATGTCTACGGTGATCTCGATTTCTTTCTCCCATCAAGGCCGCCTGCTGGAAGAGTTATGCGCCATTTAAGCGAAAAGACCTCGGTAAAAGATGTGATCGAATCGTGCGGGATCCCGCATCCGGAAATCGATTTAATCCTGGTTAACGGAGAGGCGGTGAATTTTGCTTACGCCCTGACCGTCGATGCCGAAATCGAGGTTTATCCACCCGAAATACAATCTTCGAAGTTCAGAGAAAAACGATTACAAACTAATACAATTAAGGAATTTGTTGCAGACGGACACCTCGGTAAACTCGTTCGCGATCTCCGCTTGATCGGCATCGACGTTGCTTATGATCGCGAGGCCGAAGACCGACAATTGGTGGAGATCGCCAGCAGGAATAATCGCGCTTTGCTCACCCGCGACCGGCGTCTGCTGATGCACGCGGCGGTGCAACACGGCTATTACCTGCGCTCGCAAAATCCACTCGAACAAACCATTGAAGTAATCCGACGATTCGATCTCGGCTCCGCTTTGTCACCGTTCAGCCGCTGTTTACCTTGCAACGCTTTGCTGGAACCCGCTGAAAAGGAAAAGGTAATCGGCCAGCTCGAACCGCTTACCAAAATTTATTACGACGAGTTCCGGCGTTGCACCGGTTGCGCGCAAGTTTACTGGTCAGGATCGCACTTCACGAAACTTCAGAAGCGCCTCGAGCAAATCCGCGCCAAACTGGATAGCTGAGCAAAGCGCCCAACCGATGAAGCCGCGCCAACAGCAGAAACTACTCCAAGTCGAAAAATGCGAGCCGTTGTCCAGCGTGTAAGCCGCGCACGTGTAACCGTAGAGGGTCGCGTCACGGGAGAGATCGGGGCCGGTCTCCTGATCTTGCTTGGCATCGGCCGCAATGATGCCTCCGCCGTCGCTGTCAGTATTGCAGAAAAGATCGCACACCTGAGGATCTTTGAGGACGGGGAAAGAAAAATGAATCGCTCCCTGCTGGACGTGAAAGGCAGCGCGCTGGTCGTGTCGCAGTTTACGCTCTACGGTGACGCGCGCGGCCAACGCAGGCCGAGCTTTATCGCTGCAGCGCCGCCGGGCGAAGCAAAGAAGCTGTATGAAGAGTTCAGTGAAGCGCTGTGCAGGTTGGGAGTCAGCGTAACGACCGGAGTTTTCCAAGCGATGATGTCGGTCGAATCAGTCAACGAAGGCCCGGTCACAATCCTGCTCGATTCTGACAAAGTCTTCTAGAAATCGCCAAAAGAATCCCGCTGCGGTTTTTCAGCTGCGCGATATCAACTGTCATTCTGATCCCGCGAGCGCGGGAGAAGAATCTCTCGACTTAGAATCACGCTCCAGTCTTCTTCGTACTCAGTGTCTTATTGCATTGCGCTTTCAACTGAGCGAATTGCTCGGCAGAGAGAATTCCCTTTGCGTGATTCAGGAACGTCTGCCTGCTCTCCTTAGTGCAGCCGGCCTTCATACAGTCGGTCTGCCACGTTTCGATCTTGGTCTTTTGATCCGGCGTCAGATTGAGTGTTGCCAAATTAAGGCATGCCGTCGAACGCGTATTCGACTCGCCCTTGGCGCAGCATGCCTTGTCTCCTGCAAACGCGCTTGATGCCGTCAGCATCGCCGCTGCAACTAAACCGATAGTAGTAATTTTAGTCATGGTGAATGCTCAGACAGGCGCGATGCGGAACTGTTCAATTGTATTCGCCGATGAACTCAACTTCATACACATCCTTCCGCGCTGCTACTTTTGAGCGTCTAATTGCGCCTGTGCGCGCCGGAGATTGTCGGCTGCCCCTTTCAATTCCGGTTTGAGACGCAATGCCATTTCAAATTCGGTAATGCTTTCTCGCGCTTTGCCGGAGGCGAGCAGGGCCAAACCCAGATTGCTGTGAGCCTCGGCGTTGTTGGGATTCATTCGGAGTGCTTCGTGAAGTTGCTCGATTGCCTCTGGCAGTTTGCCAACCAGCGCCAGTGCGAGCCCGAAGTCAGCACGAATGGCTGCGTCTTCGGGCGCCAGCTGTGATGCGCGGCGCATCTCCTCAAGCGCGGCTTCATCTCGCTTTTCGTTCCATAGCGCCTGGGCCAACTGCACGCGGGCTTTAGGCGCGTCCGGCTGTGAACGGATTGCGGCTTGGAAATACCCGATCGCTTCCGGCAGTTGCCCTTGATGCGCACGGGTAACGCCCATGGCCACCAGACCGTCGTAGAAGTTGGGGTCGATCTGCAATGCTTTCTCAAAATGCGCCGCAGCCTCATTGTATCTGTCGCTTGCGCCCAAGGCCACGCCCAGATTGTGTTCTATGCGGAGATTAGGTGGAGTAACTGCGAGCGTGTGCTCAAACAAAGTGAAGCTGTTACGCCAGCGCTGAACCTCGGCGTTCGTAAGCATGGCAAGAACCAGCAGAACCCCCCCGGCTATTGCCGCGCTGAGCGCTGGCATAACACGCCAGCGCTTCGCGATCTCGGCTACTCCGAACACCAGCGCGATGAACAAGCCGATGGACGGAACATAGAAATAGCGGTCTGCCATGATTTGCCCGCCCACCTGAACAAGTCCTATAACAGGGATGAGTGTTCCGAGGAACCAAAGCCAGCCCATCATGAGGTAGGGTGCGGATTTCCGCTGCAAAAAACAAAACATCGTAATTCCAATCAGCAGAAACGCTGCGCCGATAATCTGCCAAGCGGCTATGCCCGCAAACGGATAATACACTGCCAGATCATTCGGCCAGAAAGTGAGCAGGAAGTATTTCGCATACGACACAACCGCGTTGGGCAGTCGGACTCCAACAGGATCATGGGCGAGTGTGCGCACAGCGCCTCCACGCGATTGCGCCATCAAAGTCATAACGGCTGAGGCCGCCGCGACAGCGAACAACGGTATCTTCTCGATGATAAGCCCACGCCAGGTTTGCGCGACAGCAAAAGCGTTGTAGCCACGCCCCTGTGGGGCGTCCCGATTGCGACGGGCCACAGGCCCGTGGCTACAGGACCGACCAAGAGGCCAGTAATCGAGCAGCAACATTACGAACGGCCAAGTCACAAGCATCGGCTTGGCCAGGAGTCCCAGTCCGAGTGTTATGGCGACCCACGCGTAGCGACTAATCGAAGGCGCTTTTGCGTAACGCGTGTAAGCAATCAGGGACAGCAATCCGAAAAATGTAGAGAGGGTATCTTTACGTTCAGACGCCCATGCCACCGATTCTACGTGCAATGGATGCAACGCAAAAAGCGCGGCGACGAGCGCGCTTGGCCAACGGGCGTGTGTTGTTCGGAATAGAAACCAGAAAACAAGCAACGTGTTCGCCGTATGAATTAGCGCGTTGACCAGCAAATGACCGCCTGCATTCATGCCAAACAACTGGCAGTCGATCATGTGTGAAATCCAAGTGAGCGGATGCCAGTTTGTGGCATGGAACGTAGTGAACGCCCAGGCGAGTCCCCTGAACGTAACACCGCGATCCACCATTGGATTTTCCTGTATATACGTGGGGTCATCGAGAGTGATGAACTGATGCCCAATCACTTGCGCATAAATCGCAAACGTCACTACCGCTAGAGCAAGCAAAATGAGGACATCAGGTCGCCCGAATGTCGAAGTGCGGCTGAGTGGCGGCGCGCTTCGTCCCTTGGCTGCGATAGAGCCGACAGGTCTTCTCTTTTGCGTTGCTTGCCTGGCCATTGTGGTCTGTAGTCTGTGGTCTCGTTGAAAAATCGATGAAGCGCAAGGCCGCAGAACGCGACAGAGTTTTGGAAAGCGCATGGATTTTTCTCGCAGTGATCATCCTTGGTGTTGTGATCACTGTTCGTATCCGGCTTCTCGGTATTCCCCTGGAGCGCGATGAAGGCGAATACGCATATGCCGGTCAACTCATGTTGCAGGGCATTCCGCCGTACAAGCTCGCTTACAACATGAAATTCCCGGGAACCTATGCAGCCTATGCGCTGATTATGACGATGTTTGGGCAGACAATCGTGGGCGTTCATGTGGGATTACTCCTCGTCAACGCAGCGACCATTTTCCTGATCTTTCTATTGGGCCGGCAGTTGATCAATGCGATAGCGGGAATCGCCGCGGCGATGACTTATGCGGTTCTCTGTGTCAGCCCGTCGGTTCTCGGCTTTGCTGCCCATGCTAGCCATTTTGTAATGCTGCCGGTCCTTGCCGGAACGCTGCTCCTCCTTAACGAATCAGATGGGCGCACCTTCCAGCGACTCTTTGTTAGCGGTTTGACGTTTGGGATTGGCCTTTTGATGAAGCAACCTGCCGTGTTCTTTGTCCTGTTTGGCGCACTTTATCTTCTGACCAACGATCTTCGCCGCAAACGTGGGTGGAAAAGAGTTGTATTGCGAAATCTGACGTTTGACCTCGGCGCGGCCGTTCCCTTCGGGCTCGTCTGTCTTTTTCTCTGGCGCGCGGGTGTGTTCGATAAATTCTGGTTCTGGACGATCAACTATGCCCGGCAATATGGTACCCTGGTTCCTTTTTCGCTAGGGGCTAAGCTATTTTCAAAAACCGCTTCCGACGTGATTAGCTCTACATGGGCGCTATGGATCTTGGCTGCACTTGGCGTCATTTGGGGATTTTGGGATAAGCGGATGCGGGGTAGTGCAGTTTTTCTTGCCGGCTTCCTGGCGTTTTCCCTTGTAGCATTCTCAGCGGGTTTCTATTTCCGGGAACACTATTATATCTTCGTTCTTCCAGCGGTTTCGCTGTTTGCCGGCGTTGCAATTAGCACGGTGTCGGACCTTGCAAACAGGCGCGGCAACCTCGTTCGGTTGGCGCCGCTCCTTTTAATCTGTGCCGTGTTAGGCCAACCGATTCTTGCGGCAAGGAAGTTCTACTTTGAATTCTCCCCGGTTGAGGTGTCTCGCATGATTTACGGAGCAAATCCTTTTTCAGAATCTGTCCGGGTTGCACAACACCTACGCGATCATACGGAGGCGAGTGACACGATAGCCGTCCTGGGATCGGAGCCTGAGATTTATTTTTATTCAAAGCGGCACTCGGCTACCGGCTACATTTACACGTACGGACTCATGGAACCGCAAAGCTTCGCACGACAGATGCAAGAAGAGATGATTCGTCAGATTGAATCGGGACGACCGAAGTATCTGATCTTCGTCAGTGCGCCTACATCCTGGCTGCGACGGCCCGAATCGGACGGCATGATCTTTGCGTGGGCAACCGATTACATAGACAAGTTTTACCAGATCGTTGGTCTTGTGAACATTTTGTCTCCTGATCACACGGATTACTATTTCGACCAACTGCC
>Ga0126378_10004743_pt1 | contig 10437 bp, 7 predicted proteins | sample PanSoiMetPlot_23_FD_92587 | JGI IMG/M metagenome (GOLD analysis project Ga0126378, IMG submission 92587) | Tropical forest soil microbial communities from Panama - MetaG Plot_23 | ecosystem: Environmental > Terrestrial > Soil > Tropical forest > Bulk soil | place: Panama | collected 2016-02-17
GGACCGTATTCGCTCGATCGCCGGATCGGGCGGGAGCTGTGAGCGAGAATGTTCTTTCCGGCCACCGTCATTTCGCCTAGGTGGCGAAATGGAATGATGGCGAACTGCGTCCTTGGCGCGCGGGTGCCTGGCGAATGTCCGCGTGCCCGGCACTCACCGGGCGCTGGCAGAACAAAGCCAACCCGAAAAGTGCAGGGATTTCAAAGGGCACGTTGGACGGAGCATGAGCGGCGCGCTTTCGCGGCGCGCCGTTCTGCTTAACATCGCGGCAAAAGTCGCGGACCCGGAGGGCAGCGCCGATGCGGTCATCTCATCTCGTCGGCGCAATCGCGCTCCTCGCCCTCGTTGCGACGTCGGTCGGCGCGCGCGCCCAGGAGACGCTCAAAGCCGACACGCTCAAGGTCGATACCCTCAAGGTCGCGATCGGCCAGCGCGGCGTCTATGAGAACTCGGTCTCCGAACTCGGGCAGGGCGCGGGCCTGTTCAGGAAGCGCGGCCTCGCGCTCGACATTCTCTACACCCAGGGTAGCGGCGAGACCCAGCAGGCGGTGATCTCGGGCGCGGTCGACATCGGCATCGGCGTCGGCACCAGCGGCGCGCTGGCGGCATTCGCCAAGGGCGCGCCGGTGCGCGTGATCGGCGCCACCATGCGCGGCGCCTACGAGTACTGGTACGTGCCGGCGGATTCGCCGATCAGGAGCTTCAAGGACGCCGACGGCAGGACCGTCGCCTACTCGACCGCCGGCTCGTCCACAAACCTGATCGTGCTCGCGCTCGCCAAGCACTACGGCGTCACCGTCAAGCCGACCGCGACCGGCAGCCCGGTCGCGACGCTCACCCAGACGATGACCGGCCAGGTCGACGTCGGCTGGTCGGCGGCCCCGATCGGCGTCGCGCAGCTCGCCGAGGGTCGGATCCGCATCGTGGCGCGCGGCAACGACGTACCGGCCTTCGCGAACCAGACGGTGCGCTTCGTGCTCGCCAATGCGGACACGGTGGCGAAGCGCCCCGACGCGGTGCGCCGCTACATGCAGGCTTATCGCGACACGCTCGCGTGGATGTACGGCGATCCGGAGTCGCTCAAGGCCTACGCCAAATGGGCCGGCATCACCGAGGAGGTGGCGCGCCGCACCCGCGACGACTTCATCCCGAAGGACAACGCCGACCCGGACCGCATCGCCGGCCTCGATGCCGCCATGGCGGACGCGGTGGCCTACAAGTTTCTGCCCGCCCCGCTCGCCGCCGACCAGCTCAAGGTGCTGATCCAGCTGCAGGAACCGCTGAAGTGACGCGGCGGGTCCGGCCATCCCCGCCCTTGTGCGCCTCCCGCGCCTTGGCTAGATAAGCGTCGCGACCCGGGGGCTTCCTGCCCCCGTCATCTTCTGACGGAGAGGTGGCAGAGTGGTCGATCGCACCGCACTCGAAATGCGGCATACGGGCAACCGTATCGGGGGTTCGAATCCCTCCCTCTCCGCCACTATGCTGTTCTCCTCTGTATCCAATTGTTCGAATCGACAGCAAAAACAACGACTAGCGCAACAAAGGCTGTTGCGGCTAGTTCCGCGATGTTACCCGTAGTCACCGCGCAAACCGTAGTTTTTGACCGTGGGTTCGGAGGACGGATTTCGCGAGTGAGAACACATGGCCGGCAAGCTCAAGCCGCTCGACGTCGAACGCAAAACTCGACCCGGCAAATATGCTGACGGCGACGGTCTCTACCTCATCGTGAAGGGCGCGACGTCAAAGAGCTGGATCTATCGATACTGCAAAAGCGGCAAGGAGCGCTGGCTCGGCCTAGGATCGTTCAAGGACGTGTCGTTGAAGGACGCGCGGCGTGCTCGCGATGCAGCGCGTCTTCGCGTCAAAGGCGATCGCAGCACACCCGGCGTCGACATCGTGCAGGAGAAGCGAGCGGCGCGCGAGGAAGCGAAAGCCGTAGAGATCAAGGTCACTCTGCCCACCTTCGAGCAGTGCGCCGAAGCCTACATTCGCGAGCATTGGTCGACCTGGAGCAAGAAGCACCGCAATCAATGGCCGTCGTCGCTTAAATGCTACGCTTACCCGATTATCGGAAAACTCACGATCCCGGGCATCAAGTCCAGCCACATCTATGAATTGCTCCGGCCGATCTGGGTTGAGAAGCGAGAGACGGCCAATCGTGTCCGCGGTCGGATCGAAACGATCATCGCGAAAAGCGCGGACGTTGACGACACCGATTTTCGAAATCCTGCTGAGCTCACCAAACAGCTGCGCGAGAAGCTTCCCAGGCGGCCGAAACGCGTCGTGCGTCATCATCCTGCATTGCCGTACGCCGAAGCACCACAGTTCATGGTTGACCTATGCGCGGCAACCGGCACCGCGGCGTCCATGCTCTGCTTTCTAATTTTCACGGCCTGCCGCACCAACGAAGCAGTGGGGGCCCGCTGGCCAGAGATTGATCGGGCCTCATCGACTTGGAGGATTCCCGGCGAACGCATGAAAATGCATCAGGACCATGTCGTGCCGCTTTCCGACCCTGCACTCGCAATCCTGGACAAGATGCACGACGCTACTCAAGGCGAATTGATCTTCCCGAACCCCGGTGATGGGATTTTTTCGGAAAATGCGATGCTCGCAGTACTGGACCGCCTTGGCTACGGTCACGTCACGGTGCACGGATTCCGCTCGACGTTTGCAACCTGGGCCGAGGAGTGCACGGACTATCCCGACGGCGTCCGCGAGGCTGCGCTGGCACACAAGTACAAGTCCGAGACCACGGCAGCCTACCAGCGCGGGCAAAAGCTCGAGAAGCGGCGCGCACTCATGAGAGATTGGGCGCAATTCCTGGCGGGATCAAACGTGATCCACTTTCGCAAAGCTGGTTGATGGGGCGCCGACGCGCAGCCGCAGCCGCTGCGGCCGTTCGGCACGTAGCCAATGGCGGCCTCAGCAGAGGGGTCAGCCGCATTTTCGAGCCGGCGCTCGCCAGCGAATTTTTGCGATGGAGCCGCCGAAAATGCGCACGGCAGAACGAACGCTTTGCGGAAGAATCGTTCTACGGCATGCTCAGGAATATCCGGAAACAACAGGATGTTTCGCACATGTCCCCGAATTCAGTCGCGTTGGAAGTGCCGCTCGTAGCATCGCCGAACCAAGCGATGAGGGCCATCCAGGTCTCGCGCAAGAAGTTGTACGAGCTCATCAACACGGGCGAGTTGGAGAGTTACACGGAAGGCAAGTCGCGGCGGATAACGGTCAAATCGATCAACGAATACATCGAGCGGCGGCTGGCAGCGGAAGCAGCTCGCCGCGGCCGCGCCGCCTCCGATCGAAACTATCAATCACGTCCTTAAGCGCGAAGCGCGGTTTGCGGCTGCGAGCCGGTCGGCCTGCTCCGGACTTGATCGGATGAACCTTGATGCAAGCATCTCAACGCCGATAAGGGATGCGCAAAAAGCGCTCTCACTCGCCGCGCGCATCGTTGCGATAGCACCATCTACACCAACTGCGCGACTCCATGCTTTGCAGAAAATGGCCGATCACCTGCGCCAGTATGTGCAGAGCGGTTGGCTTAGTTCGGCGACTGTTACGGATAAGATTTTCGAAGTCGCCGAATCGCACAGGCTGACTGGCGAACCTGGCAGCGACAAAGAAGCCGCCGTTATGCAAATCGCGATGTCGGCAGATCTGCCGCCAGAGCTGCACCCAAGAATGAGGCCCGACGGCGGCTCTGACGGTCACCCTTTACCGACCTCACCGTCGCTTGAAACCAAAACACCGTTGGTCTGGAAGGGGACAGAGCCGCTCAAACAGCGCTGGCTCGCGGCAGCGCGCATTCCCTGCGGCGATCTTACGCTATATTCCGGCAACGGCGGTGCCGGCAAGACGGAGACGGCGGTGCAGCTGCTGGTCGCGGTGACCGCTGGGCTCGGCGACTGGTTGGGTTGCGTTGTAGAGACCGGGCCCGCGCTGTTCCTCAGCTGCGAAGAACCTGAGGCCAATGTTCGCGACCGGATCGAACGCATTTGCAGGCATCGTCACATCGACCCGCACGCGATCGGAGATCTGCACTTGCATTTCCCTGACCTTGAGGCGACCTGGCTCGTGACTACGGACCGACTAGGCAAGATCAGGAGAACCGCACTTCTTCAGCAGGTCGAGATCTGGATCAGGGCACACCGGCCGATCCTGGTCGTCATCGATTCGATAGCCGCCGTGTTCGACGGCGAAGCTATCGCTCGTCGCCAGGTCCGCAGCTTTCTTGCAATGTTGCGGAAGATCGCGCGCGAAAATGCGACAGCCATTGTGTTGCTCGACCACCCCTCGGTGCGCGGCATGGCCGACGGCTCGGGAACCGCCAATTCTGTCGATTGGCGCAACTCCGTTCGCGCCATGCTGCACCTTTCAGATGCTGACAAAAACGATCCGGACATTCGAGAGCTCGAGGTCAAGAAGTCGAACCACGGGCGCGCCGGCGAGAAGACCAAGCTGCGGTGGGACGGCCTGACATTCGTTCCGGCGACGTCGGCCGAGAGCTCCCCTTACCGGGCAGCGGCGGACCGCGATGTCGACGAGCTTTTCCTCAAACTACTCGACAAGCGCATCGCCCAGGGCCGACCCGTCCGACCAAGCACCGGCCGCGGAAGCGCGCCATTTGAGTTGGCCGGCGACCCCGAAGCAAACGGTGTATCGGCAGGCGCTTTTCGTGCGGCCATGGAGCGATTGTTCACGGCCGGCAGGATCGTGAGCGCGGAAACAGGCCCTGCATCGAAGCGCCGGAAGCACATCGAGAGAGCACCCCGGTGACATTCCATCGCCCCTTCGATCGGTCTTCGATCGCTTCGATCGCCCATTCGAACGCCTCTCCCAACGCCTATTCCATCGCCTACCATCGCCCTTTCCATCGGTGGTGTTCCATCCCCCCACACCCCGAGCGATGGAACGCGCCGCTCCGCTGAGGCTGCGCTGGCGCTCACAGAGCCTCGATGCACTTTGGAGACGGGCGGAGAGAGGCACGAGCTGGCCGACGAGCACGGGAGTGACGGCTGGCCGGTAATGGGGCTCGCCAGCATTGCGACCCCGCTCTGGCCGGCATGGTGCTGGCTTAGGCCGAGTCCGTAGAAATGCATGGACCACCACTGAGCACGGATGCCGTAGCGCACGAGAGAAAGCTATCGCGCGCCTTCGAAAATAAGGAGAAAGGTATATGGTAGGAAGGAGGCGCTTGACAAAAACCGCCCGCTTAGATGGCAAGATAAAAGCCGCAGCCTACGGCGCGGCCGGACGGTCGGAGAGTGCTGGCCCATCAAACACTTTGTACGATGTGCGACTCCACACGACAGCCTGCCACTCGCTGCAACTCATTGATGCTTCAATGCCTGCCACACCTCGCGTGCATCGGTGCCGCAAAATTCGTGGCATCGAGGCCAATCGTGAAGAGCGTCTTCCTTCCCTCGACGCGAAGAGCAAGCATCATCGCGCAGGTCTGGCGCGCATCGCGCCGACACGATCAGAAATTCGGATTGAACGATTGGACTGGACAATCGAATCCCGGTTTGGCTCGCACCGACCGATCGATGTTGTATAAGCTCGTCCGATCGCGATCAGCTTCCCCCTGCGGGCGACATGCTCGACAAGCTCGAATTCATCATTGCGCTCGCGCGCGAGCAGCATTTCGGCCGCGCCGCCGAGGCGAGCAATGTGAGCCAGCCGACGCTGTCGGCCGGCATCAAGCAGCTCGAAGACATTTTCGGTGTGCTGCTGGTGCAGCGCGGTTCGCGCTTTCGCGGTTTCACGCCGGAGGGCGAACGCCTTCTGCAATGGGCGCGCCGCATCATCGGCGACGCGCGCGCCATGCGGCAGGACATCGACGCGCTCAAGCGCGGCCTCGTCGGCCACGTCCGCATCGCCGCGATCCCGACCGCGCTGGCGATGACCGCGATGCTGACCACGCCTTATCGGGCCAGGCATCCCGGGGTGCGCTTCAGCATCGTGTCGAAAACCTCGATTGAGGTGCTGCGGCTCTTGGAGAATCTCGAAGTCGACGCTGGTCTGACCTATCTCGACAACGAGCCGGTGGGGCGCGTGAACACGGTGCCGCTCTACTTCGAGGAATATCGGCTTTTGACGTCGCCTTCCGGCGTTCTGGGCAATCGCGAGAGCGTGACCTGGGACGAGGTCGGCCAAGTGCCGCTGTGCCTGCTCACGCCCGACATGCAGAACCGCCGCATCCTCGACGGATTGCTGCGCTCGGCCGGGCGCGAACCGTCGCCGACGCTCGAATCGAACTCGATGATCGTGCTGTTCGCCCATGTGCGCACGGGCAAGTGGGCAAGCATCATGCCGGCGAAGCTCGCCGAGACGTTGGGCCTGACTGACAATGTCCGTTCGATTCCGATCGTCGAGCCGGCGGCCACGCATGCAATCGGGCTGGTGGTGCCGCATCGCGAGCCGATGACGCCGCTGATCGCGGCGCTTGTTGTCGAGGCGCGGCAGCTTGCCGCGAGCTTGGCAGCGCCGGCCCGTGGGGTCGCGACGCCGGCTACGGAGCGGCTTGCGCTGCGCAAAAAAGCATCAACCAAAAATTCCTGATCGGACGATCCGCAATCTTGATCGCGAACGATCAGAAATCCGGATCGCACTATCAGGCCTGCCATCTTGATGTTGCGCCCGCATGGCCGCACTCCTGGGGCGATGATGTGAACACCCGAGGAAAACGCCGTGCCGGTACACGAGCCCTGGAATGTGGAGCGCGCCAACGCGCTGATCGGCGAGCATGCCGGCCGTGAGGGTCCGCTGCTGCCGATCCTGCATGCGTTCCAGGAGGAGTTCGGTTACATCGACGCGGCGGCCGAGCCGCTGATCGCGCATGCGCTCAATATCTCGCGTGCCGAGGTGCACGGCGTCGCCACCTTCTATCACGACTTCCGCCGCACGCCGGCCGGACGTCACGTACTCAAGCTCTGCCGCGCCGAGGCCTGCCAGGCGGCGGGCGGAGATGAGATTGCGGCGCGCGCCGAGCAGCAGCTTGGCATCGCCATGGGCAAGACCACGGCCGACGGCAGCGTCACGCTCGAGCCAGTCTATTGCCTCGGTCTTTGTGCCACTGCGCCGTCCGCCATGCTCGACGGTCGCGTCCACGGACGGCTCGATGACGAGCGGCTCGACGCCCTCGTGCGCGAGGCGCGCACATGAATCTGCGCGTCTTCGTCCCGTGCGACGCCGGCGCGGTCGCGGTGGGTGCCGACCTGGTGGCGCGCGCACTTGCCGAGGCGGCGCGTAGCCGTAAGGTCGCGCTCGACATCATCCGCACCGGCTCACGCGGGCTCTACTGGTTTGAGCCGATGGTCGAGGTTGAGACAACCGTCGGCCGCGTCGCCTACGGCCCGGTGCGGCAGAGCGACGCGGCGAGCGTGCTCGACGCCGCGCTTGGCGATGGCGCGCACCCGATGCGGCTCGGCATTGCCGCGGAGATTCCCTGGCTCAAGCGCCAGACCCGGCTCACCTTCGCACGCTGCGGCGTTGTCGATCCGCGCTCGCTCGACAACTTTCGCGCTCATGCGGGCTGCCGCGGACTGACGCAGGCCGTCACTCTCGGGCCCGAGGCGACGATCGAGCAGGTGCTGCAGTCGGGCCTGCGCGGACGCGGCGGCGCCGGCTTCCCGACCGGCATCAAGTGGCGCACGGTGGCGCAGGCGCAGGGGCCGCAGAAATACATCGTCTGCAACGCCGACGAGGGCGACAGCGGCACCTTCGCGGATCGCATGATCATGGAAGGGGATCCCTTCGTGCTGATCGAAGGCATGGCGATCGCCGGTTTTGCTGTCGGTGCCACCAAAGGGTACGTCTACATCCGCTCCGAGTACCCGCACGCGATCGTGACCATGCAGGCGGCCTGTGCGGCGGCACGACGCGGCGGATTGCTCGGCCGCAACATCGCCGGCTCGTCGCACGACTTCGACATTGAGGTGCGCGCCGGCGCCGGCGCCTATGTGTGCGGCGAGGAGACGTCGCTGCTGGAGAGCCTCGAGGGCAAGCGCGGCGTCGTCCGCGCCAAGCCGCCGCTCCCCGCACATCATGGTTTGTTCGGCAAGCCGACGGTGATCAACAACGTGCTGTCGTTCGCGTCGGTGCCGATCATCCTCGAGAAGGGTGCGGCGTTCTACAAGGACTTCGGCATGGGCAAGTCGCGCGGCACCATGCCGATCCAGCTTGCCGGCAATATCAAGCACGGCGGCCTTTACGAGACCGCCTTCGGCGTCACGCTCGGCGAGCTGGTCGACGACATAGGAGGCGGCACGCTCACGGGCCGACCGGTGCGCGCCGTCCAGGTCGGCGGCCCGCTCGGCGCGTATTTCCCGCGCGCGCTGTTCGACACGCCGTTCGATTATGAGGCCTTCGCGGCGCGCGACGGCCTGATCGGCCACGGCGGCATCGTGGTGTTCGACGACCGCGTCAACATGGCGAAGCAGGCGCGCTTCGCCATGGAATTCTGCGCCATCGAATCGTGCGGCAAGTGCACGCCCTGCCGCATCGGCTCGACCCGCGGCGTCGAGACCGTCGACCGCATCATCACCGGCGAGAACCGCGAGGCCAACCTCGAGGTGCTGCGCGATCTCTGCAACACCATGAAATTCGGCTCGCTCTGTGCGCTCGGCGGCTTCACGCCTTACCCGGTGATGAGCGCGCTCACGCATTTTTCCGAAGATTTCGGCGCTGTGCCGAAGCGTCTCGAGGCGGCGGAATAACAAAGAGGAGGACGCCATGTCGCTCGTGCAGGAAATCGACTACGGCACGCCGCGATCCAGGGCGGCCAAGGAAGTCACGCTCACCATCGACGGTCAGGCCGTGGCGGTGCCGGAAGGCACCTCGATCATGCGCGCCGCGATGGAACTCGGCACCAAGATCCCGAAGCTGTGCGCGACCGATATGCTTGACGCGTTCGGCTCGTGCCGGCTGTGCCTGGTTGAGATCGACGGCCGCGCCGGCACGCCCGCCTCGTGCACCACGCCGGTCGCTGCCGGCATGGTGGTGCGCACCCAGACCGACCGGCTCAAGCGGCTGCGCCGCGGCGTGATGGAGCTCTACATCTCCGATCATCCGCTCGACTGCCTGACCTGCTCGGCCAACGGCGACTGCGAGCTGCAGGACATGGCCGGCGCGGTCGGCCTGCGCGACGTGCGCTACGGCTACGCGGGCGAGAAGCACCCCAATCCAGGCAAGGACGAGTCGAATCCCTACTTCACCTACGATCCCTCCAAGTGCATCGTCTGCTCGCGCTGCGTGCGCGCTTGCGAGGAGGTGCAGGGCACCTTCGCGCTGACCATAGCGGGCCGCGGCTTGGGTTCGGTCGTGTCGCCCGGCATACAGGAGTCCTTCCTCGGCTCCGAATGCGTGTCGTGCGGCGCCTGTGTGCAGGCTTGTCCGACGGCGACGCTCAACGAGAAATCGGTCATCGAGATCGGCGCCCCCGAGCATTCGGTGGTGACCACCTGCGCCTACTGCGGCGTCGGCTGCTCGTTCAAGGCCGAGATGCGTGGTGACGAGGTCGTACGCATGGTGCCGTACAAGGACGGCAAGGCGAACCGCGGCCACTCCTGCGTCAAGGGCCGCTTCGCCTGGGGCTACGCCACCCACCGCGAGCGCATCCTCAAGCCCATGATCCGCGCCAGGGTGACCGATCCCTGGCGCGAGGTCTCGTGGGACGAGGCGATCGCGCACGCGGCGTCCGAGCTCAAGCGCATCCAGGCCAAATACGGCAAGGGATCGATCGGCGGCATCACGTCGTCGCGTTGCACCGACGAGGAAACCTTCCTGGTTCAGAAGCTGATCCGCGGCGGGTTCGGCACCAACAATGTCGATACCTGCGCGCGCGTCTGCCATTCGCCGACCGGCTACGGTCTGTCGCAGACCTTCGGCACCTCGGCCGGCACCCAGGATTTCGACTCGGTCGAGCATACCGATGTGGTGATCCTGGTCGGTGCCAACCCGACCGACGCCCACCCGGTGTTCGCCTCGCGGCTCAAGAAGCGGCTGCGCCAGGGCGCCAAGATCATCGTCATCGATCCGCGCGCAATCGATCTGGTGCGCTCGACGCATATCGAGGCGGCCCATCACCTGCCGCTGCTGCCCGGCACAAATGTCGCGGTCCTGACCTCGCTCGCCCACGTGATCGTGACCGAAGGCCTGGTCAACGAGCAGTTCGTGCGCGAGCGCTGCGAGTGGGACGAGTTTCAGCACTGGGCGGACTTCGTCGCGGACGAGCGCAACAGTCCCGAGGAGGTCGCGAAGGTCTCGGGTGTGCCAGCCGAGACCATCCGCAAGGCGGCGCAGCTCTACGCCACCGGCGGCAACGGCGCGATCTACTACGGCCTCGGCGTCACCGAGCACAGCCAGGGCTCGACCACCGTGATGGCGATCGCCAACCTCGCGATGGCGACCGGCAATATCGGCCGGCCC
>Ga0126378_10004744_pt1 | contig 10435 bp, 6 predicted proteins | sample PanSoiMetPlot_23_FD_92587 | JGI IMG/M metagenome (GOLD analysis project Ga0126378, IMG submission 92587) | Tropical forest soil microbial communities from Panama - MetaG Plot_23 | ecosystem: Environmental > Terrestrial > Soil > Tropical forest > Bulk soil | place: Panama | collected 2016-02-17
CTCGACAATGTAATCCTGGCACCCCATGCCCTCTGCTGGACCGATCAATGCTTCGCCGGCAACGGGGCGGCGGATGTGAAGGCGGCCCTCGACGTCCAGCATGGACGCGAGCCGCGGGTGGTGGTGAACCGGCCCGTGCTGGCGACGGAGGGGTGGAAGCGCCGGATGGAAGACTATCGCAGGCGCTTCGGCGATTGAGCAGGTTGAGCAGGTTCCGCCTCCTTATTTCAGCCGCATTTCTGTCATTGCCCAAGTTCCTTGGGACAACATCTGTCCTGAATTTCGAATATTCGATCGCAAAGTTTCAGGATCGCGGCATTTGAGCCACAGGTGAACCAGGCCCGTACCGGCCAGGAACAAGAATCGTCGTCCCCCTGTTTCTAGCTCAGAGGCGTCGGCGGCGACGCTGGGCGGGAACCAGGCAATGGTCACCCACCGCGCCGCGAAAGGGGTTCCCGAGTTGCGGGTGATCGAGGCGCCGAGCGCGGTGCCGCGACCGCAACAACCCCTGCGACACCTCCCCATTGGCAAAAGATAGAGAGCCAATCGCCGTAAGGAGGGCAGTCATGATTAGTCATAGCAAACGAAGTCTGTGGGCGGCCGCGGCCGTCGGTGCCCTGATGCTCGGCTCGAGCACCACCGCTCTGGCACAGTCGATGCCGGATACGAGCGTGAGCCGCTCGACGGTTGGTCAGGAAGCGAAGTTCTCCGCAGTGATCGACTCGCTGAAGGCCGCCGGCATCGCCCAGCAGAATGCTGAAGCTGCGACCGCAATCGGCCAGGCGGGCATCGCCGCCATGCGGGCGCAGGAGACGGAGCGCGAACAGGCCAATTTCGCCGCCGGACAGGCCGGGCTGGCAGCCCAGGCGCAGGCGAACAGCAACGCCAGCACCACGGGCAACGCGAGCGTGGCCTCGCCAAATGGCAGCAGCCAGCTCAACTCGCAGGTCGAGGCTCTGAAGGCAGCCGGAATCCAGCAGCAGAATGCTGAAAATGCGGCGGCCATCGGCCAGGCTGGGATCGCCGCCATGCAGGCGCAGGAGACGGCGCGTGAGCAGGCCAACTTCGCGGCCGGGCAGGCCGGGCTGGCGGCCCAGGCGCAGGCGAACAGCAATGCCAGCAGCACCGGCAATGCAAGCGCGGCTGCGGCGGGCAATAGCCAGCTCAACTCGCAGGTCGAAGCCCTGAAGGCGGCCGGCATCCAGCAGCAGAACGCAGAGGCCGCGGCCGCCATCGATCAGGCGGGTATCGCCGCCCAGCAGGCGCAGGAGGTGGCACGCGAGCAAGCCAACTTCTTCGCGGGTCAGGCGGCTCTCGCTGCCCAGGCTCAGTCGAACTCCAGCACCAGCACGGGCACCGGCACCGCGAGCACGGCGACGACGGGCAGCAGCCAGGTCAGCTCACAGACTGATACCCTGAAGGCCGCCGGCGTCGCGCAGCAGAATGCCGAGGCCGCTGCCAGCGTCGGCCAGGCGGGCATCGCTGCCCAGCAGGCGCAGGAGTCGGCGCGCGAGCAGGCCAACTTCGACGCCGGTCAGGCGGGGCTGGCCGCCCAGGCTCAGTCGGGTGCCAGCAGCGCTGGCACGAGCAGCCAGTCCAGCGTGGGCGCCAATGCCGCGGCGAGCGGCGGCACCTCGGCGGGCGTTGGGAGCCACACCGCGCAGGGCTCGCAGCGTAACGCCGCGCAGTAATGAGATAACAACGGGACGGGAGTAACTGATCCGTCCCGGTAGCCAGCGAAGGCGGAACCGGTTTCTCCGGATCTCCGCTTTCGCTGGCCGTTTTTTTTGAGCGAGCATGCCTCTCGCGCCGCCAGGGATTGCGGCTATGCTACCGTCTCGATTCCAGGGAGACGGATCAGATGCCCGAGAGCAGACCCCCCGACTACGCAGCGAAGGCGCTGACGCCCGCGCAGATCGCGGAGCTCGGCCGGATCGATACACCCACGATCTGCAACCTGCTCGAGATGGTGGCCCCGCAGCGCCGGGGCCATGGCTACACCACCCGCCATCTTCAGTGCGCCTTTCCCGACCTGCCGCCCATGGTGGGCTATGCGAAGACGGCGACGATCCGGGCCAAGGAGCCGGGCCCGCTCTCGGGTCCCGACAATCTGGCCCTGCGCTTCGGCTATTACGACTACGTCGTGGACGGGCCGGCGCCGCGCGTCAGCGTGATCCAGGATCTCGACGACCACCACCCCGGCTACGGTTCCTTCTGGGGCGAGGTCAATTCCAACGTCCACAAGGCGCTGGGCTGCATCGGCGGTATCACGAATGGCAGCATCCGCGATCTTCCCATGTTGGCCGAGGGCTTCCAGCTCCTCGCCGGCTCGGTCGGCCCCTCTCATGCCTTCGTGCATCTCGTGAGCTTCGATTGCGAGGTAAACATCCATGGCATGGTGGTGCGCTCCGGCGATCTGGTTCATGCCGACCGCCACGGCGCCGTGGTCATTCCCCAGGACGTGGCCGACAAGCTCGCCAGCGCCCTCGATCTCCTGATGCGCCAGGAGGCGGTGATCATCGAAGCGGCCCGCAATCCGGGTTTCACGGTGGAGAAGCTGAAAGACGCCATCCGCAAATCCGTCTCCATCACCTACTGAAGGGCGGGGAGAGTTAGCCTCTCGGTGCCCCTCTTCTCGTCATGCTCGGGCTTGTCCCGAGCATCCACGTCTTGGGGTGCCTCCATGTCTAGAAACTCGTGGATGGTCGGCCTTCGCCGACCATGACGGTTGAGAGAGCGAGGCTCACCGGCTTCAGCCCGGCGGGCGACATTGGTTCGGAGGCAAAGGGCTTGGTTCTTTTTGTGCGGTCCGTGCGTTAGGCTTGCGCCCATAAAGGCACGGCACGCCCTGAGTCGGCGGGCCGGCAAACAAAGGCGGGAGGAGACCCATGGTCACGGCCACACACACGGTGGACGGCCTCAGCGAGAGCGAGCATCGCGGCCATCTTCTGCGAGCGGTGATCGCGAGCACCATCGGCACCACCATCGAATGGTACGACTTCTTCCTCTACAGCCTGGCGAGCGGCCTGGTCTTCGCGAAGCTCTACTTTCCCAAGGACGATCCGCTGACGGGCACCCTCAATGCCTTCGCCATCTATGCGGTTGGCTTTCTTGCGCGGCCGGTCGGGGCCGCGATCTTCGGCCATTACGGCGATAGGATCGGGCGCAAATCGACGCTGATCATCACCCTGCTGCTGATGGGAATCGCGACCTTCCTGGTCGCCCTGGTCCCGACCTTCGACAGCATCGGCATCTGGGGTGCCATCCTGCTGACCCTGCTGCGCTTCATCCAGGGGGTGGGTGTCGGCGGCGAGTGGGGCGGCTCGGTGCTCATGTCCATGGAATGGGCGCGCACCAACAAGAACCGCGGCTTTCTTGCGGCCTGGCCGCAGTTCGGCGTGCCGGCAGGCCTGTTCCTCGCCAATCTCGCCGTGCTCGCCTTCAGCCAGATGTCGGGCCCGGCCTTCCTCACCTGGGGCTGGCGGCTGCCCTTTGCTCTCAGCCTCGTGCTGGTGCTCGTCGGCCTCTGGGTGCGCCTCAGCGTCCTGGAGACGCCCGTCTTTCGCAGGCTGGTGGCCGAGAACAAAATCGAGCGCGCGCCCATCCTCGAGGTCATCGCCAAGCAGCCGAAGGAGATCATCCTCTCGGCACTTGCCCGGATGGTGGAGCAGACGCCCTTCTACATCTTCACCGCCTATGTCTTCGCTTATGGGACCGGCGTGCTGAAGGCGCCCAGGGACCTGTTGCTGACGGCGGTGCTCACCGCCGCTGTGGTCTCCTTCTTCTCGGTTCCGTTCTTCGGCCATCTCTCCGACCGCATCGGCCGGCGGAAGATGTACGCGATCGGGGCCGTGGCGATGGGAATCTACGGCTTCGTCTATATCGGCCTGCTCAATACGGGGTCGTCGGTCCTCATCTTCATCGCCATCGTACTCTCGCTCGTCCCGCACGACATGCTCTACGGGCCGCAGGCGGCGCTGATCGCCGAATCCTTCACCCCGCGGCTGCGCTATAGCGGGGCCTCACTCGGCTATCAGCTGGCCTCCATCATCGCCGGCGGGCCCGCACCCCTGATCGCGACAGCGCTCTATGCCCGCTACGAAACGGGCTATGCCATCGCGCTCTTCATTCTGGCCTGCGCCGTCATCAGCCTGTTGGCCCTGGCGGCGATGAAGGACTACACCAACCAGGACGTGCATCTTGAATATGACCGTCACGGATAGCTCTCACGCCTGGCTGGCCAAGCTCGCCGAGGGCCGGCGCGAGGAGCTCGAGGAGACGCCCGAGATCGAGGGCCGCCTGCCATCGCGGCTCTCGGGCACGCTCTATCGCAATGGCCCGGGACTCTATGAGCGCGCCGGCGTCACGAAGCGCAATCTCCTGGATGGCGATGGCATGATCCGCGCCACCAGCTTCGCTGAGGGCAAGGTGCGCTTCCGCACCCGCTTCGTGCGAACCGCCAAGTTCGAGGCGGAGGACAAGGCGGGGCGCTTCATCTATCCCACCTGGACGACGCCGGCGCCCCGCTATTGGGAGAACATTCCGGGCTATCCGCGGCTGGGACAGGCGGGTGTCACCGCTGTGGTGAAGGCGGGCCTGCTGCATGCCTTCGACGAGGTGGGCCTGCCCTATGGTCTCGATCCGGCAACGCTGGCGACGACCGGTCCGGTGGATCCGGCCAAGAATGCGAACAAGGGTGATCCGGACAAGGAGGAGGCAAGGAGGAGGCCGGTCGACTACAAGGCCCATACCAAGACGGATGGCGAGACTGGTGACTGGGTCCTGATCGGAACCCGCGGACGGGTGAAGCAGGAGCTCCATGTGCTGGTGAAGGACCGCGACGGCCGGCGCCGGGCGCAGCTCGCCGTCCCCAGCCCGCGGAGCGAGGCCTATTTCCACGATTTCTTTTGGGCGAGGCCCTATGCGGTGTTCCATTTGCAGCCGGCGCTGCTCTCGCCTCTGCCGATGCTGCTGGGCTTTCGCAGCTACACCGACAGCCTGACCTGGACGCCCGCGGCGGGGAGCCTGCTGGTGGTGATCGATACCTCCGGCAAGCGTCCGCCCCTCACCCTGGAGGTGCCGGCCGTCTGGATGTGGCATGCGCTCAACGCCCATCTGGCGGGTGAGCGGATCCTGGCGGATTTCGTCGGCTTCGACGCGCCCGATCACTTTCTCGGCCCCGAGGCGCCCTTTCGCAACATCATGCAGGGCCGCCCAGGCGTCGCGAAATCGCCGGGGCTGCTCCGGCGCTTCACCATCGACTTGGCGGCGAAGCAGGCCCGGACGGAGACTATCGCCGAGGGTCATCTCGAGTTTCCCATGGTCCATCGCGCGGTGGTCGGGCGAAAGCACCGCTACGGCTTCCTGGCCGCGGGCGACATCGCCAAGGGCTGGCAGCAGACCGCGCTGGCGCGGATCGATACGGAAAGCGGGGCGCGGCAGGATTTCTCCTTCGGGCCGGAGTTCTATGTCGGCGAGCCGGTGGTGGCTCCCGACCCCGACGCGCCGCTCGCGGAAGACCGCGGCTGGGTCCTCTCAGAGGTTCTGGACGGAAAAGCGGGGAAGAGCTTCCTCGCCGTCTTCGATGCCGGCCATGTCGAGGATGGCCCGGTTGCGAAGCTGAAGCTCCACGAGCACCTGCCCATGAGCTTCCATGGCTGGTGGGAGGCGGCCTGAGGTCACCTCGGACTGGGCTCTCCTCGCATAAATGCCATCAGATCAGTCTATTGAGTGCCGTTCCTGCGATGGCTCCGCGGTTCGGGCTGCGGCACTCTGTCGCGGCCGCGCTTGACCCGACTCGGCGCGGGCCCGAATATCCGGCTCTTCGCATTCGGAAGACCGGGCCCTCTGGCCGCAGCCCGCCGGGTTGCGGAACGCTTGCGCCTTCCGCCGCGCAAGCTTGAGAAACCGGGAAAATCCCATGCGCCTGTTCCGACTCTTCGAGCAACTGCTCGAGCCGACCGCGCTGCCGGAAGATACCGTGCCGCCCTCGGGCCTCCTCGCCTTCTATTGGTACTATGCCCGCCAGGCGCGCTGGCTCGTCGGTGCGCTGTTCCTGGCGGGATTTCTGGTAGCGGTGCTGGACACGACCATCCCGCTCTTCATCGGCCGCGTGATCACGCTGCTTTCGAACCACAACCCGGGGACGCTGCTGCACGATGCCGGCCTGCCGCTCCTTGGCATGGTGATCGTCCTGCTCGTGCTGCGGCCAATGGCGCTGATGCTCCAGGCGCTGATCACCAACCAGGCGATCGCCGCCAGCCTCACCAACCTGATCCGCTGGCAGAGCCACTGGTATGTCGTGCGCCAGAGCTGGACCTTCTTCCAGAACGATTTCGCCGGGCGCATCGCCAACCGGATCATGCAGACGGGTCCGGCGCTGCGCGAGAGCGTCGTCGCCGGCACGAACGCGGTCTGGTACATCTGCGTTTACGGCGGCAGCGCCATCTTCCTGATGTCCTCCAGCGACCTGCGCCTCGCCATCCCGGTGATGCTCTGGTTCCTGGGCTATGCCGTGTTCCTCAGCTATTTCGTGCCGCGGCTGCGCGACCGCTCGCGCGAGATGTCGGAGGTGCGCTCGGCGCTCACCGGCCGCATCGTCGACAGCTACACCAACATCCTGACGGTGAAGCTCTTCGCCCGGCCGAAGGACGAGGACGAGTTCGTGCGCGCCGCGGTGGACGACCATACCCGCACCTTCCGCCGGCAGCTCCGGCTGATCACGCTGTTCAGCCTGACGCTGACCCTGCTGAACGCCTCCATGGTGGTGGGGACCGGCGTGATCGCGGTCTGGCTCTGGATCGACGGCAAGATCCCGGTGGGCATCGTCGCCATGGCGCTGCCGCTCACCTGGCAGATCGCCAATATCGCCGGCTGGGTTGCCCAGAACGTCACCGCCATCTTCGAGAATGTCGGCGTGGTCCAGGACGGCATGCGCTCCATCTCCGTGCCGCGGCTGATGCCCGACAAGCCGAACGCCGCCACGCTCAAGGTGGAAAAGGGCGCCGTGCGCTTCGAGGATGTGCGCTTCGGCTATGGCACCTCACGCGGCGTGCTGCAAGGGATCAACCTCTCGATCGCGCCGGGCGAGCGGGTCGGCCTCATCGGCCAGTCCGGCGCCGGCAAGTCGACCCTGGTGAACCTGCTGCTCCGCTTCTACGAGGTGGAGGCGGGCCGCATCCTGATCGACGGGCAGGATATCGCCCTGGCAACCCAGGAGAGCCTGCGCTCCCACATCGCCATGGTGACCCAGGACACTTCGCTCCTGCACCGCTCGATCACCGACAACATCCGCTACGGCCGGCCGAGCGCCACGGATGAGGAGGTGGAGGCCGCGGCCCGGCAGGCCCATGCCTATGACTTCATCCAGACCCTGGAGGACTGGCAGGGACGGCGCGCGTTCGATGCCCATGTGGGCGAACGCGGGGTCAAGCTCTCCGGCGGCCAGCGCCAGCGCATCGCCATCGCCCGGGTGATCCTGAAGAACGCCCCCATCCTGGTGCTCGACGAGGCGACCTCGGCGCTCGATTCCGAGGTCGAGGCGGCGATCCAGGAGCAGCTCGGCGAGCTCATGAAGGGGCGCACGGTGATCGCCATTGCCCATCGCCTCTCGACCATTTCGCGCATGGACCGGCTGATCGTCCTCGACCATGGGCGCATCGTCGAGGAGGGGAGCCATGGCGATCTGCTGGCTGCGGGCGGGGCCTATGCGCGGCTCTGGCGGCGCCAGTCCGGCGGCTTCACCGATGCCGGCGAACCGGCGGATGAGGAGGGGACCCTCGGCCTCGACGCGGCGCTGGCGGGGCGGCCGGGCTGAGCCATACTCGCGCCGGTTGCAGCTGTCGGGGGTGGGCGCCTCATGGCGAGCAAGAAACCTGCGACGTCACCTGTTGCCCCGCCGCAGCGCGCCGTGCTCTCGCGGATCGAGGTGCTCGGCCTCATCCTCTTCGTCCTGGGGTTTCTCTTCGCTTTGCCGGCGCTGAAGGACACCTATTCGGGCGCCGTCCTGTCGGGCAAATGCGAGCACGATCCGAAGCCCGCGGCTTGCGAGCGGCCACAAATCGAAGTTTTCGGCGGCGGCTTCGCCTGGCCGAAATAGAGCGAGCGGCATCGCAAGCCACACCCGCTCCTTCGCAGCAATCTTCTCACACGCGATGCGCGAGGAATTGGGGCGATATTCGGCCCTGAAAAGGCAATATTCAGCAGCAGGAACGAAACCGATCGTCGGGTCTTGAAAGGTGTGGAGCGCGCATCAGGTTGAGAGATGCGGCGCGGTCCTGAGCCGCCCGGGGATCGGACCATGAAGTTCGCGAAGACTGCGTCGCGTTGCGTTTACGGCTTCGCCGCGGTGGCTTCCGCGGCGTTTTTTCTGGCGGGGGCGATAGAGCCACCCGGCGCGCCGCCGAATCTTCCGCGCCGGGTCATGCACACCGCCTGGATGGCCATCGAGCCGGTCATCGCGCCGATCCTGCACCAGCCATCCTCCACGCCACCCCCGACGCCGAAATTTGCCAGCACCGCGATCGAGGAGCTTCCGACGACCCCGCGGGCGGCGATATCGACCACGGGCCCGAGCGCGCCTCCGGCTGCATCCGGCACGGGCGGGGCGGCCCAGGCGGCGGCGACGCCGACGGGCAATACCCCGGCGCCCTCGGGCCCGACCAGTTCCTCTCCGATAGCCTCCCACCCTTCACCCGACCAAATGACGAATGCGGGGCCACCGGAGGCCGGCGGCGGGCGCGGCTCGGCCGAGCTCAAGACTTCGGAGATCGTAGGTTCGACGCGGCCGAGCGCCGCGCTTGCAAGCCACGCGCCAGGCTCCGCGGCCGCTGCCCAGGCGGGATTGGGAAGCTCTTTCAGTAGCCCTGAAGGGGCGGCGGCTCCGGCCGCCGGCGGCATTGGCACAGCCGGCAGCGCTCCCGGCGGCAACTCATCGAGCGTGGCAAACAACGCTGCGGCAAACAGCAACTCCGCGAGCCAGGCGAGTTCCGGCAGTGCCAGCGCGAGCGGATCAGGGGGCAGTCCTGCCGCGAGCGGTGGCCCCGGCGGCGGGCCCCCGGGTGGCCCGGCTGGCGATGCAGCGGCCAATGGCCCGAGCAGCGGGCCGGCGGATGCAAGCGGAACAGGCGGCAGCCCACCTCAACACGGCAGCGCGTCCGGCAGCGATAGCAATGGCACGAACGCCGGCCCGGGCGGTAACGCTACGGCCGAGAATGACGGCGGAAGCGGCGGCCCGAGCAGTGGAAGCGCCGGCGGCAGCGGCGCTTCCGGTGACGACAGCCCGGGAAACAGCGGCGGGAGCCCCGGCAAGAGCCATGGCGGCGGCCCGGCCAGCGCCGGTGCTTCGGGCGGCGACGATTCCGGCGCCGGTGCAAGCGCTGGCGATTCGGGCAGCAGTGCTGCAGGCGGGGACAATTCCGGCGGCAGCAGCGCGGGTGGCAACGGCGCCGGTCCCGCAGGCGCGGATACGGGAAGTGCCGGCGCCAGTGCCTCTGACAACCCCGGCGGTCCCGGTCCTGGCGGCGCCAAGCATAACGGCGGTCCGGACGGGCCCGGCGGCGGCAGCGCGGGTGGCGGTGGTCCCGGTGGCGGCGCTGCAGGCGGAGATGACTCCGGCGGCAGTGCCGGTCCGGGAGGCTCCGGCGCGGGAAGTGCCGGCGACGGCAGTTCCGACGGAAGCGGTGCGGCGGCAGGCAGCAATTCCGGCGGCGGCGCTCCGAGCGGCGGTGGTCCGGCGGCGGGTGGCTCGAATGGCAGCGGCTCCGGTGGAGGTGCTCCGAGTGGCGGTAAAGCCCATGGCAATGGTGACGGAGCCGGCGGCTCCGGGGATGACAATGGAGGCGCTGGCGGTTCCGGCGGCAATGCGACAGGCGGAGACGGCTCCGGCGGCGGTGGAAGTGCGGGCGGCAACGGTTCGAGTGGCGGCGGCGCCGGCAACGGTCCAGGCGGTGGCGGAGGCGGACCCGCCGGCGGTCCGAGTGGCGGCGGTGCGGGCGCTCCGGACGGCGGCGCTCCCGCTGCGGGCGGTTCGGATGGCGGCGCCTCCGGCGGAAGCCACGGGAAGGGCGGCAAGGCCCATGGCGGCGATGGTGGAGCGGGCGGCAGCGGTGCGGGCGGCGGCGGCGCGGGTGGTAGCGGTGCCGGCGGCGGTGGCGGCGGAGGCAGCGGCTCGGGCGGCGGTGGTGCGGGCGGCGGCAGCGCGGGTGGTAGCGGTGCCGGCGGCAGCGGCGGCGGTGGCGGCGGAGGCAGCGGCTCGGGCGGCGGTGGTGCGGGCGGCGGTAGCGCGGGTGGTAGCGGTGCCGGCGGCTCCGGCGGCAGCAGCGGTGGTAGCGGCGGCTCCGGTGGCGGCGGTGCCGGTGGGAGTGGAGGTGGCAACAATTCCGGCGGCGGCAGCGGCGGTGGCTCAGGCGGAGGCGGAGGCAGCAGCGGTGGCAGC
>Ga0126378_10004745_pt1 | contig 10435 bp, 14 predicted proteins | sample PanSoiMetPlot_23_FD_92587 | JGI IMG/M metagenome (GOLD analysis project Ga0126378, IMG submission 92587) | Tropical forest soil microbial communities from Panama - MetaG Plot_23 | ecosystem: Environmental > Terrestrial > Soil > Tropical forest > Bulk soil | place: Panama | collected 2016-02-17
TGAATGGCGGCAAACGTTGACTAAAGACTGCAAAGAGAAGGTAAATCCGACTACTCCCATTTAGCTAGATCTTGCTGATTCCCTGCGATTTGTCTCGGCTCCGGCACAATTGTGATTAAATCAAGTACAAGGCTGTTACCCGAAATGTTGGAGGTTCGAATCCTCCCCGGGGAGCCAATCCCATGCTATGAATCATTTGAGCGACGCGAGAAGCATCGTCCGCCGTAGCGAATGTTTGCAAATCCAGAGTTTTGCTCGTTGCGAAGCCTTTTATTGTGAATGATGTAGTTTGTGAGGAGAGCATTCGGCTACTACGCCGAAAGGCTTGCGTGTCTTCCGAGCACGACGCACTCTGAGAGTTTTGCAGCCTGGCTGATACGAAAGTATCGTCCTAATTCCCGTCCAATTGTTCATCTCCACGCAGGCGGTTTCCTAAATAGGGGCGTCGGTTCCGCTTATGACCAGGGCTGTTCGATCGCACGCTCAGACTGGTGTCATAAGAACGCTTTTCCAGGTTTCCAGGCGCGATGCCTGTTGTTTTGTCTCCCGAATAATCCATGCTAAGTCCGCACTTGGGTTGGCAAAGAGTACTCAGCTTCTCGCGTGAGTTCCACCAGTTTGGCGGCTTGGTCCCAGACTGTCCTGGCCTTGCTTTCGTCGCGCGACTCCACGGAAGAAGGAATCTCCTTGAATCCGTCAAAATACGCGCCGCTGACGCTCGAATATTTGACATCGATCAACAAACCGCCCAGCGCTTGTGCGGCTTCCTCTTCGGTGGAACGATGCGAACCCATGAAGGTCACAAACCAGTTGCTCATCATGATTAGTTTCAAGACTGGACTCATGCCTCTTCCGGCCTGCGTAGTGGGCACAACGCCGGGCGACCAGGAATTGACGGTAATTGGTTTCCGCGCCTTTCGGAGTCTTCGGTCGAGTTCATAGGCCGTCATCATGGCGTACATCTTCGCGGTGGCGTAGCGAGCCATGGGCTTCAACTTGGCCGCCGTGCCAATGCCGCGAGCCAGGTCCTCGACGGGCCCGTATTTCGGAGGCATCAATCTCCCCATTCTTGTCGCTGCAGGGTCGTGCAGATCGCTCGAGACGAAAACAATGCGCGCTGGCGCAGCCATCCGATTGACCAGCAAGTTGGCAAGGAGGAAGTGACCGAGAAAATTCAGCTGGAACGTTCGCTCAAAGCCATCTTCCGAAAACTCCACGGACTTCGCTTTCACGTTGATGCCGCCGGCATTGAGAATGAGTCCGTTCAAGGCGGATACTTGCATCGTGTCCAAGGTTTCTGACACACGGCGAACAGACGACAGAGAAAACAGATCGAGCGGCACGAACGCGAGACGCGCGGTGGGATGCGTTTTCTTAATCGCGGCAATGGCCGCATTTGCTTTTGCGTGGTTACGGCAGGCAAGCAGAACATGCCAGTCGGGACGTGCACCGAAAAACTTCGCGGTCGCGAAGCCAATTCCGACGTTTGCCCCGGTAATCAAGACGGTTTTCATGGCCTGGCCTCCGATTGTTTGCTGAATTGGATTTGCAACAGCAGCCCCGCGGCATTAAGAATCAGCAAAACGGCTTCGACAATGGTGATGAAGCGTTGATTGCCCATGGCGAGCGTCGTGCCGTCATGCATAAAACCGAATACACGCGTGACAAGTGCCGCTGCCATGAAGAACGCCAGCTGCAAGTGTCCCAGCCACAGCCGGGCTTTCGAAGAAAGGAAAGTCACAAGCATGATGAGCAGGGTTAGGGTAAATGCGCCGAGAACTCGAGTGTCCGTAAACGCCTCAGGCGTGTTAAGGGTTGTGCCAGCGATCGCATGCTCGGGATTCGTGAAGTAGCGAAGGCTGATCGCAGTAAAGACAATCACCGGCGGAAACATCACGAGCCGGCTCAGCCATGGAGCGAGCCGCCAAAACCCTGTCATTGTCTCCTGGTTTGGTCTTATGGAAGCTGTACCGATTGCCATGTCATGCCTCCCGTGAGGCCCAAGCGGCCTCGTTGTTTTCTGCGCTGAAATTCCTGGCCGTCCCTTGTTCTTGAAAGCTCCATAGCATTTCGGGATGCCGCAACCACGCGCCCACCCAAGCAAGAGTCATGAAGATGGCGGGGCCGCCGGCGTCTCCTAACTGTCCGGCCTGCACGTGGGCACAGATGGCGCCACCGAGGAATGCTGAAAGGAACAGCAAGCCAAAGGAACGAGTCTTGGGATAAGCGAACAACAAGGCGCTCACAATCTCGAGTGCCGCAACCAGCGTGAGCTTTCCACCGCCAAATCCCAATAAGGTCATCTTGTGAACGACACCCGGGACTTGGGCGAATTTGACAAGCGAACTCCCCGCGAGGCCCAAGGCCGGCAGAAACATGAGAAGGTTTCCGGCTATGGAGCGAGCCCGGCCACTTCCACCGCTGTTCGTCATGGTACGATCCTCCTTTAATTAGCTACTGTACGGTATCGTAGCGCGACATAACAGTATCGGATGCAGTGAACGGCAATCGGTTAGCATGAAATTTTGGTTATTTTGAAGAGATTTGGCCCCTGCTCACACGTCATTTCAGGTTGCTCACATCATGCTTAGAGTGCTTGAATCGTGATTCGATTTTTGCAGCTTTTCAGTCGCCTCCCTTTTCTAAAAGGAACGTATGTTATTTTTGCCCCCGAATTCGTTGCCAAGTCGCAGTCGGAATGCGCTACTGTATCGTAGCGACGCCAACCGGGAGCTAATCAGGAGAGGCGACAGGGTGAAGCAAAGGCGAACGAGAAGGTCACGCGGGCAGACCGACGAGCGAGTCGAGAAATCCAAGAGAGTCGTCCTGGCCACTACCTACGAGCTGCTTACGAAATCTGGGCTGAGCGGGGTCAGTGTCGATGAGGTCTCTCGGCGCTCTGGTGTTGCCAAAACGACCATCTACCGCCATTGGCCTTCCCGCGAGTCCCTGCTCCTCGATGCGTGCTCCCAGTTGAGAACCAGACCGCAGGATCCGAACACTGGAAATGTGAAAACTGATCTCGAAGCTCTGGCGTGTGGCGCGGCCATGCGGCTTCAGCAACCCTGGGCCACAGTAATGCCGTCGATTGTTGACGCGGCCGAGCGCGACAAGGACCTGGCGGTGCTTCAATCACAGATTCACGCCCAAATGCGCGGCGCCTTTGTAACAGCAATTGAACGCGGAAAGGAGCGAGGCGAACTGGCGCGCTCGCAGGACCCGCGCGAATTAGTTGCCTCGATTCTCGGTCCCATCCTGTATCGGCGTTTCTTCTCCCGCGAGCGGCTTGACGAAGCCTTCGCGAAAAACGTCGTCGATCGCGCCCTGCGTAAAAAGGATTGACCTTATGCTGGTATAGGACGACTCGCCAGGGCGAGTGCTCGGCGGACTTGGTACTCGTTACGGCAGAGGTAAGGGTTTCAAGTCCTGGGTTTCAGTCCTGAACGCGACACTTGTTGTCGCCTGTATGTCAGGCCGTGACTACCGCTGGGAATCATTTGTTTCCTGATTCATCCGCGGGCTCATTAGCAGTTCGGCTTTCCGATGCCGTGGCAGAGCATCCGTGTCGAGGGCTCGCGGAGTCCTTCTGTGCTGAGATTCTCGCCGAACATGCCCCAGGAAAATGACACGTCGAGCAGCTCTTGCCGCCAGTAGGCGTAATGCTCGACCGGATAGGCATAAACCGCTTTTTCCTCTCCGCCGTGTACCGTTAGGTCGGCCTGGCGGTCGCTTGCAAGATTCAGCTTGTCAATCATCACAGGGCCCTGCGTGGGTTCCTTGAAGATCGCCGTCTGGACGGTCATACCCTTCCAGAGAACCTCGCGAGGAATTCCAACGTTCACAGAAACGAGCTTGATATGTGCTCCCTCGAATCTACGGCACGGAAAGTCAGACCGCTCGCTCAGTTTTGTGACTGAATCCTGCGGACATCCTTGAGACCGAATGCCTTTCCCCCTATTCCCCAAGACCCCCTAGCGATTTCTTCGATCACGACCCAGGTATTGCCGCGCAACTTCTCCCCGACAAATCGGATGATCGCTTCCGTCACCCGGTGAATCAGATCGGCGGCTTGTGCTTCCGTCAACTCACCTTCAAACATTTTGATCGTGCAAAGTGGCATGGTTGTCCCTCAAAATCCCTACGCCGTTTACTGTGCTCATTTTGCTTTTGCCGCGCGGTGTGCGAACCAGGCGATTGCGAAACCTACGAAAATTGCATGCCCAATGACGCCGTTAAGAAACAGCCCGACAGAAAACGGACTCTTGGGAACGGCGGAAAGAGGTAAGACGAAATAGTTCATGACCAGATACACCGCTACGCCGTAGGTGAGGCCCCATTTCACCGGATGAATGTGAAGCGTCGCCAGCTTGAGGCTGGCTCCGTAGTAGATCGCAGCAACCGCGAACGCAATAAAATAATGAAGCACGGCACCAAGCGCCGCGCTCTTGAGCCCGCCCTGGAACGAGGCGACTCCGAGCAGTCCGCTGGCTATGTACTGCAACACTTGGATGGGGTTCATGCCCTTGAACCCAAAAGCAACGACGCCGTCCACTGCGTCCAAGGTGCCGGCCGACAATCCGCCCAAAACGATAGTGTCGAACACACTAGGTTTTCGGGTTGCACTGCTTGTATTCCGATCCGTCATTTTTGTTCTCCTTACGATTTCTTTAACAAACTCTTTGAACCGTGACTGCGTGGCACACGAATGCTGCTCATGCGCGGAGCGCGCGACCAGGCATGACGCAAAAATTGAATTCAGGCGCTGATCGCTGCCGCGGTGATCAGGTCGCTGACTGCGTCAGGCTTTGAGGCCAAAGGGGTGTGGTCCACGGGCAAGGAAACAACCTTGGACTTCATTCTTGCTGCCGTAAATCGCTGCGTCTCGGGAGATACCATGAGGTCTTTTTCCGCGATAAGAAACCAGGTCGGCTTTTCTCGCCACGCCGGCATGGTCATCGGCTCTCCGAGACACTTCAGCGCAATAGGCTTTTGCGTTGCCGCCATGAGGGCAGTTTCTGGTGCCGATGCATCCGGTGCGACGGCACCGCGAAAAGCATCCACGGTCAGCCAGAGGAATCCATCTGCATCAGGCTGCAATTTGGGCGCGCTCGGGTGGGGAGGCACTCGGTGAAACACATCACCAACGGTTTCTCCCTCATCCGGAACCACTGCGGCGATGTAAACAAGCGCCTTCACATGCGGATTGCCGGCGGCAGCCGCGGTAATTACGGCTCCGCCGTAAGAGTGTCCCGTCAAAACAACGGGCCCTTTTTGCCTGAGCAGCACCTTCTTTAATACAGCCACATCATCAGTGAACGAAGTCAACGGGATCTGGGCAGCCACGACATTGAAGCCCTTCCGTTGCAACTCCTCGGTCACTTTGTTCCAACTCGAACCGTCCGCCCAGGCGGCGTGCACCAGGATTACGGTGGTGTCTGTCTTGGCACTGTTCATGATTTCTCGTTTCCTTTCTTTGTGTTTCGCAAGCGTTTGTGTACTTGATTTCGAGAGCGGATGGGGCGTGCGAGCCATTGCACGCCCCACGAAGGGCTCCCACAGGCAGTCCATCGATTTATGCGGTGGTCGCTTTTGAGGCTACTCGGCGGCCGAGGAAGTCTCGAATAGCACCGGCAATTTCTCGGTGATGTGTCTCCAACGCGAAGTGGCCCGTGTCGTAGAAACGCACTTCCGCGTTGCGGTTGTCGCGTTTGAAGGCCTCTGCGCCGGGGGGCAGAAAGAAGGGATCATTTTTGCCCCACACAGCCAGCAGCGGAGTCTGCTTCGAGCGGAAATACTCCTGGAATTTGGGATAGAGTGCGACATTGCTGGCGTAGTCGAGAAACAGGTCAAGCTGAATCTCGTCGTTGCCGGGACGGGCAAGAAGCGCGGAGTCGAGCTGGTAGGCTTCGGGCGCCACGAGAGATTCATTCTGAACGCCATGGACGTACTGCCACTTGGTTGCCTCAGGCTTCAGGAAATCGCGCAACGCAGCACGGTTTTCCGGCGTCGGTTCTTTCCAATATTTCTGGATAGGATTCCAGCCTTCGCTCAGACCCTCTTCGTAAGCGTTTCCATTCTGGGAGATGATGGAAGTGATTTGTTCGGGATGAGCCAACGCAAGCCGCAATCCCACTGGCGCACCGTAGTCGAAGACGTAGATTGCAAAGCGTGTGAGGCCAATTGCCTGCGTGAAATTACCGATGATTTTGGCTAGGTTCTCAAACGTGTACCGAAAATGCTTCCGGTCGGGAGCATCGGAGAAACCAAAACCAGGGAGGTCGGGCGCAACGACATGGTAGGTGTCCGCGAGGGCCGGAATCAGGTTGCGAAACATATGCGATGAGGTCGGGAAGCCGTGTAGCAAGAGGATGGTTGGAGCGGCTGCGGACCCCGCTTCGCGATAGAAAATGTTGTTGCCGTCCACGACGGCATGTTTGTAGCTGATCATCTAAGTCTCCTTTTGAGGTTTTGGAAGCCCGGCACGGTCAGGCACCTTGTTGCGCTTCCAGACCATCTGATGTGCTAACCGATAAAAGGTTTCATTATCGGTGTACAATTATTTTGGGGTTTGGGCATGAACAAGACAGCGAGCCGGTCCGATTGGAAGGATGGCTTTCTTTTCGTGGGAAACGAGTTGGTGCTGGATTTCGTGAACACGCGACCGGTCCAGGATGGTGAGCCGATGGAACTGCTCAGAGACTTCGGCGCCGTTTTACTGTGGTTCCAGGCCGCTGACCTTCTAAATGCGGAGCAAGTGGCCAATCTTAAGCGTCGGTGGGAAGGAACGGCCGCAGGGCGGAAGGCGACGGAGGCCCTCAAGGATCTTCGCGAAAGACTGAGATCTGAGATCATCTCTTGGGAGGGAGGTCGCGGTATTCGCAGCTCAACGATCAACGGACTAAACGGATTAATGGGTATCCACCCGATGCTCACAAGACTTGCAACGAACGGATCTACCTATTCGACGAAGTTGTGGTTTGCAGTCCGCGAACCTGCAGATTTGTTTGCGCCATTGGCACACAGAGCGGCGACATTATTTGCAAGCGGGAATCGCAAACGCATCCGCAAATGTGACAATTGCGTGCTCCACTTTCATGACACCAGCAGGAAGGGTACGCGTCGCTGGTGCAGTATGCAGCTCTGTGGAAATCGCCTGAAGGTTTCAGCGTACGCAGCTCGCCGACGCGAGCGGAAGTATACGTAACGAGACATCCTTCCTTTTTGCACGACAGTCTTTCTTTTCACCTGGAAAATTCTGTTGCCATCATATCGTAGTGCGATATTGTTGGTGAGCGAGATCCCTCCTGAAACCGAAAACCAGGAAATTCAGCGCGTTCGCACTTAGGGGCATGATCCTGAAGAATGCTGGACGCCAGCGGGAACGGCAACTCTGAAGACCATCTCCAACTACCTAGACCACATTTCACCCACACCTCTCGATCAAGCCTTCGAGGCAGAGAAGGTTCGGTGAGGGCAGAGCAGGCCGGGCCTCTGAGGCCCGGCCTGATTCTCCGCCAAGAGACAAGCGAAGATGCTAGAGAACAAGAATCTCTACGATTCTACGCCGGTGGGGCGCACTTACATTGAGCAACCGGGTGTTTTTGGCCCCGCTCCATGTCCCGGAAGTTGGCCCTTAACTATGAGAGCGCCCAAGTCGAACTCAAAGTTATGGAACTGTTCCGATTCGCCGATACGTTGACGCGACACCCAGCGGACATGGAGAAATCCGACGTCGAGCGTCTCCGAGAGGCTGGCTGGACTAGCGAGGCCATCCTTGAAACAGTTCTCGTTGTGTCGCTCTACGCGTGTGCGAATCGCTTCTCGGCAGGAGTCGGTCTCGTCGCAGACTTCTAGCAAAGAGGAGCCGCATTCCGCCAAAGAGTTTGCATGCGGCTCCTCACTATCTATGATCTAGCTAACGAGCTGTGATCCCCTGAGAACCAGACGGTAGTCCGCTAGCGCTAGCAACGGGCGTTAGGTCGCCATCGGCCCCAAGTTGAAAGCCTGCTAGCGTCCCGTCCGCATTGCGGACATAAATGAATCGGCCGTCTACGGTGAAGGCCATGTCGAGTGGAACGTTGGTCGTGGCGGCTATAGCGTTGAGCAATGCCAGATTGCCGTCTTCCGTAATCGTGTAACTGGAAATCGTATGGCTCGCTGAATTCGCGGAAAACGCAAATCGCCCATTCCCAGGTGCGACCGCCCAGCACGCTGCTTTTCCTCCGTTAGCTAGAGCCGGGGAAACTAGATCCACAGTTCCGTCATGTACCTTGTAGGAAGTCAGGGCTGAGTCGGCGGCATCGGAGACGACGGCTAAGTCGTCGTGGACGAAAACAAACCCAAAAGGCGTGCCTCCATTGGAAGGAATAGAAACACCAGGTTGCGCTACTCCGCTTTCGTTGACCGTGAAAGTGTCAATGAGATTGGTCCCTTTTTCCGTAACCATCAGCACGCTTCCATCCGGGCTGAACGACACTTGGGCTGGACTGGCCGATGCGCCACCGGGCAGATTTTGGCTTGAACCAGCAAGAGGTATCAGGTGATTCGTGGCCGGCTCGATGGCAAAGCCCGAAATGCTCGGTGTTCCGCCGGCGTTGACGACATAAACGAGATTGTCTCGCACCGTCACACTAACCGGCATCGTGCCGCCCGACCAAACGGTGCTAAGGAGAATGAGCTGATCCCCCGATACCGCAAAGGCCGACACAGAATTGCTGCCCGCATTAACTGCGAAAAGCATTCGATGATCCCCGCTAAGGACGAGCGAGCCCTGCGAGCCCAAAGGGTCGGCTCCGGTTCCAGCGCCGCTTCCGCCCGTGGCAAAACTGTTCACGAAATTAAGGGTTCCTGATGTTTCGCGATGAAAAACCATCACCGAGTTACCGGAGGACTGGTTCGTTAGGACGTAGACGTCTCCCGTACGACCCTGAGCGTCTGTGTCCTGAGAGAAAAAGATTGGCAGCGCGAATCCGGTCGCTGCCAACAGGACTGACTTGAGATGAGATTTGCAAAAAAACATTACTCCCCTCCATTTTCGATGTATCCGCCGCCGGAGCCGAGAAGCCGCACCTTATTGCTCCAATACGTCCGGGCCTGGCGAGAGACAAGTGCCGCGGCTCCTCAAACCTCTAGCCTTGTTGGCCCTGCCTCGTCTTTTTATGTCGCCACCCAGCAGAAAATCCCCCTCAGTTCCTCACAGCTTTTTGCCCTCTCCGCAAAATCTTGATTTGCTTTAGCAGTCAGTTTCCGTTTTACATGGAGGGTGTCCGGCCAGACCCAGGAGATGCATGCACAGGTTTCTTGCTCCAGTCGCTTTTTTTCTGTTTTGCCTGCCTTCGATGACATTGGCTCAGTTCTATGCTGGCGGATTGGGGGGCTTGGCGATTCTTTCAGCAGACGGGAGGTCCTTAATCACGCCACAGAGCGCGTCCTTTTCGCTCTACAAGCCGGAGAATGGAGCTTCCCTCAGCCTTTTTTTCGGGCGGCACTTCAACGACTATCTCAGTCTTCAAGCAGACTACAACTGGAATGCTAACGACCTTACGTTGAGTGCAACCACGACTTCTCCACAGGGAGACTCGCTGTACCAGGAAGCTCGCAATAGTTCCGAGCAGGGCATTTTTGGTCAGGTCGTCGTATATTTTCGCGACCGCCGGAGCTGGGTGCGCCCTTATCTATCAGGCGGAGCAGGCGTAGTGCGCTTTCACAGCAAACAAGCCAGCGTCAATGCACTTAGCGGAACGCCGGCGCTTCCTCCAAAGGAATTCGTTTCTTTAGCTGCTTGCCTGCCGGTGGCCGTGGGAATTGACGTAACCATCCGGCACAAGTGGGCCTTGCGCTATAGTTTTCGGGAAACCATGCGGAGCAATCCCATCAGTGCGGTTTTGTCCCCCCCAGGTCAGAGAAACCTCAAGACCTATGAGAATCTTCTTGGGTTTGTTAGAAGCTTTTGAATTTCGGCGGATGACATCAACCCTTGTGGAAGGCCACATATGGGCAGCCTGGCCAGTAAATCGGCGGTTTTTCTAGGTTCTCTGCCAGAAACCGCGCGTGGCAAATGCTGCAAAGATTCCGGCACTTCATGTCTTCACCAACGGGCAGGATCGCCCACATATCCTCGAACACACAGAGCTCCCCGCCCGCCCCCTTGGTCTCGGTAATACTCAGCAAAGGTCCCGTTTCTTGCTGTCGCTTCACAAGGCTTGAGTAGATCTTGGATTTCAGCCGTGCGGAGGCCGCTGCAGGAGCCTCCTCCGGATACTCTGCTTTCTGTGCCAGTTGCGCGAACACTTGCTCTTCCTGTATTTGGTTATTCATGAGTCCACATCCTTCGAAACTCCTCGCGCGCACGCGCGAGCAGCCTCTCAATCGCTTTTTCCGTCTTGTTCGTCCTGGCTGCCATTTCCCTGGCAGAGCATTTATCCCAATAGCGCCA
>Ga0126378_10004746_pt1 | contig 10434 bp, 6 predicted proteins | sample PanSoiMetPlot_23_FD_92587 | JGI IMG/M metagenome (GOLD analysis project Ga0126378, IMG submission 92587) | Tropical forest soil microbial communities from Panama - MetaG Plot_23 | ecosystem: Environmental > Terrestrial > Soil > Tropical forest > Bulk soil | place: Panama | collected 2016-02-17
TCAGCAGCTTCGGCGCAGCGGACGATCACTGCGGGCCGCTTGTCAACCATGGCGTTCCATACGCGGCGAGCGTCATCGTAACCAGGGTCGTCCGGTGTAATTACCGCGCCCTTGATTTTGCTTTGTAAGCTGTCTGCATCCATCTTCACTTGAACTGCCATCTGAGAGAGCCTCCGTTTCGAGCATTTCTGATTGTGGCGTATTCAAAACAACAAGCATATCAGGCATAACTGCGTTCCGTGGGAGAGCGCCTGAGCGTTCCGGCGATGCGCTGTGCGAACCTGCGGGCACTTGCATGACGTCAACGGATTATTGGCTCTGATCGTAAAGGGACTCGCGACCGCCCGATGAGGTGCGGATTAGAATCGCACTGTGCTCACAATGCATCCCTCACCTAACATGCGAATTGCCGGAATAATCGGCGGCCTCGGCCCGGAGTCAACCATCGATTACTATCGCTCGATTATCGCGCGCTGTCGAGCGCGTGATCCGGAAGGGCGGTCGCCTCACATAATCATTAATAGTCTCGACGTAGATAAGGGCATCGCCATGCTCGACGCTGGACGGCTCGACGACTTAGCCGACTACATCGCCGCCGGTTTCGAGCGACTGGTCGGTGCGGGCGTCGATTTCGGCCTTATCGCCGCTAATACTCCACACCTGGTCTTCGAAGAGGTCCAGCGCCGCTCTGCCATCCCTCTCATAAGCATCGTGCGCGCCACTGCTGAAAGTGCCAAGGCACGCGGCCTGAAGAAGGTCGGCCTGTTCGGAACTGGATTCACCATGCGAGCCAGCTTCTACCCGGAAGAGTTCCAACGGGCTGGGATTGTCCTGGTCCCACCGAAGGAGCCTGAGCGCGACTTTATACACCGGAAGTACATCGGTGAACTGCTGAAGAATCAATTCCTGCCTGAGACCCGGATAGAGATCTTGCGCATTGCCCAGCGGATGCAAAGGGAAGAAGGCGTGGAAGCCATCGTACTGGCGGGCACGGAGCTGCCTCTACTGTTGCGCGAGTCCGGCGCCACGGAAATCGACTTTCTCGACACGACAACCATTCACGTCGAAGCCGTGGTCGACGAATTACTGCGTTGACGCTTGTCTGTCGTCAACAGACCACCACCTTGACGCCGTTCGTCATTTGTCAAAAGGTTCACAACCTCTTGACTCCCGTATGACAACTCCCGGAGAGCACTCCACTACTCTCCCTGTGCCGGTCAGGAAATTCCAACACAGAAAAGGGAGCACAGATGAATTCACGCAGATTCGTGTGGTTGATGGCGTTTGTGTCAATGTTGGGAGCCATAGCTGCAGCGCAGGTACCCAGCCATATCGCAATCCAGTCTGGTAATGGTGGATCGGTGATCGCACCCGCAGACCCAAATGGTTTCCTCAACATAGGACCATATGTTTGGATCAGTGATACGAAGGGGATCTTCAGCTACTTGACCGATCCGAACAATCCTGCGCCACTTGAGACCGGTATCTACAGTTTCAATCTCAACCCCAACTGGTCCATCGACAATAACGTGTGCTTGCCATTTTGCTCGGCCGGACAGGTATTTAAGCTCAACGACACTATCGCCTTTGTGGCGGCGTGGGACCACAGTCAGGGCGGCAGGAATGCAGGGCTGTGGATGCTCCAAATTCTCAGTCCTTTGCCGGATCCGAATACGTCGGTGTTTCCGTTTAATGGCGCCAGTAAGTTAGCGGCGAACAAAGGGCTCGGCGGCAATCAGCCCACGAGTCTTACAATCGGTCCCGATGGCGCGGCCTACTTCGGCAACTTGAAGAACAATAACCTGCTCAAGCTGCCGCAGCCTATGAATTTGGACCCGAACCAGAACGTGATTTCGGTAGGAGGAGTTTCATCGGCCAGGTCAATCTTCGCGCTGGCTTTCAATGGCGGCCAGCTCTACGCCGGTGCGAGTACCGGCTTCTACGTATTTGGCGCCAACTCGGACATTACGCAATGTGCCGGCAACCAAAACAACTGCGGAACGCCGCAGCTGCTGATGGGCGGGACCTCGGTGAACGGCGTGGCCGCAGACGGTCTCGGGCATGTGTACTTCGTTACGGCCGGCGGCTTGCTCAACCGCTACAATGTGTCCGCTCAAACCATAACCCAGGTGGATGCAGGGCTGCTCATCGAGGCTGGGCACAGCAGCACGCTCTCCTTCGACAAGGATGGCAATCTGTGGCTGGGTGAGCAGCCGGTTGCGGACCTTCCGGATGGAGGCCGAGTGCGCGTTTATCTCGCCGCCGACTTGGCGACCCTCCCCTAGCTGGAAGCGGCCCAAAAGCCAGGAGGAATCGAGACGCGCGCGAGGCGAGTCACAACAGGGTCCTGGCTCATGCTGTCTCGCCATTGGCCTGATCATTCCCCAGCGGCGAGGAATCGGAGCTGTATCGAGTGAAAATTCTGCGAGCGGCGAGAGTGCTTTCTTTCGTCGGTTTTAGTGTCGCGCCCCGTCAAGCTTGGAGGCGTTCTGAGTTTCGCTCCCATCCTTTGAGAATCAGGGATCGGCTCCGACATGATGAAGCCGATTGCCGCCCAATTGCTGGTGGGATGATTACATCTACAATTCAGGTTCTGATTCAATGACGGCTGGCAGCTGTCTTGTACAATCGCACTCTGATGCCGTCTCCGGCCGCAAACTCCAGCGCATCTCCCGGCTTTGGCGCGCGGCTATTCCGTATTCTGCGGCCTTCACATCAGCACTCTGCTTTCTCCGCCACATTACTGTTAATGGCTTCGGTCATGGCCTCGCGCCTGCTCGGCTACCTGCGCGAGATGTACATTGCGTGGGCCTTCGGCGCGGGCCATCAAACCGACGCCTACTTCGCCGCCTTTCAGATCCCCGACTTCCTCAACTACATACTGGCCGGCGGCACCGCGTCCATCACCTTCATCTCCATCTACACCCGCCACATCTCGCGTGACGACAATGCCGGCGCGCAGCGCGCCTTCGACTCAACGATCACCTTGATGAGCGGCATCCTATGTATCGGCACGGTGTTTCTGGAAATCTTCGCGCCGCAGCTGGTGCGACTGGTGTTCCCGAAGTTCTCCGCCGACCAGGTCGACCTGTGCGTCCACCTCACGCGTATTCTGCTGCCCAGCCAGATCTTCTTCTATGCCGGCGGCATCGTCTCGGCTGTACTGCTCTCCAAGCGCATGTTCCTCTACCCTGCGCTGAGCCCGGCGCTCTACAACATCTTCATCATCCTGGGAGGCGTGCTCGGCGCGAAGGCTTTCGGAATTTCGTCGCTGGCCTATGGCGCCTTGGCAGGCGCAGTCATCGGACCGTTCCTCATCAACGCCATCGGCGCGGCGCAGGGCGGCCTGCGCTATCGCCTCAGCTTCGATTGGCACAACGCCGGCTTCCTCGAGTGGATTCGTCTGTCAATTCCCCTGATGCTGGGCGTGTCGCTCGTCTCCGCCGATGACTGGATCCTGCGCTACTTCGCTTCTGGCGGAGTGGGTGACATCTCGCGCCTCAACTACGCCAAGCGCCTCTTTGCTGTGCCAATTTCCATCCTCGGCCAGGCAACGGGCCAGGCCTCGATGCCGTTCTTCGCCTCGCTCTGGGAGCAAGGCAAACGCAAGCTTTTTGCCGATACCGTCAATCAGACTGTCTACCGCATCTCGGCGGCATCGTTCCTCGCATCGGCGTGGATGATGGCCGCGGCCCTGCCCGTCATCGATCTGGCGTTTCGCCACGGGCACTTCACCTTTGCCGACGCACAGGAGACCGCAACCTATTTCTTCTGGTTCACGCTTTCACTCGCGCTTTGGTCGGGACAGGCGCAGTACGCGCGCGCCTTCTACGGCGCCGGCAACACACTTACGCCGATGATCGCCAGCACCATCATCGTCTTCGCCTCGCTTCCCGTTTACCGGACACTCTTCCACCTCGAAGGCGTGACTGGTCTCGCGATTGCCTCCGACATCGGCATCCTGATGCACACGGTTGTGCTGGCTTGGCTGCTGCACCAGAAGGGAATGGTGCTGTTGACCGAGCTGCCCTGGCTGGAGCTGATGAAGTCGTTGGCAGTCGCAATCTTCGCCGCAGTTGTCTGCGGACTGGTGAATCAAAAGGTTCTCGGCTATGAACGATATCGCGTTGCCCACACTTTCAGGGCTGACGCGCTGGCTTTGCTGGTCATCACCGGGGTTTGGCTCGCTATTGTAGCGATAGGTTTATGGGTCACGAAATCTAACCTGTTGCACGAACTCCGACGCGTCAAGTCGCGGGCCACAAGCACTCGCGCTCCTGAGCCCATGTCCGATGCCTCGTGAGTTTGCGAGTCCGGAACACCTGTACAAACACATTCAGAGCAGGTTTGAGCAATTAGGATTCGGCATGAAAAAAGCCCCGGCCTAGCCAAGAGAAGGCTACAACGGGGCACCCATCTTTAAGCGAAGCCGGCATGAACCCGAGAGCTGTTACTTCACGGCTACGGCCGGCTCCCCGACGCGCTTGGCGACCTTGAAGGTCAGCTGATGCTTCTTCTTATCGGCGTCGACGATGACGTGATCGCCATGCAGCACTTCGCCGTCGAGGATCTTCATGGCCAGAGGATCCTGCACCAGGCGCTGGATGGCGCGCTTCAGGGGACGCGCGCCGTAGTTCGGATCGTAGCCTTCGGTGAAGATCAGCTCCTTCGCCGCCGGCGTCAGCTCCAGCGAGATCTTGCGATCGGCCAGCAGCTTCCGCAAATCTTCCAGGCGCAAGTCGACAATCTTTGCCAGCTGCTCCTTGCCGAGCGGACTGAAGAGGATGATGTCATCCACGCGGTTGAGGAACTCGGGCTTGAAGTGCGCGCGCAGCGCTTCCATCACCTGCTTGTGCGACTCTTCCAGCCGCTCCTCGCTCGGCTCCAGTCCGAGATCCTGCAAGTACGCCGAGCCGATGTTCGACGTCATGATGATGATGGTGTTCTTGAAGTCGACCACGCGGCCCTTGCCGTCGGTCAGCCGGCCATCGTCCATGATCTGCAGGAAGACGTTGAAGACATCGGGATGTGCCTTCTCGATTTCATCGAAGAGCACGACCGAGTATGGCCGGCGGCGCACCGCTTCCGTAAGCTGCCCGCCCTCTTCATAGCCGACATATCCTGGAGGCGCGCCGATCAAGCGCGAGACGGCGTGCTTCTCCATGTACTCGGACATGTCGATGCGGATCATGGCGTGCTCGTCGTCGAAGAGGAACTCCGCGAGAGCACGCGCCAGCTCGGTTTTGCCGACACCCGTCGGCCCGAGGAAGATGAACGAGCCGATGGGACGGCGCGGATCGCTGAGCCCGGCGCGCGAGCGGCGAATAGCATTCGAGACGTGCTCGACCGCCTGGTCCTGTCCGATGACGTGTACCTTAAGCCGCTCTTCCATCGTGACCAGTTTCTTCACTTCGCCTTCCAGCATCTTCGACACCGGAATGCCGGTCCACTTGCTGACGATCTTGGCGACGTCTTCTTCGTCGACTTCTTCTTTCAGCATGCGGGACTGCTTGCCGTCCATGGCCGCGCTGAGCCTGGCGACTTCAGCTTCCATCTGCGGCAGCTCGCCGTACTTGATTTGCGCGGCGCGGTTGTAGTCGCCTTTGCGCGTGGCGTCCTGCTCTTGAAGCTTCCGCTGCTCGATGCGCTCCTTTAGCTCGCGGACTTTGGAGATGGCTTCCTTTTCCTGCTTCCAGCGAGCTTTCAGCGCGTTCGCGTTTTCCTTGATCTGCGCCAGCTCCTTTTCGACGACCGACAGCCGCTCTCGCGAGTTGGGATCGTCTTCGCGCTTCAGCGCCTGGCGCTCGATTTCCAGCTGCGTGGCGCGGCGCTCGAGCTGATCGATCTCGGTCGGCATGGAGTCGATCTGAATGCGCAGCGAGGCCGCCGCCTCGTCGATCAGGTCGATGGCCTTGTCCGGCAGGAAACGGTCGGTGATGTAGCGATGCGATAACGTTGCCGCGGCGACGATCGCCGAATCCTTGATGCGGACGCCGTGATGCACTTCGTACTTTTCGCGCAGGCCGCGCAGGATGGCGATGGTGTCTTCCACCGTCGGCTCGCCGATGTAGACCGGCTGGAAGCGGCGCTCCAACGCCGCATCCTTCTCGATGTACTTGCGGTACTCGTTGAGCGTGGTGGCGCCGATGGCGCGCAGCTCACCGCGAGCGAGCGCCGGCTTCAGCATGTTCGAAGCGTCGATTGCGCCTTCGGCGGCGCCGGCCCCGACCAGCGTGTGCAGTTCGTCGATGAAGAGGACGATCTGGCCTTGCGACTGCTCGATTTCTTTCAGCACGGCCTTGAGGCGGTCTTCGAACTCGCCGCGGTACTTCGCGCCGGCGAGCATCGCGCCCAGGTCGAGCGACACGACGCGCTTGTTTTTGAGCTGCTCGGGGACGTCGCCGGAGACGATTCGCTGCGCGAGTCCTTCGACGATGGCGGTCTTGCCCACGCCGGGCTCGCCGATGAGCACCGGATTGTTCTTGGTGCGGCGCGACAACACCTGCACCACGCGGCGCACTTCTTCGTCGCGGCCGATCACGGGATCGAGCTTGCCCTTGCGCGCAAGCTCGGTCAGATCTTTGGCGTAGCGCTCCAGCGCCTGGTACTTCGCTTCGGGATTCTGATCGGTGACCTGCTGATTGCCGCGGACGACGGTGAGTGCTCGCAGAATGTTGTCGTAGGTTGCGCCGCCGCTGCTCAGCATCTGCTGCGCGGGATCGCGCTTCAGCTTCGACATCGCAAGCAGCAGGTGCTCGGTGGAGACGTATTCGTCCTTGAAGTTGGACGCCTCCTTGAAGGCGGTCTCCAGCATTTGAGACGTAGCGTCGGAAAGGTGCGCCTGCGTGGCGCCGCTGCCGGAAAGCTTGGGTAGCTTCTGAATTTCCGCGATCGCCTGCGACTGCACGGCAGACGGGTGCAGGCCGACGCGCTCCAGCAGCGGGGCAACGATGCCTTCGTGATCTTCGACCAGCGCAGCCAGAATGTGTACCGGCTGCAGCTCAGGATTGCCGTGCTCGCTGGCGAGATCATTCGCGCGCTGCATCGCTTCCTGAGCTTTTACAGTTAATTTGTCCCAACGGATTGCCATGTCGTTACCCCAGCAATTAGCAATTAGTAATCAGCAATTAGTAAAACCAAAACCATTATGCAGCGAATCGTGGCCAGTGGTTTAGATTCGCGGGAGTGGGTTGTGGCTCGACCGCGAATCGAGGCTGGTTCTGGGCCTCTCTCTCTACGGCCAGAATCCACTGGCCACGATGGGCTGCGCAACTGACAACTGTGTTTGCTTCCGCCCCTCGGGGAGTTCCTTTCGGTAAACAAAAGGGAGGCACCCGCCTCCCCTTGAACTCCCCAGTTCGTCTGCCTCCAGGAAATTTCTCCCGAGGAGCGAAATCTGTTTCAGGCCGCGTGCGTCTTGCCGGTCGCCTGCGGTTCCTTCTTGCCTTCGATCGTCTTCTGGCCGACGTTCACCTTGATCTGCTTGGGCTTGGCTTCAGCCCGCTTGTTGACGCGGATCTTCAGCACGCCGTTCTCGTAATCGGCCTGAATGTCCTCGGTCGATACCGTATTGGGCAACGTGAAAGAGCGGGTGAAGCTGCCGTAACGCCGCTCCACGCGATGGAAGTTCTCTTCCTTTTCCTCCTTCTCAAACTTGCGCTCGCCACTCACGGTAAGCGTGTTGTTTTCGACCTTGATGTCGAGGTCCTTCTCGTCGATGCCGGGCACTTCCAGCTTCAAGTGGATGCTGTGCTCGTCTTCGTAAATGTCGACCGGGGGCACAAAGGATCCTGCGGTCAGCGACTCTTCGCGTCCACCGCCGTACTGCTCGTCGAAGAGGCGGTTCATGCGGTTCTGCAGTGAATTCAACTCACGGAAGGGGTCCCAACGCGTTAAAACAGTCATTTCCAATCCTCCAACTTCGGTAAATGAAACTTTGGGGTCTTACTGACCTGCTAACATATGGATGCCTTTGTTAGCGCATTAGAATCATAAAATATTAGTGTATTATTATCAATATAGGTTTTGCCTCCTTCTAGCAATGCGAGAGCAGGGAGCTCGAACCGGCCACTGTTCACTTAAGTTATTTATGGTTAATTAGTTACGACGGACTATTGTATCGCCGGGCGGGGCAGAACTTCTTGGCAAGCGCGGCCAATGATGAGGATTCAGCCGGAGCCTGGCCGACATGGGATCCTCGTCTACCCTGAAAAGCTCGGACTCGGCAGTCGAACCAGAAGATGTCCGAAGATGAGGATTCTGCTGTGGAAGTTCGTCAGGGTAGTACCTGACAGATGACGCATTTTAGGTACGCGGTCTCCGGCACGTTCAGCAGGACAGGATGATCGCGGGAGGCGCCGCGCTTTTCGACGATTCGGAGCTGGCGGCCGGAATCGGCTGCGGCAGAGCTCAGCATCTCCAGAAATTCCGCTTCGCTGACGTGGAAGGAACACGAGCAGGTGACGAGAACGCCTCCGGGGCGGAGCATCTTCAGCGCGCGCAGGTTGAGTTCTTTGTAGCCGCGAAGCGCGGTTGCAATGGCGCGCTTGGTTTTAGCGAAAGCCGGCGGGTCGAGCACGATCGTATCGTACTGGTGGCCCGCGGTAGCGTAGTCCTTCAGCAGATCGAAGGCGTTAGCTTCAATCCATTCAATCTCACCGCAGCGGTGCTTCTCGCGATTGAGCCGCTCATTCTGCTCGGCGACTTCGAGCGCCGGTCGCGAGGCATCGACCGCCGTCACGCTCTCGCACACGCGCGCGAGATGCAATGCGAAGCCTCCCTGATACGTGAAGACATCGAGCGCCTGGCCGTGTGCGCATCGCGCGGCAGCGGCGTAGTTCTCGCGCTGATCGAGGAAGGCGCCGGTCTTCTGCCCGCTGAGTGCGTCATAGTGAAAGCGAGCGCCGTTGAGCGTGAAGATTGTTCGGGGTCGATCACCCCGCGCGAGCCGCGATTCGCGCGGCTGAAGTTGCTCCAGTTCGCGGATGTGCGGATCGACACGCTCGACGATGCTGGCTGCGGAAAAACGCGCGGCGAGTGAATCGACAACGATCTGCCGGAGATCTTCGCGATCGAAGGCCTGGGTCAGCGCCTGGAGCGAGAGGACGTCGTTGTACTTGTCGACGATAAGGCCGGGGAGCAGGTCGGCTTCGCTAAAGATAAGCCGGTAGGAATCGGTATCATTCGCGATCTCTTGCCGGAAGGCGATCGCTGCTTCGATCCGCGCGCGCAGAAGATCCGGTAACGCCTGTTCGGTGATGTCGCCGGATCTCAAATGCCGGATCGCAATCTGCGAGGCGCTGCTGTAGAGAGCCGATGCCAGCCGCCGTCCACGCTCATCGCGCACCTGGACCAGCGCGCCGGAAGGAGCTTCGGCGGACCCGACGAGGTCGGAGCGGTAGATCCAGGGATGTCCGCTGCGCAGGCGGGCTGCGCCGCGGTGATTGACGGTGACTATGGGAATCGAGTTGGCCAAGGCGGTCCTGTCGAGAGCAAAGGTCCTATCGTACGCGAGTGGGTGGTGGCAGCCAAAGGCCACGGTAGAGGATGTTCCGCGGCAAGTTTTTGGGCCGGACTTAATTCCCATGCGACAGCCGGTGTGAAGACCGGCGCTGATCTTAAGCTGTTATTCTGATGTTTTTGGGAGAAGGCTTGTGGCTGAAACTGTTGCCGCGGAGAAGCGGCTTGCCGATTATCGTCCCAGTGATTTTGCAGTCGACGTCGAACTTTCCTTCCAGCTCGATCCGCGCCAGACGCGTGTCCATACGCTCTATCAAGTGCGGCGCGTAGGCGGCTACGATTCGCCTCTCGTGCTCGACGGCGTCGGTGTGAAGCTGGAGAGCATTGCCATCAACGGCGCGCCGCTTCCGCCCGGCAAATATCGGCAGGAACCGGAGCGGCTTATCATTGACGCGCCGCCGGCGAGGTTTACGCTCGAGATCGACACCGTTATCTCCCCGGAAGAAAACACCGCGCTGGAAGGGCTCTACATCTCCGGCGGGCGCTTCTGCACGCAGTGCGAGTCGGAAGGATTCCGCCACATCACGTACTCGCTCGACCGGCCGGATGTGCTGTCGCGCTTCCAGGTGCGCATCGATGCAGATAAGGAGAAGTATCCTACGCTGCTTTCGAATGGCGACCTCATCGAGGAGGGCGAGTCGACGGCGGGCCGTCATTATGCAATCTGGCGCGATCCGCATCCCAAGCCCTCGTACCTGTTCGCGCTGGTGGCGGGCTCGTTCGACACGATTCGCGACGAACACGTCACGCCCTCGGGCCGTCAAGTTCAGCTGGCAATCCATACCGATCACGGCGATGCGCAGCGTGCACTGTACGCAATGGATTCGCTGAAGCGCGCCATGGCCTGGGATGAGAAGGTCTTCGGGCGCGAATACGATCTGGGGCAGTTCAATATTGTTGCCGTAAGGGATTTCA
>Ga0126378_10004747_pt1 | contig 10434 bp, 8 predicted proteins | sample PanSoiMetPlot_23_FD_92587 | JGI IMG/M metagenome (GOLD analysis project Ga0126378, IMG submission 92587) | Tropical forest soil microbial communities from Panama - MetaG Plot_23 | ecosystem: Environmental > Terrestrial > Soil > Tropical forest > Bulk soil | place: Panama | collected 2016-02-17
CTTCGACTGCCCGCATGTCGGGCTTCGGTTGTCCATCTGCACGCAGGGGCTGAATACAGACATGGGTGGCCCCGGCCTTCAGCTGCGCCTCTATCCGATCGCGAATGTGATCCTCGGTGCCCAGGCGACGATAGCATCGACCAGCCGGTCGCTGCACCCGTTCTCAAATTCCTTGTCCACCCAGCCCAGTGCCTTGAGCGCATTGGTGTAGTTGGGAAGACGCGGCACGTAAGTCTTCATGTACGCGCGCGCCGCGGTGCGGGCCTTCGCCGCATCGGTTTCCAGGACAATTGCCTGCTCCACGCAGATCATCGGTTTGGGGCCGATTGCGGCACGCGCCTTGGCAGTATGCTCGGGCGGAACGAAGTAGGTATGCGTGCCGTTGGCCTGCGTCGCGCAAAGTTCGAGCATCTTCGGATGTAATGCGGCAATCACCACCGGCGCGGGTTCCTTGGGTCTGGGCGCCTGGTAGAGGGCGCTCTTCATCCTGGGAAGATATTCTTTCATGTAAGTGAAGGGCTTGTCGTAGGAATGTCCGCGCACGTTGCTTACCAGCGGTTTGTGGCTCACGCCGATTCCAAGCAGAAACCGCCCGCCGGAAAGCTCGGCAAGGGTATTGGTCGCCGCCGCCATCGTAACCGGGTCGCGAGCCCAGATATTTGCGATTCCGGTCGCCAGTATCAGGCGTTCGGTATTGGCGAGCAGATAACCGCCGTGCGCAAATGGTTCGCGGCCCAGAGCCTCGGGGATCCAGTGCGTGTGATAGCCGAACTTTTCCAGCTTCTTTGCAAAGTCGACCGATTCAGCAGCCGTCATCCCTTCAAAGAAGAACCAGGTGCCAACTGTTCCAATATCCATGCCGCAACAAGTAACCCGATGGACCATTTTGGTACAAGCGCAAGAGCGTCTCGGGATTTTCGCAGGTTCGTGCAGATTGAAGCCGCCATGCGCTCAACCGCCAGAATCCGGATAGACGGCGCGCCGGGTCGATTTGTGGGCCTTCCCGAGAGCGCGATAGATTAGCGCGCACAAATCACACGAGAGGAATCGCATCATCATGAAACTAGGCTTGATGTTTGCTAATTCGGGTCCCTTCGCAAATCCGCAGCTCATGGCGCATCTCGCGCAAGCGGCTGAGCGTTTTGGGTTCGAATCGATCTGGACCGTCGAGCACGTGGTCATTCCGCAGGATTACCAGTCGCCCTACCCGTACTCGCCAAGCGGCAAAATTCCCGGCTCCGAGGACGTTCCGATTCCGGATCCGCTGCTGCCGCTGGCCTACGCCGCAGCAATCACTAAAACCCTGAGGCTCGGCACCGGCGTGATGATCCTCCCGCAGCGCCATCCGCTCTACGTGGCGAAGGAGGTCGCGACCCTCGATGTGCTGTCGAACGGCCGCGTGATTCTTGGAATCGGGAGCGGCTGGCTCAAGGAGGAATTCGACTCGCTTGGGCTCGACTTCCATCAACGCGGCGCGCGCACCGATGAGGCTATCAAGTCATTGCGCGCCCTGTGGAGTCCCGAGGCGGCGTCCTCGTTTCACGGCAAGCACTTCAGTTTCGGGCCGGTCAAATGCTTTCCCAAGCCGGTCCAGAAGGACGGCGTCCCGATAGTGATCGGCGGTCATTCGCCGGCCGCGGCCAAACGCGCCGGCCGCTATGGCAACGGTTTCTTTCCGGCCATCGTAGAGCCCGACAAGCTCAAGGAGCTCTTCGCCATGATGTCGGCGGAAGCGAAAAAGGCGGGACGTGATCCCAAGCAAATCGAATTGTCATGCATGGGCCGCGCCAAAGTCGACTCGCTGAAGGCGCTTCAGGACATTGGCATCGAACGCGTGGTCGTACCACCGCCGGCATACGATCCGGAGGGCATCACGCGCGGGCTGGAAAAGATAGCCAACGAAGTATTGTCCAAAGTCTGAGGGGAAATTCCGCGGTTTCCTGTGATCGCGATCAGCGTGAAAAAGAAAGTGCATCATCGTTCTGTCCGCCGCCCGCGCGCCAGCCGACTGGACCAGGCGGAACGCCGCGCCCAATTGCTGCGATGCGCGATGCGGGTGTTTGCGCGCCGCGGCCTGGGTGCCGCGCGCCACGCAGAAATCGCCAAAGAAGCGGGCGTCTCGGTGCCGGCGGTGTTCTTCTATTTTCCGACCCGCCAGGAATTGGTAACGGCGGTGCTCGACGAGGTGGATCACTTCCTGATGGAGATGGCCGAAGAGCTCCATGCCAGCGAGGGGCCGGCGCCCGAGATTTTACTCGCCCATGCGCGCGCCTTCGCCGCATCGGTAGATACGCACCCCGACTACGCGCGAGTGTGGCTTGACTGGAGCACCGCGATTCGCGAGGAGATGTGGCCCCGCTATCTCGAGTTCCAGGAGCGCATCGTCGCCGTGCTGGCGCGGACCATTCGCCGCTGGCAGAAGGAGCGTGGCGCCGCAAGCGACGTGGATATCGACGACGACGCACGCCTGATGGTCGCGGCGGCACACATGGTGGCGCAGATGAAATTCACGCGTGTGCCCCCCGAGAAACTCGATCACTTCCTGCGCACGCTGGTAGGCGCGGCGCTGGGCCATCGCATTTGATCGAGAGGCGGCAGACTGTGCGGATCTGACCGGTGAATTTTCCCGAAAATCTGCCTCTTCCCCGATTCCTGATCAGCGAGGGTCATTCGGCAGCCGGCGTTCGGTGAAGCCGATAACCATCCCGAAGGCCTGCTCGGGCCCCAATGCGATGGAGGCCGTTCCATCGGGCTCGGGGCGGAGCTGTTTTGATTTGAGAAACTCCGTGGCTCTTGCAAGATTGCTAGTCTTGAAGGTTAGCGCGTGAATGCCCTCGCCGTTGCGTTCGAGGTCCTGAGCTTCGCGGCCGGTGGCGGAGATCGGCTGCGTAAGCTCGACGACGGTATCTTCCCCCACCGCGACGTAAGCGCTGCGCTTGCGGCCGGCAATCTCCTCCTCGTGGATCTGCTTCGCTCCGAGTATTTCGCAATAAAAGCGTTTGGCGGTGGGCAGGTCGCCGACCACAACGCTGATATGCGACGCGCCTTCGATGCCAAGTGGGTGGCGCTCGCGCCAGAACTGGTTTGACCATGCGGGCTGCAGCCGCGGATCGATGGTGTTGCTCTCCACCACCGCAAACTCGAGCTGCCCGTGGGTTTCTTTGGGATGCGTCCACACCGCGAATTTCTCATTGGGCGGCGTGACCGGCCGGCCCATAACATCCCACATTCTCAACTTTTGCGCGGCCAGGTGGGTTGAGATTGCTGGCACATCATCGACGTAGAATGCGATCGAATGGAGGTGCTGCCCGAAGCGGTCGTGAAAGCGCTTCACCGACTGGTTGCGCAGATTCGGAACGTTCGCCGGCGACATCGGCTCCATGATTACATCACCAATGGCCAGGAGCGACGCGTCACGGCCCGCTGCTTTCGCGAAGCCGTGATAGTAGCGCGTGCAGGCAAAGACTTCGTCATACCAGCGATCGACCGGAGTCAAATCGCCGACCACGTGGGTTAGATGGAACAATTTTCCTATTTTGAACATGGCAAGCACCCCGTCGAACTATCGCGCACCCCGTATCGCCAGATCAATGTCGCGCAGCACTGCTTCCCTCGAAACGGCTACTGCTGCCACAGGGTTGGACAAAGTCGGCCGCGGCATACGCGTCGCTGGAGCCTCCGGCCAGACGCTAGGGTATCGTGACGCCATGCAATGCGTGCATCGACCAAAGCCTGGTTTATGGTCAGCGCTGCTGGTTTCGTTTGTCGCCCTGCTTTCTTCTCGGGCCGTTGCCGCCAACTTGAGCACGCCGGCAGACGGCTCGGAAACAATCGCTCCATATCACGCCAGATTGGGGCGTTCGCACCCGCTCATCGCTGTTGCCGGTCTGACCAGAGGCACCGAAACCACCGACTATCTGGTTCCCTATGGAGTGCTGGTGCAGTCGGGGTCGGCTCAAGTAATCACCCTTGGTACACAGGCAGGGCCTTTACGGTTGATGCCTGCACTTAAGATCGAACCGCAGGCGACGCTGGCCGAGTTCGACGCGCGCTTTCCCGGTGGAGCCGACTACGTAATCGTGCCCGCGGTCCACGAGCCCGACGACGCAACCCTGGTGGGTTGGGTTCGCGCGCAAGCGCGCAAGGGAGCGGTGATAGTTGGTGTGTGTGATGGAGTTTGGGTGGTCGCGAGTGCCGGCCTATTGAAGGGCCGCCGCGCGACAGGACACTGGTACTCGCTGAACCGCCTCGAGCACAAATTCAGCGACACGAGGTGGGTCAGAAATCGGCGTTATGTAGCGGACGATTCGGTGATAACCACGACCGGAGTCACTGCATCGATTCCGGTGTCGCTCGCGCTAGTCGAGGCCATCGCCGGCCGCGACCGAGCAACCGAGGTAGCGAGCGAACTGGGAGCTGCAGATTGGTCAGCGGCCCACAATAGCAATGACTTCGCGCTCAATTACGGCTACGTCCTCACCGCAGCGCACAATGAGTTGTCTTTCTGGTCACACGAGAAGGTCGGCGTTCCGGTGTCCACCGGGGTCGACGAAATCGCGCTTGCTCTTGTCGCCGACGCCTATTCGAGGACGTATCGATCCCAGGCTCTCAGCGTATCTGATTCGCAGGCCCACATTCGGACTCGGCGTGGCTTGCTGCTGCTGCCCGACGTAGCCGTCGGCAATGCAAAAGTCCCCGACCGGATGCTCCCCAGCTTTGACTCTATAGCGCCCGTTCGCGCGCTGGACTGGGCGCTCGATGGGATCGCACAGGCCTATGGCGAGCCTACCGCGGCCTTTGTCGCTCTCCAGATTGAGTATCCAGAAGGGTCAGCGAATAAAAAGGCCTCTCGCTGAGTGCAGACGTTTCGTCCAGGCATCGCACTTCCCAGCGGGAACCTCATTTCCACTTAGTTTACTGGCGTGGAGCCGGAGAAGCCCACAGATGCTCAGAAGGGATAGTCGATGCCGGTAAAGATCGAAAGGCCGTGGCCGGCGTAGCCAAGATCGAGGTAGCCCACCACAAAAGGCTCCGCGATGGCACGCAGGCCAATGCCGCCGGCAGGATGGTAGTTGATAAACGGATTTTCAGCAACATCGTGACTAACCTTGCCGACGTCGAGAAAAGGTGCCAGCTCGGCGGTACCTTTGGTATCGAACAACTGGGCGCTGAACACCTTGGTGCGCATCTCGGCGCTGAAGCCGATGATGTTGTTGTCGGTGAAGCGCGCAGTCCCCCAGCCCCTTTGGGTACTGCGATCGACGAAGAAGTCGCTGCTCTGCCCGCCGAGCCTCGCAAGCGACCAGAACGGCGCCTCATTTCCGGCCGGCATCTCCTCAATGAGCGCGTGTGTCGCCAGCACAATGCGCTTGCTGAGCGGAAAATAGTGACTCAATTCGGTGCCAAACCGGAAGTAGGAAAACGAACTGCCGAACCCCCGCTGGGTCATCCCCACGAAGAGGCGATACAGCCCGCCCCGGGTCGGGAGATCCACGTGGTCGCGGTCGTCATATTTGGCGACCAATTCGTTGAAGAACTCGCTACCGCCGTCGAGGCCCCTTAAGTGAGGAAACTCCGTGCCGGTGTACGGGAGCGAATCAAACGCACCCCTCGCGATCCTTACGTACCGCGCGCGGGTATCTAACCCGACCTGAAACTCTTCTGTTATGTTAATGGCGAAGATCGTTTTCAGGTAGGTCTGCTCGAGAGTGTAGTTGGATTGCGCCGTGCTCGAGGTGTTGTTGCCGATGCCATAGAAGCGCTCGGTCGGATCGTGTTCCCACAGCACTTCGCCGTCGAACGACCACCAGTCCTGGCGGTCGCGGCCGGTCGAGTAAAAGAGATCGACGTTGCGAGTCTTGTGCTCGGTGCCGCCGGCGGTCACGTACCAGTGAGTGTCAGACGAAGGATAGCCAAGATACCGAAAGGTGCCCCCCGGTCCCAGAGTCGAATTGTTGGTGATGTCGGGTGCCCAGATGCTGCCGATGCTGCCATCGGGCTTGTGATTGAGAAACACCGCCATCAAGCCGTAGGTGGTACCGCCGTTGGGATCGGTTGCTACTTCGGGTATTGGAATTAAGGGCCAGCTGTTGGGATCGGTAATCGAGAACGAATACGCGCGCGGGGACCAAAGCGCAAAAGTGAGTATAAGGCCAAGCGCCAGAGGCAGGCGTGCCAGCATCGGGAATTGCATGCCTCGCCCGGTCTTCTCCACAGCTCTCCCTCAGTGTGGCGAGCAGCCTTTCATTTGGTCGGTCATTGCCACGTCCCTGACATATCTACATAGGCTTTCAGATGCTTGTATATAACACGTCGCGCGTACAAGATTGTAGAATTTCGATGAGGAAAAATAAGTGGGTAAAGTCATCCATCCCGCGGTCTTGTATGCACGATAGAGATGGCTGGCGGCAGGCTGGTGAGTCCCCATCCGCGTTGAATTTTTGATCGCCGAGCGACGATGCGCCGGGTGGGACTGAACCTGTTGCTGACTATCGTGAGCATTCTGCTCGGTCTCACCGTCGCGGAGATTGGCCTTCGAGTGGCCGGCATCGCCCCACCTGAGGTCCGCTCCTACGACCCAGTGCGCGGCTGGCAGCTAAGGCCGGGCGCCATCGGGCTCCAGCGCTCCGAGGGACATGCGCAGGTTACCATCAACGACGGCGGGTTTCGCGGCCCCGAGGTTCCAATCGCCAAGCCTCCGGGGGTGTTGCGCGTCGCTGTTCTGGGCGACTCCTTCACCGAGGCTATGCACGTTCCTTATGACCAGACCTTCTGCGCGGTTATCGAGCGCCACCTCGCCTCCTGCCCGCTGGGCGGCCGACAGGTACAAGTGCTCGATTTCGGCGTCAGCGGATACGGTACAGGGCAGGAACTACTGACGCTCCGCCAGCAGGTGTTGCGGTATGCACCGGATGTGGTGATTTTGGCATTCTTCGCCGGCAATGACGTGAGTGACAATTCGGCCACCCTCGACTCCGAGTCGTGGTTCAACGGCGAAAAATGCCGGCCCCACTACGCGCTCCACAACGGAACGCTCGCGGAAGACGACCAGTTTCGCGAACGCGCGGCGGCGCGCTGGTGGTGCCGCAGCGTTTTTGCCTTAAACCGGATCGCGATCATGGACTACGTCGGAGAACCCGCCGTGATGCTGCATCGGATCGCAGGCGGTGCCAAACCCGCCGCGCAGATTGCAGGTCATGAGCCCGGACTCGACGACGAGATCTATGGTCCGCCACCCGATGCGCGCTGGCGTGATGCGTGGACCGTGACCGAGGACCTGATTTCTGCGCTGAGTCGTGAGGTTAAAGCTCACGGCGCCCGCCTGGTGGTGGTAACGTTGAGCACTCCAATCCAGGTCTACCCCGACAGCGCCTACCGTGAAGCCTATCTGAGCAGCGTCGGGGGCACCGATCTCTTCTATCCGGAGCATAGATTGGATGCGCTCGGCGCGCGCGAAGGTTTCGTGGTTGTCAACCTCGCTCCATCATTGCAGGCTTATGCAGACCAGCACCACGCCTTTCTGCACGGGTTTCCAAACACGCGGGCGGGGACTGGGCACTGGAACGAACTGGGCCACCGCCTGGCCGGGGAACTTATCGCACAGCGCTTGTGCAGCTTGTTGGCTCAGGAAGCGCCGCGGGGCGATTTCATTTCCGCGGCACCGGAGTCCCATCAGTAGAGCCTGTAACCAAGGCTCGGTCGGCTTCCGCTCTTCGGCCCCTCACGATCTTGCGTATCTGCGTGAGCTGCTCCACCACCGCACGGAGAGATAGCCCCACGCCGCGGCGAAACAGGGATGCGACCGCCGCTCTGATATCGCCACGCGCCAGCGACCGCACCGCATCGCCCGCCGCAACCCCGGCATGCATCAACATGCTCGCGTTTCGATAGCAGGCCACCATGCAGGCATTGCATGCGTCGCGCTGGTCGGGGATGCGGTCGAGATCGAAGACCGAACCGAGCGGCTCCTTCCATGCTTCACATCGCCAGATGCTGAGATTCCAATCCAGGTAGAAATACTTGTGACCTCCCACGCACGGCACCGCCTGCGGTTCACCCCGGATGTAACGAGCGACTTCGGCCAGGGACGCGCGCGGGTTCATCACCGGGAAGTGGCTCTTCAGGCGGTCGATGGCTGCCACCGCATCGAGCAGTTCATCGCGATCCAAATTCACCAAGTGCGAGTCGCCATCGAATACCAGCGAGGTGGAACCCAGTGGTGCGCGCCGCGGATAGGAAACCCCGACCGCCTCGAAGCCCAACTGCCGTAGTGTGTCCGGCAATTCTTCGTAATTAACGAGACGGTTCACAGTGACCGATGCATTCACCGGAATGCCGAACTTCTTGGCCCGGGTGATTCCCTCCTCCATCCTCGCGGTCAGCCCGTCGAGTCCCCGGTTGCGCTCGTGCTCCGCCAGCCGATCGCTGTCGACTGATACGATCAGGCGTGAAAGCCCCGCTGCGGCCATCGCATCGATGTAGCGCGGCAGGAACCAACCGTTGGTTATCACTCCACACTGGATGCCAGCGGCGGAGGTGTCGGCGACCAGACGGACGATCTCCGGATGGACCAGGGGCTCGCCACCCTGCAGCGTCATGTAGCGAATTCCGCGCCGGTGCAGGATAGGCATCGCGCGGGCATAGTCATCGGCCGACACGTGGCGGGCGTGACCAGCTACAGTCTTTTCCCGCGAGAAACTGCAAAAGTCACAAGCGGCGTTGCAGACGTTAGTAACAGAGCAGTCGCACACCGCGGGCAGCTTAAGCCCTAGCATCCCGAGGCCCTCCGGGAGCTGGTACCCACCCGGCTCGCCTCAAGCAGTGCCGACCAAAGGGGGTGGTTGTCGGACACCATGCCCGGAGCTTCTATCGTAACCTACGTAGCTATGGAAGTTCTCCAGACTAGTTATTTCAACATTAACAGCATTAGCACCATCCCAATGCGTACTTATGTTTTATCCACTCCTCTCCCTCTACAGTTAGGGCTGCTGTCTCTTGGTGAACGAGTTACCGTGTACAGTGGGCCCTCTCGGGCGGGCCGTTGACACCAGAGACTGTTCGAGCGGTGCGAGATAGATCTAAATTGGAAAAATCGCCGAACCAGCCCCTCTCTACCGTGCGTCACGATAATCGCTGTCCAAAAGTGAGTGTGTGAACGTCTTCAACAAGACTCGGTTGGTTCCCTACTGCGACGCGCGTCAGGAAAAGTTTATTGAGACACCAAGGGACGCCGCGTAGGATTTTTGGAAGGCAACACTCGGCACTGAGTCGATGATCACGGCGGATAAAATCCCTCGTGCGAAGCATGTTTTTCGCGCTTCGCTCCCACACAGATATTCCGAACGAAAACGATTTCGTCCAGGACGCACCGACCTGAATTTCTCGTTATTGGTCCTGGTGGCGCTCGCGCTCGGTGCATTGTCCCCAGGCCCCCGGAGCGCGTGCGCCGCAGGTCCGCTCAGCGGTGTCTTCACGCATCACTACGACAACCAGCGCACGGGCGCGATCGTGTCCGAGACCATGTTGACCACCTCCAACATCAACCCCGCGGCCTTCGGCAAGCTTTTCACCGACCCGGTTGACGCACAGGTTTATGCGGAACCTCTTTACGTCGCGAATGTGACGATCCCCAACCACGGAACCCACAATGTCGTCTACATAGCGACCGAAAATGACAGCGTCTACGCATTCGACGCCGACACCGGCGGACCGCCGCTGTGGCAGACGAGCTTTCTTTCTCCGGGCGTTACGCCGGTTCCTGCGGCCGACACGGGATGCACTCAGATAGTTCCAATCATCGGGATTACCGCGACCCCGGTGATCGACCCCGTCACCGGCACTATCTTCGTAGTCGCGCAGACCAAGGAGAACGGTGCCTACGTTCATCGCCTGCACGCGCTCGATATCACAACCGGAAGTGAACGGCCCAATAGCCCCGTCGTGATCTCACCAACCGCGCAAGGCAGCAGCGGCACCGCGACCTTTGACACGCTTCGTCAGAAGGAACGTGCCGCGCTGCTGCTGGTGGGCAACACCGTTTACCTTGCCGAAAGTTCGCATTGCGACATCGAGCCCTACCACGGCTGGCTAGTGGGATATGACAAATCGTCGCTTAGTCAGACCGCCGTGTTCAACACGACTCCCAACGGTAGTGAAGGGGCAATCTGGATGAGCGACGGCGGCTCGTCTGCCGATGCTGCGGGACAAATCTACGTGTCGACGGGCAACGGCACCTTCGACGCCAATAGTGGCGGAGCGGACTATGGCGAGAGTTTCGTCAAACTCGATCCTTCCACGCTGGGCGTCCTCGACTTCTTCACGCCCTTTAACCAGGCCATGCTCAGCGATGAGGACCTGGACCTGGGCTCCGGCGCATTGATGCTGTTGCCCGATCAGCCGGGTCCGAATCCGCATCTCGCGGTCAGCGCCGGCAAG
>Ga0126378_10004749_pt1 | contig 10433 bp, 9 predicted proteins | sample PanSoiMetPlot_23_FD_92587 | JGI IMG/M metagenome (GOLD analysis project Ga0126378, IMG submission 92587) | Tropical forest soil microbial communities from Panama - MetaG Plot_23 | ecosystem: Environmental > Terrestrial > Soil > Tropical forest > Bulk soil | place: Panama | collected 2016-02-17
CGCCCGCGTGTTTGTGGGAAGAATGGAGCTGGTCACGCCAGCGACAGAGAATGCGGTCGAGCGCGCTTTTGCCGCGCACGACCGGGCGACTCTTGAAAAATACGGCCGCTTCCTGGAACCGATCCTGCAAACGATGGTGGCAAGAGAGGCGAATCGTCCGCGCGCCGAGAAATTCGCGCAGTATCTGGCAATCGTCAACTCCGCCCTCATTGCCCAGGCCCAAGCGCGCTGAAGAATTCTTAGTGCTGCGCCGCGACCGGCTGCGCGAACGTGATGAAGTGCCCGCCCGGGTCCTGGACAGCGAATTCCCTCATTCCGTAAAACGCCGTGCGCATCGGCATCACGATCTTGACATCCTTCATCGCCGCGAGCACCGCGTCTAGATTTTCCACTTCCATGTAGAGATACGTCGGGCCTTTGCGCGACTCCGCCGACATCGTGGGCGGCGCGTCCTTCTGGACGCTCGCGTAAGTTTGGTACATCACCTCGACAGAGCCTTTCTGGAAAGCGACGAAGCCGATTTTGTCACCGTCGGGGACTTCGACAATCTTGGCGAAGCCGAGGCGGTCCACCCAGAAAGGGATGAGCGGCTCGATTTCCTTGACCAGCAGAACCGGCGTGATGCGTTTGACGTTCATGGAATTTTTCTCCTGCGATTGGGATTGACCGGCGATGGAACCGGTAAATCCGAAAAAGATGGCCAGGGCGGCGAGGGCGGTGGCGCGCATGGGCGATTTTCTCCTTGACAGTCCGACTAGTCTCATTCAGACTAGTCCTAACGGGATTAGTGTTAACAGGACTAGTCCTGTTAAGACTACGGTTCGAATAAAGCGAAGTCAAGGAGATTCTCATGGCGGCGATAAGACAGCTCTCACATTTGATCTCTGTTGGACCGGCCATGCTGCGGGACTTCGAGATGCTGGGCATCCGCAGTGTCTCCCAACTGGCGAAGCAAGAGCCGGAAAAAATGTACGAGAGGCTGAGCCGGAAAACCGGACAGCGCCAGGATCCCTGCGTGCTCGACACTTTCTGCGCGGCCGTGGCGCAGGCTCGAAATCCGCGGCTGCCGGCCGAAGAGTGCCAGTGGTGGTACTGGAGCAGAAAAAGAAAGTCGCAAGAGCAAAATGCGAAACTCGAAGATCGAAAATGAAACGAGAAGACAACGCAGAGACACATCGATCGGATCGAGGTGAGCCTCGTACTCAGGGGCTCGCGGAGCAACCCGCCGTGGCGCGCCGGCGATTGGGGCTGACGACAGCTGTTCCGAGAAGGGCGCGGCCGAAGCGGGAGCAGGAGCTGACAACGCCGGACTTGGTAGTGCTCAGCTTGCTCGCGGAGCGGCCGATGCACGGCTACCAGGCAAACCTGGAACTGGAGCGGCGGGAAATTCGCGACTGGGCGCCGATTTCGCGGACGCACGTGTACTACTCGCTGGAGAAACTGGCGCGCATCGGAATGATTCGGGCGCCGGAAAGCGAGGCAAGTGAGGGACGGCCGGAGCGGGCGACGTTTGAAACCACGGAGAAGGGCCGCGAGGCGCTGGCCGATGCGCTCGAGCGAGAGGAATGGACAACGCACCGCGAGAAGCCGCCCTTTCTTATTTGGCTGGCGCTTTCCTGGCAAGCGCGGCCGGGCGTTTTCCGGAAGCTGTTGAAGAAGCGAAGGAAATTCTTGTTGGCGGAATTGGCGCGAGAAAGAAAGACCCTCCATTCGATTTGCGCCGAGGTGGGTCACAAGTTCCACGAGGCGGTTTGGATGGTGAGCTTGATGATCGAGCAACTGAAAACGGAAATACGCTGGAACCGGCACCTAGAGCAGTCGCTGGCGAGAAGAGCCCGTGCGGTCAATACCGTGTTCGCGGAAGGCTTACCGAAGTGACTTGCTATTCGACGAAGAAAAAACCGCACCCTTAAAGTCGAAGGGTGCGGCACCCCCCTTGCTTGCCTCACAGCTTCCTTCGCGGTGTGTTAGTGTGTCGCAACGTGGTCTTCGGTTGCCGGATGGGGCGTGGTGCTTGAAGCTGACAGCGAAGCTGATCTTCCTGTTTCTTCTTTTTCCTCTGTTTTCTGAAGCTGGTCCTTCGACTCGGCTGGTGCTGCAACACGTCACCGTCATTGACGGAACGGGCTCGGCGCCGAAGCAGAATCAAACCGTTGTCGTGGTGGGTGGCCGGATCCACTCCGTCGGTCCCGCGAGCCAAATCAAAACCGAAAAGGCAGACAAGGTCGTTGACGCGCGGGGAAAATTTCTGATTCCCGGCTTGTGGGACATGCACGTCCACATCGCGGGAATTCTGGCTGATCCAAAGTGGAGCAAAGACGTCCTCCTTCCGCTGCTGCTCGCGCACGGCGTCACCGGAGTGCGCGACATGGGCGGTGACTTGGAGACTCTGCTCTCCTGGAAGCAGGAGGTGGAATCCGGCTCGCTGCTCGGCCCGCATATCTACGCAGCGGGTCCATGGATCGCGAGCGTTGGCAAAAAGTCGCCGGAGCAATATCCCGTCGCCAACGCCGAAGAGGCGCGTGCGGCCGTACGCGACTTGAAGCAGCGTGGCGCTGATTTCATCAAGTTCCTGTCGATCACCTCTCGCGACGTTTTTCTGGCCATCGCTGACGAGTCCAAGAAGCAGAATCTGACTTTTGCCGGTCACCTGCCGCCCGATGTGGGAGCGGCGGAAGGTTCCAACGCGGGGATGCGCAGCATCGAGCATCTCTACTACAGCGACTTCGCGTTTTCGGTTTCTTCCAAGGAGAACGAGCTGCGCCAGCAGATGTTAACCGCGGAGAAGAATCAAGACGGTTCCCTGGCCGGCAAGGCTCGCGAAGAAGCTATCGCGACCTATAACCCCGAAAAAGCCAGCGCCCTTTGGAAAACTCTGAAGGCTAACAACACTTGGGTGACGCCGACGCTTGAAGGAATCTACGTCGTTGGTCATCCCACGCCGCTGCATTTCGACAAGGCGCTGCTCGCAGGTCTCCCTCAGTCGCTTGTGAAGGATTGGGAGGCCGGCCCGCCAGAGAACTCACTTTTGGCCGCGAGAATAGCAAGGCTCGCGAAATTCGCAGAAGACGATTGGAAATTGACGCGCGAGATGCACGCGGCGGGCGTCCCGCTACTGGCCGGCTCGGATTCCCTGGATGAACGAATGATTCCAGGAATCAGTTTGCACCTCGAGCTGGCGCAGCTCGTCAAGGCGGGTTTCACACCGATGGAAGCACTGCAGTGCGCTACGCAAGGGGCTGCCCGGTTTCTAGGGCGCGAAAAAGATTGGGGCACGGTCAGCGTAGGCAAGCAAGCTGACCTCGTTCTGCTGAGCCGCGATCCCTTGCACGAGATTAGTAACAGTTCAGCCATCGACGCGGTGATTTTTCGCGGAGAGTATTTTGACCGCACTGCTCTCGACAATCTGCTGAAAAAAGCGCGCGAGGCCGCTGCGCGTGTAAAATAGAGGTTGTCCGCCCAGAATGGTACTGGGAAAACGCCAAGAACCTGTCATCCTGAGCCAGCCTGCGGCCGGCAGGCGAAGCGAAGGATCTCAACGCACGCAGTTGACGCTGTCCGCACAATTGAGATTCTTCGGGCCCCGACCGGGTCGAAGCCCTCAGAATGGCAGGATGTTCGCTTCCATGACCGCACGCTTCCATTCCCCTGCGCTTCGAATGCTTCTGCTCGCTGGCATCGTCGCGACTGCGACACCTTGCTTTGCTCAACGGCAGGGCCGCGAAGACGAACTCGTCGCGAATCTGGCGGGCGGTCGCGTTATCGTGCATGTCGCTCGCGACACGATCATTTTCGCGGCGATTGACGTGCCCGTGGAGCGCAACTCCATTCCTCCCCGCGTGATGAGTCTCGACGCCGCGCACATCGGGATTCTCCTCGGTGCTTCCGAGTGGCGCGCGCCCGCCGACCCCAAGCCCATTCGCGTGGACCGCAACTTCCAACGCGTCGGCAGGCGAGATCCGCGCTACGAATCCGCTCCCGGTGAGGCGGAGCCTGATCTCGAAACCATTGCTACAGCTTTCCTAGAAAAGCTCCGTCCGCTCGTCGGCCAGTTGCACCACAAAATCGAATTTCCCTCCGACGAACCAATCTTCGAGCTGGTGATTATCGGCGAAGCTCCGAACGAATACGGCCCTGAGATCTGGGTCGCGGAATATTTCATGGAGCAGGAGATGATTGCCTCGCGCGGCGAGTATTGGCAGACGCGGCTGCTGCGTCCGCGATTCACGCAGCTCTATCCGCCAGAAAAGCGGGCACCTCACACGTTGGTGGAGGCCCGCTATCCGCCGGCTTTGAAAGGGCCCACGCTCGAAGAAATGATCAAGAGCAACGACCCGCGCATCACTTCACTCGGCCAGCAGCCGCGCTTCGAAAAGGTGCTCGAAAATCTTCGCGGCGGCACAGCCCAGAAGGCGGTCTCAGCCGATTCTGCTGACTACATGAAGGCCGTCTTGCCGTTGATCGCAGGAGACTCGCCATTTATCCTCGGCACATTGGGCGGCCCGCATGGCGTGGACTTGCAGTGGGTCGTCCCGCCGTCCGAACCTATCGAAAAAGTTCAGGAGGACAAGAACCGGCCCACCGAAGCTCCGACCCTGCGCCCCAAGATCAAACCCTAGTCCGCTCTGCGATCGAATTTAGCGACCCTTCCCAAGAAGGAATTGTGTCAGGCTTGCCGACCTAGAATTAAAGGGTTGTGTCCGCGCGGCGCGTGATTCGGGCGTGGTCAGCGAACGATAGCTCATAGGTCTCCAAGCTCAAGTGGCACGTCCGCGTTTTTCCAAGCAGTCTGAAATTCTTTGCGGACTTCTTCCAAGTTGGCACTCTTCTTCTGCGCTTCCAAGGCCTTCAGAAGCCCGAAAAGAGACCGCGGATTGCGCGGGTACTGCTCCAGATCACTGCGAAACACGGCTTCCGCGCGTGCCGCTTGGCCTTTCAGCAGCAACGCGGCCCCTAGAGACTCGCGCACCGGATAAAACCATTCGGGCGGTTCACCATAGTACAGCTTGTCCTCGATTTCTACCGCCCTCTCCCAATGCTTAATTGCCCGCTCATGGTCGCCCTTTGCACCGGCAATCCGAGCATCCAGGATATTTTCGGCAAGGTCCAAAAATGTTCGGGCCTTGTTTCCGTACATGCTGAACTCCAGATCGGTAGCTGTTTGATTGCGCGCAGTGTCGAGAATTGTTCGTTCAGCTTCTGCCATTGCGATTTGGCCCTTTGCTGCAAATGCGGATCCGCGTGCGAAATGCCAGAATGCTGTCGTCATGGACAGGCTGGGATTCGGTGGAGGCAATATCAACACTTCATTCCAGCGATGGAACCGCACGCGTACGAAGATTGGATAGGGCGCGTACATCTCAGCCATAGGCATATCGTGGAGCATCGGGCCGACGTGAGCAGCCAACTCATCAGCAGCCTTTTTTGCGTGCGCGAGATCGCCCGCCATGCCGTAGCTGGCTGAGAGAAAGTGAAGATTGTGACAGTAGTACAGCATGTCGTACATGCTGCCGGTTGTGCCGCTGTCCCGGAGATATGCGCGGTCGACGTCGGCCGCAACCGCATTGCTGTGAGCGGCTGACGAGTAGTCTCCTATGCGCATGTAGGTGTGCGCGGGCATGTGCACCAGATGGCCCGCAGCCGGTGCGAGTGTTTCCAAACGCAATGCGCTAGCCAGTGCCCACTCGGGATGGGGGGACGCTTCCGTGGCATGGACGTAGTAGTGATTCGCGCCAAGGTGGTTGGGATCGCGTCGCAACACTGACTCCAGCACGGCAAGAATTTCCTGTGTATTTTCGGCGGGACGTCCATCGAGGCTCCACAACTTCCAAGGGTGGAGGTCCATCAAGCTTTCTGCATAGAGCGTGGCAAGGTCAAGATCGTCACGATAATGCTTGGACAGTTCTAGCATTGCGCTCGCATACTCCGCATCGAGCTTTCTCAAGTCAACGTTGGGATCAGACGAGTAGCGTTTAGCCAAAGCTTGAATGTACGCCCGCTCCCTTTCTGTCGCACCTGGTGCAAGCAACAATGCCTTCTGCACGGCTTCGTATGCAGCCTTTTCGTGAGGGAGATCGACATCCAGGTTGATGCATGGACCCAATGCCAAAGCGATGCCCCAAAAAGGCATCGCTGATTGCGGGTCGAGTTCTGACGCTCGCCGAAACGCCCGAGCGGCTTCTTCGTGGTTGAAAGCGAAAACCAGTGTGAGTCCCCGATCGAAAAATTGCTGTGCCTCAGGGTTCTTCGTGGAGATCGCGTGGTGATGAGAGCCCAACCCTGGCATTAGAACTGGGGACTTTGACTGAGCGGACAATGAACAGATACCGGAAAGAAACACGAATAAGCGCGCAAGGAGTCTCATCGGAATTCTCCAAGCAGTCCTTACAGCACCTTCTCGATCGAATCGCCGGGGCGGATGAGACCGCCTTCGAGTACGCGGCAGAGCATGCCGCGGCGTCCCCAAAGTTCCTTGCGCAGGCCGGGGCGGATCCTCTCCATCTGATCGCAAGGCGTGCACACCATACCGACTTCTAGCCGCACCGTCGCGCCTATGCGCAGCTGCTGTCCAATTGGCAGACCGTTTACATTCAATCCATCGGTGGTGATGTTTTCTCGCAGGACACCCGGCCGCAGGCCCATCGCCTCTAACGTCTCGCGGTCCACGAGCAGAACCTGCCGCTTTCCGCCGGGACGAGCATGAGCGCAGCCCTCAAAGCCAAGATCCGCCAGAAGATTCGCTTCCTGAAGCTCTTCCATCGGCAAGCGCATTTTCGGTGCGCGAAACAGGTTGTGCACTCTCGCCATATCCCCTCGGCGGCGCCGTGTTGAAACGGCAAAATCAGTTCCTCAGGGGCTGAAGCCCCTGGAGTATTCGGACTTTAATGTCGGCCTAAAGGTCCGACCCCCGAATTGCAACTCCATCAGTTGCCCGTGGCCCTCAGCGAGTTCACATGCATCCCAATGTCTTTTCGGTAGTGCATCCCATCGAAATGAATCAGCGAAGCGGCGGAATAGGCCGCAGACAGCGTAGCTTCCAGGGAAGAGGCTGCTGCGGCTACTCCAAGCACCCGCCCACCGCCGGTGACTATCGCTTCCCCAAGCCGCTTGGTTCCGGCGTGCAGGACCTTCACACCGGTAATTTGCTCTGCAGCGGTTAGCCCGGAGATTGCTTTGCCTGTTTCAAACTTGCCCGGATAGCCTCCCGAAGCCAGCACTAGGCACACGCTTGCCCCACTCTTCCACTTCAGTTTGGTAGGATTAAGATTACCCGAGGCCGCATCCCTTAGAACCTCGGCCAGGTCAAAGTCAATGCGTGCCACGATGGCCTGCGTTTCCGGGTCGCCTAACCGGCAATTGAACTCTAGGACCTTTGGCCCGGACTTTGTGAGCATCAGCCCGATATAGAGAAATCCCTGGTAGTGGATTCCGTCCGCCGCAAAGCCTGCCAGAGTCGGCTCGACAATAGTAGAAACGATCTTTGCTCGCAGTTGCTCCGGCAGAAGGTCATCCGCCGAGTAAGCGCCCATCCCTCCCGTGTTTGGACCTTGGTTCCCGTCAAACACGCTCTTGTGGTCGCGGGTGGGGACAAGCGGCGTGTAAGTTTTCCCATCTATCAGGATAATGAACGACAACTCCTCGCCTTCGAGCGCGTCCTCTAACAGAATCCGCTTCCCGCCGGCACCCAGTTCGTTCTTCTCCATGACGCGCTCGATGAAGCCGCGCGCAGCTTCGAAATCCGGCGCGACGAAAACGCCTTTGCCGGCGCACAAACCATCCGCCTTGATGACCACCGGCCAGGTGACGCTTCCCAGTACTGCGCAAGCATCCCTTGCCGAGTCAAATGTCCCAAACATCTTGGCGGTGGGAATGTGATGCCGCTCCAGGAATTCCTTTGCGAATATCTTGCTGCCTTCGAGTTGCGCGGCCTGTTTCGAAGGCCCGACGACGGCCCAACCGCGCCCGCGGAACGCGTCGACTAGTCCGTTCACTAGCGGTAGCTCGGGCCCAACGACTGTCAGATCCGGCCTTATCTCTTCTGCGAGCGCAACAAGTCCCGCCACGTCGCCCGCGTCGATGGCAACGCATTCCGCCTCGGCAGCAATGCCTCCGTTCCCCGGAGCGCACCAGATCTTTTCCACGCACGGGCTCTGCCTCAGTTTCCAAACCAGTGCGTGCTCACGCCCGCCGCCCCCAATCACCAGAACATTCAAACCGTGGCTCCTTGTAAGCCTCTCTTGCGGAACGATAGACGCCCCTCCTCAACGTGTCAACATGAGCCCCTAATTGAATTTGGCGAGGCCTCACCTCTCTCCATTTTTTCGTCGTATGCAAGGTGCCATTGACCAATTCGCGATACCCTGGCCTGTCGGCCAGTTACACGATCCACTCTGGCTTCCCTAGACTCAAGAGAACCCCATTCCAAGGTTTCAATTCCGTGTGAAGGGAGCCGCGCTCGTGTTCATTCCGCTTCGTCATGAAAACATGGAGGGCCGCCGCTGGCCGGTGATCTCCATCGCTTTAGTCGTCCTCAACCTGGTCTGTTTCCTGTCGACGCGCGGGCAAATTGAAAATGACAATCCAGCACGAGCGGAGGTTCGCAGTCACATTCTGATTCTCGCTGCAACGCATCCCGAGCTGGCTCTGCCTGCGAACGTGGAGCCGATGGTGACCAGGTTCAAACAGGACCATCCCGGAACATGGAACGAAGCGCAATCGCAGACGCGCGATATAGCTGACGCATGGGATGCCAGGATGCGTTTGATGGAGGACCCCGCCGCCCTGCAACAGGAAATGGATTCCCTGGCCGAGCAGTGGGACACCATACAGAAGGAATCTTTCGTCGACCGGTATGCGTTTGTGCCGGGGCATCCGAACGCCATCAGCTACATCACAGCGAATTTTCTTCATGGCGGCTGGCTGCACTTGATCGGCAATATGTGGTTTCTCTGGCTTGCCGGGGCGATTCTGGAAGATACCTGGGGCCGCGTCATCTATCCCATTTTCTATTTGATTGCGGGTGCAGCCGCGCTGCAATTCCACGCGTGGGCGAATCCGGGCAGCCTGGTGCCTACGCTCGGAGCGTCGGGCGCGGTCGCCGCGCTGATGGGCGCATTCTTGGTGAGATTTCCAAACACAAAAATTGAAGTGGCCGTTGTGCTTGGCCTGCGCAGCCTCTCGAACCTGGCGCTTGGCAAAGGAATCCGGTTCAAGGCGCCATCGTATTTGCTGCTGCCGATGTGGCTTCTCATGGAGATACTCTCAGGTGCGATTTTTGGTCAGTATTCCGGCGTCGCGCACTGGGCGCACGTCGGCGGCTTTGTCTTCGGAGCTCTTGCTGCCCTTGGAGTCCGCTATTCGGGCCTCGAACATCAAGCCAACGCGGCAATCGAAGCAAAAGTCTCCTGGACCGCCGATGCGGAAATCGTCCAAGCCACGGAATCGATGGAACACGGCAAGCTGGACGAGGCCATTGCAACCCTGAAGGGTTACGTCGCCAAGAAACCGGATTCACTCGAAGCCTATGCCCTGCTGCCGCAGCTTTACTGGCGCAAGAACGACATTCCCGCTTATCAGGAAGCAATCGCAAAACTCTGCCAGTTACACTTGAAAGCTCACGATCCTGACGCTGCCTTGCAGGACTACGATGAATACGTCAACTCGGGCGGCAGCCATCTCCCTGCGTCGACCTGGCTGGAACTCTGCCGCGCGGTCGAAGGCAAGGAGCACTACGATCGCGCCGTTGCGGAATACGAGAAGCTGGCTTTGGCATATCGCAAAGAGCGGCAATCCCTGCTGGCGCTGATGGCTGCGGGCAGGCTTGCATTGAAGAAGTTGAATCGTCCTGCAGACGCTGCTCGTTTTTACGAAGCCGCTTCCAAGTCTCCAGTTCCCCATCTCGATTGGGATTCCAACATTCAGGCAGGACTTCGGGAAGCGCAAAAGGCCCTGACCGGCTCGGAAGTTCCCGCGCTCAAATCTTAACCGCCGCCGAAGATCAATTCAGCACGAGACGAAGGCTGTGGTAATAAAGGACTCAGTTAATATAATGCAGTAGTAAACATTTGCGAGTGACTCGTGATGGGTGCTCAGCTGTTGGGTTACGAATTGCTCGCTGCGCGGATTGGAATGGTTACCGTGGAAGCGGTAGAAGCAGTATCTGAAGAAGCCAGCATGTGGCAGCGGCCGTCAAAGATTCCACCGGGATCGATCACCATGCAAGGCGAGTGGACTTCGCCTGTCACCACGCCCTTCGCTTGAATCTCTACGCGGCCCTTTGCGAAAATGACTCCGTCGAAGCGCCCGGAGATCACCACACGATTTCCTTCGATCTGTCCTTCGACCTTTGCGCCGTCACCAAGCACAACCGTCTGCTCCGAAATGATGTTGCCTTTCACGTTGCCGTCAATGCGGAACGTGCCTTTGACCGTGAG
>Ga0126378_10004750_pt1 | contig 10432 bp, 9 predicted proteins | sample PanSoiMetPlot_23_FD_92587 | JGI IMG/M metagenome (GOLD analysis project Ga0126378, IMG submission 92587) | Tropical forest soil microbial communities from Panama - MetaG Plot_23 | ecosystem: Environmental > Terrestrial > Soil > Tropical forest > Bulk soil | place: Panama | collected 2016-02-17
CCATGCCGCCGTCGATGATCACCAGCTCACCATCGGCCAGCCGCCCGAAGATAACGTCGGCCACGCTCATTCCGGCCCTCCCACCTGTGGGGTCGAACGGCCGCCGCGGCCGCTCGCGACACTCACCCTGTCAGGACTATCACTATCGCCCGCGGGAAGGCCGCGTTCCTGCCAGGCAGGCGCGGCCGCACGCTAGTTTGTCGCCATGGATAGTCCGCCTGCGTTGTACTTCGACACCTCCGGCTGGGACCGGTGCGATGTCCTCTCCGGCGGGTCGCGCATGATCCCGGTCAGCACGCCCCGCGGCGAGTTCCGCGTCTGGACCAAGCGGGTCGGCACCAACCCAGGCCTCAAGGTGCTGTTGCTGCACGGCGGGCCGGGCGCCACCAGCGAGCTCTATGAGTGTTTCGACACCTGGTTCCCGCGGGCCGGCGTCGAGTACTACTACTACGACCAGCTCGGGTCGTTCCGCAGCGATCAGCCCGGCGACGCGTCGCTGTGGGAGCTGTCACGTTTCGTCGATGAGGTCGAACAGGTCCGCCAGGCACTCGGGCTTGACCGCAGCAACTTCGTGCTGCTGGGGCAGTCGTGGGGCGGGCTGCTCGCGCTGGAGTACGCCGTGCGCCACCAGCGGCAGCTCAAGGGGCTGGTGATCTCCAACATGATGTCGAGCGCACGGCTGTATAACGCCTACGCCAACGACGTCTTGATGCCGGCCATGGACCAGGACGTGCTCGCGGAGATCAAGCGGCTCGAGGCCGAGGGCAAGACCGATGATCCCCGTTACGAGCAGTTGCTCATGGAACACCACTACGTCCTGCACGTCTGCCGGATGCCGCTGAGCGACTGGCCCGATCCGGTGACCCGATCGCTGAACCACATCAACCCGGCGATCTACGTGCCGATGCAAGGACCCAGCGAGCTTGGCCTCAGCGGCACGCTGGAGGACTGGGACCGCTCGGCAGATCTCCCGCACATCGACGTCCCGGCGCTCGTGATCGGCGCGGCCCACGACACGATGGACCCCGCGCACATGCGCTGGATGTCGCAGCAGCTGCCGCAGGGCCGCTACCTGCACTGTCCCGACGGCAGCCACCTCTCGCAATTCGACGACCCCGAGCACTACTTCCCTGGGCTGATCGAATTTCTGAGCTCCCTCTAAGCGTTGTCTGGGCATCGATGCTCGGCATCGGTACCACCCGTCCCCCGGCCAGGTGCCACCGCGTCCCCCACCCTGGAAACTGCTGACCCCCAGTCGGCTCCTTCTAAGCAAGCGAACACCGGTCGTCACTACCGTGACATGAGTGCATTAGGGGAGATCTGCCGCCAGAGCTACCAAACTGTCCGGTCTTCTGTCGGCTCCCCGCTCCGGCGCGGCCACGTTCCAACCCCCCGGCGCCGGACCGCCGCGACGCCGGACCATGCCGGTCTCGGGCTCCTCCGTCCGGTTCTGGGGATGCGTGACGGGCTTATGCGTCAGGTTCAGGGTCTGTGTCCACACGATCAAGCTCAGGGTCAACCCCGCCTTCCCTGTGCTTCTTCTGTGTGCGCATCACCTCGCGCATCAGGGCAGCCTCGCGGGCTTCGTCCAGCACGTCAGACTCACTGCTCAACTCATCGCCGGAGCCGCCAGGCACCGATGGCTGGTCACTCATGGTCAGGACCCTCCCTGGGCCGGGATTTCCGGCTTAGCAGCCGGCCAGAAACATTGTGGGCTTGCTCAGGCACCTGCTGGCAAGTGAGCATCAAGATGAGGCGGCGGGCGGGCGGAGGCCGTTATGCCCGTTATGGTCTACCGATCATGCCTGCCGCCCTCTTCCGCGTCGACCTGCCGGGTCGCGGACCCCGCCTAGCCCGGGGTGAGCCAGCTTCGGGACCGAAGGAACTGCTGCCAGCGCCCGCTGGGGATCCTGGAGAATCCGGTCGAACTGCTGAGGACCGGCGCACCGGGCTCCCATGCCGCTACCAGGAATGGGTCGGCGGCCATGACAACCTCTGGTGGCGACAGCAGCTCCCCTCCGCGCTGGCCTGGCTGCTCGCACCGCCATGAACATGCGCCATCGGAGCCACAGCAGGACAAGAAGCCTCATCATGCTCCACTTTCGCAATGGACACACCTGTAGCGGCTCAGCGCCGTTTTCGCCGCACCAGCGCCTGCGCCGGACCGGTTGGGCGTTTATCCTCACTGGGTGGCTAGCTGAGGACGAGCCAGAGGAGGAAGTCCTGTGATGGTCCGTTACACCCCCACCCGACCGGGGCCGGAGGTGACCTTCGCGAGCATCACCCGCTAGCTAAGGCGGTCCCGGCCATGTGTTGCAGCACGCGGCCGGGACCTTGTGTCGGACGAACCCTAGGAGGAACCCCGACATGTTCAGTATTCCAGTTGCCGGACTCGTGAAAGCGCTGATGGGCGTCACGATTTCGCTGCATCCAGCGGGGGTGCACCACACCCCGGCGCACTACAGCGTCCGGCCGGGCGACACCCTGTCGGACATCGCCCGCCACGAGTACGGCAGGGCGGCCGACTGGCCCGCCCTGTGGTGGATCAACCGGCACCGGGTGCCCAACCCGAACGCCCTGGTGGCAGGGCAGCGGCTACGGCTCAGCGCCTGGCACCCGCGCCGGGCATGGCTGGCCCGGGCCGCGCTCGCCGCGACTCCGGCGCCAGCGCCTGCCGCGGCAACGCCCCCGCAGCCGCCCACAAGCGCGCCCGCGGCGGTGCCGGTGCCGGTCGGCGGTGTGAACTGGTCGGCCATTGCCGCATGCGAGTCCGGCGGCAACTGGAGCGCCAGCACCGGCAACGGCTTCTATGGCGGACTCCAGTTCAGCGAGCAGACCTGGCTCGGCTACGGAGGCGGCCAGTACGCTCCCACCGCCAACCTCGCCACCCCGGCGCAGCAGATCGCCGTGGCACAGCGGGTGCTCGCGGGCCAGGGCATCGGTGCCTGGCCGGTGTGCGGGGCAAACGGCTAACACCATCCAGGCGTCACCCGCCTGCACCAGGTTCACATCGGCCGGGGGCAGGCGGGTGACGCCGCCCGTCGAGCCACCAGCGATCACCGAACTCACTAGGGTGATCTTGTGAAGCCTTTCCTGCTGCTGGCCATCCGCGCGGAGGACGGCGCCGCCGATAACGAGTACGAGTCGTTTCTGGCCTTCACCGGGCTGGGCGAGCGTGACCTGCGCCGGCACCGGCTTGAGCAGCGGGCGCTTGGCACCGTCGATCTGGCGGACTGGTCGGGGATCCTGCTGGGCGGCGGGCCGTTCAACGCCAGCGACCCGGAGGGCTCGAAATCGCCGGTGCAGCGGCGGGTCGAGGCAGACCTGCGCGCACTGCTCGAACAGGTGATCAACGCCGACTTCCCGTTCCTGGGCGCCTGCTACGGCATCGGGACGCTCGGCACCCACCAGGGGGCAGTGGTGGACCGTCAGCACGCCGAACCGATCGGTGCGGTCCCTGTCACGCTCACCGCCGAAGGCCGGCACGACCCGCTGCTCCGCGGGCTGCCCGCGACCTTCGACGCGTTCGTCGGCCACAAAGAGGCGATTAGCGTGCTGCCTCGCCACGCCGTCCTGCTCGCCAGCTCCCCCGCCTGCCCGGTGCAGGCGTTCCGGATCGGCTCCCACGTGTACGCCACCCAGTTCCATCCCGAACTGGATGTGGCCGGCCTGTGCACCCGGATCGAGGTCTATAAACACGCCGGCTACTTCGAACCCGGGCAAGCCGACGAGCTCAAAGCGCAGGCGTGCCGCAGCAGCGTCACCCACCCGCCCGCCATCTTGCGCCGGTTCGCCCGCCGCTACGCCCACAACGCACCGGCGGGGGCCCAAGCCAGGCCGCGGCAGCCGGCCCGCCCCTAGTTGCCGGCGGGAGGGTGCGCCACGCCGGCGGCGGAGGCATCTACGCCGTTGCGGCAGCTACAGGCGAAGGGCCTATGGCACTGGGGGGTTCACCGGGCCGCCGATCACCTGTGAGGTCGTTTCCACCACGGTCCCGTTCGCCGCGCGGGGCGCGAGCCAGTCCAGAAACGCGGTGAAGTTGGACAGTGTCACCGAATATGCGTCGCAGCGGTTGCAGACGTGGTGGAACACGATCTGCACCCAGCCGCCGCCGTGCTGCTCGGCCGCTGTCACGAAGCCCTCGACCGTCGCGAGCGTGGTGCCGCTCTTGACGTTCGGCGGCGTTCGGGTCGCGTAGGCATCCGCGGGCGGGATCGTTTCGGCGAAGACCGTCTTGTCGTTCACTCCGGAGACGCCGCGGCCGCTGTTGTACCCGCAGTTCTTGACGATCTGCTCGGTGCCCGAGTCGAACGAGCCGAACGGGTAGGCGAACGACACCGGCTGGAAGCCGTGGTTGAAGAGCGCCACCCGGTCGTCGCAGACTTGGTGCATCGCTTCTGCCGGCTTCAGCTTCTTGAGATCTACATGGTTAATGGTGTGCCCGGCGATCTCGTTGCCCGCGGTGGCGAGCTGGGACAACTGGTCCCAGCTCAGGTGGGTGCTGTCGCCAATCGTGCCGCTGTTCACATAAAAGGTGGCGTGCATGCCGTGCGAGTTCAGGACCGGCAAAATGGTGATCTGGTCCGCGTTGCCGTCGTCGAACTCGATTGTCACGACGGTCTGGGTGACGGCGGCCGCCGGAGCGGTGGTCGCCACGACGGCTGCCAGCGAGGAGCCCGCAAGCGATAGGACAGAGAGCATGATGCGGATTCGGGGGCCTGTCAGTGCCACGGCGGTCAGCATCCATTCATGATTGAGGGGGCGGGGCAGCGGGGAGCAGGCACGGCCGGCGCCCCGGCAGGCCTGGCGGGTGGGCCCGGCCAAGTATGTTAGGAAACTTCACTTACAAACCCTGACGCATGCCGGTTGGCGCGTCAAGAGCCCGTGCCGGGCAAAACTGGGTCTTGACAGGCCGGGCGTGGGAGCCTACCGTCCGTGGCAACCGAGCTGGAACGTCATTCCGTCATACGGAATAGCAGTGGAAAGGGCTGAGGTCGATGACCCGGCAACTTTCGCAGGCCGAATCCAGGAGACCGGGCCGGTCAGGCCCGGGGGAAAGAACACGGAACGTTGCCGGCCTGTGCGCGATGCTGCTTGCCCTGGCCGTCGCGCCGGTCGCTTTCGGGGCGACGCCCGCGCGGGCGGACTGCGTCACGGCCGGGTGCCCGGCGCCTGTCCCGCTCCCGGCCGGCGCGTTCAAGTTCCCGCAGGGTGCCCGCTGGCAGTACCAGTTGCAGGCGGCGCGGAACGCTGGCGGGACGGCGTGCCTGTACCCGTCGACGGGCGGCATCAACACCGGCATCACCGGGACGTCGTTCGCCACCGGCGCCATGGTCGCGCCCACGGTCTTCGACATCGACTACCAGACCGACCCCTTCTGCACCGGCGGCACCATCACCAGTGAGAACACCGCGGCGGTGGCCGCTTTGCACGCGCGGGGCGCCCACGTGATTGGCTATATCGACGCCGGAGGAGCGGAAAGCTTCCGGCCGGACTTCCCCCAGTATCAAAGCTTCAACAACAGCTGCAACGGCTGCCTGTTCGGCAAGCCGGTCAGCGGCTTCAGGAACGAGTTCTGGCTGAACATAAACAACAACGTCTTCGGCCACGATCCCAACGACGCCCCTGGGACGACCGAATCGGCTCAGGAGTTCATCCTGGAGCAGGTGGCCGCGCGCCTGGCCCGGGTCAAAGCGGACGGCTTCGACGGCGTCGAGTTCGATGTCGTGGACGCCTGGTCAAACAACACCGGCCTGTCCATCAGCGCCGACACCCAGCTCCAGTTCAACACCCAGCTCGCCAACCTGGCCCACCAGGCGGGGCTGCCGGTGGCGCTCAAGAATGACGTCGAGCAGATCCCCAACCTGCTGCCGTATTTCGATTTCGCGATCAACGAGCAATGCCAGCAGTTCCGGGAATGCCAGACGCTGCAACCGTTCCTGAGCGCTGGCGACGCCGTCTACCAGGTCGAGTACAAACTCTCCCCGCCGAAGTTCTGCCCCCAGGCCAACCAGGCGAACCGCAGCGGGATCGTCAAGACGTTCGACCTGTTCGACACCCCATGGACGCCGTGTAACTGATCGCGAGGCAGCCGACACGTCCGGCGGGATGGCCCTAGGCGGCGCCGTTGCCCGGCTCGATGCCGTGCTCGCGCAGCAGGGCGCGCAGCCGTTCCAGCTCCGCGTTCACCTGGCCGAGTTCGGCGGCCATGGACCTGCGGCCGGCGGTGCTCGCCGTCCACTCCTTCGCCCGGCTGGCCTTGGTGGCGAGCAGGTCTTTCTCCTTGTCGCGCAGCGTGACGGCGGTCTCGAAGTCCTGGGCGTCGATCGCGGCTTCCTTCTCACGGCGCAGCTGCGCGATCTTCTCGTCGATGTCGTCCAGGTCCGGCCGCATCCCCACCCAGTGTTCGGCCGCCGTCAGCCGCCGGTCCAGCGAGTCGATCCGCGCCAGCGCGTCATCGAGCACCCGGGCGCGGGCGCGCTTGCCCAGCCGGGCGCCCTGGCTGAACACCCCCCGCCCGGCCCCGCCCAGCAGCTGCACCACCTGCTCCCGCACCCCGGCCAGGTCGGCTCCGAGCCTGACAAGCACCTGGGCGGCCACCCCCTCGCCCTCACGGATCAGGCCGAGCAGCAGATGCTCGGTGCCGATGTAGTTGTGGCCGAGGTCGCTGGCCTCCCGCCCGGCCAGCTCGACTACCTTCTTCGCCCGCGGCGTGAACGGGATGTGCCCGGACGCCGCCTGCTGGCCCTGGCCGATAATCTCCTCAACCTGCTGGCGTACCGCCTCCAGGCTGACCCCCAGCGACTCCAGCGCCCTGGCCGCCACCCCCTCCCCCTCATGGACCAGGCCGAGCAGCAGATGCTCGGTGCCGATGTAGTTGTGGTTCAGCATCCGGGCTTCCTCCTGCGCCAGCACCACAACCCGCCGCGCCCGGTCAGTAAACCGCTCAAACACCTCGACCAGCCCTCCTCACCGGGCCACATCAGGTCTCTGCACACCAAGACCCTGGTCCGGTAACGAGTCCCCGGGGAAACCCGTTCCAGGGCATCGCGGCTTTCCGGGTGGCAGGCCGGGCACGCGGCGGCCGTCACCGCGTGGCTGGCACCGCGTGGCTGGCACCACGTGGCTGGCACAGCGTGGCTGGCACAGTGGAATATGTGGGCGAGGGCGTGGTGACGCTGTTCTTGTGCGGCGATGTGATGACGGGCCGCGGCGTCGACCAGATCCTTCCGCACCCCGGGGACCCGCGGCTGCGCGAACCCCAGATCGGTGACGCCAGCGCCTATGTCCGCCTGGCCGAGCGGGTGGCGGGGCGGATCCCGCGCCCGGCCGGGTTCGGCTGGCCCTGGGGTGATGCCCTGGGGGTGCTCGGCCATTTCGCACCCACCGCCCGGCTGATCAACCTGGAGACCAGCATCACCGGCAGCGGCGATTTCGCGCCGGCCAAGGCGGTTCACTACCGGATGAGCCCGGCCAACATCGCCTGCGTGGCCGCCGTGCGGCCGGACGCGTGTGTGCTTGCGAACAATCACGTGCTCGACTTCGGCCCCACAGGCCTGCTGGACACCCTGGACACGCTCGCAGGCGCCGGACTGCGCGCGGTGGGCGCCGGACGCGACGTCAGGTCGGCGCGCCGGCCCGCGCTTATCGAGGCCGGGGACGGCAGACGGGTGATCGTCGTGGCCTGCGGCACGCAATCCAGCGGCATCCCACCGGGCTGGGCCGCCACCGAGGACCGGCCCGGCGTGGATTTCCTGCCGGACCTGTCCGACCGCGCCGCCGACTCTCTTGCCGGCCGCCTGCGGCAGGCCAAGCGGCCGGGCGATGTCGCAATCGCCTCCATCCACTGGGGATCCAACTGGGGATACGGCGTGCCCGGCGACCAGATCCGGTTTGCCCACCGGCTCATCGACGGCGGCGCCGACCTGGTCCACGGGCACTCCTCACACCACCCGCGCCCGCTGGAGCTGTACCACGGCAGACTGGTCCTCTACGGCTGCGGTGACTGCATCGACGACTACGAAGGAATCACCGCCCATCAGAACTACCGGCACGATCTGCGGCTGCTGTACTTCGCGGCGGTCGACCCCGCCACGGGCATGCTGGCCGGGTTGCGGATGGCTCCCATGAAGACCAGCAAGATGCGGCTGCGCCACGCGCCCGCCGCAGACTCGCGGTGGCTGGCAGCGCTCCTCCAGCGGATCAGCCGCCGCTTCGGAACACGCGTGGAATGCGAGCCGGACGGCATGCTGACGGTCCGCCCCGCGCCCCGGCCAGCGGGCCAGCCGATGCCTGGAAGCGGCTGACCCGGCACTAGCTAAGGGGTGTTTGCCTCCCGGGTAGCGGGCGGCCGCTGCACCGGCTCACATCTTCTTCACATGTGGCGTGCCTACCATGAGCGTGTGCGGGCGCTGGTGGTGGAAGACGATGTGCGCACTGCCGCCCTGCTGAAGCGCGGGCTGTCCGAGGAGGGCTACGCCGTCGATGTGGCTCTGGACGGGCCGGACGGGGTGTGGCGGGCCAGTGAGTTCGGCTATGACGTCGTGGTTCTCGACGTGCTGCTGCCCGGTCTTGACGGGTTCGAGGTGTGCCGCAGGCTCCGCAGCCGGGGATGCTGGGCTCCGGTGCTCATGCTCACCGCCCGTGGTGAGTTCGCCGAACGGGTCCGGGGCCTGGACTCGGGGGCAGATGACTACCTGACGAAGCCGTTCAGCTTTGATGAGCTGTTCGCACGGCTGAGAGCGCTCATCAGACGGGGGGCACCGAAGCGGCCGACGGTCCTGCGGGCCGGCGATCTGCGGCTGGACCCGGCGACCAGGCAAGCGTGGCGAGGGGACGTGGAACTGCGGCTGTCGCCGAAGGAGTTCGCGCTGCTCGAGTTGTTCGTGCGTCATCCCGGGCAGGTGCTCACCCGCACCAGGATCCTGGAACACGCCTGGGACTACGCCTATGACGGCACCTCCAACGTCGTCGATCAGTACGTCGCGTACCTGCGGCGGAAGGTCGACCGGCCATTTGGGGCGGCTCAGTTCGAGACCGTCCGCGGCGTCGGCTACCGCCTGCGTGGCAGCCCGACTGGCGCTTGATCCGGTCATGTCACTGCGGCTGCGGCTGGCACTGGTATTCGCCCTCGGCACCGCCGCCTTGATCGCGGTCTCCGCGCTCGTGTTCCTCGGGCAGCTGCGCTCATCACTCAGCGCCGCCCTCGACGAGACGTTGCGTACCCGCAGCGATGCCCTGGTCGCCCAGCTGCGCAGCGGGGCCCGGCCTGTGGGCGGCTCATTTGACACCGGGCAGACCGGCCAGCAGAACGGGCAATTCCCGGGTGGCGCCGATGAGTTCGCCCAAGTTCTCACCCTGACTGGAGCCGTCCTCTATCCGCCCGGGCAGGAGAGCCCGGCGCCGCTGCTATCCAGAGCGCAGCTGCCACAGGCCGCGCATGGGCGTTTGGCGGCCAGCACGGTGTTCGAGGGTGAGCCGGTACGGATCCTGGCGAGCAAGGCCCGCTGGGGCACGCGAACGGTCATCGCGGTGGTGGGGGCAACCACCGGCGTCTCCGACGCGGCGCGGGCGCGTGCCCGCATGATCATTCTGATCGGCGGGCCGCTGGCGGTGGTTGCCGCCGGGCTTGGGGCATGGCTGCTGACCGGGGCAGCGCTGCGTCCGGTGGACCGGATGCGCAAGCGGCTGGATGAGATTACCGAGCGTGACAGCGGCGCCAGGCTGCGTGTCCCCCCGACCGGGGACGAGATCGCATCCCTCGCCGTCACCACGAACCGGTTGCTCGGCCGGCTGCAGCAGGCACTCGCACGGCAGCGTGGGTTCGTCGCCGATGCGGGCCACGAACTGCGGACACCGCTGACCGCGCTCAAGGCGGAGCTTGAGCTGGCCGCGCGTCCCGGGAGGCCGCGGGAGGCACTCGCGGCGGCGGTCGGGGCCGCGGCCGGCGATGCGGACCGGCTCATCCGGCTGGCCGAAGACCTGCTGTTGCTGGCCCGGGCAGACGACGGCACCGCGTTCCTCGCCCCGGACCGGATCGACGTGCCCGCGGAGGTAGCATCGTCCGCGCGCAGTTTCGCCGCCGCGGCACAGGCTCGCGGCGTCACCATTTCCGTGCACGCCGCCCAGAACGGGCTCGTCACGGTTGCGGACCCGGGCAGGCTTCGGCAGGCGGTTGGCAACCTGATCGACAACGCGATCCGGCATTCACCCGACGGCGGCGTGGTAGAGGTGACAAGCGAAGCGCGGACGGTGTCCGGCAACGGTCGCCGCCCGCGGCAGATGCTCGCGATCGAGGTCCGCGATCACGGGCCTGGCTTCGCTGACGGGTTCTTGCCCTATGCCTTCGAGCGGTTTCGCCGGGCCGACCACGCGCGGGACCGGACGGATGGCGGCACAGGGCTTGGCCTGGCGATCGTGGCCTCGATAGTGC
>Ga0126378_10004752_pt1 | contig 10429 bp, 11 predicted proteins | sample PanSoiMetPlot_23_FD_92587 | JGI IMG/M metagenome (GOLD analysis project Ga0126378, IMG submission 92587) | Tropical forest soil microbial communities from Panama - MetaG Plot_23 | ecosystem: Environmental > Terrestrial > Soil > Tropical forest > Bulk soil | place: Panama | collected 2016-02-17
GCGGCGATGCTGACCGCGTTCTGGAACCGATCTGAGCTCGGCGATCAGCTACCTGATCGGGCCGCGGGCGAGCACGTGCGCGACGATCCGTGAGGAGCTCGGGCAGAACTGCAGGCCGAGCATCGTCGATGACGTGCCAGCAGGCGCGAGCAGCAAGGGCTGGTTCGCCAGGCACCCTGCGATCTTCACTGGCACCTTCACCCAGCGGCCGTGAACCAGGTGCCGCACACCGCTCGGAAGCCGCCCGAACGCATCCGGCTGGAGGAACGACCACCAAGTGCCGTCACCGCCGCGCACGGCGCCCGGCAGGAAGTAGCCCCTGTTCGAAGGCCCGACGTGGTGCCAGGCACCGCCGGTCCAGTGCAGGACGAGGAAGCTGTCGGTCCGCTTGCCGCTGAAGCGGGAGACCAGGATCCTGAGCCAGACGTTCTTGTTCGAGATCGCCGTGATCCCGTCGATGGACAACTCCACGTTCGGTCCCGGCTTCGGCAGCGAGCTCGCGAGCTGCTTGTTGCGGACCCATGATCGCCCGTTCCACCTGGCCACGACTGGAACGAGGAAGCTGGTCGAGCCCGCACCCCAGATGTCGTTCCTTGTGATCGCGCTCGCGCTGTCGAGCAGGTACCCGTGGAAGCCGAGGTGCGTCCACGTGCGTCCGTGCAAGTGCCAGGTCCCGGTCCCCGGAGCCACGTGAGCATCACCGAATACCCAGACGTCCGTCGCATCCACGACAAGGCAGCCAGTCACGATTCCTGGCGGGAAGCTCTTCACGAGCTTCCACCGGCCGCGGACTAGGCGGAGCGCGCCAGCCGCGTCGGCGCCGTTGCCACCAGTTGACGCACCAGCGAACGCCCAGACGCTGCGTGCGGAGGAGGCGGCCGCGCAGCCGATCCCGGTGTTGCTGATCGCCTGCGGGAAGCTGACCTTGGACCAACCTCGGCCATTCCAGTGCACGCCGACCGGGAAGGCCTTTCCAGGCTTGCCCGCGACGACTCCGCCGGTGCCAAGCGCCCAGACGCTGTGCAGCGACGGCGCCACCAGCCCCGCCAGGAAGGCCGACTTGACGGTGACGACCACCCGCCAATGCGGCGCAGTCAACGACACGCCCGGGCCGGGTGGACCGGCCTCGGCCGCTGGCACCAGCCCGAATACGGTCACGGCACCCGCCGCGACCGAGAGAATCACCTGATGCCGTCGCCTCCGGACTCCGGATCCGATGGCCTGGCGCGCTCTTCTGCATGACGAACATAGCGACATGGGCAATATTGTTGGACATTAGCGGACTCGCCGCCAGCCCGGGCTAAACCAAGCTGCCCACTTCAGGGTTGTTGTCCGCGGCCAGGCCATCCCACGGCTTGCGCAATGCGGAGGCCGCCCGGCCCTCTGGGCAGACACCTCGGAAGTCGCACCAGCTACACCCGCTACTTGGGGATGGCGGGAAGATCGCGTCGCCCCTGCCGGACTGCGGATCGACGCGGAACCGCTCATCCGCCGCCGAGCATTCCGCGGCGATGTCCTCGGCCCGCCGAAGCTGCCGTTCAAGAGACGGCTCAGAGTGTTCCCAGCGCAGCACGCGGTCGGTCGGCAGGTGGTGCAGTTCCACCGCGTAGCACGGCCGGCGCAGCACATGGCCGGCCGCGAGTGCATAGAGCGCAAGTGCCATTGACGAACGCGCGTCGTCGACCGACGGCGCGTGCCGTCCGGTCTTATAGTCGACGACGACCAGCTCGCGGTCGCCGGGACCAGGGCGTTCTTCACCCGGCATGAGGCGAACCGGCCGGTCGTCCAGCCGGTCGATCCGGCCGGAGATAGTGATCAGCTCCGTCTTGGTCGCCACCACTCGCTCGACTCCAACGGGCTCGCGCGCCGGGTCGAGGTCGGCCACGTAGCTCTCGACCATTGACCGTGACCTGTTCCTGTACTCCGCCGACTGCGCATCGTCCGCGAACCCGTCGGCCAGCCAACCCCGCTCAACCAGGTCGCCAGCCGCCGCTCGGGTGCGCTCCTCACGCCGCAGCCGCCACCAGCCAGCCAGCGCGTTGTGCACGCTGGCGCCGAGGCTGTTGTGCGCCCACGGCGGCCCCTTCGGCGGTGGCGGACGGTCCAGGTACGTCATCCGGTACCGCCGCGGGCATTCCAGCCAAGCCCGAAGCCGGCTCGGCGTGCACGGATAGAGCCTGCGCGGCATGCCGTCGAAGCCAAGCTGCTCCACCGTTCCATGGTGTCGCATCAGTGCCTGATCACTCGGCTTGCTCACCGATGAGGCCTTCCGGGCCCGCCGAGACCCATGAGTCGAACCGCCGCTCGGCCATGGCGACGGTCAGCTCCTCGCCGTGACCGGCAAGAATTCTGGTGTCGCCGTCGAGCGTCAGGACATGCGCGCCGATCGCGCTGAGCTGGCCAGGAAAGTCGTCGAAATAGCCGTCGTGCGGGACCGGACCGCCTCCAGAAACGATGTCGCCGGCGAATAGCACGCCAAGCTCGTCGCAGTAGAGCGCGACCGAGCCTGGGCTGTGACCAGCGGCGTGTATGACTTCGAGCGTGACACCGGCGACCTCGAAGATCCCGCCCTGCTCCATCTGGATGTCCGGTTCTGTGCCCTTATGAGCCTCCCGCCAGGACAGCTTGTCGGCGGCATGCAGCGCAACAGGAGCCTCGTCGCGCCGCGCCACGTCGAAGGCTGCCGCGACGTGCCTGGCATGCCCGTGCGTGCAGATCACGGCCAGGACATCCCGCTGGCCCACGGTATTCATGACCGCTTCGGCCGATTCGCCGGGATCGATGACGATCGCCTCGTCGTCGTCGCCGATCACCCAGGTGTTGACAGCACCGCCAACCCGGTCGATCCTCGCCTGCATCGGTTCCTGCCTTCCAGCCGCGCCGGCGCGCGGCCGCCGCGTGCGACAATAGCGGCACCGAACGCACGCCGCCGCCATCCGATCCGATCGGCCTGACAAAGATCTCCTGGCAGAATCTGACGTCGGAGAGACGATCAGCGTCAGGCCCTGATTACCGGCGCTCCGCTGGCGCGCTGCACCAGGGCATCGAGATCGTCCTGGCCGGTGGACTGGCATCCGATCCTGTCGCCCGTGAGCAACCCGTGATCGTCGCTTCCTCCGGTTTCGATCAGACCGAGCCTGCGCGCGACAGTGCTGAGCTGGGTTCGTTGTCGCGAATTGTGATCGGGGTGGGCGACCTCGACGCCGTCCAGTCCTGCGGCGGCCAGTTCGGAGATCAAGTCATCAGGCACGCTCCAGCCGCGCGTCACGGCCTGCGGATGCGCAAGTACAGTAACACCGCCAGCCGCGTGCAGCAGCGAGATCGCGTCTGCCGGATCGAGGGCATACCGGCGCACGTGCGCGCGCCCGCCCGGGCCAATCCAGTCCGCCGTGAATGCCTCCTCCAGCGATCCCACGACTCCGGCCTCGATCATCGCGCGCGCGATATGCGGGCGCCCGATCACGCCGGCGCCCGCGATCGCTGTCACCTGCTCCCATGTCACGCCCGTGCCGAGCTCGCCGAGCCTGGCGACCATGGCCTTGGCGCGATCCACTCGGCTATTCCTGATCGCACGGGTCTGGTCGGCGAGTTCAGGATGGCTTGGGTCGAACAGATAGCCGAGCAAGTGGACGCTGTGACCGGCGAGCCGGCATGAGAGCTCCATCCCGGAGATCAGCGCGAGCCCGGGCGGCAGCGCCGCGGCAGCTTCGCCGATGCCTGCGACCGTATCGTGGTCGGTCAGCGCGATCACGTCGAGGCCGGCAGATGCGGCGCGCCTCATCACTTCCGCGGGCGGCCTCGTGCCGTCCGACGCGGAGCTATGGCAATGCAGGTCAGCGCGCACCCGGGGAACTTTAGCTGCTCTCGCCTGGCAGCCGCGGGGAGCGGGCTCCGAAGGGCAGGTCGAGCTCCTGGCCAGGATCTCGCAGGTCGAGCAGGCGCATGGGCTCGACGAGCAAGGTGCCCGCCGTGTCCGGCCAGAGCAATATCCACAGCCAGCTGCCCATTACCTCGCCGGCGAAGGCGGCCCGTCCTGGCGCGTCGACATGCCACAGCGGGAATTCGTGGTTCCCGAACTCGATTTGGGCGTGCGGTGAGCAATCGGGGAAGCCAGCCCCTGGGTCGGGCCCCTCGAGACCGGCGCAGTAAGCGCCTAGGCCAACTCCGAGTTCCTCGCTGATCAGCAGCATCTCGCCAGGACCGCCAACCGGATTGGGACCGGAGAGGGCGACGACGCAGCCCTTGGTGCCGACGCGCTCGTCACCCGCGGCCGCGAAGCCGGTGAGCAGCCAGCCTGCGGGCAATGGCCAGGGCAGCATCACGGGAACGACGGCGTTGCGTACCAAGCCGGCCACGCCCTCCGGTGAGATGCTCCGCACCTGCCGCAGCGGGTACACGTCGCCGTGGCTTGCACAGCGCCAGCTGCTTGACCAGGCGCTCGGTGCCGCGACCGTGCCACCACACCGGGGGCAGGTCAGGTCCGTCGCCACCATGCCCGCATGTCTCCCGGTCGATCGCCGCACCTGCAGTTGAGCTACTACTACGATGCTCCGGCCGGGTAAGGGGTAAACGCCGGTCCACTTTTCATGACTGTGATGGATTTTTTAGGTCAAGTCAGTCACGATCACGGAATTCGCCTCGCAGGCCAGCAGCGCGGCCGCGTGCGACGACAGCGAGCGCGAGCTTCCGCGACGCCTCATCGATCATCTCGCCGCCGTGCATGACCGCCCCTTGCGGGGTTCGCGGGGACCGTCCTGCATCGCTCGCGCCTTGCGACCCCTCGGACGTGGCGTGCTCATAGGCATCCAGAATTCCCAGCGCGCGGTCGAACTCCTGCTGGCCAGGCGAGAACGCCGCGTTGACCGGCTCGATCTGGCTGGGATGCACCACCCACTTGCCGTCGTAACCGAGTGCTGCCGCGCTCGCCGCGGCGCTCTTCAGCCCTTCGGAATCGCCGATCGCGGCGTATGGACCATCGATCGCCTGCAGTCCAGCAGCCCTCGCCGCTATCAGGATCTGCATCAGCGGGTAATGGAACGCGTCGCCTCCCGTGTAGCCGTCAGGCTGGGCACCGATCCGCAAGGACCGCATCCCGACGCTGGCCATGAAGTCGGCCGGACCGAAGATGAGCGCGGCAAGCCTGCCCGATGCGACGGAGACCTCCCGCACCGCGGCCAATCCTGCAGCGTCCTCGATCTGCGCCTCGATTGCGATACCGCCTGCGGGCAGGCCCTCGGCGCGTTCCAACTGGCCGAGTAGCAGGTCTAGCCATGCGACGTGGGCGGGGTCTGACACCTTCGGAAGGACGATCGCGTCAAGGCGGGCTCCCGCGCCCGCGACCACGTCGATCACATCGCGGAAGGCCCACTCTGTCAGGGCACCATTGATCCGCACGGCCAGTACTGGCCCCGTGGTGAGTGGCCCCATGGCGAGTGGCCCCGTGGCGAGTGGCCCCGTGGCGAGTGGCCCCGTGGTTAGTGGCCCCGTGGTTAGTGGCGCCGTGGGCGGGCGGGTCGGCAGCGGCACAGCCTCGTCCCGCGGCTGAAAGGCCGCGATCGCATTGGTGACGAGCGAGCGCGCGTGCCGCTTGGCCGCGGGCGCGACCGCGTCCTCAAGATCAAAGATCAGCTCGTCGGCAGCCAGGCCCGCCGACTTGGCCAGGAACCGCTCGCTGCTACCGGGCACGGTCAGGCACGTGCGGCGGGGTATCAGGCCGGCCGGCCGGCCCACGCGGCTCCCCGCTGAATCGGCGCTCGTCATGTGTTGATGATGCCGCGACGGCCGTTCGACTCGGTGTCCGGGTGCTTCTAGCATGAACGCATGGCCACGTCTACATCCCCGAAGGCGAATCCTGCAGCGGGGAACCCCGCAGAGGCGAGCGCTGGTATCGGCTCCCCGACCGTCGAGCAAGTGATGCAGGCGCTGTCCGGCGTGCTCGATCCAGAAATCCGGCGGCCGATCACCGAACTCGGGATGGTCAAGAACGTCGAGGTCGGACGGGCGGGCGCCGTGAGGGTCGACGTGTGGCTGACGGTTTCTGGCTGCCCGCTGCGCGACACCATCACGCGCGAGGTGCAAGGCGCCGTCGGGCGGCTGCCAGGTGTCACATCCGTCCGGGTTGAGCTCGACGTCATGAGCGATGAGCAGCGCCGCGGGCTGCAGAGCACGCTGCGCGGCGGCAAGCCGGAGCGGGAGATCCCGTTCGCCAATCCCGCCTCGCTGACAAAGGTCTACGCAGTGGCCAGCGGCAAGGGCGGCGTTGGCAAGTCGTCGGTGACCGTCAATCTGGCCGTGGCGCTGGCTGCCACCGGGCGCAAGGTCGGCCTGCTCGACGCAGACATTTACGGACATTCTGTCCCCAGAATGCTCGGCGTCACCGGCCGGCCGACTCAGGTAGAACAGATGATCATGCCGCCCGTCGCGCATGGCGTGAAGACGATCTCCAGCGGCATGCTCAAGAAGGGGAACGAGCCGCTCCCGCTGCGTGGGCCGATCCTGCATCGCCTGCTGCAGCAGTTCCTCGCCGACGTCTACTGGGGCGATCTGGACGTGCTGCTGCTCGACCTGCCCCCGGGCACCGGCGACGTAGCCATCTCGGCAGGCCACCTGATCCCAGGCGCGGAGTTGATCGTGATCACGACCCCGCAGCTGGCCTCCGCGGAGGTGGCAGAACGGGCCGGTTCGCTGGCCAACCAGCTGCACCAGCGGGTGGTCGGGGTGATCGAGAACATGGCCTACTTGTCCTGCCCGCACTGTGACGAGCGCGTCGAGGTGTTCGGAAAGGGCGGCGGTCAGGCAGTCGCGCAGGCGCTCAGCCGCCTGACCGGCTCGAACGTGCCGCTTCTCGGCGAGGTTCCGATCGACCTGCGGCTGCGCGAAGCCGCTGACGATGGAACGCCGCTCGTGCTCGCGGAACCGACCTCACCCGCTGCGACCGAGCTGACCAGGATCGCGCAAGCAATAGCCGGCAAGCCGCGCAGCCTAGCCGGACGACAACTCGGCCTGACGCCGGTCTGACGTGGCACAAACGAAGGTGCCCGCGGCCTAGGTAGCTTCCGAGTCGTACGGGGGGACCTCGTTCACAGTGAGCTCGGCGTACGCGGGCTCAGGCTCAGCCAGCTCGGCGTAGGGCACCTCGGCGTAAGGCACTTCGGCGTCTGAAGCCGACCACGTGTCGCCATCCTCCTCGATCGGGTCGAGCAGGTGCTTGCGCACAAACGACTTCGGGTTAAGGTCGTTGAGATCGAAGTCGCGGAATTCAGGCCCGAGATGCTCGCTGAGGTCTGCCTTGGCGTTGTCGGCGAGCCGGCGAAGGTCTCGCAGCGCGCGCCCGGCCTGGGCGGCCAGCCTTGGCAGCTGGTCCGGGCCGAAGATCACCAGGCCGAGCAGGCCGAGAATCAGGATCTTGGTGATGGACAGATCGAACAAGCTGCTCGCGCTCCCGCTGTCGTGACCTCTCCGCGACGAGGTCCGCTGCATCAAGATTAACCTTCGCCGGGGGTAATGGGGCCATCGACAGGACCTCTAGGGCAGCGTCCACAGGTCGAGAACATACAGGGATGCGTCAGCCAAAGGGATCGAACCAGGAAGCTATGCGCTTCAGGCCCATGCCAACCCGCGACCAGAACCCGATGTGGCTGTCATGCGGCAGCTCAGCCACGATCGCGGCGACGGCATCCGGCGGTGCGTCCGCGATCACGGTGTACACGATTCCGCGCGCCGACCAGGCCAGGCCCTGTTCACTGAGGCTCCCCGACTCTGTGGCGAGCACCTGCGTTCCGCTGACATCGGCTTGATGCCAGCCGGGCAGTGTCCGGGGCAACACGCCGCGCTGCATGAACACCGACGCGACCGACAATCCGTCCGAGTAACGGGCATCTAGCACCGTGCCTGATGGAGTTGCCGTCCGGCTCACCCCGGAGAGGATCATGTTGCCGGCCAGCCTGCCTGGCACCTTCCAGCCGCCCACCTGCAAGCTGGCCAGCTGGGCTACGGTGGGACGTGAGGCCGCGCTGCTCGCAGGGGCATATGCCGTCCACGCCCGCCCAGCCTCGGCCGGCAACTCGCCGAGTTCCTGATCGCCGATCTGCAGATCGATGAACGCGCCCTCGCTAACCCGCCGCCCGCTCCTATCGAACATCTCCCTGCGCAGCGGCAGCCCGGTCGCCGCGTCAAGCCAGAACCGCGCGGCCAGCGTTCCATCAGGTCGCCGCACCGCGACGATCCTGGCCGATCGGTTACTCGAGGTTCCGACACCTTCGTATTCGAGCACGTAATTGACCCGCAGTAGCTCGAGCATGCCCGCGGACAGGCTCAGGACGCCCACCGTACCGCCGCCGCCTGACGCGGGAAATCCGAGCGAACCACTTCCGTCGCCGGCGTCATCGTCCCTGGCAAGTTCGGGTCCGCCTGGCCGATGCCAGACATCGAGCAGGTAGGACGAGGATCCCTCAGGACCGGACCACGCCACTATCTGGACACCGCGGTAGGGCACCGTGCGGCACGCCGCGACCGCCGCGGCCATCAGCAGCATGCCGCGGCGGGCGACAGGGGCATTCGGGGCAGGCAGCGACGACCGGCCTGGCGAGGTACTCCCGCGCCCGAGCGCAGCTGGCGGCGCTGATCCCGGCCGCCTGCCGTCCGCCAGGAAGCTGGCGACCACGGCCAGAGCGGCGAGCGCTCCCATCGCTGCGGCGACGGCTCCGATCACCGCCCTCGAGCGCCTCCAGTACAGCCAGAGCATCTGGCTATCCCCGCTGACGGCCCGTCACGGGCGGCGGGCCAGCCGACACGTCGGCCGAGCTTGACGGAGAAGGGCCGGCGGTCGGGCTCGCGGCCGGTTGGCCTCGAAGCTTCGTTGCCGCGCTACCCGATGCGCCAGTCGTCCGATGGCGTGCTGGCGGCGTGAGGCTGTGACCTGCCTTGCCTGAGGCGGGCTGCCCCGGCCCAGCATGACCAGCGGCGACGCCCTTGCTGCGGCCCGGCGTCGCAGGGGAGCTGTTTGCCGCCGGAGTCGACCCTGCCGGGTGCTGGCCAGCGTCAAAGGCATGCTGCATCAGGTAGCTGTCGACCGAAGGGGTGATCTTGGGTACGGGCGGATGCGCCTCGCCGTTGCCGAGCATGAACGCCAGCACGCCGATCGTGATCAGGGAAGCGCCAGCCGACGCGGCGGCTAGCCGCCAAGTCCGTGGAAGGACCCCTGAGCCCCAATCGGCGGTCCGGCGGGCATGTGCGATCCCGGTCGGCGCGGCCCAGGGCAGTGCGCCCGCGGAAACTGCTTCGTCGCAGCGGGCGAGTTCGATCAGCCTGCTGGCGATGGCGGGCTCGGCCGACGCGTCGCCGAGCGCGGTGAGCCGGCGCTTCAGCGCGCGCATCGAGTTGGCTTCCTGACGGCACGAGTCACACCCAGCGACGTGGTTGAGCACGCGATCGCGCTCGACCCCGTCGAGTTCGCCGTCGACCAGCGCAGAGAGCCAGCGTCCGAGGTGGGTCATTGCCGCCCCACCTCCCCTGCTATTGCGACGCCAGGATCCTCGCCGACCGGGCCACCGCCGACCGGGCCACCGCCGACCGGATCATCGCCGACCGGGCCCCCGCCGAGCAATGCAGGCTTCCCTGAGGGCCTGACCATCGCCGCGCGCCCCGGTCGGCGATGCTCAAGCGCCGCGCGCAACTGCGCCCGGCCGCGATGGATCCTGCTGCGCACCGTGCCCAGCTTGACATCGAGAACGTCGGCGATCTCCTCGTACGTGAGGCCCTCGATGTCGCAGAGCACGACGGCGGCACGATATTCGGGCGGCAAGTCAGCGAGGGCCGCGGCGACGTCGTGATCGAGGTGCCGCTCGTCAAATGCCTGTGGCGGGGTCGGCTCGGTGCCCTTCAGCTTGGCCGCCGTCTCCTCGCCGAGTCCCTCGAACCGAATGCGCTGCTTGCGGCGCGTGATGTCCAGGAACAGGTTCGTAGTGATGCGATGTAGCCAGCCCTCAAACGTCCCTGGCGTGTAGCTCGGCAATGACCTGAACACGCGCACGAACACCTCTTGCGTCAGGTCTTCTGCGTCATGGCAGTTGCCCGTGAGCCGGTACGCAAGGCGGTAGACCCTGGCAGAGTGTTCTCTGACGACGTCTTCCCACGTCGGGGGGGTCCAAGGCGCGCTAGTCGGCACGGGGCTAGTCGGCACGGGGCGTCCGGCCCCGTCCACCGCCTCAGTCTGCATCAAACGTCCCTCAGGTCAATCGCCCGCGCGGCTGGAGGGTCGGGTCAAGTTCCCGCCGGCCGGCGCCAATGGGGCATCTGCCTACACATTTACCGTAGCCGCAAACCGACAACGTATGGCCCGCACGGCATGTTCCCGCCTGACCTTGGCTAACGCTAGGCTGCGGCGCGAGGAAGTTCACCGAAGTCACCGGAGGCAGCCATCTTCCGCCAA
>Ga0126378_10004753_pt1 | contig 10428 bp, 12 predicted proteins | sample PanSoiMetPlot_23_FD_92587 | JGI IMG/M metagenome (GOLD analysis project Ga0126378, IMG submission 92587) | Tropical forest soil microbial communities from Panama - MetaG Plot_23 | ecosystem: Environmental > Terrestrial > Soil > Tropical forest > Bulk soil | place: Panama | collected 2016-02-17
CCTGAGGAAAGCGGCCGGCACGGGCCGCCAGGCAGGCCCCAGGGCAGGCGCCGTCTTGGCGCACTGGTCCTGGGCCTGTCGCTCATTCTCGTCGGCGTCTCCCTGAGCTTCAGGGCCGCGTTCGCCGATACGCCGGAGGTGCGCGTTGGCGTCCTTTCTTTCGGCAGCGTCGATTGGGAGCTGGACGTCATACGCCGCAACAAGCTCGACCAGAGCCATGGCTTCCACCTGACCACACTGCGGCTCGCCGACAAGGACGCGGCGAGCCTGGCGCTGCTCTCGGGCAGCGTGGATCTCATCGTGACCGACTGGTTCTGGGTTTCCCACCAGCGCTGGAAGGGTGGCGATCCGACCTTCGTCGCCCACTCGCTCGCGGTTGGTGGCGTCATGGTCCCGCCGGATTCGCCGATCGCCTCGGTTGCCGATCTCGGTGGGAAAAAGCTCGGCATCGGCGGCGGGCCAACGGACAAGACCTGGCTTCTGCTGCGCGCCTACGCCATGAAAACGGCCGGGCTTGATCTCGCCAAGACGGCGGACATGAATTTCGGGGCGCCACCCCTGCTGAACCGGCTGGCCCTCGACCTCAAGCTCGATGCCGTCGCCAATTTCTGGCAGTTCAACGCTCGGCTAAAGGCAGTGGGCTTCCATGAAATCCTGCCCATCACCACGATCCTGCCCGCCCTTGGCATCGAGCGTCCCCCGCCGCTGCTGGGCTGGGTCTTCCACGAGTCCTTTGCCAATGACCACCCCGCGCTCATCCGCGATTTCCTTGCCGCTTCCTTCGAGGCGAAGCAGCGGCTCGCCACCTCCGATGCAGAATGGGAGGCCCTTCGCCCGCTCATGGATGCCTCCGACGACGCTCTGTTCCGCGAGCTGAAGGAGAGCTATCGCCGCGGCATCCCCAAAGGCTGGAGCCCCGCTGATGCCGAAGCCGCCGCGCGGGCCTATAGTGCCATCGTCGAAGCGGTAGGCACCGCGCCGGCCGGTGGTGACCGCTCCCTTGCGCCCGGCACATTCTGGACTGGATTCTCCCGGTAGCGTCGATACCCATGGCTCTGGTTCCCGGCGCCCCGCCGCCTGGAGCGCCCGCTCCGCCGACACATGCGCCCACCCGCCGCCATTTCTGGCTGCGGCTTGGCTCCTTCGTCCTGCTGCTTCTGGCTTGGGAAGCGGCCACGCTGATCCTCGGCACGCGGGTCCTGCCGGGGCCCGCCGAGGTCGGCCAAGCCCTGCTGGCCGCCTTCCGCAGCGGCGAGCTTCTGTTCAATCTGGGGATGACGCTCTATCGCGTCGCCGTCGCCTTCGTTCTTGCGATGGCCTGTGGTGCCGCCATCGGCATCCTCATGGGACGCAGACCCTTGGCCGATCGCCTTCTGGACGCCTGGCTCATCATCGCCCTCAACCTCCCGGCCCTGGTGGTCATGGTGCTCTGCTATGTCTGGTTCGGCCTCAATGACGTGGCGGCGATCCTGGCCGTGGCGGTCAACAAGATCCCGCTGGTTGCCACTATCATGCGCGAGGAGGCGCGCAGCCTCGACCGGTCCCTGATCGAGGTCGGCCAGGCCTTCCGCCTGTCGCGCGGGCGCATCTTCCTGCGCATCTATCTGCCGCAGCTCTATCCGGGGCTCTTTGCTTCGGCCCGTTCGGGGCTGGCCCTGATCTGGAAGCTGGTGCTGGTGGTCGAGCTGCTAGGGCGGCCGAACGGTGTCGGCTTCGAGATCCGCACCCTGTTCAACTACTTCGATATCGCCGGCATCCTCGCTTATACCGTCGCCTTCATCGTCATCGTGCTGCTGATCGAGTGGGGGATGCTGGTCCCCCTCGAGCGGCGGGTCACCGCCTGGCGCCGGCGATGAGCATCTCGGTCACGGAGCTCACGCGGCGTTTCCCGGGGCCTCCGGCCCATCTCGCCCTCGACCGTCTCGATCTCACCGTCGAGGAAGGCGAGTTCCTCTGCCTCGTCGGCCCCTCCGGCAGCGGCAAGACGACCCTGCTGCGCATCCTCGCCGGCCTCGACCGCGGCTTCACGGGGCGGCTCAGCCTGCCTCCGGGCCTGCATTCGGCCATCGTCTTCCAGGAGCCGCGCCTGATGCCCTGGCTCACGGTGCTGGACAATATGCTGCTGGTCGCCGCACTAGGGGGCGCGGTGGCGCGCGAGCGGGCGCTTGCCCTGCTCGAGGAGGTGGATATCGCCGGTTTCGCCGACGCCTATCCCGGCCAGCTCTCCGGCGGCATGCAGCGCCGGGTGGCGCTTGCCCGCGCCCTCTTGGTGGCGCCGGAGCTGCTGTTGATGGATGAGCCCTTCGTCTCGCTGGACATGCCGGCGGCCAACCATCTGCGGGACCTGGTGACACGGCTCTGGCGCAGCCGGCGGATGACCGCGATCTTCGTGACCCATGACCTGCGCGAGGCCGTGGTCCTGGGCACGCGGCTTCTTTTTCTCACCCGCTCCCCCGGCCGGGCCGCGCTCGACTGGCGGCCCGATCTGCCGCCGCCCGGTGAGCGCGGCGCGGCCGGGATCGAGGCGGCAGTCGCGAAGCTCCTCGCCCGACATCCCCGCCTGCTCGAAGGGATGGCGGGAACATGAGCGCCGCCGGACCGTTCACCGAAAGGCAGCTGGATTTGCTACGCTTGCAACGCTTGCCCTTGATCGAGCCAATGGTGAAGGCGGTGGAAGGACGCGATATGCCATGTCGATCGTCAGGTTGCTGGCGGATCAGATGACGGTGCCCGAGAATCCCGGTGAGCGGGCCCGTCCCTATCGGATGTTCATCCGCGACCTTGTGCTGCTCTGCCGCATCGGCGTCTATGCTCACGAGAAGCTGCGTCCGCAGCGCGTGCGCATCAATGTCAGCATGCGCGTATTGCCCGATCTTGCGCCACGCAATGACGACATCGCCAATGTCCTCTCCTATGACCAGATCCTGGGCGAGATCAAGCGGCTGGCCGCAGGCGGCCATATCAATCTGGTGGAAACCCTGGCCGAGGCGATCGCCGATATTTGCCTGACCGACCCCCGCGTGCTCGAGGCCCGCGTCATGATCGAGAAGCTCGACGTCGAGCCTGAAGCGAGCGTGGGCGTGGAGATTGAACGGCGGCGTCAGAATTGAGGCGTGGCGGAAAAAACCATGCCTTCGAAAACGCGCGGCACCAAGCCAGTTGTGGTGGTGAAGCTCGGCGGCAGCCTCATGGCCTCGCCGCATCTTTCGACTTGGCTCGCGACCCTTTCTGCGAGCCGGGGTGCCGCCGTCATCGTGGCCGGCGGCGGACCTTTCGCCGATGCCGTGCGCGTCGCCCAGGAGACAACGCCTTTCGACGACCGCGCCGCTCATCGGATGGCGATCCTGGCCGTGGAGCAATATGCCATCATGCTGGCGGCGCTCGAGCCGGGGCTGCGTCTTGCCGCGGGCCGGGCCGAGATCAAGGCTGCCGCCCGGGCCGGCGCCACACCGATCTGGCTCCCCGCCCGCATGAGCTTCGATGCGCCGGACATTCCCGAGAGCTGGGAGGTGACCTCGGACAGCCTCGCGGTCTGGCTTGCACGCAAGCTGGGCCTGGCGCAGGTCCTGCTGGTGAAATCCGCCGCTTTGCCGATGGAACGGGTCCCGGCCGCCGAGCTTGCCGAAGTCGGGATCGTCGACCCCGTATTGCCGCGCTTCCTCGCAGGCACCGGAATCGAGTGCCGCTGCCTGGAGGCGGCCGGCGCGCCGGCCTTCGCCGCAGCCTTGGCCCAGGGACGGCTCACCGGTACGCTGCTCTCTGCCGATGAGCAAGCCTGAGCATATTCTTTTCCTGACGGGCCGCTTGGCGAAGCCGCGGCTGACCAAGCTGCTCGCCCGCATGGCGCCCGCGGACTTCACCCATGAGATCGTCGATATCGGGGTGAAGGTCGCGGCCTTGATGACGGGCGATATCATCCGCCGCCGGCTTCCCGCGCCGATCCGGGCCGATCGGGTGCTGCTGCCGGGCCGATTCCGCGGCGATCTGGAGGCCCTGGCGGCCCATTACGGCCGTCCCTTCCAGCGCGGGCCCGAGGACCTGCAGGATCTGAGCGAATTCTTCGGCCGCAAGGGTCCGCCGCCGGACCTCTCCCAACACAATGTGCGCATCTTCGCCGAGATCGTCGAGGCGCCGCAGCTCGGCGTGGAGGCGATCCTGGAGCGCGCCGCCCTCTATCGCCGCGACGGCGCCGATGTCATCGATCTCGGCTGCCTGCCGGATACGCCCTTTCCGCAGCTGGAACAGGCTGTCGCGGCCCTCGTCGCGGCGGGCTTCACCGTCAGCATCGATTCCGCCGATGTCGAAGAGCTTCGCCGCGGGGCCGGCGCCGGGGCGCGCTATCTGCTGAGCCTGACCGAGAAGACGCTGCACCTCGCGGAAGAGAGCGATGCCATACCGGTCCTGATCCCGGCGCGCCACGGCGATCTCGATTCGCTGCAGCGGGCCATGGACATCCTCGATCGGAAGAAGCGGCCCTATCTCGCCGATCCGATCCTGGATCCGATCCATTTCGGCTTCACCGCCTCCCTCGGACGTTATGCAGAGTTGCGCCGCCGGCGGCCGAAGGCGCCGATCCTCATGGGGACCGGCAATCTGACGGAGCTCACTGATGCCGACAGTTCCGGGGTGACGGCGATCCTCATGGGCATCGTCTCCGAGCTCGCCATCGCCAATGTGCTGGTCGTGCAAGTGAGCCCTCATTGCCGGCGGGCCGTGGCCGAGACCGATTGGGCCCGGCGCATCATGTTTGCCGCCCGCGAGGCGGGCAGCCTGCCCAGCGGCATCGCGCCGGCCCTGCTGACCGTTCACGACCGCAAGCCCTTCCCCGACACGCCGGCGGAGATCGGCGAGCTGGCAGGCATGATCAGCGACGACAACTTCCGGATCGCCGTGGCCGAGGACGGCATCCATATCTACAACCACAAGGGCCACCGGATCGCCCGGGACCCCTTCGAGCTCTTCCCTCAGCTCGGGGTGGAGAGCGACGGCAGCCATGCCTTCTATCTGGGCGCGGAAACTACCAAGGCGGAAATCGCCTGGAAGCTCGGCAAGCGCTATGTCCAGGATCAGCCGCTGCGTTGGGGCGTGGCCGTTGAAGAACCCGGCGAGGATCTCCAGAAGCTGAAGGCTCCTGGCACCACCCTGCCCCGCCGGCGCCGGAAGCGGGCCTCATGATCCGGGAGACCATCGTCACCACCCAGTCGCCCGAGGGCCGAATCCATATCGCGCCCATCGGGCTGATCGTCGAGGAAGAGGGCTTCGTCATCGCGCCCTTCCGGCCCTCCCAGACGTTGGAGAATCTTCGGGTCAATCCCCATGCCGTCGCCAACTACACCGACGATGTCCTGATCTTCGCCGGCTGCCTGACGGGCCGGCGCGACTGGCCGACGCGGAGTGCCGACAGGATTCCAGGGGCGGTCCTGAGCGCAGCGCTGGCCCATGCCGAGCTCAGCGTCGAGCGCGTCACCGAGCATTCCGAGCGCCCGCGCTTCCACTGCCGTGTCGTGCATGAGGCCAATCATGCGCCCTTCCACGGCTTCAATCGGGCCCAGGCCGCGGTGGTCGAGGCAGCTATCCTGGTCAGCCGCCTGCACATGCTCCCGATGGAGAAGATCGAGCGCGAGATCGCCTATCTGACGATCGCCATCGAGAAAACCGCCGGTCCCCGCGAGCGCCAGGCATGGGACTGGCTGATGGAGCGCGTCGCGGCGTTCAAAAGTGAGCGCGCCACGACTTCCCCCTCCCCCCTTGCGGGGGAGGGTCGGGGTGGGGGGTAGCCCCAAGATCACAGAGTGCAGCACGCTGCGTAGATTCTCGGATCCGCGGCCGCGGATCGGACCCCCCACCCTGTCCCGCCCCCGCAAGGGGGCGGGGACGCTCATGTCAGACACTCTTCTTAAGCTGGAGCAGCAGCCCCGCAACGGCCGCAGCCGGAGCGGCGCGGGCGGCCCATTCGCGTGAAGCCGGCTCGCCCTGGAAGAGATCGGCAAAGTCGCGATAGCGCCGGCCCAGCCGGCGTCCGATCTCGGGCAGGAGGAAGCGGCCGACGCCAGCGCCGATCAGCGGCGCATCTTCTGGAAGCGAGCTGCGGGAGAGAACGCGCTCGATGGAATCGATCACCTGTCGGCGCTGGCGTTCCGCCAGATGGCTCGCCAGGCGCCGCCATTCGGCCATTCCCGCATCGGCAAGATCGCGGCCGAGCATGCGGGCGAGGCGCGCCGCGCTCTCCTCTGCGCTCTTGCCGCGGCCGTCGGCAGTCCCATGCTGATCGGCGTCCTCGGGCAGCTCGCCGGTCAGCCGATGGACATCGGCCATGGTGGCGAAATATTCCGCCATGAGCCGCTGGTTCTGGCCGGCGAAGAGCACGGCCGGAGCGACCGCCATGACCGGCGTTCGCGTCACGCCCGTATAGACCAGCTCCTCCAGGGCCATGCGCTCGGAATCGCTGAAGCCTTGGCATTCCACCTTGCCGTCGGCGATCGGCAGGATGTCGGTGGTCGTGCTGCCGATATCGACCAGCAACCCCGTCTCGTCGCGCGCGGCGAGATAGCGGCCGGTGGCATGCCAATTGGCCGAGGCGATGCGCAGCACCTGCTCGCGCGCCGCCACCGGCGCAAGGAAGCCCATCTCGCCGGCATAGAAACAAAGCTCCCGGCCTGGATAATGGGCGAGCATCGCATCGATCAGCCGGCCGACGCCGTCGCTGCGGTCGGCGAAGAGATCCACCAGTTCCCCGGTCATGGTCACACCCTGCAGATCCGAGGGTAGAAGCTCGCGGTCGAGGCTTGCCAGCGCTGCCTCCAGATGCTCGAGCCCGCGCCAGAGCGTGCAGGGAATCTGGATGGCCCGGCGCAAGCATCCGGCCGCATCGATCTGGGCTGCCTTGATATGGGCGCCGCCAAGATCCCAGCCGGTAGCGACCATCTCACCCATGCCCGACGCCCAAGCTTGACAAGTCTCGGCGGCATCGAGTCACCTGCGGGTCAGGCCGAATGCGGATCGGAAGGCGTGCGCCTTGGGTCATTTCGAGATCATTCCCGTCATCGACCTGCGAGGGGGCCAGGTGGTGCATGCGCGTTATGGCCAGCGCGCCGACTACCGGCCCATACGCTCGAATCTCTGCGAAGGAAGCACGCCCGAGGCCGTGGTCGGCGGGTTGCTGGCGCTTTACCCCTTTCCGACCCTCTACATCGCCGATCTCGATGCCATCGAGGATACCGGTGACAATGAGCCCGTGCTCCACGAGCTGCGACGGCGCTTTCCGGCACTGAAACTCTGGGTCGATGCAGGCTTTCGCGATCCCGATGCCTGTCTCGACTGGCTGCATCGCGATCTCGGCGATCTCGTCCTCGGCAGCGAGAGCCAGGCCGATTGGGAGGGGCTGGGCCGCCTCATGGCCTCGCCCCAGGCCCATCGGATCGTCCTCTCCTTCGACTTCGCCGGCGATCATTTCCTGGGTCCGCTCGGAGGGCTCGATCCGGCCCTCTGGCCGGCACGGGTCATCGTCATGACCCTGGCGCGCGTCGGCAGTGGCGCAGGCCCCGACCTCGCTCGCCTCGGCGAGATCATGGCGCAGAACGGCCGTCGCCGGGCCTATGCCGCCGGCGGCGTTCGCGATGCCGCCGATCTGAGAAGCCTGAGCGACGCCGGGGCCGCCGGCGTCCTGATCGCCTCGGCCCTGCATGACGGGCGGATTGGCCGAAAGGAGCTGGCGGAGCTGGCCAAGCGGTAAAAAAGAACGGGAGGGCGCGGTCGCGCCCTCCCGTTCGATCTCGAAGATCAGGGCGCGAACGGATGCTTGACCCGGTCCTTCGCGGCCACCGATTCAGCAGCCGTCGGCTTGCCGGCCACGGCGCGCTGGATCGACTCCTTGACGGCCTGATAGTTGTACTCGTGGATCTTCTTGTCGTCTTCCGCCAGCCAGTGGATGAAGACGCCGACGCAGATGAAGAGATCGTCGGCTTCGTCTTGCGGGATGGTGCCGTCGGCAACGGCGTCCGCCACGGCCTTGGCGACCGCGTGCTGCGCCGGACCGAACATCTGGACGGCCTGCTTGGCGCCCTTGATCGTCACCTTGTTGAACAGGATGGTATTCGGCTTGCAGGGCATGTTTGGCGCCAGGACGGCGAGCAGCGAGGTGAAGCCGTCCTTGTTGTTCGTGAGGGCGTTGCAGAAGGCATGCTCTGCCGCACTGCCGCGAGGTCCGATGATCAGGTCGATATGGGCAACTTCGTTGCCCTCGCCGACCAGGGACTCGCCGACCATAACCTTATTGATCCTTGCCATGGATATCGCCTCCCAGGCTATCGTTGCACGATGATGATGACCTAACGCACCGCGAAGTGCGCCGTTGAATAGAGGACACGGCAGAGGATGATCCGGCCAGGAGCCTGATCCCCCATCTCCCGTTCGGTGCCGCGGCCGGGGCTTCAGCCAAATAGCCCAAGCCTCCCCTTCCAACACGGCACGGCGCTGGAGGGCAGGAAAATGGTAATCGTAAGCCGCAGGGCCTCGCAAGTACTTGTTTGGCGGGCTGAAGACTACCGCGCAATGTCACAGAGACTGAGGATTTTCAGCCACGGCGCTCAGCTCTCTCTGCAGGCCGGCCGCGAAGAGCGTCGCCACCGTCAGGTCGGCACTCGTGCCGGGATTGACCCCCGCCGCCTTCAGCTCGGCATCGAATTTCAGAAGCCGATTTTGCACAGCCGGCGATAGCCCTTCCCGCATCAGGCGGCGATCGAGATCGCCGGCCTGCCGGCAAACGGAGCGCGCCACGGCCAGGCCGAACTTGCGCCGGACATGGCTGTCGGGGAAGCGGCCGAGGAAGGCGAGATAGACGGCGCTTGCGGCCGCCGGCCCCTCGCCCCAGCGGGCGAGTGCCGCGGACAGGCGGGCTAGCCCCGTCCGGAAGACGTCTCTATAGGCGCTGGCATATTGGCCGGCGATGCGATCGCGCCGGCGGGCCTCCTCCATCGCGGTCAGCAGCGTGACGCGGGGCGGCTGGCGCACATCATGACGCTTTGCCTCCCCGAGCCCGCCCGGATTGGCCAAGCTGATGGCGCGGAAGACCGCGGCGGCATCGCCCCGCCCCAACCGGCCGAGCGCTAGCCGCAGACGCTGGCGGAGATCAGAGCCGCGCCCGGATTGTGCCGCCGCGGCCAAGGGCGCCGCCAGCAGCAGAATGCCGAGATTGGTGTTGCAGCCCACGGCACGCCGGCTCCGCCGCACCGCTCGCAGGATCCGCTCGCCAACCGGCAACGCCGGGTCCGACATCACGCCGGCGCTGACGAGCGCGCTGGTCTCGAAATCGGCGATTCTCATGCCATGGCCGGCAGCAAAGACGTGGACATTGCCAGGCTTCAGAGCCTGGAGCTCGGCCCGGCAGGCGGCGAGATAGGCGCTGCGGACCTGGCCGCGGGTCAGCGCCTCAGCGGGCGCGGATCGCGACATCGGCCCGAGCCTCGGCCAGGGATGCCGCCCGCGACAGGAAGTCGGCGACAAGCGCCTCGGCGATGGGCCGGCGGGTGACGCGCTGCAGGGCCGACCATGCCGGGTTGCTGTTCACCTCCAGCACCAGGAGCCGGCCGGCGGCATCGCGGATGATATCGACCCCGGCGAAGGCGGCGCCCACGGCCTCGGCAGCGGCGATGGCGATCGCGCTCATTTGCCCGTCGGGCTCGATCGCCTGGCACAGAGCGCCTTGGGCGGCATTGGTCTTCCAGGTCACACCCTGGCGCAGCATGGCGGCGACAGCCTTGCCGCCGGCAACGAAGACGCGCCAGTCGCGCCAGCCTTCCCGGCCTTCGCCGATGTAGTGCTGCAGGTAGTACACGCCGGCGACCGTTTCCGCGGGCGGCAGATCGGCGTCGCCTTCGATCAGTGCCAGTCCCCGGCCCTGAGAGCCGAACAGCGGCTTCAGCACCAGAGGCCGGGCGGGCGAGGCTTCGGCCCGCGCGATGGCCTGCGCGGCCTCCCGGGATTCCACGGCCCAGGTCGGGGGCGTGGGAATGCCGGCGCGGTGCAGAAGGAAGCTGGTCATGGATTTGTCGACGCAGCGCTCGATGGCGCGGGCATCGTTGTAGACGAGCAGACCGGATTCGCGGAGCGCATGCAATACGCCGAGACGCAGGGTCACCTGCTCGAAGCTGCCGGCCGAGATGGTGCGTACGAAGGCGCCCAGCGGCAGCTCATCCTCGAAGCCCGGAAGGCGAAGCCGCGCGCCGCCGGTCGCCGCCGCAAAGCCGGTGCGGCGCAACGACAGGAAGACGGGTTCCACACCGGCCTTGGCAAAGGCGGCGCCCAGCTGGCGCGAATGCCAGTCCGGACGATCGATGAAGACGATGCAGCGTGCCGTCGTCATCCGCCGAAGCTGAGATTCAGCAGCTTCGCGTTCAGGGACCCGGCATGGAAGGTCCGGCCGCTGCCGAG
>Ga0126378_10004756_pt1 | contig 10426 bp, 16 predicted proteins | sample PanSoiMetPlot_23_FD_92587 | JGI IMG/M metagenome (GOLD analysis project Ga0126378, IMG submission 92587) | Tropical forest soil microbial communities from Panama - MetaG Plot_23 | ecosystem: Environmental > Terrestrial > Soil > Tropical forest > Bulk soil | place: Panama | collected 2016-02-17
ATCGGAATGACAGGCTGGCGCCAGCGCTCAGCCAACGACTTCCATCTCCGCGAGCGGGACGTTCGCCTCGTCCTCGATCAGCTGCTTGAACGCCGCGACAACCTCGGGGCGATCCTGGTTCTCCTGCTCGTAGGCGAGCACACCTTCGAGCGGGAAGCCGTCCTCGATGATCTTCGAGCAAAGCTCGTTGACCGAGCCGGCGAAGACGTCGTAGGTCGGCCAGGGCGGCGGCAGCTTCGCCTCGGCGACGACGATGATCGAGTTAGGCTCGCGAAGCGCGGTCTGGATCAGGGCCTCCTCGACCGTGCGCCGCTCGTCGTCCGACCAGCCGTTCGCGGCCTGGGCGGCGATTGAGTCGAACATCCCGAGCCGGTAGTCGGGCTCGACCGGGGTTACCTCGTCCTGCTCCTGGTAGAAGCCGTTGAACGTCCACGACTGCTTGCAGAGCGCGCGCTCCTCGGGCGTCATTAGCCCTTCGCGGAACTCGGCGAGCAACGGCGTCTGGGTGATCTTGACGACACCGTTCGCGTAGGCCTCGGAGACCTGGGGCCGGACCTGTTGGCTGTAGCGCCCGTAGCGTGCGAGCACTCGCATCGGAACCTCCTTGGGAGTAGGTCGGGGAGCCGAGCCCGGAGATGGGCAAAGGGACTCGACTCCCCGATCGAAGACCCTTCTGGGCCCCGACGAGTAGCCCGGTCTTCGACTTACGTCGGCACCGCCACGTTGTAGAGGTACCCGTGGCAGCGCTGGTGCGCGATTTCGTAGCTAGCCTCGCAGAGGTACTCCGCGTTGTAGGAGTCCTTGCCGCGCGGCTGCTGGTCGGTCAGGAGCTTCGTGTCGCGGTCTTGCAGAGGCCGGCGAAGCACGTAGTCCATATCGACCAGGAAGGCGTAGCCGCCGTAGCCGGCATTGGCCACCGGGAACTCAGACCACTCCTTCTTGACGATGACCGGCAGGCGGTAGCCGAAGGCGCCCGACACGAAGGCCGTGATCTGGACGCCGTAGATGCTCTCGCCGGCTGCCGGCTGGTAATACTGGCCCATCCCCGAGCGGAGCCAGTTGCTCATGTTGAGCAGGACCGCCGGGGCAGCGAACAGGACCTTGTTCTGCGAACCGAAGGCCATCGGGCCTGCGATCCAGTTGTCGAACCCGTTGGGCGTCATCGTCGTGCCGCCCACGTTGTATTTGTAGGTCTGGATGAACTCGACCAGACCTCCCGCGGTGCCGCGCGGCTCGTTCTCCGGGGGCACTGCCGCGGCGAATGACCGCATCCCGAAGAAGCCGATCTGCTCCCACTTGCGCTTGTGCTCACGGGCCTTGCGCACCGCTTCCTTCGCCGGCTCGCGACCGCCGAACTTGTTGATACTCGTGTCGGTAGCCGTGAAGCCCCAGGTCGTGCGGGTGATCTGGGTGAAGTTGAACCCGAGCACGCGCTGGAGGTAGCGCGGCGCCGGGAAGTCCGAGCCCTGCGGCTGGGCATCGCCGACGACGAGCCACGAGTCCCCGGCGTTGATCGCCGCGGCGGCGATCGAGCCGACGCCCCTGGCGACGGTGATCGTGTCGGTCGCGACCGAGGAGATACGAGCCCCCTCGCCGGTCCGCATGTTGCGGATCAGGTCGTTGGCCTGGACGATGACGCCCTGGCCCGCGGTCAGCGGGAAAGACGTATCGCCGACCAGCTGCGCCGACGTGTTGGTGATGATGCGAGGGAAGTCCTCCTCTTCGAGCCAGTTGACCTTCTCGCGCGTGGCCACCTGGGTCGGAGTGCGAGAGGTCATCGTCGTGAACTGCGACTCGTCAGGACGAAGAATCCTGATCTTCTCGTCCATGTCGATGATCTTCTCGCCCTCGACCGTGGTCGCCGCGGACGGGCCCAACTGCTCCTCAGTGGAGATGTTCCCCTGGATGACGGTTCCGGCCATGCGGCCTCCCAAGACGAAGTGACGGTTGTCGCTTCGGCCTTGCGGGGTGTCGCCGCCCTACCTGGGCGGGGGCTCGCTATCGGCCTGCTTGTGCTGCGAACTCGGTATCGAGCGCTTCTTGCGTGAGGCCCGGCATGAGGGTGCGGTCCCGGGGTGTCTCCGCGTGGCTGGGCGAGTTCGTCCCTGACGATACCTGACCCTTAGCCCGTTCGTCGTCAGCCTCCTTGCGCCTGCGCTTCTTGACCTCGGCGTGGGCGTCCTCGACGGTCGCGGTCGAAGCGCGCGCAATCTCATAGAGACCGATCAGACCGCGCATCGCCTCCTCGGGGTCAGACGAACGCGACTCCAAGACGAGCGGATGCCCTTCGCCCAGCTGCGCGACGACCTGGGTCATCTGCCCGTAGAAGGGACGCATCTCGGGCATCTCCTCATCGAGCGCCGCGAGAATCTGGTCGGTCGTGAACGCCTGCGGCTGCATCGCAGCCTGGTAGACCTGGGCCTCGGTCGCATCGACCCACTGGCCGGTGCGGAGAGCTTCGTAGGGAGCAGTGAGCGCCCACTCGCGACAGACCGCGCGGGCAAGCTCGAACTGGCCTTCGCGGGCGGCCTGTTGCACGAAGGCGGCCGGGTTGACCGACTGCGCGGCGCCTTCGACCCACTCGCGTTGCTGCTCGTTCAGCGGCGTGGCCATGCCGGCGCTGACAGCCTGGGCCTCGCTCAGCGCGGCCCGCAGCTGCGCGTTCTCCTCTTGCACCTTCGAGAGGTCGCGCCCCTGCCGACCGAGGAGCAGCGCGAGATGCGCTGCTCCCTTGAGTGCCTTCTCGGGATCGTTTCCGTACTTAGCGAGGAACGCTCGAACCTCGGGGTCGGACTCGGCTACGACGTCGGCATCGGACTCGGCGGCGTCTTCGTCGCCGTCATCGCTCTCCTCTTCGCCTTCGTCCTCACCGGCTTCGTCCTCCTCCTCTTCGGCGTCTTCGGTCTCCTCGCCGGGCTCGGCCTCGGTCTCGGGCCCTGCCTCGACCTCTTCCTCTTCCGGCTCTTCGGGCACGGCCTCACTTGATTGAGTGTCGGCCTGGTCGATCGGGACACTCTGCTCGGCCCACTCGGGGTCTTCGAGCAAGGCGTCCACTGCGTTAGGCGGCATCGCTCTCCTCTGTCGCGGTTATGCCGTGGGCCTGGAGGAAGCGATCCAGGCGAGCCTCGGCTTGGGTCGGGGTACGGGTGAAGGCTCGGATGCCCTCCACGAAGCCCTTGAGGTAGGCCTGGTCTTCGAGGCTCAGGCCTTGCTTCGAGTGGAGCACCTGGCGCAGGACGGCGCGCTCGGTCTCGGCGACTCGGCGATCGACGGCCTCGACCAGCGCCGCCCACGAGTGATGCTCGGTCAGGGCGTTGAGGTTCGACTGGCGAACACGCAGGTCGCGCGTCTCCTTCTCGGTGAGGCGCGTGCGGCTACGAGGGCGCACCGCCGCCTCCACCGTTGGACGTGCCGCCTCTCATCGCCATCATCTGTTGCATCGCCGACTCCGGTGAAGAGGTCACGGCAGACGGGCTGACCGCGGGGAACGGAGGAGCCGTAACCCCGCCCGTAGGAGGACCGCCCCCAGGCGGGCCCGCAGGCGCGCCCGGAGGCGCGCCAGGAGGAGGAGCCTGAGGTAGCACTGGCTGACCAGGAGCAGCCACAGGCGGCCCTTGAGGGTGGAGAAAGTAGGTGTCCTTGTCGAGGACGTCGTAGGCATCGAGCGTCTTCTCCATGAAGGTGCGGAGGTTGAGCGGCGAGCCCGACTGCGCGAAGATCGGCGCGGCCTGAGCGGCGATCTGGAGAAGCGACTGTGACTCGCTGCGGCGCTCTTGCCGCATGAGCGAGTCGCTGGTCGCGTCGATCAGGATGTCATAGTCGCCCTGGATGTCGAGCGGCGTGATCGTCTTGTAGGCCTGCGCGCCCGGCGCGCCGAGGATGCGGATGATCCGGTCGTCGCGGAGATACTGCTGGTACAGCTGAATGAACTGCTTGCCGAGGCCGGCGTAGGCCCAGAGGTAATGCTGCTTGCGGGCCTGGATGATCCGCTGGGCGATCGTCGTGATGATCGAGACGCCGGTCGCGGTCGTCTGATCGAGCGGCGAGGAGTCCGTGCCCGAGCCGTAGGGCAGGCCGCCCATGATGTTCTGGAGGTCGCCCTTGAGGAGTTCCTCGGCCTGGAGCGTGATCGTGGCGACGGTCGGATCGATCTTGAGCGTGTCCACCTGGCCGGGGTCTTCCACGAACCACTGCGCGTTGGGCGCCCACTCGAAGCTCTCGGGGTCATCGACGTCGGAGCGGATCAGGGTGATGAGGTTGGCCAGCATCCGCACGACGTCGAGCCGCTGGTTCTGGAGCGTCCAGAGCATCTCCTGTAGTTGGGCGAGCGCCTCGACCACGCTGAGACCCGGCACCTGGAAGGCGTCGGGCATCGCCGCACAGACCACGAACGGCATCCGACCATTCCAGAGCGGGTTGGGTCGGTCGGCCAAGAGCGCTCGCCGGTTGCCTACAGTAATGACACGTTCCGGCGTCCAGTATTCGAGGACCTCGATCAGGTTGCGCGTGCGATCGACGTTACGCAGCCGCATCTCGCGCTTAGTCAGATCGGCCGTCGTCGCTACCGAGGCCTGACTCGTAGACGAGGCCGCGGTCTTGAGCATCTCGACGTTCTGGTATTGCCCGGCCTTCTGCTTACGCATGAGCGAGTCGTAGGACTCCCAGGTGCGGTGGATCAGGAACTCGGCGCTCTCGACGTTCGAGGCCGCCCACGGCCAGAAGAAGTCGCGGACGTCCACGACCTCGGAGCAGGCGTCGTCCCAGACGAGCGCGTCCTCGACCTGCACCTGCTCGTAGTCGGGGATCGTCGCGACGGTCTGGCCCGAGCCGTCGGTCACCACGAGCGCCGTCGGCGCGAGCTTGGTCACCGTGCGCCGCTCGGTGCGCCAGCGCGCCTTCAAGACGCTGATCCCGGCGATCATGTCCTGTTGCATGAAACTGCGCTGCTTGGTCGCGAACGAGTCGCGGTCGAGCGCGTAGCGCAGCGTGTCGGAGACCGCCTCGACTGAACGCAGCCGATCGAGGACTTCCTGTAGCGGCTCGTCGGGTCTCGGCCGTGGCTTGACGTCGAAGGTCGGGTTGGGCTCCAGCATCGTCGCGAGCATCCCTTCGCAGGTCTGGAGCACGTAGGGAGTCGTGATGTCGGAGTGCCAGTCCTCGCCGTCCTCGGGCCGGCGGTAGTACGGATCGTCCTGACCCTGGGTGACCGGCGCCTTCTCGTCGGCGAGGCCGCGGTAGGCGAGGTAGCGCTTCTCGACCTTGCGGATGAACTGATCGTGATAGATGCGCTCGCAGTCTTCGACCGCCCGGCGCACGAGGGTCACCGGGTCGGTGACCTGCTCTTGTGAGTAGGGGACGGTCTCCATCTGCGGAGCCGCGGCGCCGGTCGCCACGCCGTCGTCAGCCACGCTTCTTCTTCACCACCCTCACGAGCCGGGGACGCTTGCGCTTCTTGCGCCGTTCGAGGTCTTCGGCATCGACGTAGGCCGGGCCGTTCTCGATCCAGGCCGTCGCCTTACCCGCCACTCGGAACTCCGATCGAGGACGAGCCCGACAGGGCGCGGCTCAGGCTCTTCGCGTCCCCGGCCTGGACAGACTTCTGGTGCGAGCCCTGGAGCCCCAGACAGATCGAGAGCGCCTTCGAGGCCTGCGCCTTGTCCTGGGCGTCGGGGTCCATGCGAATGAAGGCGTGCAGCGCGTGGACGGCAACGTCGAGCGCCTGCATCGAGTCCTCGAACAGTTCTCCTTGCGGGCCCTCGGCCCGCTCTTCGGCCGGGCTCTCCCCCGGTCCGGGCGCGCCGATGTCGAGGCCGCCTGGCGGGCCGCCACGAAGGGCAGAGGCCAAGTCCATTACGCTCACGAGGTCAACTCCTTTCCCAGCTGTAGCGGTGAGGCCGGGCCCGACGACGAGCGCCACGCAGGTCGCGCCGGGCCCGACGAGGATGCGTGCCGTAGAGCCGGAACATCTCCAGCGCGATCCCGAGCGCGATGACGCGATCGTCGTTGGAGCCGTCCTGGGCACGCGGGCTCGGAAGGCTTCGCTGCCGCACGAACGTCCGGCACTCGGCGAGCAGCGTCGAGGGCATCGCCGGGATCGAGCGCTCGCGGATCGCCTGCTCGATCTGGTTGACGATCAACGGCCTCGTCTTCACGTTCATCGGGAAGCCGTAGTTCTTTAGCTGGTGCGCGTCAGGGCGATCGCCGAGCGTATGCCGGTAGAGCTTCGGGTAGTGAGGCCGGCCCTTGCGCCCGTCGCGTAGGGCGATGATGACGGGCTCGCCGTAGCCGCCGCCCATCTCGACGGCGATCCTGGCCGTGCCGTACCAGCGCCCGAGGTAGTGCAGCTGCTCGGCGTACTCGTCGGCGTCGAGCTTCCCGTGAATCTCGGCGACAAGCGCCATCGCGCTCAGGTCGATGACGTAGGCGCAGCTGTAGTCGAAGCCGCGGCCGGTCGCGACGTCGGCGGCGATCGCGTACTCGTGCTCGGAGTCGGGCTTCGCGAAGACCCTGATCCAGCCGTGCGGCTGCCAGTGAATCTTCGCCTTCGAGCCGAGCGCATTGACGATGAAGCGCATCCGGCCTTCCTCGACCAAGACACGCTCGGCCTCGCCGTACCAGGCCAGCGCCTCCAGGTCGAACCAGCACTCGCCCGTGAGGATGAACGCCTCTTCGGGGTTGCGCGGGAACTGCTCGCCGCGGTCGGCTGCCGGCAGCGCGCGAGCGTTCTGCGCGTACCACGCCTCGTCACGATCGGGATGCAGGTCCCAGGGCAGGAAGCGGGCCTCGATCCCGTACTCCTCGTGGTTGCGCCAGAGATGGTGGAAGAAGTTGCCTTCGCCCGTCTGCTCGTTCGAGACGCCGTTCCCGGTCGAGATGACGATGATTTGACCGCCGTTATCCGCTGTCGGAAAGACGGCTTTCCACGATTCGCGTGCGTATTCATGGCGCGCGTATTCGTCTAGCAATACGATCGTCGCGGTCTCACCGTGGCCGGCGCGCCTCGTGGAGGGCAGCCCGACGACCGACGAGATGCGACCGTCGGGGAAGGTGAACTCGATCAGCGTCGTCGGCCGGGAGGCGCGCGTCGGCTTTGTGACCTCGGCCTCGAAGCGCAGATGCTCGGGCAGAGAGTTGAACATATCGAACAGCCGATTGACGACCTTGATCGCCTCGTCCTCGTTGATCGAGACGACGAGCGCGCGCGTGCCCGGCATCGTCAGGAGCTTCCAGAGCGCGTAGCCGGCCGCGAGCCAGGTAATCCCGATCTGTCTCGCCTTGAGCACGAGGCTCAGCGGATGCACCCGCCAGTCGTCTAAGACCTCGCGCTGCCAGTACCAGCCAGCCTTTTCGTCGTTGAGCGTGAAGGTGAAGCGCTCGCCGGTCTTCGGGTCGATGCAGGTGACGTGATCGAGCAGGCCGGCCGGATGTTCGAGGGCCGCAGCGCGCTCGTTCAGCCGGCGCGCGTACTCGCGCTTGAACGCCTCCAGACCTTCGGCGGTACCCGCAACCGTTGTTGCCACCACCGGCTACCTCCGAATCGACATATAAAAATATCCAGAGCAGGTCTGGAGCCAAACCCGAAAAACCTGTGCAGGGGTTTTCTCGGTTTTTCGTTGCCCCTCGTGAAACCGCGCTGCGCGACTCGGTAAAATGTGTCTGCACGATTCGATTTACTCACTCACAAAGGAGCACGCGAATGGAACGCAAGTACGTCATTACGAAGCTACGCGAAGGCGACTACCTGCTCCCGTCGAACGACACCGAGACGATCTGGCGACTCGTGTCATACGTCGAGGACGGCAGCGGCCAGTACCAGGACAAGCGGGGCAAGCTGCGGCCGATCACCGGAACGTGGTGGTCGGTCTACTACATGCGCGCCGGCAAGTTCGCCTCGCTCGTGGAGAGCGACCTCACGAGCAACGAGGACATCCTCGATTGGGACGAGTGGGAAAGCTGGGCGTGGGGCGCCTACCGCACTCGTGCCGCGGCGATCGCCGACCTACCGGAGACGCCATGAACGCGCTCGAAGAGCAGGTTCGGATCGCCTGGCGCGCCTGGGGCGCCTATGCCAAATGGACGGTCTGTCAGTGCGGGCTCTGGACGTTCTGCCGCTCGAAGAATGGCAAGGTCTTCCTCTGCCTCGACTGCTTCGATCAGCGCTAGGGCTTACACGACCACGGGCCCCAGCTGAATCCCGAGTCGGCGAAGTAGCGGAACGCGGCCTCGGCCTGAGTCCACGGGTCGGGGCCGTGCCCGTACTTCGCCCTCGCGTAGTCGCCCATCTGGAAGAGACCGAGGTACTGTCCGTTCGCCGCGCCCGTCTCCATGCGTGATTCGCACCACGCGACTCTGAGCGCCTGCGAGCAGTAGGGCCCGAAGACGCCGCAGATGACTCGCTCGGCACCACTCCTCGTACTCGCCGCGGTTCTGGCGGCGAAGAGGGAGAGGTTGCTAAGGACGAGGACGGCGATGACGGAGAGCACCTTCACGGGTCAACCTCCTGCTCGCTTACGGGACCTCGGCTACTCGTCAGAGAAGCCGGACTGGAACCACTCGGCTGCGGGACGATCGAGCGGGATCGTCGGCGCCGTCTCGGCGTCCGGGCGATCGCCGACCGGGATGTTCCACTTGGTTGCGCCAGGCTGGCAGGTCGCCTGGTCATCGAGCACCGAGTCGATGTTGACGGGGATCGCATCGTTGTCGGGAGCCATGTCTCCTCCTATCGCTTGGACTTGCCCTTGCGCCGCGCCTGCCCGGTCTGACTCAGGGCGATAGCGACCGCTTGCTTTTGGTTGCGCACGATCGGGCCCTTCTTGCTACCCGAGTGCAGCGTGCCGGTCTTCCACTCGTGCATCACCTGTTTGACCTTGGCCTTCTTGCCGGCCTTGGTCTTGGGAACTCGCTTGGCCATCGCGGTACCTCTTCGCTAGTGTGCGAGCCGTCCGAATCCGAAGACGCGCGGCGGGTGGGCCGCAACCACTTCGGACGACACAACATAGAAGGGGGGTCGTTCAGATGAACGACAGATACGGAGAAATCGCTCTCCATCCGGCCAAGGCCCTCACGGTGCTCCGTGAGATTCAGCGAGAGCCCTCCCCGGCGCGCGTTGCCTACTTGAGGAACTATTGGGACGAGTCCCAGGTGATGATCCTCTTCGTCGCTCGCATCTCAGAGGGCAAGCGCAAGGGCAAGCTCCACATCTACGACGGAGGTAGCAGATGGCGCGCCAAGGTAGACCGGGACCCGGAATACATCTTCGTCTGTTGGGTGCGCGAGATGACTGAGCGCGAAGCCGCAGCCGCCTTCCTCTCAGTCAACCGCGAGTCGATGAAGCCGGGCACCTTCCACGTTCACCGGGTCGGCGTCCGGGCCGGCGAGCCCGAGGCGCTCGCGATCAAGCGCGCCCTGGACGAAGCCAACCTGATCGCCGACGCAAGCCACTCGCGCTACCCGAATGGGAGCAAGGGCGAGTTCTCGGCCTTCGGTGCCGCGAGTCGCATCGTCCGCGGCAGCTTCGATCGCACCGGCAACTGGCATCGCGCGAGCGCCGCGTTCTACTTCACGCTCAAGCTCGGGCAGATGGCCTACCCGATGCTCGACGTCGCCGGCCGCAGCGAGCGCGCGCACGGCTACCACGCCGACATCATCCAGGCGATCGACCGCATCGCCATGTGGAACCCCGACCTGCCTGGCGATCCCGATTGGGAGACGCACCTGGCGATGGCAGTCGGCTCGAAACTGCCCGGCGATTGGGTTGCCGATGCCGTCTCCTTCTTGAAGACGATGCCGGGCTCCTCTCACCGCGGCACGGTCGTCTCGAAGCTGATCGTCACGCACAACAACCAGGGCCGCACGCCGGCCAAGTTCAAGCTGGCGGGAGGTTTCGAGCGACCTGCCTGAGTCTTACGAAGGTGCCTGAGCGCCGATGACCGCGATGAGCGAGCCCGAGTCGTCCCAGACCCCCAGCTGGCGCCAGGTCTCGACGTCGAAGCGCTGCATCGCCACGTAGACCGCGGCAGCGATCTGGACTGCCGAGATGTTGTCATAGGAGCCGCCGAGCAGATGGGGCCCCTGAGTCCCGTCAGGGTTGAGCGCGTAGCAGGTGTAGGGATGCTGGGTCGAGTTGACCGGAACCTCGCCGTCGCTCATCGCTTCTGCTTCTTCTTCGCGCCGCTCACCTTGAGCAGGTTCGGGTTGGCCTTCTTCGCGGCCGGGCTCGCCTTGCGCGCACCCGCGGCCAGGATCGCCCCGGCTCGCCTCTGGCTGATCCCCTGTCGCTTGGCGATCTGGCTCTGGGCAGCCTTGAAGCCCATGCCCTTCTTGCTCTTCGCCATCTTCATGCCTCCTTGGGCGTAGACCCGCCGCCAACGCTGCCCGCCGACTGCATCTGGAGACTGACCGCGCAGGTGTCGCCCGCCGTCTCGTC
>Ga0126378_10004757_pt1 | contig 10426 bp, 8 predicted proteins | sample PanSoiMetPlot_23_FD_92587 | JGI IMG/M metagenome (GOLD analysis project Ga0126378, IMG submission 92587) | Tropical forest soil microbial communities from Panama - MetaG Plot_23 | ecosystem: Environmental > Terrestrial > Soil > Tropical forest > Bulk soil | place: Panama | collected 2016-02-17
CCGGCGTTGATGACGCCTCCCACCGTATGCACGGCGAGCTGATGCACGCGGCCGTCCAGCGGCGCGCGGATGTCGATGCGCTTGAGCTGGTCCTCGGCCGTAACCCGCTTCTCGATCAGCTCCGAGGTCTTCGCCCGGATCTCGGCCAGCTCCTTGCTCACCTCGCTGCGAAGGTCCTGATCGATCTGCAAGATCTGAAGCTGGGTTTCGGTGATTTTGCCCCTGGCTTGAGCGATCGAGGCGACCAGCGCTCCTCGTTCTCCCAGCAGCCGCGCCGCGTCTCGTTCCAGAGCCATAAGGCGTGCGATCGGGATGAGGTTCTTGCGCCACAGTTCGCGCACGCCTTCGAGCTCTTGACTGATCAGCTCGATTTCCCTCGCCTTGCCGGCGATTTGCTCCTCGAGGCCGCGGATCTGCTCCTGGATTTGTCCGATGCGCTCGTTCAGCTGCGCCTTCTGACCCGTGCGCGCCTCGCGGCGCAGCTCGAACAACCGTCGCTCTCCTACCAGGACCCGCAAGACGGCGGGGTCGGACGAACGCGCCGAGAGGTCCTCGGGAAAGATCAGCCGTTCTTCGTCGTCGCGCTCGGCTTCGAACCGAGCCTCTCGCGCCGTGAGCTCGTCCAGGCTCTTGAGGACGATTGCCAGGTTGGCCCGCGTGACCGTTTCATCCAGGCGCACAAGAAGGTCGCCGGTCTTGACCTGATCCCCGTCGCGCACCAGCAACTCGCCGACGATGCCGCCGTTTGGGTGCTGTACCTTCTTCACGTTCGAATCGACCACGAGACTGCCGGGCGCGATCACCGCGCCGGCGATTTCGGCCGTTCCCGCCCAGCCGCCGACCCCGCAGGCGAGAATAACCGCAACCCCGAGGCCGAGGCCGAGGTGGCGGCGGATAGACGACCGCGCGCTCCTTGTTGACGTGCTCATGGCACCCCCGTTCCCGGTACGATCTTGAGCGGCATCGGCTTGGCCGGCTTGGTCGGCGTGAGTTTGCTCAGCAGCTGGTCCTTGGGGCCGAGAGCCTGAATCCGGCCCTCCGCCAGCAGGAGCAGCTGGTCGACACAGGCAACAGCGTTCATCCGATGCGCGACCACGATGGCGATGCCGCCGCGCGCCCGCACGCCCAGGATCGCCTGCGCGAGCGCTTGATCGCCCTCCGCGTCGAGGTTCGAGTTGGGTTCATCAAGCACGACCAGGAACGGATCGCGATAGAGCGCCCGCGCCAGGGCGATGCGCTGGCGTTGGCCCGCCGAAAGCGCGGCGCCCCCTTCGCCGATCTGTGTCTCATAACCGTCCGGCAGACGCAGAACGAGCTCATGGACGCGGGCCGCGTTCGCCGCAGCGATCAACGCCTCCGGATCGGGCTCCTGCTCAAACCGCGAGATGTTCTGTGCCACCGTCCCGGCGAACAGCTCGACATCTTGCGGCAGGTAGCCGATGTGGCGGCCCAGCGCCTCCGCGCTCCAGTGTTCGAGCGCGGCGTCGTCGAGCCGCACCTTGCCACGCGCCGGCGACCACACGCCGACAATCCCGCGCACCAGACAGGACTTGCCCGCGGCACTCGGGCCGATGATGCCGAGCGCCTGACCCGCGTTCAGCCGAAAGGAAGCCTCCTGCACCACGACCCGCTGCTCGCCGGGTGGCAGCATCGTCACACCCTCCACCGCGAGACATTTGCGCGGCGGAGGCAACTGGGTCGATTGCTGCTGTGGCGGAAATAGTGCGGCGAGCTGCTGCAGCCGTTTCCAGCCCTGGCGGGCCGCGACAAATCCTTTCCAGTTCGCAATGGCAAGCTCCACCGGCGCCAGGGCTCGCGAGGCGAGGATTGCGCCCGCGATGATGATGCCGCCGGTGGCCTCCTGCATGATCACGAGATAGCCGCCGACCCCAAGCACGGCCGACTGCATCATCATGCGCAGGACCTTGCTGATAGATCCCAGGCCACCCGTGATGTCGGCCGCGCGTCGCTGGCTGGCCAGGTACTTGGCGTTGGCCTCGCCCCACACCGCGGCGAGGCGGCCCGCCATGCCCAAGGCATGGAGCGCCTCGGCGTTGCGCCGGCTCGCGTCGGCGAGGGTGTTGCGCGACGCGCCATGCGCGGACACGTCCCTGGTCGGGGAGCGCATCAGCACGTCGGTGAGCAGGGCGAGCGTCACCAGCACAAGCGACCCCAGAAGCGCGGTCAGGCCGATCAGCGGATGGAACAGGAAGCAGATGGCGAGATAGAACGGCATCCATGGCAGGTCGAATAACGCCGTCGGACCGAGCCCCGAGAGATAACTTCGCACTTGGTCGAGGTCGCGCAGCGGCTGCAGGCCCTCGCCTCCGCTTGTCCGCGCCTTGAGCGGCCGCCGCACGATCATGTCGTAGATCAGTCCGCTGAGCGCCTGATCGAGCGCGCTACCGATGCGCACGAGGACGCGCCCGCGCAGGACATCCAGGACCGCCTGGAACAGATAGAGGCCAAACGCCAGCAGCGCGAGGGCGACAAGCGTGGGAAGACTGCGGCTCGGCAACACCCGATCGTAGACGGCGAGCATGAAGAACGAGCCGGTGAGGTAGAGCACGTTCAGGACGGCGCTGAGCAGGCCGATGCCGACAAAGGCCCCGCGGCAGGCGCGCAACGCCGAGGACAGCTCGACCGGGCCGGACGATTGGCTCGGATCGGGAGGAGAGGACATGGTCACCTCGCGGAGATCGAAAGCCCGGACCGCCGCGAAATCAGGCTGTTTGGCTTTCATCCAGCCGCCCACTCGATATGCGCGTTTCGGCTCGGGCGTGAGCCCGCGTTCGGCGCAGGGCCCCGACGAGATAAAGCGCAAGACCTAGGATCGCAGCCATGAGCGGGCACGCCCAAGAACAGCAGAAGCAACTCCCAGGCCTGGGAAGGCAGGTGATGCTGTGCCGCTGTCCGAACAACTTCGAGACTTCCTGGATGGGCCATGGCCCACAGGTCACCGAGGAACGTTGAGCTGATCAGCACCACCCCCAAGGCAGCGATGATAAGCCCGAAGTCCAATATCCGCAGTGCAGCCATCACGTGGCTTTACTCTGACAACCTTCAACTCGCGGTACGCGAGCGAAAGCCCGAGCCCCCGGTCGTGCACCACATGAAGGCACGACCGGCAAACCCGAGGTAATACGTTTTAGACGTTGAGCACGCCATCGTTATTACCGTCGATCTGGACGGTAAAGTCTGCAGGGGTGAAATCAGTGTCGCCGTCCACGGCCGTGACCGTGTAATTGAGCTCGAAGTCGGGAATCTCTACACGCTCAATCACCGCTACCTCGGCGATCCGCACCCCGCTATTGGTCCCGAGGTCTAGCCCGATGTAGACCTCTACGGCCTCGTCTGGGAAATTCCACGTCTTGACGAGTTCGTTGCTGCCCTTCGGGGCGTCGTTTGTTGTGGTCTCCGAAAAAATCAGGACGCCGTTAGCATCGTAAGCCTCGATCTTGATGCCGAACGTCTTGCCAGGCCCGGTCGCACCAGCGAACTTGAGCTCTATACCCGCGACGCCCGGATCAAGGGTCATCTTCAAGGCTTCCGCCGGGTCCATCTGGTTGTCCTTGAGGCCGATTCCCTGGGTGCTGACGTTGACGTCCTCGACATCATCGGGTGGATTTTCTTTGTCACCGGCCGCGAACTGGCCCTTAAGGTTGTTGGCGAAGTTGGTGATAAGGAAGCCGTCGAAGTTCACATTCGTCCCGCCAGGCGATGTGACGTCGATGTCCTCCACCGGTCCGCCCGGATCGGCGCCTCCTAAGTCGAGGGTGTTGGTGATCAGTGGTGCGTCCTTCAGCACCGTGAAGGTGTAGGCCCCTGGCTCATTGCCGTTAAGCTGGAGCGTGAACAGATCGCCAAAGTCAGCGCTACTGTAAGTCAAGAGGGTTCCGTTAGACGAGAGTAACGAGGTGATAGGGCCGAGGATGTCGGTGATGCTGGAAGGAATCTCATCATGGGCGGTGATCTTGAGGCTCCCCGGACCATCACTACCGTAGTCCAGCCCGAGGTTGAGATCGGCGGCACTTGCGTTGGCAATAAAACCCACCGAAGCGTCGCCGACGCCCGTCAGCGTCGGCCCGTCATCCTCGAGCCGCAGGATCACTCCCAGATCGACGGCACTGCTGGTCGCCGGATCGCCATCGGTGTCGGCGACCGACTTGGTCGCCAACAGCGCGCCCGCGCTGAAGGTGGCGGCCGACGTCCCTGCCTCGTCGGGATCGGTTGGACTGTCGTGAACGACCGCGCGGTACTGGGTCAGGGTCACATCGCCCGAGTTGTTGATGGCCACGCTGAGCGCCAGCGCGCCACCGGTCGTGCCGACATGCCCCTCGACCAGCGTGTCACTGACCTTGAGCAGCACGATGTTCTGGCCCGTGGCCGTATCATCGAGCCCCGAATCCGGGGGGTTGCCGCTGCCGAGCGTCAGCTTAAACAACGTCGCGTTAGGGTTGAGGCCATCAGTGCCGCCGGCGACGGTCGAGCTGAACAGCACCGCACCCGTCACCGTCACCGCGCCGAGCGAGACCGGTACCGTTTCATTCTCGCCGGCATTCTGACCAAGGCTCTCGTCAACCACTACGAACTGGTTGGCGTTGATGGCCAGGGTGACGGACGGGCCGTCGTCGTCGACCTGAAGGAAGTCGCCGATATTCGCGCTGACCGGCTGGCCCGAGGTGATGTTGACACCACCGACGTCGAACGCGCCGCCCTCTTGGACCAGTTGGAAGCGGTTGAACTGGTCGGTCGTCGTCCAGTTGACCGTGAACCCATTTTGCAGCCCGTCCACGTCAATGTTGTTGGCGCTGATTGTCACCTTCACGCCAAGCACAGTGTCCCCACTCAGGGCCTGGCCGGGGCCTGGGTTGGCCAGCACCCATGTGGCGACTGGCGTTCCGCCCGCACCGAGGATGGTCACGGTGTTGACATTGACCGGCGCGTCGTCGGTAAACGCGCCGCTCGGTTCGGTGCCGATGTAGGCTAACCCCTCTTCAGGGGTAGTTCCACCGCCAGCCCGGTAGACATTGATGTCGAAGCTCTTCAGGTCGTTGCCCTGGCTCTGCGAGATGAAGACGCCGGCGCCGGTGACGTTGAGATAGCCGCCGTAGTCGATCCCCTCGGGCTTGTTGTCGTTGGGCTTGGGATCGAGGACGGAATCGCCGGTCAATCCTTTTGTTGCGCCGCTGCCGAGATTGGTGAAGCCGCTGACCAGCGTGAAGATGCCCGTCTCGCCCGCGTGGTCGAACAACTGGTTGTTGACACCGATGGTCGTTCCGTCGCCGCCCTGGCTTGTGTGGATCGTGTCGCTGGTTTTGGTAACAATCTTCCCGGCGGCGTCCACATCCAGGCTCTTTCCGCTGACGAGCACGGCGGCGGAGGAGTTGCCAACCGCCACCCACAGAGAACTGCCTGATTTCAGCTCATCGAAGTTGAACTTCAGGCTCGCGGTGGTGCTGACCTTCAGGACGTCACTGAAGTCGATCGTGTCGTCGGGGTTGGTCGTGTCCGGCTGCGCGATGGGGATGAAGGTGACGGATTCGACCTTGGCGCTGGTGTTCGCCGCATTGTTGGACTCGATGTAGAAGGCCGCGACGACACTTCCGTCGGTGGCACTAACGTTGCTGGTGGTCGCCAACACGACCTGCCCGCCCAGCGCCGACCACAGGTAGATGTTCTGGCCAGTGACGGTTTGCAGCGCTATTGGTGGGTCTCCCGGGAGGAGACCGGGGCGGAAGACCTGGTCGCCGTTTAACGGCGCGCCGGCCGCGTCTGAGAAGAAGAGGTTGCCGATCGTTTCGCCTTGAGTTGCCGTCACAGTGACGAAATTGGGATCGCTCGCCCCCTCTGCCAACGCGGCAAAGGTCTTCTGCGCATCAGTTACCTGAGTAGCGGAAAGAGCATTCAGGAAAGTTAGAAATTGCGAGTCGAGACTGCCACTCAGCACAACTGGAGGGGCGCTTGCATCCAGGTTGACATCGTCGTCCGTGATGCCGGCACTTTGGTCGAGCTTGAGCGTGCCGTTAAGAATGATGCTAACAGTCATAGAACTTCTCGCTCCGGTTATTGGGAATGGACACCAGTCCAGACGAGCAAGCCCCACAATCTGGGATTAAGCAATTTAAAAGCCGCAACCAATAGATTAACAATGAGATGCTGTAATTATGGGGCGATCAGCGCGAGGACTTCCCGCGTGAGCTGGCGCTGCCTACCGGAAAATCCTGTTGGCGCAAGAGTTTGGAGGGGTCCCCCATCGAGATACCAGCTGGCCGATTGTCTCTTAACGTTAAAGATTAACCTTAATTAACGAGCCAGCTCTCTAAGAATCCGTAATCCAAAGCCTGCCCTCACCCATCGACGCCTCGGCGACGATGCCGCCACACGAGCCTGACCAATCGGCTGAAGCCGTCGAGCGCGCGCTGCCGCGCGGCGAGACCAAGCGGTTCTCTAATCTATCGATGGAAGAAAATTTATAGATAACGATAGCTGTATTTTCGCGGCAAAAATCTTTAGTTTGGGCCCGCGAAAAGAGGGCTGATTACAACTTGCGCTGCATCGCTCCGCGACGAGCGCGCGAGGCGGAGGCAGGCCGGCATTCACACGATCAAGGTCGCCCGCAGCGGCTGTGGGAAGCGACACGCGGACTGGGCCAGAGGCGGTCGCAACGACCGGCATTATCTCGGCCGCATGGCGCGGCCGGCCGCATCCTCCCCAAAGAACGAGGACATCAGCGCCAAGACGCAAGCGGAAACTCCTCTACAGGATCTTCTCGGCTAACAGGCACAGACCGGCTGGATGCTCGAAGAATCATGACGACGTGGAGGCCGCGCAGCTAAACCATCACCGGGGACGTGGCGCTCCGAATATCACCCGCGTTTGTGCGACTACCGATCGAACCATCATCCACCCGTTTCAGGTGCTTCGCCCGGGCGATCCACTTCCGACTGTAATACTGATGCGCTGCACCTCCGTCTTGCCCCCTGGAAACTTCACTTCCAACGTCAGAGCATCGACGCCCACAAAATCTGCCCGCGAGCGATACAAGGCGACAAACGCCGGCACCTGCAGCGCCAAGCACTGCTTGTGATTGGTGGCAGGTACCGTCGCTTTCTTGACGGTGACCTTGCCATTTTCAGGCGGCGACGTCAGCTGGATCGATGGGAGTGGACCGGACGTACAGTCCGGCCGCACGTTGACGTACACCCCCACACGAATATCGGTGTCGGGTGCTCCGCTCGCCGTGCGGCTAACGCTCTGCACTTGAGCGGAAGCAGATGTGATGCACACTACAACAGCCGCGATCACTGACCAGAGACAACGCATTTTGAGCGTCCTTGAAAATCGCTGCGAATTATCTGACGCCCGCGCATCCATCGCTCTTCGCATTGGCTCATACGCGTCACCAGCGCCGTCAGATTCCCTTGCGGAAGTTCGGCAGGTTCGATCAAGGCAATCCGTTCTCGGGCGCCGGACGAGCTGACCCTGATCTATTGAGGCTGCACCGGCGTGTGGTTTCTTTGGCCAAGCGGCTCGAGGATGGGAAGTTCCACTGGCCAGCTTGCAGGATGGGGGTGATGCGTCAATGGGCTGTCGGCCGAGGGCTCTCCACGCAGCACGGAGACGCCAGCACCAATGTAGACAGGATATCTCCTCTTCAGTCAGTCTTGCCGTCTTGCCTTTATCGGGCATTCTTGTGCTCGAGCACCGCTTGCAGCAGATCCTTATTTACCACTGCTACAATGAGTTCAGTGATGAGCTCGCCGATCGTCACGTTCCGGAACGCCGCCTCAAACGCGAGTAGCCCGAGCGAGCGGTAATTCAGTCGTTCGCTCTCGCCCCTATATCGCATCCTGATGGCGAACGTCGCCGCGGGTCGGTCAGCACAGTTGCCGTAGTCAATCGCACGCCTCCCTATTCCTTCTCGATTAAGCGCTTCAAGAAGCCATGCCGTCGCGCGTAGGCAGTTGTGTGCGGACCTACTGCGGCGGGACCGATCTCCTAGTCAACTGCATGAAGGCCTGCATCTCCTCCTGAGTGAGCCGGCCATCTTTATTGGCGTCCATTGCCTTGAAGATCCGCTCGTGAGCCGCCTGAAATTCCTGCAATGAGATGGTCCCGTCACCATCGCTGTCCATCAGACTGAAGATTATCCGCATCATGACCGCCTCAGTCGCGCTTTTCCCCCACTCTTGCCACGGCGCAGCGTCGTGGGCTTGGCACGGCCTAGGGGCTTGCTCCGCCGGCCCAGGCCACGCATGTTTCTCAGGTCGCTCTATGGTCAGTTGCGGCAACGCACCGTCGCTACCACTGGAGCCTGGCGTGGAGACCCGGTTAAAACGCGGTTCCTCTCGCCGCGGCGAAATGGTTCCGTTGTTCAAAGTGGGGCGCCGCAGACTGATGCCGAACCTGGAGCAGGTGACTTGCAGCGAACCAACTGTCACGCCGATCAGCTCGGCAATCTCCTCTCGGTTCTTGCCTCGCTCCACCAGATTTTTGATCTGCTGAATTCTCTCCGGCGTAAACTTTATCTGCCGCCCCTGAGTCAGGGCCGGGGTGCCAAGCTCCGCGGTCTGACCCATTTCTGTACCCTCTCTCTGCATTTTTTTGCTCACGGCCTGCTGTCTATCGGTGCCGTCTATGCGCACCGCGCCAGCCGATCAGCTGCTTCAGTGGTTGTTTGTGGCCGATGTCGCTGCGGCTTAAGCCGCCAGAGTCGCGTCAGCCATTACCAGCAGTGGACTCCAACCCCTCTGTGGGGGACGCCTCTGTCCCCGCGCCTAATTCCCTCGCATGACGCTTTATTCTCGCGATCGATGCCAACCCGCGCTTCTTGCGATCTGAGCAATTCTGCCGCCGCTACCACAGCACCTTCTAATCGTTTAGAAAATTAGGTCTGTGATATATATCACAATCGCGGCTTTCTGTCGCGTGCAACAACGCGGCGGCGCCCCAGCCGCTTAGCCAACACCTCTTGGGGAAAAAGTTGATACCGGTCGCGTTGCCGCCCGGTTGGGCGAGGTTCGCGACCAGACCCAGTCTGACCGGATCTTCGCCAACGATAGCACATCGCGGTGGGCGGGGTTCGCCGGTCGCAGGGACCGACTATGACCTTGAGCGCTCATAAGCCAGATCCAACTCCTCGCCGGCGCGCCCGCGACGCGACTGTGGGCCGCACCGTGACGCTGGCCAAATGCGCTGGGTGATCCTTGACCTTGGCGCATTGCCTTGTCTAATGGACGTCAACAAATTGAATCCGGGCCCCTCTGGCGAGGATGCCGACGCGATCGGTCAACCTCGCGATGTCGGATCACCTTGCGCCAGTGCGCGCTAAGACTGGTCGACACGGGCTTTATCTGAACTCCCGCGACAAACCGGTCTGCGCGCATGCCAGCGCACCGAGTGCCTTAGGCGGGGGGTTTGCATGTCCGTCACACCTTATCTAAGCGAGTTCGATGCTGATCCCGAAACCAAGCGGGTTCTGGCTGTCGCGCTCGAAATGACTCGCGTATCTCTCGGGCTTACCGACGATCTCGCCGACGGAATTATCGCCAAGCAGATCATCGAGTTTGTCAAAGCCGGCGAGCGCAATCCCGATCTTTTGTGTGAGGCCGCGTTGAAGAAATTATACGAGCATTTGTATAGCGACTAGCACACTGCCAGCCAAGCACCGGGCAGATGATGAAGGTCGCGGTGTTCCGAACGTGAGGGAGGATCGGACATGCCGAATATCGAAATCGCGACGGCGAGGGGTAGCAACGTCGTGCTGAACGCAGAAGCGATCGAGCAATTCCATAAGGGACTGCGCGGACACCATTTGCTTCGGGGCGACGATGGATACGATGCGGCACGCAAGATCTACAACGCGATGATCGAGCATCGACCCGCGATTATCGCCCGCTGCGCCGGAGTCGCTGATGTGATTGCCGCGGTGGATTTCGCCCGAAATAACGGCCTGTTGGTGTCGGTGCGCGGCGGTGGCCACAATGTATCGGGCAACGCGGTCTGCGAGGGTGGGCTGATGATCGACCTGTCACCAATGAAAAGCGTTCGTGTTGATCCGCAAGGTAAGACCGTCCGCGCCGAGGCTGGCGTCACCTGGGGCGAGTTTTATCGAGAAACGCAAGCCTTCGGGCTAGCGACGACCGGCGGGCTCGTTTCGACAACCGGTATTGCCGGTCTAACGTTGGGTGGCGGCCTCGGTTGGCTTATGGGGAAGTACGGTCTTGCCTGCGACAACCTGATTTCGGTCGATGTGGTAACCGCAGACGGGCGGTTGCTTACGGCGAGCAAATCCCGAAACGAGGATCTGTTCTGGGGGCTGCGCGGGGGCGGCGGAAATTTCGGTATTGCCACCTCATTCGAGTTCCAGCTTCACCCAGTGGGGCCAATGCTCGGCGGTATTTTGATTCACCGGCTCGACAAG
>Ga0126378_10004758_pt1 | contig 10425 bp, 9 predicted proteins | sample PanSoiMetPlot_23_FD_92587 | JGI IMG/M metagenome (GOLD analysis project Ga0126378, IMG submission 92587) | Tropical forest soil microbial communities from Panama - MetaG Plot_23 | ecosystem: Environmental > Terrestrial > Soil > Tropical forest > Bulk soil | place: Panama | collected 2016-02-17
GCCGGGAGCATGTCGTGTTCGACGATGATCAGGTCACCGGGCGCCAGCCACTGCTCGGCGAGGATCCGCCAGTACCCGATCTCGTCGCCGATGTGGATCTCGATCAGCTGCGCCAGGTTCGCCTCAGCCCATGCCTTCGTCTCCGGACGCAGCTTCTCGGCGACGTACGGAACGATCACAGGCATGGCGGTCAGTCGGTAAGCGTCTCGACGACGTCCGCCCATGAGGTGAATACCCACACGTGCGGGTAGTTGTCCCACACCGGCGGCGTGTAGGAGCGTTCCGGCGTGAACACGTCGACCCCGTCCTTGGCGATCGTCAGCCAGGTGGCGGGGTCGTCGTCGATCAGCACCGCCGGCGGCGTCAACGCCTTCGCCTTGGAGCCCGGCCCGTCGAGCACCGCCGCGTCGTAGCCGACGTCCCACTGGTTCAGCCAGGCCACGGTGACGTCTTTCACCACGGCCGGGCGGTCGGATGCGATGGTGACGTGGACGCCGTCGTCACGCAGCTGCCGCAGCGCGTCGATCGCGTGGAAGTCCGGCGCGACGTTGATGTAGAACTTCGGGTCGGCGAACAGACTACGCAGCCACTGAGCCTCGAACCGGGTCAGCGTGTCTTCCATGCGGTACGACCGCAGCTTCGCGGCGTCCACCGACAGCCCCCAGCGTGCGTTCACGGCGCTCGCGGCGGCTTCCTTGGTGAAGGCCAGCGTCCCGTCGATGTCGCACACCACGGACCGTCTGGTGGCCTTACTCAGGAACGCCTCGATCGACGCCGTCACGTCACTCCTCGGGGAACACTTGACGCTTGACAGTTGTTACATCGTACGTGGGTACAACCGCCCTGATCACGTCGCTGCTCGCGACCGCGCTGCTGTGCGCGGCGCTCCCCGCAGCCATCTACGACGCCGCCGACAAGGTGCTGGCCGTCGGTATCCGCCGCGCCCCACGCGCTGCCCTGCGCATCGTCGCTGTCGTCGCCGCCGCGTACCTGCTCGCGCAGCTGTTCGGCGGCTGGACAGGCCGCGTCGACTACACGAACTAGAACGCGAAGTTCCCGGTCAAGTTCTCCACGTGTGCGCCGCCGTGACGATCAGCCTCCGGCTTCTGCTTCGGGCCGAGATGCTGCCGCGTCTGCTCCCGCAGCTTGTCCGCGTGCGCGCCTTTGCCGTGCTCGATCACGTCCGCTGTCGCATGCATCAGCTGCCGGGTCAGGTGCGACGACTGCGCGTCGGCTTCCTTCCGGACCGCAGCGGCCAGCTCCCCGTTCGTCCACTCGCCGTGCGCGTTGCGGTGCTCGAACGGGTTGAAGCCCTTCTCCACCTGGACGGGTGACGCGAACGACGACGCCCCGGTCACCAGGCGACCGAAACCTTCCAGCCCACGCTCGAACATGTTCTGATGCGGCGGCGCGTTCCCTACCCCCGGTGTGCCGGTCCCGGCCTTCACCGACCCGTCCGGGTTCAGCATCCCGCCCCACCCGGCGTTGAAATCGTCCTGCTTCCCGCCCGTCGTGCCGGTGTGATGCTGCGCGCGTAGCTGCGCGAGGCGCCTGGTGACAGCAGCCTCGATCTCGGCGTGTGTCTCCGGCCGCCGCGACGCCTCGCTCAGGTTGACGTTCTGCAGGTGAGCCACGTCCGGCTTCGCCGGCTCGTTCAAGTTCTCGTGCGGCAGCGGCGTCGGGTGCTCGTTCTCGAACCCGCCGAGCCCGCTGATCCACTTCCCGTTGTCCGGGTTCCGTGGCTGCTCCGGGTTGAACCGCTTCTCCCCATGCCCGTGCCCGTGGTGATGGCCGTGGTGCGGGTCACCGAACGACTCGTGCAGATGCTGCTCGACTTCCTTCTGCTTGCCGCTCTGGTGGTGATGCGCGACCTCACGCGCCTGCTCAGCGTTGAACATGCCGAACGGTTCACCCTCACCTGGGTGCTCCGGCGCCGGGCCGGACGGCGCCGCCTGGCCCTCGAACTCGGACAGGCCGAAGTCGTCGCCGCCGCCGGTGACATCGGACCACTGCCCGCCACGGCCGCGGGGCTGCTCCGGGTTGTACCGCTTCGCGATCTCCACGACCACCGGGCCGATCACGTCCATGCCGCCGCCAGCGCGGGCCATCAACCGCAGCTGCGCCAACGCGTCGGGCACCGTCTCGGGGTGCGCATCGACCGTGGCCAGCAGCATCTTCACCGTCTTCTGGAAGTTCACCGGCTTCAGCCCGGCGTCTCGGACGTCGCCAGCAGTGAACTGGTGCTGCCCGACACCTGGTGTGCCCCCGGAGAACGAGCCGTCCTCGTTGCGGGTCATCTCCGACCCGAGCCACGGATGGTTGCCGCCGGACTGCATCAGCTGTGTGCGGCGGTGCATCTCGTCGGGGGTCAGCTTGCGGCCTTCCGGGATCTTCGAGAAGTCCAGCAGCTGCTCGTCGGACAACGGCTTCTCAGCGTCGCCTTCCCCGCCGCCGGTCCACTCGCCGTGACGGCCACGCGCCTCGTCAGGGTTGAAGTGCTTCTCTATCGGGCCGCCGAACGCCGCGACGGCGTTGGCCATCTCGACTCGCTGCTCGACTCGTTCCGCGACATGCCGGTGATGCGCGGCGAGCGGGTGCAGGCCGTGGCCGTGCGCGTGCGTCGCCTCGGCCATCGCCTCGTCGTGGGAGCGGACAGCTGACCCTTCCTGGTGGCCTTCCAGCGCCTCGTCCATCTCATGCACCCAGCGGCCCATGTGGTCACGGACCTGCTCAGGGTTGAACCGGCGCACCAGCGCGTCAGCGTCGCCGCCACGGTCGCCGGCGGTGATCAGCTCGATCGGGTTCAGATACCCGCTCCCTCCGGCTTGTAGCCGTATTCCTCTAGGTCGTCGCCGGGCCACCACACTTCTTTGGCCTTCACCGGCTGCGTCACGATCTGGTAGTCGCCGCCCAGCGGGCCTTCGCCGTGCTGCACCGCGTACTGCCGCGACAAGCTGATCCAGTCACCGGGGTTGATCTTCGGTGTGGCGTTGGACGGGATCGCCCGGTACGCGGTGAGCGTCGCTTCCGGGTTGCCTCGTGCGCGGCGGAGCTGGGCGAGCATTTCCTGGTCGTGCGGGTAGCCGGTGTAGTAGCCCGGATGGTCGTACACGTCGTGGGTCGCGACCACGTCATCGAGGTGGTCAGCCGAGGCGCCGACGTCGTCGGCTTCCACGTTCGGTTGGTGGCTGCCCCGGTACTCCGCCGGCGGCTCGTCAGTGATCCTGACCCAGCGCCCATGCGGGCCACGTGGCTGCTCCGGCCGGTACTTAAAGACTTTTGGGCCAGCATCACCGGCGTGCGCCTTCTCCAGCACCGCGAGGATCGCCTTACCGTGGCTGGCCTTCAACGCTTCCCACTCGCCGACGGCCTTGCCTGCAGCTGCCCGCACTTCGGGCGTGACCTTCCCGCCGCCGGCGGCCCACCGTTTCACCGCGCCGATCGCCATCGGGATCGCTTCCTCACGCGGATGCCCCGACTCCATTAGCCCTTTCGCGACGTTCTGGATGTACGCCGGTAGCTGCAGCCCCTCGTGATGCCACAACCCTTCGGTGCCTAGCGGGTGATGCTCGACGCTGTACTCCGGCGTCTTCGCGGACTTCTCAGCCGGGAGCCCGTTGACGAGGACGTTCGTGTCGACAGCTCTCTGCACAGCCGCAGCAGCGGCCCTGGCGGCGTCAACCGGCGAGACGCCTGCTGCGACCAGACCGTCAGCGATCGCTTTCGTAGCGGCCGACACAGCATCAGCACTGGCCTTCGTCATAGACGGTTCTTCCACTCCACGGCCGCATGCGCCACATCCGGTGACACCCTGATCAGCTCCGCGATCGCCACCGGCGCCAACGCCAACACCGGCGTCGCGAAGATCGCGATCGCGAGACCACCGAGGATGGTGAGCGCGTCGAACGCCAGCTTCACCTTCGCCCGGTGCGCGTCCTCACGTTCGGCTTCCGCCTGCGTCTGGTTCAACGCCGCAGCGGCCCGGTTGATCTGCTCGTCGGTGTAGTTCCGGTTCCGGCGCGCAGCGTCCGCGAGCAGCCGCACCCGCTTGTCCCGCTCCGATGCCTCATGTGCCTGCATGTGCTCGGTCGACATCTCCGCCGAGATGTCCTCACCGGCACGCGCCGTCGGCGACGCGAACGGCACGAACCCCATCGCCGACAAGATGTCGTTGTACCGGCCAGCGCCAGGCCCCGACGGCTTCTCCGGCCGCTCCGCCTGCAACGGCTGCAAACCCTGGCTGGGCGCCATCTCCCGCGCGCCGGACGCGACACGTGGATGCCCGAATCCGGCCAACGGCGGGTTCGACACCGAACCCCAGTCCTGCGTCAGGTGCGCGCCGCCGGTAGAGATGAACCTGCCGTGCGGGCCACGCGGATGATGCGCCGGGTCCCATGTCTTCACGACGATGACCCTGCCCCGAGCCTCGTACTCGGCTTCGTCGTACAGCGTGCCGACCAGATGCTGCGCCTGCTCCGGGCTGTCGCAGACCTGCACGACCTCGACCTTCACCAGCACCGCGATCAGGTACGCCTCGACCTTGTCGACACCGAGCAGATCAAGCAGCTTCGGCATGTCAGCCTGCAGTTCGTCGCGGACCGCCGGGTTCTCCACCAGGTGCGACGGGTCCATCCAGGCGATCGACTCGATGTGGTCGCCGTGCGGGTCGTCCGGGTTGTCATGCCCGTCGCGGCCAGTGTGGATCGGGACGTCGTCTTCGTGTTCCACGTCGTGGCGGTGCAGCTCGTAGACGCCGTTCGACGACGTGTACGACCCCGCCGCCTTGCCAGCCGGGACATCCAGGCCGGTTTCTTCCTGGAACTCGCGGTGCGCCCCGCCCAGGCTCATCTCGCCTTCGCCACGGTCGATGTGCCCGCCTGGGAACTCCCACTTCCCGGCAGCCGGGTCGTCGCCGCCGAGGGCACGCTGCAGCATCAGCACCCGGCCGGTGTCCTTCGCGTGCACCGCGAGCCCCGACACGGTGACCGGCTTGCCCTTGGCGACCACCGAGGTGCCGGTGACCATGTCGACGAACTCGCGTTCCACCCAGTCCGGCTGCGTCGAGTTCACGTAGTCCCGCACCATCGACGCGGGGACGTCCATCGGCTCCACTGAGATGCCGCCGTAGCCGCCGGCGGCGCGGATCGCCTGGTTCGCTACCTCCGCGAGCTGGTCACGCGCCGAGTCGCGCGCTGCTGCCCTGGCTGCTGCGTCGCCGGGGATGCTGTCCAGGAACGCTGCCCGCGACGCCTTCGCCTGCCTGCGTTCCGCGCCGATGACCGCGTTCTGCTCCGCGTAGTAGGCCACCGAGTCGGGGCGCTGCGTGTTGACACCCGTCAACACCACAGCCTTCTGCACGAACTCCAGGTGGCAGCCGCAGTTCGGTCCGCCCTCACACAGTTCACCGAACCCGCCGTCACCAGGCCAGCCCGGCAGGTCATCGAACGTGAACGACTTGCCGTCGCGGCCGACGCACTTGTCGCAGTGCTCGGTGTGACCCAGCCGCCACACAATGTCGTAGTCGTGGTCCTGGTCAGCGTGGATCGTATCGCCGTACGCCTCGTTGTACGCGCCGTTCAACGTCGCGCCGTACAAGTCCAGCCGGGCTGTCAACTCGGCAGGGTCCGGCGTCTTCGTCAGCATCTTCGACACGAACATGCCCTGCTGCGCGGCCCGCTTCTCAGCACGCCCGGCGAAGTCGACCTGGATCACGTTGTGGTCATCGGCGGCGTGCCGGGAACCCTGGTTCATCGCCGCCCGGTACCCGGCCTTCATCACGGCCATGGCCTCGTCGACAGCGGACGGGAAGCTGACCGAGCCGTTGCGGTACCGGTAAGAGATGTCCCCGAGCGTCTTCGCGACATCCACCACGAGGGCGCCGAGCGCGATCGCGCGGCGTGCCTTGTGCCCGATCGAGGCGACCACGTCTGAGACGGACTTCGTCAGATCCGCGCCGACCAGCAGGTCGCCTGGGATCAGGTCGCTACGGAACGCCTCGATCGGACGGCCCTTACGGAGATGCCTCGCCAGGATCTCCAGCTCCGCAGCCAGCGCCTTTTTCGCTGCCTGCTGCCCCGCCTCGTCGACATCACCTGCGCCCGACGCACCCGAGGACGGGATCTGCTTACCGCCCGCTGCTGCGGCCTGCGCCTCATGCGCCGGTGTGGTCGGCTCACCATGCTCGTCGACACCGCGCTCACCCAACGCCCGGTTCTGCTGCCCAGGCTGGCCAGGCTTACCCGGCAGCCCCGGCTTCTGCTGGCCCGGCTTCATCGCACCCGCCTGCTGCAGCGGGTTCATGCCCTGCGCGCTGGCGTTCGCCATCGTCTGCGCGTTCTGCGCGTTCGCTTCCGCCTGCGCGACCGCGGCCGTCAACGGGACAGGGCCGGTCGGGGTGAACACCAACGGCACCGACGTTTCCGGCAGCCCCCACGGCGTCTTCCCCATCTCCACACGGGCCTCGTCGATGGATTCGAGCCCGTTCTGCGCCTGCGTGACATGCAGCTGGACTTCGTTCTCGCCGCCCTCGCCGCCCTCCGTGACACCCCACGACCACTCCATGTCCTCTTGGCCGAAGATGCCCTGGATCACGTAGTCGAACAGCACCTGCTTCAACCAGCTGGTGATCGGCTCGACACGCGACGACTGCCCAGCCGAGGAGTTGACGTTCTGGATCTGCTTCGACTCCGCCGGCGACTGGATCGCGGACACACGCGGCGTGACCCCGAGGTCGAACGGGGTCAGCATGAACGGCATCGTCACCTGGGAGATGACCCACTCGTCGAACTGGTCAGCCAGCGGCGGCGGCTTCTGCGGGTCCGCCTTGCTGCCGGGCGGCAGCACGATGATCCGGTGCTTCGCGCCGACGTCGCCGGCCATCGCGTTTAACGCGTCCTGCAGCTGCTTGATCTGCGTCGGTGTCGCAATGTCAGGACCAGGCACCACGAACTGGCCAGGGATCGAGCCGTCCTGGAAGTAGTCCCACTGGTACTGCTGCCGCGCGAGCCCGATCATGATCGGCAGCAGCGCTTCCTCCACCGGGCTGAATCCGTACGGCGTCCAGTTGCGGGGCTTCTGCCGCAGATACAGCAGCTGATCGGAGCGGTACTCCTGCACCAGGCCCTGCTCCAGGCCCTCGATGTCGACACCAAGCATCACGCTGGTCAGGTCGACACGCGGCACGCCCCAGATGTACTGCTGGTACGCCACGTTCGGTGCCGCCGGAGTCGAGCCGTGCATGTCCAGCAACGGCCGGATCGTGCTGCCATCGAGCACGTCGACCGCTGCGAGGCCCTTGTTGAACGGGCCACCGTTACGGCCCTTCGCCGGGCGCAGATGCAGAGCGACCGCGTCCAGGACGAACAAGTCCTCCAGCATCGCGGTCATCCACGTGCCCCACGTCGGGAACTTCGCCCTGTCACTGTCCGGGTGGTCGAAGAACTCCAGCACCTGCAGGCGACGCTTCTCCCAGTCAGCGCGTTTCGAGTCCTCGCCGCGCATCGCATGCTCGGCTTCCTTCGTGGGCACGATGTCCCACTCCATGCCGACGATCTCCGAGATGCGCTTGTCGACACACGTCCTAGCGACGGAGAACATGTCCGCGACAGCCCGGAGCGTCGCGAACGTCGCCAGTTTGATGCCCTCACTGCCTGGCTGCCCGACAGGCAGGTTCCAGCCCACCGGGTACTGGAACCGGCGCGGATCAGGCCGGTCACCACCCGGCGCTGTCTGGTCGATCGGCATCGGCGCCACAGGCGACAACGGCCCGAAGCTGCCCTGCGTGAACAACTGCGCCGGACGCGGCAACGCCGTGCCGTACGGCTGGTTCACGTTGAACCCCTGATAGGACGCCACCAACGGTGACAGGCCACCAGTGTTAGGCGCCGCCGGCGCAGCCAAAGCAGCCGACGCGATCCCGTTCGCGTTACCGCGTGCCAGACAGCCGCCTAGTCAACGTTCCCCCACCCATGCGACGCGCCGTGACGGATCGCCTCACCGCCCCGGACAACATTCGGCCCGACCGGGATGTGATCCTTGGACGCTACGGGGAACCTCTCGACGCGCAGCATCTTCATCTCGCCGGGCACCACCAGCACGCCGCCGCGCCAGTCCGGGTGATGATCACGCAGCCACTTCCCGACACCGTCCATGATCCTGTGCGCCACGTCGGCGCCAGCCTTCTCGCTGATCTGCACCACGACCGTGTCAGCCGGACGCATCTCCAGCACCGACAACGCCTTCACCATCTCCGGCGGGAACAGCGGCTGCGCCTCCCCCTTCGCCTCAGCGTCGAACTGGTCCGCGAGCGTGCGCAGCAACGGCACCACCGACTGCGGGTCCCAGTCAGCCCACTTCGGCAGCTGGTCCCGCTTCCGCTCCAGGTACTGCGCCAGGCCACGCAGTCGCGACGCGTCCACCGACGGCACCGTCTCAACCGGCCCCAGGTTCACCACGGAATCCACTCCATCATCCGGAAGAACGCCCGCACCACACGGCCACGCAGATTGTCGGCAGCCCCGATCTGCTCGATGGTCAGCAGGTCCGGGCAGATCGCTGTGTTCACGCCGTTCACCGACACGATCGGGTACATCGGCATCCCACCCAGGTCGAGCAACGGCTGCGGCGTCGGCCCGAAGCTGACCAACGTCATGTTGCGTGCTGTCGGCGACTCGTACGTCAGCCACGACGCGTCAGCGGCTGGCTCAAGGTTCGGCGTGTACCCGCGCATCTCCTCGTCGTCATTCACCAGCAGCCTCCTGCACGTCTTCAAGCCACAGCACCTGATCCTCCGGCCACGCACCCCACGGCCAATACACGACCCGCGCGACCCCACCGCCGGACGGGTGGTACTCGATCTCCGCGACCCGTGGGCAAGCCTGCGTGTGCAGGCCCTGGCAGTGCTGGCACTTCTGCTGCTCGAACCTCGTCGTCTTACCTTCCGGTGGCGCCACCCCCGGATACGTCGCCGGATACGGAATCTCCTCCAGCAGCCGCCTCGCCAGCTCCGGCGACAGGCGCTCCGGTTCAGGTTCAGGCTGACGGCGGCGCATCGCTCACCGGGTCGACGTAGTCGGCTTCATGCCACAGCCGCTCATCCGGGCGCATGTCGATCGGCTCGCCAGGCTCGTACGGACGCCAATCATCCGGCGGCGGATGCGGCGGTACCGGTTCCGTCACCGTCGGCCGAGCGCGGTCACCGTCGAATACGGGCCGGGCAGCACCCACGTGCACTCCGTCTCCAGCCCCGCCCATTCCAGCAGGCCACGCAACCCGTCGGTGGTGTACCTGTAGCAGTCCGTCGGCGCGTCGTGGCGCGGGAACCCGAAACCGCACGTCGACAGCAGCAGCACACCACCCGGCTTCAACACCCGCGCGGCCTCAGCGATGCTGACCCACGGCATCGGGTCGTGCTCGATCATCTCCGTGCACACCACAGTGTCGAACCGGCCCGTCCACGTGGTGCCCGCGATACCGTCCGGCAGGTCGTGGGCGTTCATCACCTCATCGACGCCAGGCGCCGGGAGCTGGTCGATGCCCCAGTAGAAGCCCGTGAAGAACTGCCGGAACGAGCCGTTGATGTCATGGCTGCCGAGTTCCAGCGTCTCCCCGTCCGTCTTCACGTCGTACTCGGCGATCGTCTTCTCGCCCCACGCCAGGATGTCCGGTGTCATTTCGCTCCGTTGGGTGAAGGGCCGTATGCGGCGGCCCACGGGTTCGTCGGTTCCGGTTTCGGTTCCTCACCAGGCGGCGGCTTCTCAGCCGGGCCGTACACGTCGCCCCACGGGATGTCCCACGCCGCGCTGGTGTAGGCGAGCGCGTCAGCCTTGTCAGGGCTGGGCATCCCGCGTTTCGTCATGTCCTCTTTCGTCTCCAGCTGGATCTGGCCCCTGGAGTTCGGCCGCCACTTGATCGCGGTGATCTGCGCCAGCAGCTCCTCGTCTTCCGGGTCAAGGTCGATGTCGCCGTCCTCGAACCGTTGCCGCAGCCCCCAGAACCATTCAGCGCGCCGGTTGTAGAACCGCTCACTGTCGCGGGCCTTCTCGCCGCCGTGCAGCTCCTGCACCGGGTAGCCCTGCTCAGCGAGCCGGTCGAACACGCCGCCGCCGATACCGTCGCAGTCGATCGCTGCCACCACCGCGCCCGTCTCTTTGAGCGCGAGGATCACATGCCCGGCGGTGTCCATCGTGTCGCCGTACGGGATCACCTTGTGGACCCGGTAGCGCTTACCCAGCCGGTGGTAGATCACCGTCTTGTCGGAACCGAACCTGGCGACGTCCACGCCGAGCGTGTTCGGGTAGTCCGTCTCCGGCAGGTCACGCTGCGCTGCTGCGTACGCAGACTTCAGCGTGATCAGCGCATCTTCGGCTTGCTCCGGGAACTCACCCAGCACCTTGCTGATCCACATCGGGGAGCCTTCGCCGTACA
>Ga0126378_10004759_pt1 | contig 10425 bp, 6 predicted proteins | sample PanSoiMetPlot_23_FD_92587 | JGI IMG/M metagenome (GOLD analysis project Ga0126378, IMG submission 92587) | Tropical forest soil microbial communities from Panama - MetaG Plot_23 | ecosystem: Environmental > Terrestrial > Soil > Tropical forest > Bulk soil | place: Panama | collected 2016-02-17
CCCGGCCAGGTCACCTCCCAGGCGGAGGCCTCCAGTTGCGCGGCGGACTTCCCGTCCGCCTCGGCCACGTCGATCACGTCAATCCCGTCTGGCAACGCCGCATCGAGCCGCCTACCCACGTCGGCAGGCTCGCAACGGCGGGTGAGCGACATGTCGAGGTACTCTGCCTCGCTGGCCGCACCCGTCGGGGCCCCGCCCGAATACGAAATCTTCGGATGCGGTGAGAACCCCGCGGAGTAGGCGACCGGCAGCCCCGCCTTGCGCACGCCCCGCTCGATCGCGCGCGCCACATCCCTGTGGCTCGCGAAGCGCATCCCGCCTCTCTTAGCGTACCTGATCGTCAGCCGCTGGACGGCGGGCGCGGGCGCGCCGCCGGGCTGCGGCCGCGCTCTTCCGCGGGGCGGGCCGCCTTCCACGGGCCCGGCCATTACCCCGCGCCCTTCGCGGCGGTGGCCACGGTGAGCGGCAGCATGCTGGCCCCGGCCGGCGCGAGCGGCCCGGTCTCGATCTGGGTGCCCATCGCGGGGCACACCCCGCACTCGAAGCACGGCGTCCACCGGCAGTCGTCCACCTCGGCGGGGCCCGCCGGGTCGATCGCCGCCTGCCAGTCCTGCCAGAGCCAGTCCTTGTCCAGGCCCGCGTCCAGGTGATCCCATGGCAGGGTCTCGGCGTACGGGCGCTCCCTCGTCGTGTACCAGGCGAGGTCGACGCCGTCATCGGCCAGTGCCTTTGCCGCGCACGCGGCCCAGCGGTCGAAGGAGAAGTACTCGCTCCACCCGTCGAACCTGGCCCCGTCCGCCCACGCCGCCCTGATCACCTTGGCCACCCGCCGGTCGCCGCGGGAGAGCAGCCCTTCGATCACCGACGGCTGGCCATCGTGGTAGCGCAAGCCGATCGCCGACCCGTAACGGCGGTCCGCCCGCAGCGCCCCGCCGAGCGCGCGCAGCCGCGCGTCCACCGTCTCGTGGTCGCACTGGCCGGCCCACTGGAACGGCGTGTGCGGCTTGGGCACGAATCCGCCGATCGAGACGGTGCACCGGATGTCCCGCCGTCCGGTCGCCGCCCGGCCCGCGTCGATCACCCGGCGGGCGACCCGGGCGATCGCGAGCACGTCCTCGTCGGTCTCGGTCAGCAGGCCGCACATGAAGTAGAGCTTGACCTGACGCCAGCCGCTGCCGTACGCGGTGGAGACCGTGGCGATCAGGTCGTCCTCGGTGACCATCTTGTTGATCACCTTGCGGATCCGGTCCGTGCCGCCCTCCGGCGCGAACGTGAGCCCGGACCGGCGGCCGCCCCGGCTCAGCTCGTTGGCCAGCGTGACATTGAAGGCGTCCACCCGGGTCGACGGCAGCGACAGGCCGGTGCTCGTCCCCTCGTACTCGTCGGCGAGCTCGCTCGCGATCTGGTTGATCTCGCTGTGGTCGGCGCTCGACAGCGACAGCAGCCCCACCTCGCTGAAGCCGCTCGCCGCCAGCCCGGCCCGGGTCATCTGCGCGACAGTCTCCTTCGACCGCTCGCGGACCGGCCTGGTGATCATTCCGGCCTGGCAGAACCTGCAGCCCCTGGTGCAGCCGCGGAAGATCTCGACGCTGAACCGCTCGTGCACGGTCTCGGCCACCGGGACCAGCGGCTTCGCCGGGTACTGCCAAGAGTCCAGGTCGCTCACCGTGTGCTTGGCCACCGCCCGGGGCACGCCCTGCCGGTTCGGCAGGACGCTGGCGATCGACCCGTCCGCGGCGTACCGCACGTCATAAAAGAGTGGAACGTAGACCTGGCCACGACGGGCCAGAGAAAGCAGCAGGCCCTCGCGACCGCCCGGCCGGCCCGCGTTCTTCCACTCCTTGATCAGGTCGCTGATCGCCAGCACCGCCTGCTCGCCGTCGCCGAGCACCGCGCCGTCGATGAACTCGGCAATCGGCTCGGGGTTGAAGGCGGCATGGCCGCCTGCCAGCACGACCGGGTCGCCGGCGCCCCGGTCGGCCGCCGATAGCGGGATGCCGGCCAGGTCCAGCGCCGTCAGCAGGTTCGTATAGCAAAGCTCGGTGGCGAAGCTGACGCCAAGCACGTCGAACTCGCGCACCGGCCGGTGCGCGTCGACGGTGAACTGCGGGATCTCGTGCTCCCGCATCAGCGCTTCCAGGTCCGGCCAGACGCTGTAGGTCCGCTCGGCGAGCAGGTCGGGACGCTCGTTCAGGACTTCGTACAGAATCTGGATGCCCTGGTTCGGGAGGCCTACCTCGTACGCGTCCGGGTACATCAGCGCCCAGCGGACGACGGCGGCGTCCCAGTCCTTCACTACGCTGTTGAGCTCGCCACCGACGTACTGGATCGGCTTGCGGACCAGCGGCAGGAGCGGCTCGAGCCGCTTGAACACCGACTGGACGGGCATCGCTCAAGCTTACCGGCCGCCGGGGCGGGCGCCTTGGCCCCGGATCAGGTTGACCAGGTGTTCAAAGTAATCTATCTTTTCAGTCAGAAATGGGGGAAACCCCAGTCAGCGCGACGCGGAGAGGATGTACCGAATGCACCTGGACGCCTTGATGGTTCTCGGTAGCGCGGTCGTCGGCCTGGCCGTCGGCCTCACCGGGGCCGGTGGCGGCGCGCTGATGACGCCGATGCTGATCCTGCTGTTCGGCGTGACGCCGTCGACGGCCATCTCTTCCGACCTGGTTGCCGCGGTCTTCATGCGCCCGTTCGGCGCCGCCGTGCACCTGCGTAAGGGGACGGTAAACCTGCGCATGGTGGGCTGGATGGTGCTCGGCTCGGTCCCCATGGCGCTGCTCGGCAGCTACCTGCTGCGCCAGATGGGTGGCACGAAGGCCGACCAGGCCAACGTCGAGATCGTGCTCGGAACTGCCCTGCTCATCGGCGCGGCCGCGATGGTGGTGCGATACGCGCTCGACCGGCGGGCCGGTCATCAGCGGCTGGCCACCATCGGCGAGCTGACCGTGCGGCCGCTGCCAACGATCGCGATCGGCGCGACAGGCGGGCTGATGGTGGGCCTGACCTCGGTGGGCGCCGGCTCGCTGATGATCGTGCTGCTGCTGTTCGTCTACCCGCTGATCGGCGCCAACCAGCTGGTGGGCACCGACCTCACCCAGGCCGTGCCGCTCACGGCAGCGGCGGCGCTCGGGGCCGTGCTGTTCGGCCACCCGCAGTTCGGCGTCACCGCGTCGATCATCATCGGCAGCGTACCCGCAGTGCTCATCGGCTCCTACTTCTCGTCCCGCGCGCCTGACCGTTACATCAGGCCGATCATCACCTTCGTGATCTTCGCCTCGGGATTGAAGTACGTGGGCGTCGGCACCACCACACTCGGCTGGATCCTGGCCGCGGTTCTGGCCGGCGGCGGAGCCTACTGGCTGGCCTACGCCCGCCCGCGGCGGGCTGCGGCCGCGCCGGCCGGCCGCGCCGCACAGGCACCAGCGGCAGCCCGCGAAGAGCCCGTTGCCGTGCCAGTCCCGACGGACCGCCGCGACGGCTAAAGCGGTCCGCTGACCTTCGAGAACACGTTCCGGCGCCTGCCGACCGACTGGAGCAGCCCGACAGCGATCATGTCGGCGAACATCGCTGAGCCGCCGTACGACACGAAGGGCAACGGCAAGCCGGTCACCGGCATGATCCCGATCGTCATGCCGATGTTGACGAACGACTGGACCGCGAACCAGATCGCGATGCCCGCCGCGACCATCATGCCGAACTGGTCCTGGGCGCGGGCCGCGATGCGCAGCGCGCGGAGCAGGAGCAGCGCGAGCAGGCCGATCAGCAGGATCGACCCGGTGAAGCCGAGCTCGTTGCCGACGACGGCGAAGATGAAGTCCGTGTGCTGCTCGGGCACGAAGCTGCCGGCGATCATGCGGCTGTGGAACAGCCCGGTGCCGTGCATCCCGCCCGAGCCGATCGCGATCTTTGCTTGCGCCGCGCTGTAACCGGTGCCGCGCGGATTGGCCGACGGGTTCACGAACGACACCAGCCTGCTGACCTGGTACGCCTTGAGCAGGTGCAGCTTCACCACGCCGGCCACGCCGACCGCCGCCACCGCGATCATCGCGCCCATCCAGCGCAGCCGCACGCCGGACAGCGCGATCAGGCCCACGGCGAGCAGCACCAGCACGATCGTGACGCCCAGGGCCGGCTCAGCGACGACGAGCAGGATCGGGATGCCCGCCAGAACCGTCGCCCGCAGCACCTGACCCGTGCCAGGCCGCGCCTGCCCTGGTTTCAGGTCCGACAGGACCATCGCGCTCACCACGATGACCCCGAGCTTCGCGTACTCGCTGGGCTCGACCTGGAATCCGCCGCCGAGCGAGATCCAAGCCCTGGCGCCATTGACGACACTGCCGAGCGGCGACAGCACCGCCAGCAGCCCGAGGCAGGATGCCAGGTACACGACCGGCGCCCAGAGCCTGATCTGGCGGGAGTCAAGCGCGCTCACGATCAGCATGAGGATTCCTCCGAGCGCCAGGTTGAGCAGTTGCCTGAGCAGGTACGCGTGCGGGTTGGCACCCTGCTGGAGCAGGATCGGCTGGGTAGCGGACCAGATGACCACCGTGCCGAGCAGGCTGAGAGCCGCTGCGGCGGCATAGAGCAGCCAGTCTGACCTGCGCAGCGGGGAGTGACGGCCCGCCGCCATGACCCCCAGCCGCCTGAACGCCGCGAGCGTGGCTCCGGTCGGTGACCGCGACTGACCGCTGACCCAGCTCACGGGTGTCTCCCGCGATGTCGCGCGCGCTGTCGCGCCGTCCTTGAGCGGGCCGGGCGGGCGGCGCGGGCGACGGCGCGGGCGAAGGCGGTTGGGGTCACCATCTGGCCTGCGCTGTTCAGGTGCGGAAGCCCTGGCAGGACGCCGCCGGGCAGCGCGGCCTGATGGCCTTCAAGGCCGTAGAGCCCGTCCCAGATCTGGCGGACGGCAGGCGCTGAGACCTGCCCGCCGAAGCCGGAGTTGGGAATCATCATGACAATGACGAACTTCGGGTGGCTGCACGGCGCGAAGGAGGCGAAGACGGAGGTCGCCAGGATGCCGCGGACCTGGGCGGTGCCGGTCTTGCCCGCCACGCACACGCGGCCGAGCGGGAAGCCGCCGAACGCCGCGGCGGCGGTTCCGCTCGTCACCACCCCGGCCAGGGCGTGCCTGACGTAGGCAAGCGTGGACTTGGCCACGGGCAGGTGGCCGACGGCCGGAGGCGTGATCCGGCGCAGGACCTTGCCGCGCGGGCTGATGAGCGCCTCGCCGATGCGCGGGCTGTACAGTCTTCCGCCGTTGGCGAGGGCCGCGTAGGCACGTGCGAGTTGGAGCGGCGTCACGGACACGTAGCCCTGGCCGATCGCCGCGATCACCGACTGGCCCGCCGTCCAGACATTGCCGTAGCGGCAGTCGTCCCACTCGATCTGCTGCACGTAGCTGCCATTCTGGCGGCCGAACTTGCACCAGTTCTGTCCGGTGTGGGCGTTGTCTTTCCACAGCCAATACAGCCACGCTCGCGTGGGCACCCCGCCCGGGTTCTCCTCGGGCAGGTCGATCCCCGTGTTCGTGCCGAAGCCCCAGGCCACTTCCATCTTCTGCATTTCCTGCACCCGGGCGCGCGGTGAGGTGACCACGTTGTCGCGGGGATGGTCGCGCAAGTAGATCCGATAGGCCAGGTCGTAGAACACGGTGTCGCAGGACTGGACCAGCGCGGTGTAGAAGGTCATCGGGCCGAGGGACGGGTTGCCGTCGTTGGCGTACGACCGCCCGCCGATCGTGGTCCTGGCCGGGCAGTTATACGTGCCGTGCAGCGAATAGCCGGCCGCGACCGCTGCCGCCACAGACGTGACCTTCCATGCCGACCCGGGCGCGTATTGGCCCTGGGTGGCGCGGTTCAAGATGGGTTCGCCATGGCCGGCTCGGAACAGCCGCCGGAACTCGGCCTCCGAGATCCCGCCGGTCCAGATCGTCGGGTTGTAGGTCGGGTAGCTGGCCATCGCGAGGATCCGGCCGGTGGTGGTCATCACCACGGCGGCGCCGCCGTTTCTGGCCGGGTTGCCCGCGAACTGGCTGCGCTGCACCGCGGTGGCAAGGGCTTGCTCGGTATCCCGTTGCAGGGCGGCGTTGATGCTGGTGACCAGGAAGTCACCGGACTGCGGCTGAACCTGCCGGACCGTGCCCGAGACCTGGCCGGAGGCGTCTACCGCCACCATCAGCTTACCGGGCACGCCGCGCAGCCACTGGTCGTACTGGGCCTGGAGCCCAGCCTGGCCGACCAGGTCGTCGGCGGCGAAACCCGTGGTCGGCAGCCCCTCGCGGGCCAGCTCGCTCGCGGTGATCGGCTGCAGATAGCCGAGCACCTGCGCCACGTCGGAGGAGACGGGCTGGGTGTAGTGGATCACTGGCTGGATGGCCGCGGTGACGCCGGGATAGAGCCGCTGGTTCTCCATCACCTCAAGGCCAACCCTGGTCGGGACATGTTGGGCAACCGGGATCGGCTGATAGGGCGAGCCCGGCCAGCACGGCGGCCCCACAGTCGCCGTGCACAGCCGCACCGCGCGCCGCATCCCCGCGGGACTGAGGTGAAGCAGATGCGCCAGGCGCCGCAGGACCGCCGCTCCCCCGTCGCTCTGGCTCCACAGGCCAGGCAGCGAGACAGAGACGACCAGCTGGGGCCGGCTGTCCACCAGCGGCACGCCGGTGTCGTCGACGATCGGGCCGCGAGTCGCCGGCTCGATCACCTCACGCACCTGCTCGGATTTGGCCAGCGCCACGTAGCTCGTACCGGTCCGCACCTGCAGGTACCAGACCCTCGCCACCAGGCCCGCCAGCAGGGCGCACACCATCAGGCAGATCAGGACCAGCCGCGGCCGGGACGCGGGGATCACCGGGACCTGCCTGTCCGCGTACCGCCGATGCGCCACACCGCAGACCGTCCACCGCGAACACGTGCCCATCGCAGCCACCGCAGACGTCGGCCCGCTCCCATCCGGGCTGTCTTGCGCGTCCGCGGCCGTGACCCGGCCAGGGTCTGCGGGCCGCGAGTGAAGTGCGGCTGCGCCCGGTGCTGCCGGACCGATCGCGCCGCCCGCGCCGCGGACGCGGAAGCGGCGAACCTTGGTTCGGCCGGCCGACGTGGATTGGTCACCATGGCGCCGGGCCAGGCCTGCGTCCGGAACGAGATCTTCGGCTCCGGCCTGCGCACCCGGGGCGTCGATGCCGAGGGAGCATGCGCGAACGCACCGTGCCGGAGGCGCACCGAGCCAGCACCATGCTGGACGTGGGCGGGACGAGCGCCGTTCGAGCCAAACGAGATCCTCGGCACCTGCGGCCCGGCGGGCCGGACGTGCGCAGGACCAGCGCCGTTCGAGCCAAACGAGATCCTCGGCGCGCTCGGCGCGGCGTGGCGGACGTGCGCAGTGCCGGAGCCGTTCGAGCCGAACGAGATCCTCGGCACGCTCGGCGCGGCGGGCCGGACATGGGCAGGACGAGTACCGTTCGAGCCGAACGAGATCCTCGGCACGCTCGGCGCGGCGGGCCGGACATGGGCAGGACGAGTACCGTTCGAGCCGAATGAGATCCTCGGCACCCGCGGTGCGTCGTGCCGGGGGCGCGCAGGGCCAGCGTCGTTCGAGCCGAACGAGATCCTTGGCACGCTCGGCCCGAACACCGCGTGCCGGTCCGTCCCGTGCCAGTCACGTGAGCCCCACGGCCCGTCACGGCTTGACCGGCGCTTATGCCGCTGCGCGTCGTCAGGGCGACCGATGTGGATCGGCCGGGCGATACTTGCAGGTCGCGCGCCTGACCTCCCGCGCGGCTGGCCGAGCAGCGCCGCCGATGCTGCCGAGCCAGGCACGCCGGCCCACGGGCGCAGCCGAGCACGCCTGCGCGAAGAAGCACCGGTCGGCGCAGAGGCCGTGAAGAGCCGGCCTGGCCGGGCAGCCACCGAGATATCGCCCTTGCGTGGCTTGGCTCCCGTCAGCGACGCCGTCAGCTTCGCCTGCTTCCTGCGCGCTCGGCGGGAGGTGGCAGGCCGGCTGAGCCAGCCCACCGATCCGACCTGAGCGCCTCCGGCAGTTCTGTCGCCCACGACCCAGGGCCTGCCCGGATCGCCGGGGGCGACAGTCCCGCCGCCTGCTCGGTGCCGGCTGCCACCGCCCGCCGGCACCGGCACCCAGATGCCCGGCCGTCCCGTGGCCGCAGGTACTGCGCTCCCGCCGGGTTCACCTGCGGGAGCAATTACGTCGGCGTCAACGCCGGCACCGAGCTTCGCTGCCAGACGGACGACGGCGAACAGGAGCAGCGGCGTCAGCGCCAGGTCGTAGGCCAGCGTGGCGGGCAGCACCTGGGCTACCGTCGCCAGGCTGACCTCTGGCGAGTCGAGCGCGACCGTCAGCCCGGCGGCCATTGCCTCGGCAGCCGCCGCCACGACCATGGCGCAGCCGATGGCAAGCAGGGCCGATCGGCGCAGCGAGCCGCGCATCCGGACGGATGCGTAGCCGGCCATGCAGAACACCAGCGCGTACTGCCCGGCCAGGTTGCTGGCCGGCGGGGCGACGTCGAGCGCGAGCCCAGCGAGGAAGCCCGTCGCCAGACCGGCCCGCGGACCGCTGACGAGACCGATCGCGATCACCGTCAGGAGCACGAGGTCCGGCGTGCCACCTCCCGGAAGCGGAACCCCGTTGACGATCGTGAGCTGGAAAAGCAGCGCCGCGAGCAAGGCCACGGCCGCTGCGGCCGGGCGCGCCAGCCCGGTGCCGGCCCGTCTCACGGCCGCCCGGCCTGATGCGCGCCGATCCGGCGGGCAAGCCCGCTGGGCTGCGGCCGCGCCGCCACCAGCCCTGGCGGGCGTGGCAAGGCGGAGAAGCCAGGATTGTGCCTCGGCGGCCCGACCACGACGGCGACGACATCGAGCGCGGTCAGCCTGGCGTACGGGCGTACAAGCGCGACCGTGGTGAGCGACGCGGCCCGGTTCCGCAACCCGGCGATCACGCCGACAGGAACGCCGGGCACGAACGGCCGGTCCGCAACCGAGGCCGAGGTGACAAGCGGCTCGCCGATCGTCAGCTTCGCGGCGGGGTCGAGCACCTGAAGCGTGAGCAGGCCGGGCCGTCCCCCGCCCTGGCCGGTGACCCAGCCGACCTCGCCGCCTGGCGCCAGCCGGACCCCGACCACCGAGCTCGATGCGCTGGCCAGCAGCACCGTGCAGGTACGCCCGCTCACCGAGATGACCTGGCCCACCAGCCCGTCGCCGTCCAGGACGGTCTGCTGCGGCCGGACTCCCTGCGCGCTGCCGACGTCGAGCGTCACCGTCTGCTGGTAACCCTGGCCGAACGCGATCACTGCGGCGGGCAGGACCCGATAGGTCCCCGCGTTGGCGAGCCGCAGCAGGGCGCTGAGCTCATGCGACCGTTGGCTGGCCACCTGCGCCGCGCTCAGCTGCGCCCGGAGCGAGGCCAACTGGCGCTCGAGCGTCGCGACCTGGCCGCCATTGCCTGTCCCGCTCAGCCCGGCGCCGAGGAACCTCCGCGCGGGCCGGGTCACCGCACTGATCGCGCGCTCGGCAGCGCCCAGCGCCGAACCTGCGGCGCTGCGGGTGGAGCCGATGATCGGCGATGAGCCCTTCGCGTAGTCAACGGCAATGAGCGATAGGGCGGCGATCAGCGCCGCGCCGAGCAGCAGCCGGGACCGTGGCGTGTCACGCACTGCGACCACCTCGTCTCAGCGGCGGGCCTCTGCCACGAGCACCTGGCGTAGCGTGTCGAAGTCTTCAACGCACTTGCCCGTGCCGAGGGCGACCGAGTCGAGCGGGCGGTCTGTGACGTGGATCGGCATGCCAGTGTCGTCACGCAGCCGCTGGTCGAGCCCGCGAAGCAGCGCGCCGCCGCCGGTGACCGCGATGCCGCGGTCCATGACGTCTCCGGCAAGCTCGGGCGGGCACTTGTCGAGCGTGGTGCGGACAGCGTCGACGATCAGCGCGAGCGGCTCGGCCATGGCGTTCCGGACTTCCGCCGATGAGATCACCACCGTCTTCGGCAGTCCGGTGATCAGGTCCCTGCCGCGGATCTCCGCGCTCGGCTCGTCGGGCGCCGGGGAGGCCGAGCCGAGCGCCATCTTGAGCTCCTCGGCGGTGCGCTCGCCGAACGTGAGCGAGTACTCCTTCTTGCAGAAGCGGATGATCGCCTGATCGAGCTCATCGCCGCCGACCCTGATCGACTGCGCCGTCACGATGCCGCCCAGGGAGATCACGGCAACCTCGGTGGTCCCGCCGCCGATGTCGACCACCATGTTCCCGGTCGGCTCGTGGACGGGCATCCCGGCGCCGATCGCGGCCGCCATGGGCTCCTCGAGGATGTAGGCCGGCTTGCGGGCGCCGGCGTCCTCGGCCGCCTCCATCACGGCCCGCTGCTCCACACCGGTGACCCCCACGGGCACACAGACGACCATCCGCGGCTTGGCGA
>Ga0126378_10004760_pt1 | contig 10424 bp, 11 predicted proteins | sample PanSoiMetPlot_23_FD_92587 | JGI IMG/M metagenome (GOLD analysis project Ga0126378, IMG submission 92587) | Tropical forest soil microbial communities from Panama - MetaG Plot_23 | ecosystem: Environmental > Terrestrial > Soil > Tropical forest > Bulk soil | place: Panama | collected 2016-02-17
AGGTGGGCAGGTCAGCGGCAAATTGCTCGCTGTGCCACTGATCACCGTTCCGCCCGGATTGAAAACCGCAACAAAACAGCTATTGGCGCACCCTACGGTTGAGAAACACAGCAAGGAAACGATCGGAAATACAAGCGTGGCAAGCCAGCGCTTCAACGGCAAATCCCGAAACAACCACATCATCGGAACGCTCTCCAATACGAAGCTCGCGGCAAGCGGTAAGCCTATTTCTTTACTTGGGGTGGGTATTTCTTGAGGAGCTTTTCTACAGCTTTGTTGATATTTTTTTGTTTCTTCTCCGGCTTCGCTTTGGGGTCTAACGTTTTGGAAGCGGTGCCCCTCCAAACTAGCTGTTTTGCTGCAGAGTCGTACAAGCTCACATCCAGCTGACCCACATATACAGTAGACGTTGACCCATACGTCGTGCCGGTTGACATGCCACCGTATCCGTACCATCCTCCGCCCCAGCCTGGCCCGTAGCCCCACCCGGTATTAAACGACGTATACTCCTTCTCCTGTCCGAGAGCGGTTTGATAACCGACATAAAGGTCAGCATTGTCGGTGTCCGTTTTTGTCAGCCCCTTGGTCGCCAGTTGAGCGTCAATGGCGCTGGTTATTGCTTTCTGAGTGAGTTCATCTGGCAGCTCAGCGCCCTTAATCGGAACCCATTTGTACGTCTTGTACTTCGAGAAATCCTTGTCTTTGTCGAAGTCGTAGCGGATGTCCTGCGCCACTGCTGAACTTACTCCCGCCAGCAGAAAAGCGATCATCAAAAGACCTGACTTTTTCATTTCTTTATTACTCCTTTTAAGAACCTCAGATTTGGAGTCGAGACCGGAGGTCACCAGTTGTCATCCGTGCGAGTCCACGTTTTGTCTGGGTTGTAGAGCTGCATGTCTTTAAAGACGCGGAGCGTATCCGCGCCCAAGTCTTTTTGAAAGACGGTCCCCTCGTAGCTGACGATAAAGGTTTTGACTCCCGTGACGCGATAATCGGCCGGCGCAGCAGCAAGGGCAAATCCGCCGATCATCGCACCTTCCACAACAAAGTCCATTTTCCCCAGCGGTGCGGCCGGGCCTTGTCCTTTTAAGACTTTGAAGAAATAACCGTGATAAGGTTGACTTCGATTCGAATAGCCCTGCGCCAAAGCCTTCGCGACGCCTTCTCCAACAGGGCCTCCCCAGCTTCCATCAGCGTTTTGCCAGGCCAGACCATCCTGCTTTCCTGGTGAACTGATGATCCGTTGCGCATACTGATTCACTTCGGCGCCGTCGTGTTTTTCCTGCGCGTACTCTTGTTGCGCTTCTACATAACCACGACAAATTTGGATGGCGTCCAGCTCATTGGCGCCTATGCGGCGCAGCAGGACCTCCTCACGGCCAGCCTTCGTATCGAAACGCCACTTTCCGTTTCTCTTGACAATGGGAATCGGCAGCGGCCAATTGTCGTTTCCGGCCGAGAGGATGGCCCGGGCGGGATTGCTGGGATCAACACTCACAGAAGTCTTTTCGCGAGCCTTCGCTACAAATTCTGAAGCCCGGTTCTTGTCTTGCACTGAATCTTGCGAGGAGACCAGATCTTCGCTGCCCGGGCCAAGAATCTCCTGCATAGCGGACACATCAAAGCTTGATGCCGCTTGCACCAAGGCGTCAGCGGCCTCCTTCGGCGTTGCAAATGTTTTTTGCGCCGGCGATACAGACGATGCGGGCGATGCCTGTTCGGCATCATTCGTGGCTCTCGAGACGAAGGCCGCGACGCCGTAAATCAACGCGAGCAACAAAGCCACTGAGAATATTCTTCGGTCAAACGGCTTCCGTTTTGTCGGTCTCATACTCTTGTCATTGATCATAGACAGCTACCTCCGGCGCCCGCCGCCCCGTCCGCCACCACCGCCCCGGGATCCCATGCTGGAAGCGCCGCGTGAGCTGCTCGCCCGCGCGCTGCCTCCGCTCATTCCTCCCGAGCCGCCGCCAAAGGCGCCGCCACCTCTTGAGGAACCACCTGAGCCTGACGAAACACTTCGGTTACCTACACGATCCCCACCGCCACCCCCGCCGCGATTTGACCCCAAGCCGTTAGCCCCATCGGACCCTCGATTGCCAGCGCCGGACTGCCGGCCGCCGCCGCGGTCCATGCTGCCTGCCTGCGCACCCTGCCCGCGACCTCCCAGCTGTCCTTGGTTCTGGCGAGCATTGGCCTGGCGATTGCCCATGGAGTCTCCGCGAGCCGTGCCTCCGTATTTATTGGCAGTGGCTCTGTTGGAATAAGGAGTGCCTCCGCGGTGCTGCGAATTGTGCTGCCAGCTGTTGCTGCCCGTTCGGTTGCCGCTTCTATTCGAAATGTTGTTCTGCCGATTCGAATTGTTCACGAACGTGTTGTTGTTATTGATGTTGATGTTGTTGTTGCTGCCCCACCCGCTGTTACAGCACCATCCGCCACCCCAGGCTGCCCCGATAGCCATCCCGACGCCAAACGAGATGGCCATGCCCGCAGCATAGTAGCCGGGTGGTGGGTAGTAGACGGGGGGGTAAGGATACGCAGGAGGGCCGTAAACAACGGTGGGATTGTAACTGGGAACATATACGACATCGGGCTGCGCCTGCTCGACGACGATTACCTGTTTGCTTTCCACAACCTTAGTTTCGACCTTCATCTGATCGTTGGATTTTAGATTTCCCTTTTCCTGGGCTTTGGCGCGCATCCGCTGTACTGCGTCCATGACGTCGGATTGTTGTGCAAGAACGGCGTTGCCGAGGTCTGTAGTCCACTGGATGTCGTCGGCAAGCCGCTTCACTACGTCGGGGAGCGCAGCCATTGATTGAATACTCGGATCCCAGGGCTGTTTCGCTACGGCGTCTTGCAAGGCCTTGTCTTTGAGACCTGGATTTTTGGTCAGCCATTGTTGAAGCTGCATGATCTCCAGTGGATAAGTGGAGGCCGCGAGAACTTGTGCCAAGAGGGGATCCGGGTAGAGGGCGATGGGCGCAACCAGAGAATCTAATTGATCATTCGGGATCTTGGGGGCTTGCTGCTCAGGAGGAGCGGCTTGCTGCACGGCCACGTTTGGTCTGGCTGCCGGCGATTCCCCGGGGATTAGCAGGATGGAGCACATCACTGCGGTCAGCTGACGTTGCAAGGTCCGGACGAAAGTCGTCATTTCGTCACCTTTCACTTTTTGTTTTTTTTTAGCGCGCTTTTCCGCTTGGAAGTACTGGCAAAACTACCAGTCCCGCTCGGCAGCCTAACCCGCGGTTTTGTCTACGACCTTTTGACACCGCTACAACGAGCAAGAAATCCAACCACGCGGCAGGCGTCCAACGTTGGGCCATGAAAAGTGCGCCCGGATTTCCCTAGACACGCCCACAGATCTTGCTAATAAACCGCTGTTAAAGCTGACAGTGGGCTATGCCTACCCTCAGGCGGAGACTTCGGGCTGCTGTTCGAAAACACGCAGAGGAGAGGGGCTAGAATGAAAAAGATGATCGCAGTCGGGCTCTGGATGGCCGGCGCCCTGTTGTCAGGTTCTCCGAACGAGCATGGGGAGGCCAAGTCTTCCGCGCAGGCTTCGGCGGCCTCAAGCAAAGACGATCAGGCTTCTATTGACCAGAGTGTTGCGTTGATTCGACGGGATCTCCGATCCAGCAAAAAGCAAACGATCGCGGCCAGCCTTCAACTCTCGGAAGCGGAGGCCACCAAATTCTGGCCACTATACGACCGATATACGGCAGAGTTGAGTAAATTGGGAGACCAGCGATATGCCTTGATTAAGGAGTACGCAACCGGCTTCGGAACGTTGACCGACGATCAAGCGCTCAGTCTCTTAAAGCGATCGCTGTCGCTCGACGAACAGGTTGCGCAGTTGCGCAGCAAATACCTGCCCATTGTGAATCAGGTGCTGCCGGGTACAAAGACAGCTACTTTTTTTCAGATGGATCGCTACATCAATTCATTAATCGATGTGCAAGTAGCAGGGGCGATCCCGGTAGTACAGGAACAAAGTAGTCGTTAAGTTGGAAGAATTTGCCACTCGGGTCAGACCCTCGCGCAGAGTCACAGCCGTGCCCGAGATTCCGCTTACCAATGTCGAGAAGGCCCTCGAGTATCACGCCAAGGTGTTTGGTTTCATTTCGAATGGAGTCACAAGCGCAGTGTCAAATGAATCGGGATGGAAATCAACTGCGCGGGTTCTACCATGTTTCGTGAGAATTCGGGTCGGAGAAGATTAATCCGCGAGGCCGAGAGAATGGGCTCTCGGTGGTGTCGAGTGTTGGGTTGGCGGTGCGCCTCGCGGATCTTGCGAACTCAAACCGCCATTGAGTCCTTGCTTTGCGTGTTTCTCAGAATAGTAATCACGCCTTAAAACCGTCACCTGTTACTTTTGACAGCTGCGGCATGTTTTTCTGGGAACTAGACTAAGGGCCTTTCTTGGAGACGGTCACCATTCGGCCGGCTGTACGGGACAGTCGGACGACCCCCGGTTCGGCCGTCTCCATTTTCTTGACCGACCGTGAGCGGCCGAGTCGCGCCACCTGTCAGTTTTGACAGTTATAAGGCATCAACACGGAGAGCTACGATTGCCCGCGTGGATGGAGGAGGCGGCTAGCCCCCGTGCCTGGGACATTCTCCGAGAACTGGCCACCTCCTTCCATTCATTCCGTTGATACGGTTTCCGCCTTCTGCTTTCTAACCTACAGAGTCCGCTCAGCTTAGCTTTCTTTGGCTCACGTTAGCGCAGGTACCTACTTGAGACTATGCATGATCCTCACCGAAGCCATCGGACTTGTTAGCAAGTTGCTTCGGCGCGACGACGACGCGCACCACACCGTGTACGGTTTCCGCGAAATCTGAACGGCAACCGCCGAGGCTCACGCGTGCTCGCTCCAAGCCATCCGCACGCTCGAGCACGCGCTGAGGGGAGGCGCACATCACTACCGACAACGCAGCTGCTATCTTCACCGCTGTTGTGGTCGTCACCGCTTTCGCCACTGCATGGTGGTCGGATCGCGAAAACATACGGCTACTCTACCAAGGGCAAGAAGGAGGCACGACTAAGTCTGAGAAACTCAAATAAGGGAACGAGTGACCCCTTTAAGAAAGCCTTTCGGCCCTCTTCGTGCGAACCAACCAAAGACACGCAGCGCACCCTGAGGGCCGTCGCTTTTTGCCTGGACCATCGAAACGTCTGGAAGGCCCTTTTTGCGGAAACCTAGCAGAGAGACTCGTAGTTCTGACAGTGGAGAGTATCCGGCAGTCCGCGATACTGCCAAAAGAATGAATTGTAAGGTTATAAGATGCGTCGCCGATTGAAGAGAGAAGGAATAATGTCATGAGACCCAAGCTGGTCGTCCCGATTCTCGTTGCTGGGCTCTTGGCCGCAATCGCGGCAAATGCAGGGGATGATAATGAAAAGAAAAGGGAGAAATCCCGTAAGATGGCAGTACAAACCCTCGAGGAATTGAACAAGCTACAACCAACATCGAAGCAGGCCATCCAAAAGGCGGCCGGATATGCCGTCTTCAATAACATGGGCGCGAACCTACTTCTGTTGAGCACCGCACGCGGTGCCGGGATCGCCATAAACAACGAGAGCAGGCACGAGACCTTTATGAAGATGATTTCCGCGGGCGCCGGTTTGGGAATCGGGGTAAAGGACTATCGTGTGGTTTTCGTATTTGAAAAAGCGGATGCGCTGAACCGGTTCCTCAACTCCGGCTGGTCTGGTTCGGCGCAGACGGATGCGGCGGCCAAGGCGGGTAAATCGGGCGCTGCGTATTCCGGAGCGGTCGAGGTGGACTCCGGAGTGTGGGTTTACCAAATCACTAAAAATGGTCTCGCCCTTCAGCTCACCTTGCAGGGTACGAAATACTACCAAGACGGCGATCTGAACAAGCAGGGCGAAGCAAAAAATGGTGACGATGCAAACACGAAGTAGCTGTGGAGACGCCTGTGGGTTTGCCGACCGCGGTTGCACCGCCAATCTCACTTACTTCAACTTGCCCATCGGCCGAATGGAAGGAGGCACTCGATGGTGAAACGTCTGGTAGCAATTATGACGCTGTGCTTCGCGACACCGCTTATGCCCGAATCTACTCGAGCAAGCCCATCAGCACCCGCACCGGCACAACAGGCGGGCGCTACCTCGTCCCCTGCAGGGAGCATTGGCATGTTTGCATACCCTAAGAACAAGCAGACCGCCGACCAACAGCTGGAGGATGAAAATCAGTGCTTCGTTTCAGCAAAACAACAAACGGGCATCGACCCCCAAGCCCCGCCGCCGGCGACGAAGACCGAGGAACAAAAGAAAGCCGAGCAACAAGCAGCTGCGGATAACGCCAAGAAGGCCAGAGGAGGCCGTGTAAGGGGCGCGGCCCGGGGTGCAGCAGGCGGCGCGGCGGTAGGAGCGATTGCAGACGACGAAGCCGGCAAAGGGGCCGCTGCGGGAGCCACTGCAGGGGCCATGGTTGGTGGAGCAAAGCAAAGGCAAGCCAACAAGGCGGCCAAGCAGCAAGCCGCGCAGGCTACTGCACAGCAACAGCAGCAGGAGGAGGCCCAAGCAAAAGCCCAGCATCAACAGGGCATTGACACCTTTAAGCGGGCATTCTCTGCTTGCATGGAGTCGCGTGGATACTCCATTAAGTGAAGACTCTTGACGTAAGTTCCTGCCGCTGTCCGCACTCGCGGTTCAGTTGATCGGCACTTCTTGTTGAGTTTTGGGAAGAGCTATGCGCTGATCGTATAGCCGCTGGCGCGAGCAAACGTTGACGGCCTCGCTGCGCGTCTTGGCATCCAACTGCCTATTTGAGCATTTGAGCCCGGCCCGTACCGGCTAATCGTAGGAGGCTCCTTCCGTCCGCGCCTTTGCACCGCAAAGCTTTCCTGCCCTGTCACTTTTGACAGTTCCAACAGATGTGCTCGGAGAACTAGCCTTGCGAACCTTATTTACAAGCGCCGGGAGGTGGCCGTGCCACCGGTCCTCGGAAAAAAGTGGTGGTGACGTCCCCGATTCCCTGAGCGGCCCGGAGGTGACGCATGGACCTTTTGCTAAGAAGACCTTCGTTCTCCAGGAGACGGACATCGCGCGTCGACACGAGGGAAAGCGTTTCAGTCTATTGGCGCTCTAATGGTCGAGAAGACGTTTCGCGCGTTAGAGACCTTGGTTTCGGAGGTCTGTTTATTGAGACGTGCACGCAACTGCCTGTTGGAGCGGCGGCCACCATGGGCTTTCTTGTAGAGGAAGGCCAAATCACGGCCAATGCCGTTGTGCGTCATGCGATACCATCCGGGGGATTGGGCCTGAAATTCACGGCAATTCCGGGGGAAGACCGTATACGCCTGGGAATGTTAATAGCGAGGCTCCGTCACTCCCCTCGATGCGCAGGTGCAAGTTGGGGAGTGGGCTCATATTGATCGAAGCAGGTTCCCCCAAACAGTGCCGCAGGTTCTCCGGGAGTTCGAGTTACCCCACAACAATCCGGCTTTTCACGGCAAATTGGATGAGATCTGCATTCGTCTTAAAACCGAGGTCCTGCATGATGCGGTATTTGTGAAAGGCGACGGTGCGGGGCGCTACCTTCAGAACATCGGCCGCCTCCTTCATCGATCTCCCTTCCGCTAAAAGCTGGACGACCTCTCGCTGACGTGCAGTTAGTGATCTCGGCTGGCTCCTGCCCTGGGGGTTGCGAATGAAGGACTCCTCCATTCCGCGGGCAATCTGGGAGGTGATGTAAGACTTTCCCCGAAGCGCCGCCTGCATCGCCTGAAGCAATTCCGAAGCTGCCGACTTTTTTAATACGTATCCGGAACCACCCGACTTCATGGCCTCAACCGCAAGTTCTGGATCTTCGTTCATCGTCAAAAAGACAATTTTGACACTGGGAATCTTGCCTTTGATTTGCCGGCAAGCCTCCAGCCCATTCAACAGCGGCATTGAAATATCAACTACAATCACATCGGGCTTTAGGGTCAAAGCCGAAGCCAGGAGCGCATGCCCATCGGCTACCATCGCCACAACATCGAACTGCGGTGCAATCAGCCCGTGCAATGCTTCCGCAACGAGCGTGTGGTCATCAGCTAGGATCGCGCGAGGTAGTTTCATGATCATTTCCTCTCGTCAGCCTTAGCGCCAGGGTCGGGAAGTGTGGAAGCCGACCTTATGCAGGAAGATACGGTATCACAATGCCATAAGATCGTAAATACTATTCATGAATGTAATCACATTAGCTCAAAGGCTTGGCTTGCTCCTGATGGAGACGTTTCCCGACAATTCGATTCGCGATGGCCCTCGACATAGAATAAGGGGCCCCAATCAGCGTGGGACCCAGCAGCAGTGCAGCCCCTGGATGAACATTCTCAAAGATAAGTAACTGCGAAACGACATCCAGGATTATGGCGATTGCTACCAGATCCCGAATCGAGGCAAATGCGCTTCGCAACAGGCCCAGTCTAGAGCTTCCATGAAATGCCAGGGCTGACAAGAAGGGAGGACGTCCTCCCTGTGCGTCTCTTTTACCATCACGGATGCCCACAAGCGACGCTACCACGGGCTGCAAGATAAATCGCAAACGCCCGGGTCCCGAAAGCCGCGCGACCATGTCCTCAAAGAAGCGCTGCGTGAATAGGTACAGGTCGCCCGTCTGCACGATCCTTTGAATTGCGCCTGGGAGCGCGGCCAAGAGAATCGTCGCCGCAAGCACGACTAAGATCGAGCTGCGCGATACCGACACTTTCATTTGCTCGTGCCGATTGGAAATCGACCAGGCACACCCGCCACCTGGAACGGTAGCCCGCTGGCAAGAAGCAAAGCATCTGGCAAAACTTACAGGTGACTCGGAGTAGTGGGTTTTGGATAGTCTTGTAGAAATGCGCTTAGGCCCAGGAGGGTCCCTGGACAACCGCTTGTCGCCAACCTCGCACGTCTATTCCGCTGCTCACATGCGGTTGCGTCAGCGTGCCCTGGCTTTAAGGCGCGAGTCGCGCACCCGGAAGCGCCTACTCCAAACAAAAAAATGACCGATGAGCGCCTCGAATCGATGGCCTTTATAGAGGCTCGACTGAGAAGTGAACGCCTCCGGATTTGGATTGTTCTGGCAGCCATCGGAGCAGTGTTGTTGCTTCGAGCCCTGCGAGCGGCCACGGTTCGGGGCCACGAAAATCTAATGTCGCTGTACATGACGGCTGGCCTGCTGGCACTCTTGGCGGCTTACGAGTCCGCGATGCTACGCAGAGTAGATCGGGCCATACAGGCACGCCGGGATTTTGCAAATTGGGTATGGCTCGGCAATACGATCTTGGAAACCAGTCTGCCCGCCTTCGCCGTCGCGTTTATTTCCAGTGCGTCCATCGATCCAGCGTATCGTGCGCTTGCGAATCCCGCAGGACTTGGTTTCTTTTTGTTCATCAGCTTATCGACTTTGCGTTTGAATCCAATGCTTTGCCGGCTTGCGGGTTTGACCGCTGCGGTTAGCTATCTCGCGGCCGCGGTGCATTTAGGTTGGCGCCCTTCAGTGGGCGGGGAAGCATCGCTGCTGGCCCCTGAAAAGGCCGTGTTTGGCTATGCCATCGCCTTTATCGTCGGCGGATTTGTGTCTGGCATGATTGCTGGCGAAATCCGAAAGCAGGTACAAGCGGCTCTCCGGGAAGCGGAAACACGGCGCCAAGTCGACAGATTGGAGCACGATCTCTCCGTTGCAAGGTCGATACAGCAATCCCTGCTCCCGAGCATGACCCCGGAAATCGAAGGCTTTGAGATTGCGGGGTGGAACCGGCCTGCGGATGAGACCGGTGGCGACTACTACGACTGGCAGGTTCTCCCGAATGGAACAGTGATTGCCGAACTGGCCGATGTGACCGGCCACGGGATTGGGCCCGCTTTACTGGCGGCGGTTTGCCGTGCATATGCCCGAGCGAACTTCAGCCGGGGCAATGGCCTGCTTGAGGCCATGGAACAGCTGAATGCCGAAGTCACTCGCGATATTGGAGAGGGCCGCTTTGTAACGTTTGTGGCGGTTGTCTGCGCGCCTGGTTGCTCGCGAGTGCAGCTGCTTTCAGCGGGGCATGGCCCTTTATTCGTCTATTTCTTGAGTGAAGATCGCTTTGAAGAGATCGGTGCGCAAGGGCGTCCCCTCGGTATCTCATCGGAATTGGTATCTGATCCGCCCGAGGTGCTCGATCTAAATGCCGGCGACTTGCTGATTCTGGCTACCGATGGCTTCTTCGAATCGACCAACCGAGAAGGTGAGCAGTTCGGAGTAAAGAGGTTAGAAGAAACCATTCGTGAATCGAAGGGAAAAAGACCGAGTGAACTCATCGCGAATCTCTATAAAGCGCTCCTTACGTTTTCCGCAGGAACGAAACAACAGGATGATTTGACCGCGGTGGTTATCAAACGAACTTAGATTTACTCCTTATTTCTTTTTGGCATGCAG
>Ga0126378_10004761_pt1 | contig 10421 bp, 11 predicted proteins | sample PanSoiMetPlot_23_FD_92587 | JGI IMG/M metagenome (GOLD analysis project Ga0126378, IMG submission 92587) | Tropical forest soil microbial communities from Panama - MetaG Plot_23 | ecosystem: Environmental > Terrestrial > Soil > Tropical forest > Bulk soil | place: Panama | collected 2016-02-17
ACAAGGTAAACTGCTCCGTCTAGTACCATGTGAAGGCATGGAATCGCACGAAGAGGGCCGGTCGGCCCGGACGGGCCCCCATGCCCGAAGGCTCGGGCCGGCCGTCAGCGGGCGCCGGCAGGCTCGTACGCGGCGCACATCAGGCCCACGTACGTGGGGCATTCGTAGCTCAGGAACTCGCCCCGCCAGCCGCGATCCAGCGCTCCCACCAGCATCAGCATCTGCCACCAGCTGTCGGCCGCCGCCGCCCGCACCAGCTCGGGGTCCAGCCCCTCCACGGCGGCCAGCCGGTCCTCGCGAACCAGCTCGCAGACCACCTGGTCGAACACGGCGGACTCCGGTCGGAAGCCGTACGGGCCGTCCGCGAGGTGCCCGTGGCCGTGGTCGCAGCTGGCGACGAGCGCGACCCGGCGATCCGGGCCCGCGACCGCTCCGGCGATCGCGGCGCCGGCGCGGACGTGCGCCTGCGGTGTGAGGTCACGCGCGGGCGAGACGATCACGACGGGGACCTGGGGGTCCGAACGGCCGCCCATCCACCAGAGCGGGATCAGCGTCGCCCAGTCCATCGGCATCACCGCCTCCGAGGGGTTGTTGCCGCCATAGGAGACGCCGACCACGGGCACCCCCGCAGCGCGGATCGCGTCGCGCACCGCTGCCGCCAGCTCGACGTCGATCGGGACCTCCAGCCGGACGTCGGGCTCGCCCCACATGGCAAGGTCGCCGGCGGCACGCGCGGCCGTGACGACGGCCATTGCGCCCTCGACGTGGACCGTGTGCGGCGTGAGCACGACCACAGCGTCGGGCCGGCCGGCCTCGAAGCGGCGGCCCAGTTCGGCCATCGCAGCCCGAGTCCGGGCCCCGGGCGGCCCGTGGTCGACGAGCGCGGCCGTGGCGTGGGGAGCGATCGCGGCGAAGATCAGCACGGCCGGCATCGTAGCGTCCGGAGACCCCCGACGGGGTCGTCCGGTCACCGTCCGGGAAGCTGCGTCGTGATCTCCTGGAGCAGCCGGCCGTTGCCGGCGGATCGCTGAACGAGGCGACTGGGGGAACGCCGTTACACGGCGTGGTCTACGGATCCCCGCCGAACTCGACTCCACACCTGCCCGATCAGGTGTCGGACCTCGGTCACTCTCGAAAGCGCCGGTTCTCTGGGTGCAGTTGCCGGTGGTGGCGGCGACAGTGCAGGCGGAGGTTAGACAGGTCGGTGGGCCCGTCGTCGGCCCAGTGCCGGACGTGATGCGGTTCGCACTGCTCGGGCGGCATTGTGCAGCCGGGTCTAGCCTTTACGGGACTCCGATTGACTCAGGCGTCGGGCTGAACATCAGCCACTACGCCGGCGGGGAGCTCTCAGCCCGGACGGCGGGACCTGCGCCGCTGTAGCAGCTGCTGGATCAGCTGATCCAGCGGGGTCCGGCCGGACCCGGAGGTCCCTGGCTGCCCGGGGTACGGGGTGGGGGCGGTGCCGGGGGCCGGCAGCGGGAGCATGGTCGGCAGGGGAGACCCGATCGGCTGCGCGGCGGGCCCCGCGCCCGGCACAGGCGGCAGGCTCACGTTGGCCACCTGGGGATGCGACAGATAGTCCGCGACGGTGGAGACGACCAGGATTCCGAGCAGGGCCATGACGACCGCGCCGCCGACGAGGACGATCTTCAGCTGGTGCATGTTCTTGAGGGCATGTTTTGCCGGGCGGCTGAGCCGGATCGCGCCGACGACACAGGACACACATGGGTGCATCCCGCTCGCGCGGCGGAATCCGGGTAAGGCTACCCTTTCCCCGAGATGAGCGCAACGAGAACCGGCTACGCGACGACGTCGGAGCGCGGACTTCGGTGGGATTCGGTGCCGATGCGCTTGTGGCAGAAGGCGAAGCGGCTCGGTACGTGGGACCCCGCCGACATCGAGTTCACAACCGACTGCGAGCAGTGGGTCTCGTTCGCCGTCGACGAGCGAGAGTTCATACTCCGGACGCTCGCGCTGTTCCAGGCTGGCGAGGAGGCGGTGACGATCGACCTGCTGCCGCTGATCGACGTGATCGCGCGGGAGGGCCGGATCGAGGAGGAGATGTACCTGACGTCCTTCCTCTGGGAGGAGGCCAAGCACGTCGAGTTCTTCCGGCGCTGGCTGGACGAGGTGGCAGACGCGCGCGGCGACCTCTGGGGCTACGCCACGCCGAGCTACCGGACGCTGTTCGCAGACGAGCTGCCGCGGGCCATGGGCGCCCTCCGCGACGATCCCTCGCCGGCCTCGCAGATCCGGGCCTCGACGACCTACAACATGATCATCGAGGGGGTGCTGGCCGAGACGGGCTACCACGGGTTCCGGTCCTCCCTGGTGGCGAACGGCCTACTGCCGGGCCTCCTCCAGGGCATCACCCTCATCGCCCGCGACGAGAGCCGGCACATCCGCTACGGGGTCTACCTGCTCAACCGCCTGATCGCCGACACCCCGGACGGCTGGGAGGTCATGAACCAGCGGATGAACGTCCTGCTGGGTCCCGCCATGGGCGTGGTGTCGGAGTTCTGGGAGCACTTCGACCCCGAGAACGGCCCGTTCGGGCAGCGGATGGAGGTGTTCCTGGACTTCGCCAGCACGCAGTTCGACAGGCGGATGCGGGTGCTCGAGCGCGACCGCGGCAAGAACCTGGCGGAGATCGAGTCGGCCACGCTGGCCGACATCGCCGCCGAGAGCGAGCCGGTCCTCGCGGCCGGCGACTGATCGACGCAGCAGGGAAGGAGTTCTATGGACCTGGGGCTGAAGGACACACGCGCGCTGGTGACCGCCGCGAGCAAGGGGCTCGGCCGCGCCTGCGCCACGGCGCTGGCCGCGGAGGGGTCGCGCGTCTTCATCGTCTCGCGCGACGACGCGCGGCTGGCCGCCGTCGAGCGAGAGATCGGGGCGGCCGGGCACCTGGGCGTCGACCTGTCCGTGCCCGGCGAGCCGGAGCGCGCGGTGGCGGCCGCGGCGGCCGCGCTCGGGGGCCTGGACATCCTAGTGTGCAACGCCGGCGGCCCGCCCCCGGGCACCTTCGAGTCGACGCCGGTCGACGCCTGGGAGCAGGGCTACCACCTCACGCTGATGAGCACCGTCCGCCTCACCAAGGCGGCCCTTCCGCTGCTGAAGCAGTCGGGACGTGGCCGCATCGTGAACATCACGTCCATCTCGGTCCGCCAGCCGATCCCGAACATCCTGCTCTCCAACGCGTTCCGCTCGGCGGTCACCGCGATGGCCAAGACGGTCGCCGCCGAGGTGGCGGGGGATGGGGTGACGATCAACAACCTGGCGCCAGGGACCATCCTGACGGACCGGGTCCGACAGCTGTACGCCGACCCCGTCGAGACGGTACGGACCATCCCTGCCGGCCGGATGGGCGACCCGGAGGAGTTCGGCGCCACCTGCGCGTTCCTCTGTTCGCGCCATGCCGCCTACATCACCGGCCAGACGATCGGGATCGACGGCGGCGCCCTCAGGGGGGTTCACTGAGCACATGGGTATCCACTTCGCAAGCCGGATGGACCGGCTCGGGACCGAGGGAGCGTTCGAGGTGCTGGCGAGGGCCCGCCACCTGGAGGCCGGGGGGCGGCGGGTGGTCCACCTCGAGATCGGCGAGCCGGACTTCGCGACCCCGGACAACATCACCGAGGCGGCCGTCGCCGCGCTCAACGCGGGCCACACGCACTACACGCCGGCCGGCGGGGTCATGGAGGCCAGGGAGTCGGTCGCGCGCTTCGTCGCGCAGAGGCACGGGATCGAGGTGGACCCGGCCGAGGTCGTCCTCGTGCCCGGCTCCAAGAACGTGCTGCTGTTCGTGCTGCTGGCCTGCGTCGAGCCCGGTGACGAGGTGCTCCTCCCGGACCCCGGCTATCCGATCTACGCGTCCCTGGTCAACTTCATCGGCGCGGTCCCGGTGCCGGTGCGCCTCCGCGAGGAGCGCGACTTCCGCATGGACCTCGACGAGCTGGCGGCGCTGGTGACGCCGCGGACCCGCCTCCTGATCCTGAACTCGCCGCAGAACCCGACGGGCGGGGTGCTCACGCCGGAGGACGTCGAGACGATCGCCCGGCTGGCCGTCGAGCGCGACCTGCTGGTCCTCTCCGACGAGATCTACTCCCAGATCGTCTACGGCCCGACCCCCGCCTCCGTCCTCTCCCAGCCGGGCATGCGGGAGCGGACGGTCCTCATGGACGGGCTCTCCAAGGCCTACGCCATGTGCGGCTGGCGGCTCGGCTACGGCGTGGCGCCGCGGGAGCTGGCGGCCCGCCTGGAGGCGCTGATGATCAACTCGTCGTCATGCGCGGCGGCGTTCACCCAGATGGCCGCCATCGAGGCGCTGGAGTCCCCGGAGTCCGGCGCGGCGGTGGAGCGCATGGTGGCACGGTTCCGCGCTCGCCGCGACCTGGTCGTGGAGGGCCTGAACGCGATGCCCGGGGTTCGCTGCCGGGTGCCCCAGGGCGCCTTCTACGCCTTCCCGAACATCGAGGAGACCGGCCGCGACGAGAGCGAGCTGGCCGACGAGCTCCTGGAGCGGGCGGGCGTGGCCCTGCTGCCCGGCACCGCGTTCGGGCCCGGCGGCGCCGGCTTCCTGCGCCTCGCATACACGCAGGGCGAGGACGACCTGCGCACGGGTCTGGAGCGAATCGGGAACTACCTGGCCGACCGCCGGCGCTGAGCCTCCGGCGACCGCTATCCCGGCCCGGCCGGCCCGAGCGCGGCGAGCATGCGCGCGGCGTCGCGGCGGGAGCGGACGCGGACGAAGCGCAGGTGCGCCCACGCCGGATCGGCCATCGCTCGCTCGTACCGCTCCCGGTACATCTCGTGGCGCATCCACGCCCAGAGCACCGCGGAGACCTGCGGGTCCAGGGTGAACAGGTACCGCCAGCGCTCGCGGTTCCCGTTCCAGAGCTCCTGCCGGGTGGCGATGCGGCGCAGCGTGCGGGTCAGCACCTGCCACACCACGAGGGCGCGAGGCGGGTCGAGCCACACGACCGTGTCCGCGCGGGACCAGACGAGGTCGCGGACCCCCGCGTAGTTGCCGTCCACCACCCAGCCCTCGGAGTCGATCCGCCGGAGCACGGCCTCGCGGAGCCGCTCCGGCGGCGTGGGCTCCCAGTCGGCCTGATGGTGGATGGCGTCGAGCTCTACGTGGGGAACGCCGAGCCGTTCGGCGATCGCGCTGGCGATCGTCGACTTGCCGGACCCCGAGTTGCCGACGACCGACACCCGCCGCACCCCAGCGATCTTAGACCAGGCTCGCAGGAGGGCTCCTAACCGGGCAGGCTCCAGTCGCGCCTCCGCGCCCAGATGCCGTCGGCGCAGCGAAGCGCCAGCGCCTGGATGGTGGCGGTCGGGTTGACGGCCCCGCTCGTGGGCAGGCTGCTGCCGTCGACCACGACGAGGTTGGGCACGTCGTGGGCGACGTGGAAGGCGTCCACCACCGACGTGTGGGGGTCGTCTCCCATGCGGGCGGTCCCGAGCAGGTGCCAGCCGAAGACGGGCGAGAGGCCGAAGTCGCGTACGGACGCCGCCCCGGCCGCCTCGAGCACCTGCCGTCCGTGGTCGATCATGTCGGCGCCCAGCATCCGGCTGTTCTCGCTCAGCGTGTAGTGGGTGCGCACGCCGGGCAGCCCGAACCCGTCCAGGTGCTCCCAGTCCAGCTCGACGCGGTTCGACTCCTCGGGCAGGTCCTCGCCGCATAGGTACATCACGACCTCGCGGTTGAGCCGGGCGTCGATCGCGGCATGATGCCCTGAACCCCACGGCGCGATCTGCAGCGCCAGGTTGAGCGGGGACCAGCCGCGGCAGCCGCTCATGATGAAGCCGCGCACGTAGCTGCGCGCGCGGTCGCTCTCGTAGAACTGGCGGGTCGAGACGGTGCCGCCCCAGGTGCCGTGCCAGCCCTCGACCGCCTCCTCGAAACGCCCGACCGCGAAGCTCTGCACGTGGACCATCAGGTTCTTGCCGACGAGACCGCTCGAGTTCGCGAGCCCGTCGGGATGCCGGGCCGAGGCCGAGAGCAGCAGCAGGCGAGGGGTGCCGAGGCCTCCGCACGCCACGACCACGACGCGCGCGCGGATCTCGCGGATGCCGCCGTCTCCGTCGTAGTAGAGGGCGCCGGTCGCGCGGCCGTCCCGGCCGAGGGTGATCTCCCGGACCCGCGCCTGGGTGCGCAGCTCGACGCCGCTCTGCAGCGCGCGGGGCCAGTAGGTGACGTCCGCGGTGGACAGCGAGCCCTGGGGGCACCCGAACGGGCACCAGCCGCGATTGTCGCAGGCTGGCCGCCCCCCATAGGCGCCGGTCGCGACGGCCTGCTCGGTGGGCCACCAGTACCAGCCCAGCTTCTCGTACGCGTCCCTGAGCAGCTCGCCGGGGCGTCCCAGCGGCGCCGGGGGCACCGGCAGCGGTTCGCGGGCGGGGCCGCAGGGGTCGCCAGCCAGGCCCGCCACGCCCACCACCGCCTCGTTGATCGTGTAGTAGGGCGCCAGCTCTTCGTAGGTCAGGGGCCAGTCCGCCCCGACGCCGTCGAGCAGGCGCACCCGGAAGTCCGACGGCGCCATCCGCCAGTAGTTGCCCGCGAACCCCACGGTGCTGCCGCCGACCGCGTTGTACAGGTAGATGTCGACCGGGTTGTCGCCCTCGCTGGCCACCGGGTAGTCCACCGGCCACCGCCGGACGTTGGGGTTGGCCGCCCAGAAGCGCCGGCCGCGCACCTCCCAGTCGAGGTGCGACTTCGGCAGTCGGGCGCGATCGACCCAGTCCCCCTGCTCCAGGCAGACGACGCGCCCCCCGTGCTCGGAGAGCCGCAGGCTCAGGGCGGCCCCAGCCGCCCCGGCGCCGATCACGAGGACGTCCGCGATCTCGTCGCTCATGCCGGCGCCGCCTTCTCGGTCGTGACCTGCCGCCAGCGCGGCGGGAGCGCGCGCACCCGCTCGAGCCGCGAGGCGTCGAACGGCGCCATGGAGCTGCCGGTGACGGGCGCGGTTCCCCTCCAGCCGGTCTCCGCCTCCAGCGCGGCGAGCACGCGGGGATGACCGTAGTAGGCCTCGTAGGTGAAGTCGCGGACCATGTTGAAGGCGTCGGTGTCGTCCTCGGCCTCGAACTCCCGGAGGATCAGCTCACGCTCCTCGCCGCCGCACTCTGCGAGCGGGCGGCCCGCCCTGGCGATCGCCAGCCGGTCGACCGCGTCGATGGCCCCCAGGAGCGCCGGCCGCAGCGCGGACACCTGGAGCACGGTCGCGTCCACGTACTCCGCGGCGCCGACCTCGCCGGCGTCGGGCCGGCGCCCCGCCGCCGGGATCAGGGTCGAGACCCAGGCGGTCAGCGTGGCGGCCCGCGCCGGGTCGAGGACCGCGAAGCCGCGAGCCGCGCCCACGGGCACCTCCGCCCGGCCGACCTCCAGGCGGTAGTCGGGCCGGCTGGACTGGGCGACCAGGTGTCCCTCCTGCTTTCTGTCGTACGCCAAGGCTCCTCCTCCTCCTGCCCGGCCGGACCACCGGGCTAGCCGGACCAGCCCGGCTCGACCGTCGCGATGCCGAGCTCCGCCAGCACCTCCGCCGTGTGCTCGCCCACCTCGGGCGGGACGTGCCGCAGCTCGGGCTCGCCCGCCCCGTAGCGGACCGGGTGCCGCAGGACCCTCACGCGCCCGGCCCGCGGATGGTCCATCTCGAGCACCGGCCGCAGGTGCTGGATCGCCGGGTCCGCCAGCGCGGCGTCCAGAGAGTTGACCGGAGCGCACCACACGCCGCGCGACCGCAGCAGCGCCACCAGCTCCTCGGTGGAGTGGTGCTCGACGAGCGGTCCGAGCACGCTGCGGATACGGTCCCGCTCCGAGAACGCGATGTCGGGGTCGTCCAGGCCCTCCAGCCCCGCGGGCTGCCCGAGCGCCTCACGGAGCCTGGCCACCGGCGTCATGGAGATCGCGACGTGGCCGTCGCGGGTGCGGTAGAAGCCGTAGGGAGCGGCGTGGAAGGTGTCGGCGATGGCCTCGACCGGCCGCTCGATGGAGGCGCCGTTCAGCCGGTACACCACGGGCTCGGTGGCCAGGTCGAGGGCCGCCTGGATCATCGTGACCTCGATCCGCTGCCCCTCGCCCGTCCTCTCGCGATGCAGGAGGGCGGCCAGCAGCCCCATGGCCAGCAGCGCGGCACCGTGCTGGTCGACGACGGCGGCGCCCACGCTGACCGGGTCCTGGCCCTGCCGCCCCGTCAGCCAGCCCAGGCCCGACTGCGCCTGGATCAGCAGGTCCTGGCCGGGCAGGTGCCGCGCGACGCCGTCCGTGCCGTAGCCGGATGCGGAGGCGTAGATGATGTCCGGACGGACCCGGACGGCGTCCTCGTAGCCGAGGCCGAGCCGCTCCATGACGCCGGGCCGGAAGTTCTCGACGACGACGTCGGCGGAGGCGACGAGGCGCAGGGCTGCCTCCTGGCCGGCTGCCGACTTGAGGTCGAGCACCACGGAGCGGAGGTTGCGGTTGCCCAGCAGGAAGAAGGCCGAGACGCCGCCGGGGAAGCTGTCGGCCCCAGCCCAGCGGCGCTCCCAGGCGCCGTCCCCTGGCGCCTCCACCTTGATCACGTCGGCCCCCAGGTCGGCCAGGTACTGGACGGCCGCGGGGCCGAGGAGGAACTGGGTGAAGGCCGCGATCCGGATCCCCTGCAGCGTTCGCAGCGGTGCCATGATCAGTCGACCAGCTGCATGATGTGGTCGGCCACGCAGACCAGCTCGCCGCGCTGGTTCGCGACCTCGATTCGCGAGACGATCCGCTCCTTCTCCGGGATCACCGCGGTGATCACGTACTCGACGGTGATGGTGTCGCCCAGCCGTACAGGCTTGATGAAGCGCACGCGGTCGTAGCCCACCGAGACCATCGGCCGCTCGAAGTCCTCCAGGATCCGCGTCGACGCCGCCGACGTGTAGCCGAGCAGAAGGGCTCCGTGGGCGACGCGCCCGCCGAGCGAGGTCCTGGACGCGAACTCCTCGTCGACGTGGTTGGGGTCCAGGTCGCCGGTGATCCCCGCGAACTGGTAGACGTCCGACTCGCTGACGGTCTTCGAGAACCGCGTGCTCTTGCCGACAGGGACGTCGTGGATGGTGCGGCCGGTCACGCGCTCACCACCAGTCGCTGCCCGCGGTCATCCCGCCGTCCACGAAGACGGTCTGGCCGGTGACGAACCGGGCGGCGTCGGACGCGAGGAACGTGACCACGCCGGCCACGTCCTCCGGCTCGCCGACCCGTCGCAGGGGCGTGTGCGCGATCGCCGCCGCCAGGCGTTGCGGGTTGGCGTCCATGTACTCCTGGGTCAGGGGCGTCCGGATGACTCCCGGCGCCACGGCGTTGACCGTGCAGCCGCGGGGACCCCACTCGACCGCCAGCGCGCGCACCAGCCCGGCCAGCGCCGCCTTGGTTCCGCAGTAGGCCGCGCGCAGGCGCTGGCCGTGGACCGCGCTGATGGAGGAGGTGATGACGCACCGGCCGCCGGGCTTCTGCAGCAGGAGCGGCCCCAGCACCTGACAGGTCACGAAGACCCCGTAGAGGTTGGTCTCGATCATGTCCCGCAGGGCGGAGTCCTCGAGCTCCAGCGCCTCCCTGCGGGTGTTCACGCCCGCGTTGGGAACCAGGATGTCGAGCGAGCCAAGCGACTCGCGCAGCCGCTCGATCGCGGCCCGGTCCCGGACGTCGCAGGTCCGGGCCGCCACGCGGGGGTCGGACCCGAACTCCGTCAGCATCCGGTCGACGCGCTCCTGCGAGCGGCTGACCGCCACCACGCTGGCGCCGGCGGCGTGGAGGGAGCGCGCGATCGCGAGCCCGATGCCCCTCGTGCCGCCGGTGACGAGGGCCGTCCTGCCCTCGAGCAGCAAGCCCAGGGGTTCCGGCCGCACCCCTACGCCTCCGCTCTCGCCGGCCGTCGGTCCCGGAACGGCTCCAGCAGGTGCGTGGCGAAGAGGTCGAGCTGGGCCAGGTCTGCGCTCATGGTGTGCAGGAACATGTGCTCGACGCCGATCTCCCGGCGGGCCTGGACGCGCTCCTGGATCTCGTCGATGGTCCCGGTCAGGTACACGGCCTCGATGTACTCCCAGGGCCGCTCGTCCGACACGACCTTCAGGAGGCGCTCGCGCTGCTCGGCCAGCACGTCGTCGCGCCTGGCCCTCTGGCTCAGCCAGACGAAGTTCTCGTGCGCGACCACGAAGCCCCGCGCCGCCCGCGATGTGCCGCGGCGAGCCAGCTCCCCGTCGATCTCGGCCAGGTCCAGCGCGATCTGGTCGGGCGGCGAGGTCGGCCGGGCGATCCAGCCGTCCCAGCGGCAGATACGCTGCAGCACGTTCCGGTGCATGCGGTCCTGGTCCGGCGACGCCGCGTGCGCGTACTGGCGGCCGCCGGCCACCCAGACCGGCGGGACCTCGCTCAGAGGTTCGATGGTGACGTCGTCGAA
>Ga0126378_10004762_pt1 | contig 10421 bp, 6 predicted proteins | sample PanSoiMetPlot_23_FD_92587 | JGI IMG/M metagenome (GOLD analysis project Ga0126378, IMG submission 92587) | Tropical forest soil microbial communities from Panama - MetaG Plot_23 | ecosystem: Environmental > Terrestrial > Soil > Tropical forest > Bulk soil | place: Panama | collected 2016-02-17
CCTGCCCGGCCGTCCGGCCACCCTGGCGCACGAGTGAGCGCGCCGCCCGCGAGTTCGAGAGGAACACGCGGGCGCCGGCCGCCTCGAACGCGGCCCGCTGTCGTGAGAGGCCCTGCGGGTCCGCCTCGGTGCCGATGAGGACGACGATCGCCGGCCGGCCGGCCAGCGCCGGCGCCAGCTCGGCGGCCGGGTCCGGATGGGCGCCGTGGCCGAGGACCACGTCCAGGTACACGAGCCCGTGGGCACGCCGCACCGCGTCCAGGCGCAGGCGGTGGTCGATCATGGGGTGCGGGCGCCCGCGCGTGTGCTCGGCGGCCCCGTAGTCGACCGCTCGGAACCGTCCCGGGTCGGGGTCGTCGCGCCAGGCCAGCGCGGCCTCGTCCCGCAGCGTGCCCCCTGCGAAGATCCCGTCCACCGGGCCCGTCCAGGCGAGCGGCTCGGGATCCGGCGGCAGGCTGCCCCCGCCGACGCGCACCGCGACCTCTGTCAGGTCCACGCCGGGTCCCAGCACCGCCCGCACGAGTGGCTTGCGCGAGGACAGCTCAGCCGACGCGGGCTTGGACACCACCACGACGACCTCGGTGTCGTCGTCCTCCTCCAGCCTGCGGATGGCCTCGCGCGTCATCCGGCCCCCGACCTCCGGAGACAGGTCCCGACCGCCCACGCCGATCGCCTGCGATACGCCGACCCCCTGGTGAGCGAGCAGGCAGCACACCTGCTGCAGGCCCGTCCCCGAGGCGCCCACGAGCCCGACGCGCCCGCGCGGCGCCTCGTTCCAGAAGCCGAGGCCGACACCGTCCAGGATCGCCGTCCCGCAGTCGGGTCCGAGCATGAGCAGGCCGCGCCGGAGGGCCTCGTCCTTGAGCTGGACCTCGTGCTCGACGGCGACGTTGTCGGAGAAGCAGAAGACGTTCAGGCCTGCTTGCAGGGCGTCCCAGCACGCCCACGCGGCGTGCTCGCCGGGCACCGAGATGACGGCGAGGTTGGCGCCGCGGAGCCGGCCGGCGCCGGACCGGACCGTGCGGGCCGGCGGCCCGGCCCCCGCGCCGGCCCCGGCCCCGACAGGCTCGGGCCGCTCGGCCAGCGCCCGCTCGGCCGCCTGCACGCCCGCCTCAGCCCCGGGTCCACGGGCGGCGAGCACCAGGTCGCCGGGCCCCGCGCCCTCGATCCGGACGTCCCAGAGCTCGGCTTCGCGCAAGAGATCGAGGTTGAGGGGCGTCGCCATGGCCGCCATCGCCGCATCCACGCCTTCGGCCTCGAGCATTCGGGCGGACGCCAGCATCAGGACGATGGAGTCGTGATACGTGCCGGGCCTGACCTGGACGCGCACTGGCGGGGCCATGGCGTTAGCATGCGGGCTCAGGGGGTGACGGTGGTCGAGATTCCAGCGAGCCTGCACGGGCGCGACTCATCTTTGCGCCTTAACCGACTCATCCGGGTTCCTTTCCCGTCACACCGTATCTACGGACATATGGCGGGGGTGGCAACCAGCTTGGCACGCGTCCTCATCGTGGACGACAGGGCGGAGATCCGGACCATCGTGGCCACGCGGCTGCGCCTCGATCCCGCGTTCGAGGTCGTGGGGGAGGCCGCCAACGGGGCCGTGGCGATCGCCCGGGTGGGCGAGCTGAGGCCCCATCTGATGATCCTCGACCTCCAGATGCCCGTCATGTCGGGCGAGGAGGTCATCCCGATCGTGCGCTCGCTCGCGCCGCGGCTGCGAATACTGGTCTTCTCCGCCTACGCGGGCGGCTACCAGCGGCTGCGGTCGAGCGGGCGGCCGGACTCGGAGGTCCGCAAGGGCGGCGGACTGGGCCCGCTGATGAGGGAGCTGCGCCGCCTGGCGGCCGAGCCGCCGGCGGACCTGGTGGACGTCGACCTCGGGCTGGTGGAGGTGGACGAGTGCCTCCGGGCGGCCGAGACCTGGGCTCGACTGCACCCGGCCGCGCGTGAGTCGGCGGCCGAGCGGAAGCAGACGACGGACTTCCTGGCGCTGGTGGGCGTGTTTCTGGCCCTGGCCGAGCCCCTCCAGGTTGCGGCTAGCGCCGGGTGCCGGTGCGCCCCGGTCTGCTTCACCACGCGGCTGGAGGCGGGCCGGGCGGCGCGGCGGGCGCTGCTCGCGATCGACGACGGCGCCGCCGCGCTGCTGGAGCCGCTCCGCTCCCGACTGCTCGCCGGGCTGCCGCCACCCTGACACCGGGCTAGAGGCCGGCCAGCCGGGTGAGCGCGGGCATCGCGGCCAGCACCCTGTCGATCTCCTCGTCGCCAAGGTCGTCGAACATGCGCCGCATGACCGCCTCCCGAGCCGTCCGCAGCCGTTCGACGAGCACGCGGCCCCGCTCGGTGACCGCGACCCGCACGACCCGGCGGTCGTCGGGATCTCCCCGCCGCTCGACCAGCCCGGCGGCGACGAGCCGGTCGACGAGCGATGTCGCGGTGTTGAGCGCGACCCCACGGGCTGCCGCCAGCTCCTTCATCGAGACGGGGCCGCCGTCCAGGAGCCGGTCCAGCACGCTGAACTGCTCGGGCGTCACCCTGGCGACGCCCTTCACCTCGCTGGGCAGCGTCACGACCAGCCGCCGGAGGAGCTGAGAGAGCACCTCGACGAGGCACGCCTGCGCCTGGTCCCGGTCGCCGTTCGCGGCCGTGGCCGGCCGAGCGGGGGCGAACGGTGCGACCGCCACGCTTTCTCAGAATTCGGGAAAGACAGTGCGGGCGCGAAAGCGGAGGCTCAGCCTGCGCAGCGCCAGACGCGGCCGGGACGGTCCCACGGCATCGAGCGGCACGAGCACAAGGCGGAGGAGCCCCAGGACCATCGTGGCCACCATGCCCTTGACAACGAGCGGGCGGGGCGCGGGGTTACGGGCCGGAGCGCTGCTTGACGGGTCTCGCGACCAGGCCGGCAACAGGGCCGCGAGGAAGGGCGCAGGCCGAAGTGCCTGCGCGCAGACGGCGAAGGCGTCACAATCCGACCGGATGGCGAGCCGGATGCCGCCCCGCCCGTCCCTGCCGTGGCCGGCCCTCCTGGCCGTGGTCGCGCTGCCCGCGATGGCGGCGGTGGCGGCGCTGCCCTCCGAACCCGTCGCCGGGCTCGGGCCCGTGGAGGGCCTGGTGGCGCTGCAGGTCCTGGCGCTGCTCGTCACGAGCGCTGTCCACGAGCTCGGTCACTGGCTGGCGGCGACGGCGGTCGGCTTCCGGGTGGCCGGCTGGCGGGTGGGGCCGCTCGCCGGGATGCGCACCCCCCTCGGCTGGCGGCTGCGGCTGAGTCCGCTCAGCCTCGCCGGCGGCCTCCTCGTGCCCGAGCCTGTCCGCCCCGAGGCGCTGCGCCGGCGGTACACGGTGGTGGTCCTGGGCGGCCCGGCGGCCCACCTGGCGCTGGCCGGCGTCCTCTGGGCGACCGCCGCCGTCACCGGCCGGCTGCCCGTGTCGCTGACCGCGGCGACCGTGCTGGCCACCGGTCTCGCCAACCTGGTGCCGGTGACGCTGCGGCCCGGAGACCGCTGGAGCGACGGACGCTGGCTCTGGGCGTGGGCGTTCCGCCCTGCACTGGCGGCCCAGCGGGTCGCCGTGGGCAGCCTCCAGCTCGCGCTGGCCGCCGGCGTCAGGCCGCGCGACTGGGACCGGGGCTGGGTCCTGCTCGCCGTGGGCGGCCCCCGGCGGCCAGCCGACCGGGCCCAGGTGGCCGGCTGCCTGCTCGGATACCGGCGCGCCCTCGATCAGGGCGACGTGGACGAGGCCGCCGGTCTGCTCACCCGCGCCTTCGCGGGCCGCGGTGTGCTGCCGCAGCGAGTACGTGCCGCGCTGGCGATCGAGGCGGCGTTCTTCGCCGCCCGCTACCGCGGTGACAGCGGCCTGGCGTCGCGCCTCCTGGAATCGGAGGGCCGGCGCCCCTGGGCAGTCCTCGAGCCGGACCTGCAGCGGGCGCGGGCGGCGCTTCATCTCGCCGAGGGCCGTGAGGTCGAGGCCGTCCACGCCTGCGACCGCGCCCTGGTCGCCCTGGACGGTCGGGCCGCCGGCCTGGCCGCCCTGGATCGCGAGCTCGTGCTCGCGATGCGTGAGGAGGCCGGGCGCGGCCTGGCCGGCGGCGAGGCCGGGCCGGCCGCGCCCGCCGCACCGGCTGGCTGGGCGGGCGGCGCCGCCACCGCCTGACGCCGGGGCGCTACCTTTCAGCGGCGCGGGCCGGCCGATGATGACCTATACTCGCCCGGATCATGCGCTCCGGCGCCGCCGTTCCCAGGCGGTACTGGCTGTATGCGGGGGTCCTGGCAGGCCCGCTCGCCCAGCTGGGCCACGTGGTCGCCTACTCCGGCCGCTACGGCGCAGCGGCCGGCCCGGTCCAGAGCGCCGGGGCTCACGCCTACTTCCCGGCTCTCGCCAGGGCCGGCATCGCCCTGCTCGCCTGCCTGGTCCTGGCCTCACTGCTGGTCGCGGGGGCTGGGCGTGTCCTGCTGGCCCGGGGCCTGGGCGGGCGGCGCCGGGCCGCAGTGCCGGTCGGCGACCTCGTGCTCCTGCTGGGATGCCTGCAGCTCAACGTCTACCTCGTCCAGGAGGTGGTGGAGGGGATCGCCAGCGGGCAGGTCATCACGCTGGGCTCGCTGGCGACCACGGTGGCCTGGGGCGTCGGGGGCCAGGTCTCGGTGGCGCTGGTGGCCGGGCTGGCGCTGCACTGGCTCTCGGCCCGGTTCGAGCTGGCCCCTGGCCTCTTCTGCGTCCGACGCGCGGCGCCCACGCCCCAGCCGCCTCCCTGCAGCACCCCGCTGCGCCTCCCGCCGCCGCCCGTCCTCCCGGTCCCCCAGCGACCGGCGCTCACCGCCGGCGCCGAGCGCGCCCCTCCCCTCCCGACCCCGCACCCATCGATCGCGACGGTGTAGTCGGCCGGCGAACGGCGGCGCGCCAGCCCAGGGGGTCGCGGCACTGAGCTGACGCCGGGGACCTCGGGTCCGTCGCCGGGTTCGCGTTCCGCTTGGGGGTCCTGGAGTCCATGCGATTGGTTGTCCACCAGATGAGCTCGGCACCGCTCTACCTGCACGGGTTCGGCGCCCGCTACGGTCTCCCGGTTCCGCTCGCGCTCTATCTCTACGCGGGCGGCGCGGTCGTGCTCGTCTCCTTCATCCTGGTGGTGGCGTTCGTCGGCCACCGGGTCGGCGAGAGGGCCACCCGGTATCCCCGCCGCGAGGCGCCGCTCCTGGTGACGCTCGGCAACTCGCTGGCAGTGCGCTTCCTGCTCGGGCTGGTGGGGGTGCTGGGCCTGCTGACCGTGGTCGCGACAGGCTTCCTCGGCTCGCAGACCGCGACCAGGAACCCCGGTTCCTACCTGATCTGGGTCTACTTCTGGGCCGGCTCGGTCATCCTGACCGGGCTCGTCGGCAACTTCTGGACGTACCTGAACCCGTTCCGAACGATCTACCGGCTGCTCAGCCGGGTGCTACCCCATCGCGGCGAGGGGGGCCTTCCTGAAGCCGCCGGTGTGTGGCCGGCTGCGGCGCTCTACCTCTGCTTCGCCTGGGTGGAGCTGGCGTCCGGCCAGGCCTCCCACCCCGTCGCGGTGGCCGCGCTGGCCACTGGCTACACCGTGCTCACCGTGGCCGCGATGTTCGTCTTCGGCGAGCGCACATGGCTCAGCCAGGGCGAGCTGTTCACCGTGCTGTTCGACGTCGTGGCGCGGTTCGGACCTGTCGAGACCGAGCGCAACGACTCCGGGCGGCTGCGCAGGGCCTGGCTGCGGCCCCTTGGGGCCGGGCTCCTGGCGCCGGTGCGCGGCGGGTGGGACCGTGTGGTCTTCGTGATCCTGATGCTGAGCAGCCTGGCGTTCGACGGCGTGACCGCCACCGACTTCTGGGCCAGGGTCACCGACTCCGTCGGCCCGTTCGCCGGCAGCTATGGGAGCTGGTCGGACGTGGTCCAGCACACCATCGGCCTGGTCTGCATCAGCGCGATCTTCCTGGCCGTGTTCTGGCTGTTCATGCAGGTCGTCCTCCGGCTCGGGGGGCTGCGCGGCAACGCCATGGGCGCGTTCACCAGCTTCGCGTTCACGCTGGTGCCCATAGCCCTCGTGTACAACGCGGCCCACAACTACACGTACGTGACCGTGACCTCGCAGGGCATCCTCCCCCTGCTTGCGGACCCGCTCCAGCGCGGCTGGCACCTCTTCCCGGTCGACCCCCAGTTCACCCCCAACCCGATCGTGGCGCAGGCCGCGACGGTGTGGTACGCGCAGCTGGTCCTGATCGTCCTGGGCCACATCATGGCGGTCTACCTCGCGCACCTCAGGGCCGGCGAGGTGTTCCGCCGGGCCAGGGCCGTGCTCGTCAGCCAGTACCCCATGCTGGTCCTGATGGTGGGCTACACGATGACCAGCCTGTGGATCCTCGCCCAGCCGATTACTTCTGGTGGTTAAGGTCCCCTCCCCTGGCGGGAGGGGTTGGGGGAGGGGGCTGCTGATCGATCCCCCCACCGGCCCTGGCGGGCCACCTCCCCCGCGGGGGGGGGAGGGGCCCTTGACGCCTACACCGGGCAGAGCTTGTGGAAGTGGGGGTCGCTGGGGCAGCCGTGGCCGGGCACGCCGTCGCCCTCGGGCGGCACGGCCGGCGCCGCCGGCTCCGCCGGAGGGACGACCCTGGCCGGCGTCGGCGCGGGCGCCGCTGACGGCGCCGCGTGGAGCTGGTCGCCGGCTGGCGCGGCCGGCACGCCGACCGTCTGGGCCGGTGCCCGGACCGTCTGCCCGGCCGGGATCGTGCCGCCTGGCCCGCTCCCGCCTGCGGCCACGCCGCAGCCCGCGGCCAGCAGCAAAACCGCTCCCGCGAGGATGGCACGCTTCACGTGGCTATGTAAGCACCGGGCGCGCGGCCCTGTCCAACGGCATATGGAGTAGCGTGCCGGCCATCCTGCGAACTAACGTTTGACCATGGCCCCAGCGCTCGACCTCTTCTCGCCTGCGGCTCGCGGCTGGTTCGAGGCTGCCTTCGCTGCGCCGACCCCCGTCCAGGAGGCGGGCTGGCGCGCCGTCGCCAGCGGGCGACACACCCTGATGGCGGCCCCCACCGGCAGCGGGAAGACGCTGGCCGCCTTCCTCTGGTGCCTGGACCGGGTGGCGGCGGAGACGCCGCCCGCCGCGGCGGAGCGCTGCCGCGTCCTCTACGTCTCGCCGCTGAAGGCCCTGGCCGTGGACATCGAGCGCAACCTGAGGGCGCCGCTGGTGGGGCTCCGCCTGCAGGCGGAGCGCCTCGGCCTGCCGGTTCCGGAGGTGACCGTCGCCATCCGGAGCGGCGACACGCCGGCCGAGGACCGGCGGGGCATGGAGCGCCGGCCCCCCGATGTGCTGATCACCACGCCGGAGTCGCTGTACCTGCTGCTCACGAGCGCGGCCAGGCGGGTCCTGACCGAGGTCCGGTGGGTGATCGTGGACGAGATCCACTCGGTGGCCGCAACCAAGCGGGGCGCGCACCTGGCGATCAGCCTGGAGCGACTCCACGCGCTGGTCCGCCGCGAGCCGCAGCGGATCGGGCTCTCCGCCACCCAGCGTCCCCTGGAGGAGGTCGCCCGCTTCCTGGGCGGCGCCGGCCGGCAGGTCGAGATCGTGGACGCCGGCCGCCGCAAGACCATGGACATCCGGGTCGAGGTTCCCGTCGAGGACATGGCCAACCTGGACCGCGGCGCGCCGCAGGAGGCGCCGTCCGGCCCGGCGGCGGCGTGGGCGGGCGAGCTGCCCGAGCCCCGGCGCTCGATCTGGCCCGCGATCTACCCGCGGCTGCTCGAGCTGGTCCAGGAGCACCGCTCCACGATCGTGTTCGTCAACTCGCGGCGGCTGGCCGAGCGGCTGGCCGCGCGTCTCAACGAGATGGCAGGGGAGGAGCTCGTGCTGGCCCACCACGGCTCGATCGCGCGCGAGCAGCGGACCCTCGTCGAGGACCGGCTCAAGTCGGGCGCCCTGCGCGGGCTCGTCGCCACGTCGTCCATGGAGCTCGGCATCGACATGGGCGCGGTCGACCTGGTCGTCCAGGTGGAGTCGCCGCCGAGTGTGGCGAACGGGATCCAGCGCATCGGCCGGGCCGGCCATTCCGTGGGGGAGGTCTCGAGCGGCGTCGTCCTCCCCAAGTTCCGCGGCGACCTGCTGGAGGCGGCCGCCGTGGTGGAGGGGATGCTGGCGGGCGAGATCGAGACCACTGTGGTCCCCGCCAACCCGCTGGACGTCGTCGCCCAGCAGGTGGTGGCGATGGTGGCGATGGACGAGTGGAATGTCGACGACCTGGCGGCACTGGTCCGGCGGGCCCACCCGTTCCGCGACCTCGGTCGCCGGTCGCTGGAGGCGGTGCTCGACATGCTCAGCGGCCGCTATCCCTCCGACGAGTTCGCGGAGCTGCGCCCGCGCATCGTCTGGGACCGGCTGAGCGGCACCGTGCGCGGCCGCGCGGGCGCCCAGAGGCTGGCGGTGACCAACCCCGGTACGATCCCGGACCGGGGGCTCTACACCGTCAACATCTTCGAGGACGGCCGCCGCGTCGGCGAGCTGGACGAGGAGATGGTCTTCGAGAGCCGGCCCGGCGAGGTATTCGTGCTGGGCGCCTCGAGCTGGAGGATCGTCGACATCACGCCGGCACAGGTCCTGGTGACGCCGGCGCCCGGCGAGCCCGGCAAGATCGCGTTCTGGCACGGCGACTCGCTCTCCCGGCCCGCCGAGCTGGGCCGGGCACTTGGCCGCCTGACCCGCGAGCTGCGCGCGGCCGGGCCCGAGGCCGCGGAGGAGCGGCTGCAGCGGGCGGGTCTGGACGAGCGCGCCGCCCGCAACCTGCTCGCCTACCTGGAGGACCAGGCCGCCGCGACCGGCGCCGTGCCCGACGACCGCACGGTCGTCGTCGAGCGCTTCCGCGACGAGATCGGCGACTGGCGGGTCTGCATCCTGACGCCGCTGGGCGGGCGCGTGCACGCTCCGTGGTCGCTGGCCCTGCAGGCCCGGCTCTCGGAGCGGCTGGGCCTCGAGGTCCAGTCCATGTACACGGACGACGGCCTGGCGCTGCGGCTGCCCGACGCGGATCGGCCGCTGGATCCCGGCGAGCTGATGCTCGACCCGGAGGAGGTGGCCGGCCTGGTGGGCGCGCAGCTCCCGTCCTCGGCCCTGTTCGCCTCCCACTTCCGGGAGAACGCGGCGAGGGCGCTCCTGCTGCCCCGGCGGCGGCCTGGCCAGCGGACGCCGTTGTGGCAGCAGCGTCAGCGGTCAGCCGACCTGCTCAGGGTGGCGGGCGCCCACGCCGACTTCCCGATACTGGCCGAGACCTACCGCGAGTGCATGGCGGAGGTGTTCGACCTGGACGCGCTGCGCCTCGTGCTGGCCGGGGTGCGGTCGCGGGAGGTGCGCGTGGTGGCCGTGGACACCGAGCGAGCCTCCCCGTTCGCCGCCTCCCTCCTGTTCGACTATGTCGGCCAGTACCTGTACGAGGGCGACGCCCCGCTCGCCGAGCGCCGCGCCCAGGCGCTCACGCTCGACCGGGAGCTGCTGGCAGAGCTGCTGGGGTCAGAGGAGCTGCGAGAGCTCCTCCAGCCGGCCGCCATCGCCGACCTCGAGCTGGAGCTGCAGGGCCTGGTCCCGGGACGCTCGCCGCGCGACGCGGACGAGGCCCACGACCTGCTCGCGCGACTGGGCGACCTGGACGACCCGGAGCTGGCCGCCAGGGGGGTGACCGCGGACTGGCTCCACTCCCTCGCGACCGAGCGGCGCGTCTGTCAGGTCCGGCTGGCGGGGGCCGAGCGCTGGATCGCGGCGGAGGACGCCGGTCGCTATCGCGACGCCCTCGGGGTCACGCTGCCGCCCGGGCTGCCGGCGGCGTTCCTGGAGGAGTCGCCGGCAGCGCTCGACGGCCTCCTGCGCCGGTGGGCGCGGACCCACGTGCCGTTCGCGGCGATGGATGCGGCGGACCGCTGGGGGCTCCCCGTGGCCACGGTCGAGGAGGCGCTGCGCGGCCTCGCCGCCCGTGGAGATGTCGTGGCCGGCGCGTTTCGCCACGGCGTCGCCGAGCGCGAGTACTGCCACCCGGAGGTGCTGCGAACGCTGCGCCGGCGGTCCCTGGCCGCGCTGCGCCGCGAGGCCGAGCCGGTGCCGGCCGAGGCCCTGGCGCGCTTCCTGCCGGCCTGGCATGGGGTCGGCTCCGCGGCCCAGGGCCACGACCGCCTGCTGGAGTGCGTGAGCGCCCTCCAGGGCATGGCCCTGCCCGCCTCCGTCGTGGAGCGGGACGTGCTCGCAGCCCGGGTGGCGGCCTACCGCCCGGCGCTGCTCGACGAGCTCGTGGCTATGGGGGAGGTGGTCTGGATCGGCCGCGGCGCCCTGGGCACAGGAGACGGGCGGATCGCCATGTATCTCCGCGGCGACGCCCCTCGCCTGGCTCCGGAGGCCAGGGAGCCCGCGCCGGGGGAGCTGGCGGACCGGCTCC
>Ga0126378_10004763_pt1 | contig 10421 bp, 10 predicted proteins | sample PanSoiMetPlot_23_FD_92587 | JGI IMG/M metagenome (GOLD analysis project Ga0126378, IMG submission 92587) | Tropical forest soil microbial communities from Panama - MetaG Plot_23 | ecosystem: Environmental > Terrestrial > Soil > Tropical forest > Bulk soil | place: Panama | collected 2016-02-17
CAGGCGGTAGCGCTCAATGCCTGGGGCGGACGCATGCGGCTGAAAATGCCGTGGTGGTTTTGGAATCTGTTCGGCGAGCAGGCGGTGTTTTTGCTGAGCCGGCGGGGTTGATTCGGTGTCTACCGCATTGTCGCTTTCGTGCGTGCGATCAATATCCGGTATCGCGGTCGACGACATTCTTGAACGGCTGTCCGCTCTCAAACCGCTCTATCTGCCGGAGCATATTGAGAACAATCGAACGCGGATCCGAGAACGCCGCGTTGTGCGGCGTAATGGTAATTTTGGGATGCGCCCACAGCGGACTGTCGGGCGGAAGGGGTTCGGTCGGAAAGACATCGAGGGTTGCGGCTGCGAGGATACCTGTGTCGAGCGCGGCAACGATGTCCTCGTCAACTTGCAATTTGCCTCGCCCTGCATTGATAAGGACCGTGCCTTTCATAGCGCCGTTGCGCTTGAGCTTTCGAAATAACGCGTAATTGAGAATTCCTTCAGTCTGCGCAGTAAGAGGCAACAGACAAACCAAAATTTCAGTCCGAGCGAGAAAGCGCTCAAGACCATCCTCACCATTAAATGTTTCAATGTTGGGAATCTTTTTCGCGTCGCGACTCCAGCCTGTCACCTTAAAGCCGATCCGGGCCAGGACTTCGGCGGCATCGCGACCCAGAATACCCAGTCCCATTATCCCAACGGTTACATCGCTCGCGGCAGGCTGGTCATGGTTGCGCCATAACCTTTGCTGCTGCTGAGTGTCATAGACCCTGACCTTGCGATGCGCGATCAGTGCGTGGAGCACGACGTATTCGGTCATCCGCATGGTGAGGTCCGGATCGACCATCCTGACGACCGGGATACTGGGCAATAACGGTTCGGTCAGGATGTGATCGACGCCGGCCCCGACCGACAATATCGCTTTCAGATTCGCGAATTTCGCCAGTAATCCTTTCGGCGGCTCCCACACGCAGGCATAAGCAATCTCGGCCGGATCGCCGACGCGATCGGGCCAGAGCCGAATGTCGCGCGAGGGTGCGAGCGCACGAAATTGCTCCTCCCAGGCTTCGGGACTTGAATCGTTGATGGCGTCCAGAATTGCGGACATCTGATGGTACGCTGGTGGTTCAGCGAAAGAAGCTGGCGACGCCAAACGACACGGCAGATGCCGAGAGGAATTTCAAATTTCCACCGAGAGCTCTTTCGAAAACCCTTGGCCCTGTAGGGTGCTTGTTGAAGCCGACAGGAGCTCGTCGATGGATATCAGCGGCATGACCTCAAACGTGCTAAAGGCTACCTTTGCTCTGTTTCAGTTGGAATCCAAGTTTAAGTTTTTGCGGTTGCGTGACAGCTTTCAAATATTTTTCGCTCGGTTCACTTGCCAATCCTTAGAACCGTGTCGCTTATCATATCAAGCGCTTTATAGAACACGCGATCCGGTTTCATTACGGAGAGCCTAATATGATCGGTATGTTGATCGTGCGAGTTCCAATAAAACAAACGGCCCGCCAACAAGGATATCTGAAACTCCTTTAGCTTTTGGACAAGCTCAAGGTCGTTAAGACCGGTTGCGGAACAATCTATCCACGCCAATGGCAAAGCGCATGCTCGAACCAAAAATTTCTGCTAAGGCGCGCTTAAACTCCTCTTCCATGTCAGGCACAGACGTTGACACCGCGTGATTCCATATTTCCGGCAGAGCTTTGATAACAGGCTGCAGCTCGGCTGGAACATCATGATAGGCATGACCATTTGATAGGTCGTACGACGTACAGAAACTTGCAACTTGAGCCTCGGTCAGGGTCGTGTAACGGCTACCCAGAATATTTTCAGCAATCGCGGCGACAGTCATTAATTCCCCCAGTCATTAATTCCCCCACAGTAGATTTTTGACTTTGGTCGTGTCGTTTAGTTTCGCGTTCCCGCGCAAATTCCATGTGCCCCAGCCGCTTGTTGTAGGAACGCGCAGCCGTGGCAATGGCGCCGCGCCGAACAACTTGAGACCGCCCAACTACAACTCTTACGCGATGATGCAGTGACAGTAGTTACCAATTAACAATTCTGAAGACGAATTAAACTGTTTGTTTGTTGAAACGTTCTCACTTTAGATTCTTAAAATGCCGACTCTGTGCAAAGGTGCTCGTACACAAGAAACTCTACGAGCAATTTAGCCAGTGTGAAGGGTTAGGTTGCCTCAACGGCGCGAGAATTTCACCGCAGCTGACAATTATGAACTTTGTTGGGGCCGGTAAGCTTTGCTTAGCCCACTCGAGCGGTTCATCACCGCTTCGTGAATCGCGCGGCAGTGGCGCACCAGGTTTGGCTGCGAGGTTACAAATTGCTTGAGCGGAGTTTCGATGGCGTAGAAGAAGATATTGGCGAGGAAGCCGTAGATGCCGGCGTCGATGCTCGTCGGCCTTGGCCCGTGCACATAACCATCCACCGGAATTAAATCGGCCAACACGCGAAGATCGGCGAGCCCGCGGGCGTAAGCCTCGTCCGGTGCATAGCGCCCGATACCAGCAAAATAGTAGCGCTGAAAATTAAACTCCTGTGCCTTGCGCAGCCCCTCCTCGGTCACGTTCGGATGTTCGCGGATGAGCGCGTCGCGAAACGTCGGCCAGTAGCGCTCGTCTTTCCAGCGTGAATACGACATGACCCAGTAAAGGTCGTCGAGCATGCGGGTGATGAGGTGACTGGTGTCGCGCTGCTGCCGGTTGAGCGCGGCATCGACGGTCAGCCGGTATTTGCTGGTCAGGTGGGCAATGATGTTCTCGCTGTCGCCGATCGTCGCGCCATCATCGGTGATGTAGGGAAGTTGCCTGCGCGGCGCGGCCGATGCATCGAAGATGTGCTCATGGGTGAAGGGCAGGCCGGCGAGCCGCATAAAGGCAAAAACCTTCAGCCCATAGCCGTTGTTATCGGCGACGCCGAACAGCTCGGGATATGAATACAGGATGATCATGAGCTTTCTTCAGAACAAGAATGGCGCGCCGCGAAGCGGGCGGCGCGACGCAGGATGGTGGCGGACCCAGTCGCAGTCGAACCGGTCTCAGCTTCCAAATTCCCTGCTAACAGGGAAATTATCAGGGAATTTTGTCAATTCTGTCTCCATTTGCATTTAGCCTGCGAGATTCAAGCAATGATTCTGCCGCTTTAGAGCGAAATTCCCTACTCGTTCGAACAGGGAAATTTTTTTGTGGAACAGGGAGTTTATCGGAGGCGAACAGGGAGGCTTGCCCGCATATTATCTGACCGCGGATACAGGGCACCTGAGGCATGTCAAAGCTGTTTCGCACGAAAAAAGAGCTAACCCTTGCCCAGCTCGCACGCGCCTGGAGTTCGGAGCTCGTCGAACACGGAGACGATGCGAAGCAATGTGAGCAAGACTTAATACATATTTTGTGGGAGGACATTCTAAACGGTTGGCTTGATAATTCAGGGCCGCTTCGCGACGGTCGGCACCTTGGATTGAGACTTATTACGCCCGAAAGTAGGGCGGGCTTCATTGAGGGCCGCAAACTCCTTGATCCCTTCCGTGCCGATCAGACCTGGACTTTACATAACGTCCTGGTGATGAAAGAGGCGGCGCTCGATTTTGCCCAACGACATCACCTTCCTTCACCTTCATGGTGGGCCGATACCGCTAGCATTCCTACCGAGGTTTCGAATGACGCAACGGTGGGTGGGGCGAAGCCCAATACTGGGGCTGCGCTTGCCCGGGGCAAGCAACCGCGAATCCTGAAATACTTGAGTGAACATTTCCCCGCTGGAGTACCGGAGCCGGGGCTCTATCCCCGGAAGACCTTGCAATTCGAGATCCTGAAAAATGACCCCAGCCTTGGGTCATTGGACGAAGGCACTTTGAAAAAAGCCATCGAAAAATACAACGCCAGCCTGAAATAATAGAAATCAATCCGAAATGATCCGATTCCATCCGAATCAGATCGGTTCGGATAGACAACGCACCCTCACTCCCCATTGTTCGGGCGCATCAAGCTCACAGCGATTCGCCAGAGTCACGAGTCGCCGAGGGATGCGTCATGGCTTTGCCGAGACCAAAGAGTTTCAACCGCGGTCGGCCTCGCGGCCTTATGGATCGTGTGGTCTGGCGTCCGATCGGCGCATTGAAGGAATTTCCGGACAATCCAAGGCGTCATCCAGAAAGCCAGATTGCCGGCCTGATGAAGAGCATCCGGCGCTTCTGGACCAATCCAATCCTGATCGACGAGACCGGCACCATCCTCGCAGGCCACGGACGGTGGGAAGCAGCAAGGCGCCTGGGCATGACCGAGGTCCCGACGGTCACAGTCAGTAGCCTAAGCGATTCCGACAAGCGGGCCGTGGTTATCGCTGACAATCGGCTGCCCGAGCAGGCGGTCTGGGATTTTGATCTATTGCGGAGCCATTTCCAGGATTTGATCAAACTTGATTTCGACGTTGAGCTCACCGGCTTTTCGACCGGGGAAATCGACCTGCTGATAGACGGTTCGCAACAGCCCCCGGCGGCTGACCCGGCCGATGACCTGGGGGGTCTTGGTCCTGAAGGGCCGGCGGTATCCCAGCTTGGTGACGTTTGGGAGCTCGGCCGGCATCGCCTTGTCTGTGGCGATGCCCAGCGCAGCGAGACTTACAAACCGCTTCTGCAGGGAGAGCTCGCCGAGATGATGGTCAGTGACCCGCCCTACAACGTGCGGATCGACGGCCACGCGATGGGCCGCGGCAAGGTGCGCCATCGAGAATTTCCGATGGCCTCCGGCGAGATGTCGGCGGCCGCGTTCGGGGCCTTTCTCAATCGCTTCATCCGCTGCGCCATCAGCTGCAGCCGCGATGGAGCCATCCACTATATCTTCATGGACTGGCGCCACCTTCACGAGCTGCTCGGCGCCGCACTGCCCCTTTATTCGGAATGGAAAAATCTTCTGGTCTGGAATAAGGCCAACGCCGGCCAGGGTAGTTTCTATCGTTCGAAACACGAACTGATCACGGTCTTCAAAAGCGGGACCGGGCCGCACATCAATAATTTTAGGCTCGGCGCTCAAGGTCGCTATCGCACCAATGTTCTGGATTATCCCAGCGTCAATAGTCTTGATCCCGCACGACGCGGGGATCTTGAACTCCATCCAACCACAAAACCGGTGGCGCTGATCGCAGACTTGATCCGTGACTGCAGCCGGCGGAACGGCATCATCCTCGATCCATTTTGCGGCAGTGGCACGACCGTCTTGGCGGCCGAGCGAACAGGAAGAGTCGCGCGGGCAATCTTGCTGGACCCGCTCTATGTCGACGTTACGATTCGCCGTTGGCAAAAAATCACAGGTCTTTCGGCCCGGCACGTCAAGACGGGTCTGCTGTTTGCCGATGCGGAGGCGCCGCAAGACACGTCCGCCCCTTCGCCCATTCGTTTGCCAGGATCTCAGCCGAGGGCAAGCCGACGATGAGCTAGTACAAGATCGGATACGGCAAACCGCCGAAGTCGGGCCAGTTCAAGCGCGGAAGATCCGGCAACCCGAAAGGCCGCCCCAAGGGAAGCCTAAAGCTCGCAACTGACCTTGCCGCTGAATTAAACGAACAAATAACGGTGCGCGAAAACGGTCGAGACCGTCGGGTGAGCAAGCAGCGGGCCTTGATCAAATCGCTCATGGCTAAGGCGTTGCAAGGCGACGTTCGTGCCAATGCGGCGGTCCTGGCGCTTTACGCGCGGGTCATCACTGATTTGCCGGACGATCAGGATAGCGTCGTTGATGAGAAAGAATTTCAGATTCTGCGGCGGTTTGCGCCACGGCTCGTCAAGTCCGCTGCACCAGCAAAACGTCGAACTGTAAAATGATAGTCGATCGCAAAACAGCAGACGCTCTTTACCGCGTCAACTTTGGCGCCTTTGCGTATGCCGCCTACGAGGTGGTGCATCCGCACGAACCGCTCTGTCCCAATTGGCATATCGATTGCATTTGTCATCATCTGGCAGCGATGGAAGCCGGGCGTCTGCCCGCCCGCCTCATAGCGAATTTACCTCCGCGTTCTTTGAAATCCTATTTGGTGTCGGTCGCCTGGGTCGCCTGGCTGCTGGGGCGCAAGCCAAGCCTCCAGATCATCTGTGCCAGCTATTCGGAGGAGCTTGCGCATAAATTCTCCCGCGATTGTCGGGCTCTGATAGAGAGCCGATTCTACAAGCGGGTCTTTCCCACACGTCTTAATCCGAAGAAGTCGACCGAAACCGAGTTCGAGACGACCAAACGCGGCTCTCGACTGGCAACCTCGGTTGGCGGTACGTTGACCGGTCGCGGTGGCGATGTCTTCATCATCGACGATCCAACCAAAGCTAATGACGCTAATTCTGAGGTTGCGCTCGAGGGGGCCAATGAGTGGTTTCGCAATACGGCCCTCAGCCGGCTCAACGATCAGTCGAAAAGTCTGGTGGTGGTGACGCAGCAGCGGCTGCATACCGATGACCTTTCTGGAGTACTTATCGAGCGCGGCTGGCCGAGCCTCGTCATTCCCGCCATTGCAACCGAGTCCCAGGACTATGCAGTAGCGGACGGCGAGGTTTACCACCGGGCGACCGGGGAATTGCTTCAGGCCAACCGCGATAGGCCCGAGGCCATCGAGGAAATCAAACTCAGTGTTGGAAGCCGGATTTTCGCGGCGCAATACCAGCAAAACCCAACACCACCAGAAGGCAACATGATCAAGGCCTGTTGGCTTCGGCGATATGATTCAATTCCACCACGCAAAAAATTCCGCAGCATGATTCTGTCTTGCGACCCTGCCGGCAAGACGGGGATCAAGAACGACTACACGGCCATTACTCTCGTGGGCATCGATGCGAGGGAGATGTATCTGCTGCATGTCGAACGCGGTCATTGGAGCGTCCTTGAAATGCAAAAGCGAATAACAGCACTCGCCTCCCAATGGGAGGCAACGCACATCATCATCGAGGATACCGCCAGCGGGATGGGGTTGATCCAGTTGCTTAAGGAGCAAACCCAGCTTCCGGTGATAGGCCAACATTCAACGGACAACAAGGAAACTCGACTGAGTCGCCACGAAGGGCGGTTTGAGGCCGGCCGCATTGTCTTGCCTACTGAGGCACCGTGGCTCGCTGATTTTGAAAACGAGCTATTGGCGTTCCCGAGTGGCCGCTACGACGATCAGGTCGATGCCCTAATGCTGTGCTTAGATTGGTTTGCAAAAAATGAGCATTGCCTTCCGCGGTCAGATTGGCCGGCCCCAATCTTCTTTCGTATACCTCGACCCGGTCCCTATTAATTAATCTCAGCAATTTGGCTCCCCGTGCAGATGATAACGCCACTTGGCGATGTCTGCTTTTGGGGGCAAAGCGGACATTGATTGGAAGTGCCGCAATGTCTGCTTTTGACCCAAAGCGGACATTCTCGGTCTGGCCAGTCAGCTGAGTCTCCCTACTCCGACGGCACGATTCGGTAGACCGTGCCGGCGCGCTCGACCCGGGCGAAGCCCGGCGCTAGCAGATGGCCGCCGCCGACCTCCAGCCTGTCCGCGATCGCGCGCTCAAAGGTCTGCTTGCGGGTTGCGCGTGCGAGCGACTGGTCGACATCGAAGAGGAGACTCGCATCGGGCCGCGCCGGCTGGAAGGTCGGCAGATGGACGATATCGCCCCACAGGAAGAGCTTTTTGCCGCCGCCTTCTACCATGTAGCCGCTATGACCGGGCGTATGGCCCGGCAGCGGCACCATCGTGACGCCAGGAGCCACTTCACCGCCGGAGATCGTGCGCGTCCGCCCGCCATAGGGAGCAGCGGCCTTTTGCGCACGTTCCGTCTCCAGCCGCTGGTATTCGTTGTCGATCTTCGAAAAGTCGCTGCGCAACCAGAACTGTTCGTCGAGTTCCGGCACCACCAGCTCGGCATTCGGGAAGACGGCGTTCCAGTTTTCGTCGACAATTCCGAGAATGTGGTCGGGGTGGCAATGGGTGAGGATGATCGCCTCGATATCGCCCGGCGCGACCCCAGTTTCCACGAGGCTCCCGAGCATCTTACCTGCGTTCGGCCCCATATGAACGCCGGCGCCGGCATCGATCAGCAGCGGCCTGTCGCTGATTTCGATCAGATACGCGTTGAACACCGGATGCAACAGATCGGCGCCGGACGACAATTCGACGAGCGCCGCAGCGCCGGCCTCGTCAATATTCACCACCACCGCGATGGGCGCATCGCCATAACCGTCCTCAAGCGCCGTGACGCGGATATCGCCAAGCTGACGAACGCGTTTGCTATCTGGCATCCGATCCTCCCAGCCGTGATGGAACAGCTCGGCCGGATCGAGTTGGCGCTTGGTCAGGCCGTCATCGGCATATTGGACCATCGCCGATAGCTAATCGAGGACGCCATCTCACGCAGAATGCTAGTCCTTGATGTCCGCTTTTGGCACAAAGCGGACATTGGCAGCCAGAATTTGCCGTGATGCACAATGCAGTCCACAGCATGGTAGGGTAACACCCTCTGTTTGAGGGGCGGCCCGGTGAAGCGACGCGAATTCATCACACTTGTCGGCGGCGCGGCGGCTGGATGGCCACTCGCGGCGCGCGCGCAGCAGCCGGACCGGATGCGGCTGATCGGCGTACTGATGGGCTATGTGGAGAGCGATCGGGTTGCGCAGTCTTGGCTCGCAGCGTTCCGGGGTGCGCTCCCGAAACTGGGATGGACGGAAGGTAGCAATCTTCGGATCGAACTTCGCTGGAGCGCCGATGATCCGGATAGGATGCGGACGTTGGCAAAAGAGCTGGTCGATCTACGGCCCAATGCCATCTTAGGTGTAACTACGCCCGTGATCGCCGCCCTTGCCCGCGAGACGAGGACAATTTCGATTGTGTTTACGGGCGTATCCGATCCGATCGGCAGCGGCTTTGCTGCGAACCTCGCGCATCCAGGCGGTAACATCACTGGCTTCACGGTCAACGATCCCTCACTGGGCGGTAAATGGGTGGAGCTATTGAAGGAGATCGCTCCGCGCACCCTGCGCGTGGCGTTGCTGTTCAATCCAGCAACAACTGTGCCGATCCAATACTTCATGCCCTCCATTCAAACTGCCGCATCATCCTTTGGCGTCCAGGTGAGTGCTACTCCGTTTCACGCCAAGGATGAGATCGAAGGCATTATCGCCGCACAAGGACGCGATCCGGAAGGCGGCCTCATCGTGATGCCGGACGTATCCAACGATGTAAATCGTGATCTGATCGTTGCGTTGGCGGCTCGCTACAGAGTACCGACTATCTATTACAATCACTTTTTTTCGGAACTAGGCGGCCTGGTCTCTTATGGTGACGATCGCAGCGAACCGTTTCGCCTGGCGGCAGGGTATATCGATCGCATCCTCAAGGGCGATAAGCCTGCCGACCTGCCAGTGCAGGCGCCAACAAAGTTTGAGTTGATCATCAATCTCAAGACCGCAAAAGCACTAGGTCTTACAATCTCTCGTGATTTTCTGCTGATTGCCGACGAGGTGATCGAATGAGGCGGCGCGAGTTCATCAGGCTCCTCGGCAGCGTGGCGGTCGTTAGGCCACTTGCGGCGCATGCGCAGCAGCCGAACCAGATGAAGCGAATCGGCGTCCTGATGCCTTACGCCGAGAACGACCCAGAAACTTCATCGCGGGTTACTGCGCTGCGCGAAGCACTTCTGAAGCTTGGCTGGACGGAAGGCCGAAATATCAGATTCGAGCATCGTCGGCCTGCGTCGGATCCTGAGGCGATATCTAAGCTCGCACGAGAGATCGTGGATACGCGACCCGACCTGATCCTGACCGACAGCACGACGCCGACAGCAGCAGTGCTCCGCGAAACGCGCACCATCCCCGTCGTCTTCGTGCAAGTCGGCGATCCCGTAGGTAGTGGGTTTGTTGCGAGCTTTCCGCACCCTGGCGGCAATGCCACTGGCTTCAACAATTTTCCGCCTACAGTGACAAGCAAGTGGCTAGAGTTGCTGATGGAGATCGTGCCACGCACGGCCCGAGTGATGTACTTGTCCGACCCTCCCACCGCACCTTACGCAACGCTTTTTCGAGCCCCTCAAAGGCGCGGCCTCGTCAATCGGCGTGGAAGCCCTCGCTTCACCTGTTCACGAACCGGCTGAAATCGAACCCGCCATCGCAAGTTTTGCACACGAGCCGAACGGCGGACTCATAGTGTTGCCCACCGCTTTCATGTTTGTACATCGCGATTTGATCATCGCTCCCGCTGAGCGATACCGCTTACCTGCGATCTACCCCTTCCGTTATTATGCCGAAAGCGGTGGACTGATCTCCTATGGGAGCGTACCGCCCGATGCGTATCGGCAAGCCGCGGCCGTGATTTGAGTTCCGATGGAACCAGAAATTCGCCAAAGGCTTGCGATTTTAAGCCAAATAACTGTTTCAACGGGTCAAGACTCGTGCCCGAAGATGTCTGCCACCGAAATC